>Ga0187766_10002593_pt1 | contig 10623 bp, 11 predicted proteins | sample 0216_QUI02_MP05__4_FD_132971 | JGI IMG/M metagenome (GOLD analysis project Ga0187766, IMG submission 132971) | Tropical peat soil microbial communities from peatlands in Department of Meta, Colombia - 0216_QUI02_MP05_20_MG | ecosystem: Environmental > Terrestrial > Soil > Wetlands > Peat ... | reverse complement strand
TGCTCCTCAAGGATTTCCAACAACAGTTCCCTTTCGCTCGAGCTGAGTGTCAATTCCATAACTCCTCCCACACTTCAGATGCATCACCTGCTCCACTCAACTGCCCACCAAGGGCTCAGGCGGCTTCTGCGGCGCGTTTCACGGCTGCCAGCTTCATCACCTTCGGCCGGACCAGCTTTTCAAAATCCTCCCACGCAACTCGCACCAGCTCACGGTGCGAACCTGCATTAAAGGCGATCTCTTTGTCCCGCGCTAACCCTTCATCGGCAAACACTTCTATCCCATATAGATTGCCAAACGGAGGCATGGCGCCGGTTTCGCAATCCGGGAATTTGTCCCTGAACTCGTCTTCACTGGCCAGCTCCACATTCCTGGCGCCGGTTGCGGACTTCAGCAGCGCGAGATCGACGTGCTGCGAGGCTGAAACCACCGCCATGGCCAGTGTGTTGTCGATTTTGACAATCACAGTTTTGGCCAGCTCCTTGCCCGGAATGTGTGTGAGCGCGGCAATCCCATTTGCGGTGTAGGCCACTGAATGAGAAATGACGATGTATTTGATCCTTTGACCATCAAGAAATTCCTTCAGCCTGGATAACGGCATCACAGCCTCCTCTCTCCACGCATTTGCATGTTTCCACGTTCAGGCTCCGCAGCACTAAGCCTGCGTTCGTTATTGGTGCACCTAAGAACGAAGTGCTCAATGTGCGCCGACATTGCGTGCGACGATGCCGCTATGACACGCCTCACACATAGTCTGCCCCTGGATCTGGTTCAGTCGTCGTTCGACCTCCACGGCAGTTGGACTTTTAGGTTTGCTGGATTGTTGTTGTTCCGCGAATCTCAGCAGATCCTGCATGAGCTCCAGCTGATTCGAAAGCTGCTTGCGAACCAGCGGATCTGCAAACCAGTAGCCGGTGCCTTCCGCTTCGGCCTTGGCGACCCGGTCCCGCAGGCTCTGCAATTCCGCTTTGTTCAGATCGACCTGGTCCAGCGGCAGCACTCGAATTTCCGCCCGCCGCCACATCCGCGAGCCGTTGTACCCGCTCCACAGATCGGTGACACCCGGGGCTGGCCGCGCAGGAACCGGAATATTCGAGCTCTGCTGGGAGGATATACCGGATGCGAGAATCGCAACTGAACATACCGCAAACAGAAAGGCCGGGAGACGCATAGACACCCCCTTCTGCTGCTTACCCGAATTCTGAACCCATTCTTCAATTCCACAGCACAAATCGAAAGTGCAAGGCGCACAACCAGCTGTGACATCCGCACCTGAACGGCATCTCAGCATTTTCAGGGTCACCACCGCCGGTGACGCGTGTCATACCCCAAGTCGAGCCCTCGGAATACGGTGAGCTTGAGATCGAACCCTGTCGCAACGAGGCCGCTATGAGCGTCGTGCTGGATGAACATCACGTTTCCGACGGTACAGTGAACAAAAAACCGTTCGTACTCGATGGACATTCGCTCCACATCGAAGATGTCGTCGCGATTGCCCGCGATCGTCGCCCGATCGCGCTTCACCCTGACGCCATGGCACGCATCAACCGCTGCCGCGAACTTCTCGAACGCAAAATCCGCGCCCACGAGATCATGTACGGCGTGAATACCGGCATCGGCGAGCTCTCCGAGGTCGTGCTCACCCCGGACCAGGTCGAGAAATATCAGAAGTATCTGCTCTATTCCCATGCCGCGGGTTGCGGTGAACCTTGCACTGAGGAAAATGTCCGGGCTGCGATGCTTTCCCGCCTAAACACACATTGTTGGGGACACTCCGGCATCCGGCTGGAGATCGTTAACACGCAAATCGAAATGCTGAACCGGAAAGTAACTCCGGTCGTGTGCCAGAAAGGTTCTGTGGGGGCCTGTGGCGACCTCTCGCCCATGGCTCAGATGGCGCTTACCCTCGCGGGGGAAGGCGAAGTCTTTTACAGGGGAAGAAGACTGCCGGCAAAGGATGGGTTGGCCGAGGCCGGAATCGCACCGGTAACCTTCCGCGAGAGAGACGGTCTGGCTGCCATCAATGGTTCCAATTTCATCTGCGGAATGGGTTGTCTTGAACTCTACGATGCCGAGCGTTGGCTGAAGACTCAAGAGGTCGCATTGGCGATGACACTGGAAGCTCTCAACGCGAACATGAAGGCTTACGATCCCAGAATTCATCTGGTGCGCGGATATCCTGGCGCGCAGGAATGTGCGGAGAGAATCCGCAAGCTCACCGAAGGTTCCGAACTTCTTAAACTGCCCGGAAAGAAAGTGCAGGACGCGTATTCGCTGCGCTCCAGTCCGCAAGTCATCGGAGGCGCCTGGGAGGCCTGCAAGTGGGTCCGTTACATGCTCGAGATCGAACTGAACCACGCCGCCGACAATCCAACCTTCTTTCCGGACGAGGAATTAGTTTTGACAGGAGCGAATTTCCAGGGCACCCCTATGGCATTCGCTCTCGAGCTGCTCGGCATGTCCGTGACCACGGTGGCCGCGCTTTCCGAACGCAGGCTGAATCGATTGATGAATCCGCATCTCTCGATGGGCCTGCCCGCGTTTCTGACCAGGGGCGCCGGAATGTTCTCCGGACTGATGCTTTCCCAATACACCGCCGGAGCTCTGGTCTGCGAAAATCGCGTGCTCAGTCATCCCGCGGCAACAGGATCGATTCCCGCAGCAGCCGATCAGGAAGATTTTGTGTCCATGGGAATGACGACGGCGATCAAAACCCGGCAGATTATCGAGAACGCGTGGTACATCGTGGCAATTGAACTTATGGCCGCCGCGCAAGCCTTCGATTTCCGCTCTCCGGTCCAACCCGCACCGGCCACACACGCGGTGCACGACGTGATTCGACAGCACGTCCGCACACTGGACGAAGACCGGCCCTTGCACGGCGACATCAATCGGCTTGCCCAGGTCGCCAGAGACGGCACAATCCTGCAGGCAGCTGACGCTTGCCTCACCTGACGACACTTTCGATGTACTCGGTTCGCCCCAGGAAGTGAGCAATCCCCTCTCTCCCGCATGTCACTCCCATCCGTGACCGGAATCACTGATGGCGCTCAGCAAAAAGGCATGCAATAGGTCTGATGTCGGTCATCGGACCAATCCCCTCGAACAATTCGAACAACCCAGACCTGAGCAACCTCGAGTTTGACGCCATTCGCAAGGATCGAACCAAAGTCTATGAAGCGGTAGCCGAGCAGATTCAACGCCGCATCGTTGAAGATCTCGAGCCGGGTGATGCCCTTCCGCCGGAACGTGAACTGGTACGCATGTTCGGGGTCAGCCGTAGTTCGATCCGTGACGCGATTCGCAAATTGGAGTTGTTGGGCCTGGTCGAACCCCGCCAGGGTGCAGGAACTGTGGTGCGTGAGCCCTCGGCCGACGCGCTGTCGGTCCCGTTCACTGGCGTGCTCCTGCAAAAGCGGAAAGTGATTGCCGACCTTCTCGATTTCCGCGAGATGCTCGAGCCGCCGCTCGCCCGCCGCGCTGCCCTGCACGCCTCGCCGACGCAGCTCGCCGCCATGGAAGAGATTTTGCATCGGCAGGAATCGAATCTGCATTCCGGCAAGATCGCTATCGAAGAAGACTCCGAATTCCATTATTCCATCGCGCTCGCGGCGAAAAATGCGGTGGCGCTGAAGATTATCGATGTGCTCATGGATCTTCTGCGCAAAACCCGGGAACGCAGCCTGCAAACCGAAGGACGTAAGCAGAAGTCCCTCGCCGGTCACCAGCGCATACTCACTGCCTTAAAAAAGGGAGACGGCAGAGCCGCGGAGACCGCCATGCGGAAGCATTTGTCTGAAATAAGAAAAATCGTTTTGCACAAGCTTTAGAGAAATGGAGGTTGAAAAATGGGCCAGCTATTCGCGGTTGAACTCATTTACCGTGGAGTCTTTCAAAAGACTCTGGCGAAAAACATAACGCGTGGCATTGTTCTGGCTGCGCATAACGAAGGCAAACTGGGGATCTCTTTTGGCCGTTATGGGGATTCCCCGGAGCGCAACGGCATTCCCGCGAAGAGCTTCGCCATCGTCGCCAGCGACGAACAGACGCTCGAAGCCGGAATGGCGCAGTACGAACCCAAGCAGGTCGATCTGACCGTAGTTCTGGATGACACGCTCTGTAAGGGCGCCGAGTCCTGGGCCTGGTATGGGCTGCAGCCCGTGCATCATGCGCTAAAACCAGGACGCACTCTGATTGTGGTTTCTCTGCAAGATGCGCCCACGCTCCTCAAGCTGATTCATCGCCGGGAAGAGCCCTACAAGCTGGGAATCGTAAAAGGGGTTACCAGTTTCTCCGGCATGTGGGTCTACAAAGATGATCACACCGACGTTCGCATTCTCGGCGCGATCGCCAAGGCGTTGCCCGAGTTGGTGAGCCTGAAATCGGTAGAGAAATTTATCGAGGACAAGCTGAAGAATCCTTTGAAAGTCACATCCGCTCACACCGCCTATGACCGCTTCAGCCCGATTGAGATAACGCCCGGTCAAGGCAGTACGGAAGAGCTTACACATTACACCTTCCCCAAGTGGGAAAACATGCGACTGGGGGTTTCGATCAAGGGTCAACCCCAGGGCGGCCCCTTGGAAGACCCGATTACCCGGCAAGTCGGCGGATTCCGGCCGGTGCGCAATGAACTCTTCAAGAAATACACCACGCGCAGCTTCCGTCCGCTGGTCAATTTCAAGACCTGCACCAAGTGCACATTGTGCTGGCTGAATTGCCCCGATGCTTCCTTCGATGTCACCCCGGATGGCACCTACGATGCCGATCTCGAAGGCTGCTGCGGCTGCGGCATTTGCGAAGCCGTTTGTCCGGTGAAGGACTGCATCACCATGGTTCCCGAGTCCGAGTTCCACGATAACGACAGCCAGTGGGTGAGATTCAGGAAAGATCAGGATGCCTACCTCAAGTGGCTGGAGAAAACCATTGAATCCGCCGAGCCGATCGAGAAGCGGTCGCAAGGCTTCCGTTATCGCGGTCAGTACAAAGAACAAATTCCAGAGGCCCTGGAAATCGCAAAAGGCTAAGCCCCGCAAAGGCTGAAACAAGACAAGGAGATTGAAATGGCGACACTAACAATGCCTGTTGAAGAAAGGAAGCAAACGGTTGAGCAGGAAGCCCTGATTACCGGCGCCGAAGCCATTGCGATTGCCTGCAAGCTGGCCAATGTGGACGTAGTCACGGCTTATCCCATTCGCCCGTACGACACGGTGATGCAATACATCAGCCAGCTCGTGGCTGATGGTGAAATGGATTGCGAATACATCGTGGCCGAGGGCGAACATTCACAATTTGAAATCGTCAAGCATGCATCGGTCTGCGGCGCCCGCGTGTTCTGCGGTTCGAGCGGCGTGGGCTGGATGTATGCGATGGAAGCCCTCACCGTGAGTCCGGCGTTGCGCGTTCCCATGGTCTGCATGGTCGGCAACCGCGCGCTGGACGACCCCGGAGCCTTCGGCGTCGAGCACAACGATGCGCTCGCCGTTCGTGACCTGGGCTGGCTGCTGACTTGGGTCGACAGCGCACAAGAGGCGCTGGACACGGCCCTGATTGCCTATCGCGTGGCAGAGGATCGCCGGATCTTCGTGCCTCTGGCGATCAGTTGCGACGGCGCGTTCCTCACCCACTCCCAGGCGCTGGTCAAGGTTCCAGCCGCGGAGCAAGTGAAGAAGTTCCTGCCTCGCTATGATCGCGGCGATCTGTTGCTCCATCCCGACAACGTCATTTCGGTGGCCCCTCAGGCCAACGAGGACTGGGTGATGGAGATCCGCCGTCAAAACTTCGAAGTTACGGAGCGGGCCTGCGACGTGATCCGCGAAGTCTATGCCGATTTCGAGAAGACGTTCGGGCGTAAGTATGGCAACCCGTTCTTCGAGGAGTACATGACGCAGGACGCGGAGGTCGTACTGCTCGGAATGGGAACGCTGTCAACACCGGTCAAAGTCACGATCCGCAAGCTGCGCGAGCAAGGCAAGAAAGTCGGTTTCGTGCGGCTGCGTTGGTTCCGGCCATTTGCCGGTCCGGAACTGGCGAAGTGCCTGGAGCGGTTCAAGGCAATCGGCGTCATCGATCGTGACTTCTCGTTCGGTTCGCCGAATCTGAGCGGCGTCGTCGCTACCGAAGTTCGCTCTGCCATGTACACAGGTGCAAGCACCAGACCGCCGGTACTGGACTTCATCTGCGGCCTCGGCGGACGCGAAGTCAGAGTTCCTGACGTGGAGAAGATGACCGAGATCATCTTCGAAGCCGCGAAAGGTAAAGCGCAACCCTTAACTCAATGGATCGGGCTGCGGGGCTGAGCCGGAAAGGACAAGAACAATGAGCACAACTTTCTTTGTAGATGAAAAACCGACCCAAACGCTGGAACCTTTCAAAGGAGTGAAGAAGGTTCCGCACGCGGAATATTACACAGCCGGCCACCGCACCTGTCAGGGCTGCGAGTCTGCCCAAATCATGAAACTCATGGCCAAGGCTGCAGGCCCGAGAACCATCGTCCTGGGCGCCACCGGGTGCATGTACGTGGCTAACACGTCTTACTACTCGACGCCTTGGGGCGTTCCCTGGATGCACACCCAACTGGGCAGCGCCGGTTCCGGAGCACTGGGTGTCGCGGCAGCCTTACGGGCCCAGATGCGTAAAGGCGCCATGAAAGACGAGCCCATCAACGTCATCGCCTTCTGCGGCGACGGGGGTGGCGCCGATATGGGCCTGAACGCCATCTCGGCGACGTTGACCCAGCCCGAATACAACCTGCTGATCCTGCTCTATGACAACGAAACCTACGCCAACACGGACATCCAGGTCTCCGGGACCTCGCCCTGGGGCGCGAACACGTCATTCAGCACGCCCGGCAAGGTAAGGCGGATCATGCATAATCGCTGGAAAAAGAATGTGGCGGGATTGATGCTTGCAGGCCACCCGACCTGCAAGTACGTGGGAACGATCTCCACCTCGTATCCGCTGCAGGCGATGAACAACATCCGCAAGGCGCTGTCGGTCGGCGGGCCGACCTTCATTCACTGCTTGAACCCGTGTCCGAAAGGCTGGGACTTCGATCCCGTGCTTTCTTTCGAACTCGGAGAATTGGCGGTCAACACCGGCATTTGGCCTCTGTATGAGGTGGAATGCGGCAAGCTGACGCTCTATGGCAAGACCGAGGCGATTGCAAAAGGCAGATTCCAACGTCTACCGGTACGGGACTATCTGCTGAAGCAGGGGCGGTTCGCCCACTTCACCGAGGAAGATATTGCGTTCTTCCAGACCAAGATAGACGAAATGTGGAACACCTGGATGGTGCCAGGAGTGATCCCACTCCAGAAGGAACTCTGATCCCTAAGACCCGCCTCGCGAGAGGCGGGTCTGCTTCCTTCATTGCGTGCTCACCGCAGCACTGATCGGCAGCAAGGCTGCTTTTAACTGCGCTACCGTATGCTCATCGATTGTTGTGTTACGTACAAGTCGCGCCTGAATCTGAAACTCCGTCAAAGCCGATAACGTGCACTTTCCTGCCATCCCATCTACCGGCCCGGGATGAAAACCTAAGTATCTGAGATACAACTGCACCGCGCGGATGTTGAGATCGGGCAAAAGTCCGGACAAATATTTTTGAGACTCCGCATTCAAGCGAACGTCGTAGCAGTTCGTTGCGTAGTCCGGCCCATTGTAGCGACGAGCAAACGTCGTCCAGTCGCGGGCCTGCAATGCCACCTGCAATTCCCTGCCGATCAGAAAGTTTCCCATTGCCTCGAGTTGATCGTTCTCCGATCGCAACATTGCAGTCACCATATCTTCGACACTTCTGTAACCCGCGGCGGCAAAGTCCTCGCCCATGATTTGCCCAATTCCCCACGACGTACTTTGCAAAGCCGCATTTCGATTCAATCGCGTTGCGAGATTTAGGCGTTCGTATTGATGGGCGCCCGGAGCGCCGTAGCCGCCCGCACAAGGATCGCTGATCCGCCCGTCATCAAACTGACCCGCAGTCAAGCGATGAAACACATGCCGTTCATAGAGAATGCACGGCCTACGGTCTGCCAGATATCCGCACGCCGATGTTTCCACGGCAAGCACGGTCCAGATTTCGGGCGCGAATACGCCCAGCTTGCTGGCGACCGCAGCCAAACCGTCGTTCGACAATGCCCACGCAGTTCCTTGAAACGGAATTGGCATCAATCAACCGGCGTTCCGCTTGCACCAGGATGAGCACCACGCGTGCCCGCGCATGCTGGGCGTGCGCATGCGGCTGACAGGGCGATTGCAGCGTGTGGTCAATCGGCGAAGCGATAACGGCCGCTCTTTCGACCATGAAACATAGCGTCCGAGTCATCAAGCGAAATCGCGATTACCCGGTTTCCGATTCCCGCAACGGGAATAGCTTCCAACCCCTCCCCCAGGACCCACCGCTCCCCCAGCGACCGATGGCGACGGTTGTACAATTCCCTGCATCCAATTGGAGATTGATCTCGGACCCAAATACGCCCTTTGTGAGACTGCAAATCGCCGGCAGCATTGCCATCGGCCTGGCAACCTTTCTATCCGGCACTCTCGCTGCCCAGCAAACTTCATCGCCCGACGGCCGGCAGCCCCGAACCGAGCAAGCTCAGTCCGCGCCCGAACACCAGGGCACGGGCGAAGAATACGGAAAGCATCACATTCTTTGGGTTATCCCCAACTATCGTGAGGATGAGGCTCAGGCGGAATTCAAACCGCTAAGTAGGGGTGAAAAATTTAAAATCGCGTTTGACGATTCATTTGATCCAACTGCCTTTTTGGTCGCGGCTATTTTTGCCGGTACAGCCATGGCGCAGCGCCAATATCCCGCGTTCGGTAACGGACCGGAAGCGGTTGCGAAATATTATGGCGGCGCTTTCGCTGACCAGTCTATCGGCAATCTGCTCACGGAGGCAGTGCTCCCGACCGCCCTCCGCCAGGATCCTCGTTATTTCACCAAGGCAAAAGGTGGAGTCTTCAAACGTACGGCCTACGCCATCAGCCGCGAAGTAGTCACGAAAAATGATAGCGGCCGCAATGCTTTCAACACTTCGGAGATTCTGGGCAATGGTATCGCGGCGGGAATTTCCAATCTCTACTATCCGGCAGCCGATCGATCGTTGGGAAATACGGCCAACAAATGCGGACAACAAATCGGCCTCGACACCGCCTTCAACATCATGAAGGAATTCTGGCCCGATCTGCGCCACAAGATCTTCGGCAAGCAACCCCGTGATTCGACGCCGCCGAACGAGTAGCCGCTATCGCGGCGTCCAATGGGGATGGGCCGTGAGCAATCCGTCTACAAAACAGATGTGGTAAGCCACAACCAGGCCGAAAGCTAGACTCAGAAGTCCAGACGCCATTGCCAGGTGCCGTGAAAACTTCAAACTTTGCTTCACCAGGTGGAATGTCGAAGCAATACTCATCGTGATGAGCATCATGCCCGCAATCGTGCCAATGCCGAACACAAGCAGATAAGCGATTGCCCAACTGGAGTTACGTATCGTGGTCAACACGAGGAGCGCTACCGCGGCAGAACCGGCCAGACCGTGAACGATGCCGATCAGCAGCGGACGCACCGGCCGGTATACACGGGCTTTCCCAAATAATCGATCCAGCCACGCCACCGGCGTGTTCTCAGTGGAATGGGAGTGCGAATCGGGTCCATGACCGTGCGCATGGCTGTGCACGTAATCGCCATGACTGTGAACGTGGCTATGAACTGTGGCTGATCCGACATTGGCTTCCAGTGCCGCGGTTGGAATCGCTCGTCGGAAGCTGACCACGTTCATAATGCCCAGAATGATGAGCATCAATCCCACCGCAAGCTCCATGCTCAGGCCGACGCGCGGCGGGATCACCATGTCAAACAGAATGATGGCGGCGCCAACCGCAAAGATGGTCAAGGTATGACCCAGGCCCCAGAACGCCCCAATTCCGGCGGATTTCCATACGCTGCGCTCGCGGGTCACGATGGTGCTGACCGCAATCACGTGGTCGGGGTCGGTGGCGTGGCGCATTCCCAGGAAAAATCCGAGCGCGATGATGGAGAAAAGGTTGATCAACTCTGGCCCCAGAACCGAAAACTTTCAGCGCCTGATTAGGATATCGCCGTTGCGTAAACGGAGAACGATTGGCTGCTTCAGAAGGGCATGGGGCCCACTTCTTTTTCAATCTCAGTGGTCGCAACCATCACGATCGCGTCCCACGGGCAGCCATCAAGAAAACTTCCGTCCGGGCCTTTGCTCGTACATTTCTTACACCCGATGCAGAGAATCGGATCAACCTGGATTCGCCCGAATGGCGGATGGTCCTCGTCCGGAACCCAGAACATGCAGTCTTCAATCGGGCAATATTCCACGCAAGCCGGCGAACCTGCGCACCCCGTACAGCATTCAGTGATGACCGCCAATTCTTTGGGTTTCTTCTTGCGGGGAGTCAGGGTGCCCTTTGACTTTGGCTCACATTTGAGTTCCTCGGGCACCATCCCGAGGGCCTTGGCTTCCGCGGACATGGCGCAAATTATAGCATTCAGCAATCAGCACTCAGCATTCAGCAAGGCAAGGTCCGAATCTAGAGACTGTCATTCCGAGCGCCGTTTTCGGCGTGAGGAACCTGCTTTTTGCTTGT
>Ga0187766_10002592_pt1 | contig 10624 bp, 10 predicted proteins | sample 0216_QUI02_MP05__4_FD_132971 | JGI IMG/M metagenome (GOLD analysis project Ga0187766, IMG submission 132971) | Tropical peat soil microbial communities from peatlands in Department of Meta, Colombia - 0216_QUI02_MP05_20_MG | ecosystem: Environmental > Terrestrial > Soil > Wetlands > Peat ... | reverse complement strand
TGAACGAGGCCAAGCAGATGGGAGAAGGGCTCCAGAAAAGAACACGAAAATAGGATGCTGAATACGATCTGGTCTCGCTGGACTTAGGTGTGATACCGTTTCTCATTATGGTCTCTTCTCCTTAGGAATACGCGTGTATGACGTGTGTATACGATATTGGCGAGACGTAGACCGATAGCAGATTCTATAGGAGAACCCGTAAGCTGTGTTTCGTCTGTTTCTGGATTTCGCCCTTTCAGCGGGAAAAAAGAAAGACTGCCGACGTGTTTTAAGCAACTAACAAGGGGTTTATTATGTCAGACCAAAAAGACGCAACACGGTTTACCGAAGCAGCCAATAGGGCGCTGCTCAACGAACTGAGCTGGGGCGACACGCAGGATTTTGAATCTGCTAGCCGTGGCTTCATTGCGAGCTTAGACGATCCAGTTATCACCGACGCTGACACGCGTTCGGTCTGGGAGTTGAACGCGTGGTCTTTCCTTGAGGAGGAATCCGCCCCTCCGACGGTAAACCCGAGCTTGTGGAGGCAGTCTCGGCTGTTAGCGCTCCATCACGGCTTGTTCAAAGTCACTGACGGCGTGTATCAGATCCGCGGCTTTGACTTATCAGTGATGAGTATCGTTGCGACCAACACCGGTTACATCGTCATCGATCCATTCGTTTCCGCCGAACCCGCGCGGGCCGGGATAGAGTTAGTGTATCAGCACGTCGCCAAGAAGCCGGTTGTGGCCGTTATTTACACACATAGCCACGTTGACCACTGGGGCGGCGTTAAGGGAGTCATCTCTTTAGCTGAGGTACAGGCAGGCAAGATTAAAGTCATTGCCCCTGAGCATTTCGTGGAGCACGCTATTAGCGAGAACATCATCGCTGGCAACGTGATGAGCCGTCGCGCCAGCTACATGTACGGCAACCTGCTGCCCAAAGGAGTGAAAGGGCAGGTGGGCGCTGGATTGGGACAGACGACGTCGACGGGGCTTGTTACGCTCATCGAGCCAACCGACTATGTGACGGAAACCGGCCAGACGATGACGGTTGACGGCGTGGAAATTGAGTTCCAGCTCACACCAAACACTGAAGCGCCGGCCGAGATGAACTTCCTCTTCCCTAAGCACCGGGCGCTTTGCATGGCCGAAAACTGCACGCACACTATGCACAACCTCTACACCTTGCGTGGGGCGCAAGTGCGCGATTCCAAGGCGTGGGCACACTTCATTGACGAAGCAATCGATCGTTTCGCTGGCAGATATGACGTTATTTTTGCGAGCCATCATTGGCCTACGTGGGGAGCGGCGGCCTGTGTTGACTTTCTAAAAAAGCAGCGTGACATGTACAAATACCTCCACGACGAAACCCTGCGGCTCGCTAATCATGGGTATACCATGCTGGAGATCCCTGAAATCATCAAGCTGCCAAGTGAGCTGTTCAAGGCGTGGTACAACCGGGGATACTACGGCAGCGTGAGCCACAACGTCAAATCAATTTACCAGCGGTATCTGGGCTTTTTTGATGGCAACCCGGCCACTTTACAGCCTCTGCCGCCGCAGGAGGCAGGAGAGAGGTATGTTAGTTTTATGGGCGGAGCCGAAAGCCTGCTAGCTAAAGCACGCCAGTCGTTTGCCGAAGGCGACTATCGCTGGGTCGCGCAGGTGGTCAACCATCTGGTGTTTGCCAACCCCGATAACGCCGAGGCCCGCGCTTTGCTGGCTGATGCCTTGGAACAGCTCGGCTATCAAGCCGAATCCGGCCCGTGGCGCAACTTCTACCTGAGCGGGGCGAAGGAACTACGTGACGGCGTTATGGTTCTGCCGGTCCCTCAAGTGGCTACGGATACCGTCAGGGCCACCCCGCTCGATATGTTCTTCGACCTCTTGGCGGTGCGACTCATCGGCCCTAAAGCCGTGGGCAAGGTCATGACATTCAACGCTAACTTTACCGATATCAATGAGCAGTACGTGCTCACGGTCGAAAACGGGGTGCTGAATTACGCAAAAAGCACGCAAGCCGACAAAGCCGATGCCACGCTGACCACGACCCGTGCCGTGTTGGATCAGGTTGCGCTGGGCGAAGCCAGACTCGTCGACAAGCTAGCGACCGGTGAAGCTAAGATTGAAGGGAGCCAAGAAAAACTAATCGAGTTTCTGTCGTTGATGGACACCTTTGAGTTCTGGTTCAACATTGTCACGCCTTAGAACGCAACGGCGTCATACGCCTCCCGTGTGTCGCTGTCCCGGGACTGGAAGCAGACCCGCACAGTGTTCACGTTCGTCTGTCCTAAGAGGAATTGTACCCTCCAGATGCCCATACCATTCCCGATGAGGTCGGCGCCATACGAGTGGCGGAGCGTGCGGTCCGTGTCCATACGTCCATGCAATAGATGAGAGAGTCTCATCACTCTTTCATTTCAAAGCCAGAGCTTCTTGCACTACTTCATCAGCGCGGCGTGCTTCCGATGTCTGAATCAGCTTCACAAGTCCTGGGGAGTCGTCAATGAGACACTTAAAGACTCTTGTCTTCCGTGCTCTCGTTTTGCTGAGCGCGGGACCCCTCATCGCCGCCCAGAAGGTCCACAAGCCACCGCGCCTCCGTGAAGCTACTCAGCAAAACCCGCAGCAATAGCGTGATGGGTACCGCGATCAGCGTGCCGAGCGGCCCGAGTAGCCACCCCCAGAAGAACACCGAAATGAGCACGACCCACGCCGGGATGTTGAGCCCCTTGCCCGCAGAGCGCGGGAAGAACCAGTACTCGGCGACGATGTTGACGACGGCAAAGACGATGATGACGGCGATCGCGCCGACAGGCCCGTATTCTATCCACCCCAGCAAAGCGGGCGGAATCGTGGCTAAGATGAAGCCGATGTACGGGATGAAGCTGAAGACGAAGAGCAGGACACCCCACAGCAGCGCAAAGTCGATGCCCGCAACAACGAGAAAGATGGTCGCGGGAACCGCCATAAACGCGTTTACTTTCGTGCGTATGACCAGAAAGTTCCACAGATCTTGCCGGACTGCAAGCAGCGGCGCAAACAGGGGGCTCGAGTCCACGTACTCCACGAGTTCGGGGGAACGGAACCGAGGAAATGCGATTAAGAAGAAGACGAACAACGTAATCAAAATAATGAGCTGAAAGACCGCGCTGCTGACCGCGTGCAGGATTGCGCTGCTCGCTTGCAGCACGAACTTGTCGCTGAGGATGTTAGTGCCCTGCACAGTGGCGTTCATCTCGAGGCCTTGGAGCGACGATCGCGTGGCTCCAAGCGTCGCATTTGTGGCAGAAGGTTGATTAAAGGCCTGACGAATCGAAAAATAAATCAACGCGATAAAACCCCCACCAAGTGCGAGCGTTCCAGCGACCATCACCGCTAAGGCGCGAACCGTGGAAAGCCCCCTGTTTTCAAGTCGTTGGAGCAATGGACTCGTGAGCGTTGCTAAGAAGATGGCAAAGAGAACTGGGGCTACGATTTCGGCCGCGAACTTCACACCAGCGAGGATGATAATTGCGCTTGCCACGATGATCAGTACGCGGGCTAGAGGCGACGTAGGCAAGCCACCCAACTCATCTCCCGTGTTCGGGGTCATCTTGCATCTACCTCTCCCAGAACCGACTGACGTATCCAATGACCATCGTCTTGGCTCAATCGGGAACGGGCCTGTGGCACTTTGGCGTTGAGGCTGTTGGTTAGTTTCTCACTTAAAGTTGACGATGTTCGATCGCTGAACCGAGACGCACCATCACGGTGGCTCTTTTGTGACAACGTCGATGGAGAGACTGCCAAACTCGACGGCACACCGTGGTCACAAGTCGCACGAGGAAGGGTCACCGAAAAAAGAGAAGGGGAGTAAACTACACCCATCTCCCTAGGATACCCGATACAATCGCTTCCAATCCAAATATGATCAGGGCCACCGCGAGCAATACGACAGCCACTCCTAAGCCGAGCGGCGGGTATACCAGCACGACAAAGCCGAGGACAATTGCAATTACGCCGACGATTATCGTCCCAGGCGAGCCACGTCCGAGGCTTGCGAAACCAGCGAAGATCAGTGCCAAGGCCAGCAGATAGACGAGCGTCAGTGTTCCGTAAATGAGCGGATTGATTAGTACTGCGAGAGCGAGTAGAATCGCTATGATCGAAAGAATAAGGTTAAGCAATCGCCGCCAACCTGAGATGCCTTGTGTAAAAACCCGTGCGAACTCTATACATCCTAGCACAATGAGCCCGACCGCGAGAAAACCTACGAGCAATCCTAGCGTGGCTCCGGGATATCTGACCGCGCGGGCGCCTAGGGCAATCAGGATGATGCCGATGATGATCTCTACTATGCGTAGCCATGTCGAAGCTTTTTCTTGAGCCATTAGATTCTCACCTCCTTGCCATTTGAACAGATTACGCTTTTATGTGTGCGACGACGTATTTAACAAGCTCCCTCCGAAAAGATCTGCCGCTGCCAAGCCACGAGCTAAAAAACGGGGGAAAGAGCTCCTACACCCGGATTAGTTCGGCTTGCCTATCAACCGTTTGATATTGGTGCCCCTCCCGTGGTTCTTCTGCATTGACCGGCTCGTTTTCTTATCTCGCTCCCTTTCTGCGCCGACGAGCTGGTAGCTCAGGGACCTCTTGGAGCTCAGGGGCGTCGGGACTCATAGCAGCCACCTTCCGCGCATAGAGCGCGGCTCCTGGCTGGGCGGTAATTCCGTGTGCGAACACGCTCAGAATCACAGTGATAAGGACTATCAGTACGATCTCGGCGCCAACGGAGTGCAAGGCCGGTTCCTCCAGCGCTACGAGCACGAGGACGACTGACGCGAGCCCTCGCGGACCAAACCAACCAAGGAACAGCACCGAGCTGCGTCGCAACCGAGCGCCGATGAGAGAAATCGCGACGGGCAGCATGCGAACCACCGTAAGGCTGAGGATCCCGTACACAACGATCGTCAAGCTGAGCGCTCCGAGCAGTGACGTCGCCACGACGCCCACGAGGAAGAAGATCGCGAGCAAAAGGAGCTCACCCTCTGCCTCGCTGAAGTCGGCCACTGCCTCTTCGACATCGCCTACGATGGCGCCCGTGGCAAGTCCTCCCACAAAGGCGGCAATGAAGCCGCTGCCGCCGATCGGCCCTGCCAGCGCCCAGGCGAGGACGGCGAGGGCCAAGAAGCTGAGACGCTTAAACGTCTTGGTCATCCACCCGCGTCGCGCGGAGCTACGGATAAGCCACCCTCCGACCACCCCCACGAATAGGCCGATAAGCACGCCGATGCCGATCTGCTCGACCGCCACCACCAAGAAATGTGGCGGCTCAACGCCTTCTTGGATTGCCGCGAGGGCGAGGAACACGATGAGAAACGGAACTGAGCCACCGTCGTTTAGTCCGCTCTCAACGTTCAGTGCCTCGCGAATGCGGACAGGCACCCGCTTGCTCGTCACAATCGCTTGGCCGAGGCCTGCGTCGGTCGGCGCGAGAACCGCACCCACGACAGCCGCCTGCCAGATGGAGAGGGACGTAAAAAGAAGCATCGCGATCACGGCCCCGGCGGCAATCGTGAGAGGCAACCCGATAATAAGCAGCCTGCCAGGCAACGCGATATTCTGTCGAAAAAGGGAGATTTTGATACGGGACGCGTCGGTGAACAAGACTAACGAGAGGGCGATACTCCCGATAAGCAACAGCGCATCAAAGTTGAGCGACGAGCTGATGAGATGTGTGGTGCCAAAGAGCGCCCCTGCGATAATGAATACCATGGGAGCCGTCACATCTAGTCTCTCTATCCGGCGAGAGACAAGCGCAAATATGGCAACTACCGCCGCAAAAGCCGCGAACTCCATCTCGTACATCAGGAATCTCCTCTCGCTCGTACGCCTCCACGCCGCACGTCACTCTATCTCCGGTTGCCATTCTTGGTATGAAGGCTATTTCAGCGCCGCAGGGGCGCCACTTCTGTCCCGTGCGTCTCTCGGACCGCAGTGTCAGCCGTGAAGCGATGCATCAGCAGCGTGCATACTGGTCTACATAAACCACTACTTAGAGATAATCGTCTCGGTTCACGTGAAATCCCTATGTTTTCAACCATTAGTCGTCAAACTTGAGAAAAGGCGCCCCTCGTCACCGATTTCGCTCTCTAAAAGCAAAACCGGGTCTCCTCTTTCTCATGCTCTTCAGCGTCAAGCTTCGAGAAATCATTCGCGGCACGCTGATCCTGTTCGCAGGCATTGGAGGCGTATTCGTTGCGGCGATCAACGTGTTCATACTCTACGCACCCCCGAGCAAAACGGGCGCAGAAACCGCTGTGAATACGATATTTCGGTTTATCGGTTGTGCGGTCGGTACTGCTGTTCCCGGGGAACTCCTCACCTTGTATACGGCCCCTATCACGATTCTCATTTCAGGAGTCACTCAGGTCGTGCTCGCTCCGTCGGAGCACGCGTTCGCGCATCGCTGCTATCGCGCTCGTGCTGAGCCTCATAGGAGTCGCAACGGCATACTCGCTGAAGAGGGCCCCGGTGTCGAACTATCAGGGCAGAGAGAGACCAGCAGCCTCCCGCGTAGCAAGGCGCAGCCACTGACCGTTATGAGAGCTCAAAGATGATGATCGCCCCGGAAACTAGTCTAGTCGTTACCGCCGCGCCAGTCAGTGAGCAATTCAGCACGCTGCGGCACCAGATGCCTGGCTATTGTGATAGCGTTTAGCCGAACTTTGCCCCTTCGAGCCGAATGCCCCTTAAAATGGCGTAGGTCAAATCGACACCGTTCAAGTTCGCCCCTCGCAAATCAGCGTTCGTCAGGTCTGCCCCTTTTAGCAGCGCAAGGCTCAAATCGGCCTGTTGCAGGTTAGCATCGATAAGGAGGGCACCCTTGAGGTTTGAGCTGTGAAGGTTTGCGCGAGCAAGGTTCGCCCCGCTAAGCTGCGCTCTTTCCATCGTGGCGTATGTGAGCGTCACGTCAGAAAGATCGGCGCCAACGAGGGTTGCCCCATAAAGCGTGACCTTGTCCATCTGCGCCCCCGTCAAGGCCGCGCTACGCAGCGTGCTAAAGCTCAAATCAGCGGCTTCCAGATCAGCGCCTCGTAGATCGGCCTCGCTCAGATCCGTCCAGCCCAGCTCTGCCTGTCGCAAATCCGCCTCTCGCAGAACAGCCCGTCGCCCCCCGGGCTGGCCGGCGAGCCACTTTGCGTGACGGTCGACGAGCGCTTTGATCGCTACCGGATCCATGCCTACGTCGTCTCTTTCGGCGGTGCGCTGCTCGATGCAGGCATAACGCTCGCTAGCATCGCCAAGGCTGGTCCCACAAAGAGTCCGGCCCACGCAACGAGCGCGATCACCCCGAGGATAAAGATAGCGACGCGCGACCACGCGCCGGTTCGCTCCCTGCGTCTTAACGCGATTCGCAGCGTAAGAATTCCCACTATAATGGGGACGAGCACAAAGACGAGGGTGATGATCGCCTCAGATTCGACCGACGAATGTGAAATCGCAAGTAGCATCTGTGCAAGGGTAGTTGCTCCTGTTCCGATGAACAAGAGGCCCGCGAGCGTCCCCAGCAAGGTGAATGGCGAACGCAACGAGGCGTGCATACCTCCCCCCCTCGCGAGAATTGCCAGCCCGACGACGACGACAAGAAACATCGGGGCGAGCACGATAAGGGGATTCTGCCCCTCCCACGCGTGTACCTTCAGGACGTTATAGGGGATGAGCAGGTACTCGATGGGGCTGTACGTTTCGCGCTCTCCGATCGCGACCCCGTAATTGCCGCCACGGTTACCGTCATATACGGCGACGTAGTAGGTCGCAGAAGCCGGTGCCTTCACCTCGACATCTCCAAGAGCGTAGAAGCTGCCCGGACCGAAGCTCTCGTACGTGGCTTTATCAGGCTGCTGACCCTGGACGACCACGCTTGACGCTCCAGGAGGTGTCGTGACCTGTGATGGGACGGTTCCGTTGCTCGTCAGGCCAGGTCCCATAAGCACAAAGCCGGGTACAAAATCGAGATTTGGTGCCTCGGCGCTCTTGTACAATTGCACTGAAATCGTCTGGCCTCTCTCCATATCGAAGCGGTAGTACCGTACTTGTTCAGGCTGGAGCGTAGTGTACAGCGCCCACGACTTGGTAGGATCGTTCACCGTGTACGCTGTGCCGAGACTCGTGTTGTTGTTGGGAAATACAGGCGAATGCGCTGAGACAACGGGCGGCATCAGCGTACAGATAACAAAAACGGCGAAGAAGGCGACAAGCGCTCGATTCATAGTGCGTCCTAGCGTTGCTTGGGTAAAAGGCTTTCGCAAGCATCGTATGAGCGCGGCGGACCGAGAGGGAACGTCAGCTAGATTGCCTAGGAGATACAAACAGCAGGTGACAGCTATGCGCGCACTGAAACGACGTAACGGTGCGTGTGCATGCCCTCAGGGAGAGCCCAAGAATGAATAGACTCGCTAAGGAAAAAAGCCCGTACCTGCTCCAACACGCTGAGAACCCCGTCGACTGGTATCCGTGGGGACAGGAAGCGTTCGAAAAGGCGAGGCAACAAGACAAACCTATCCTTCTCTCGATAGGCTATTCGGCGTGCCACTGGTGCCACGTGATGGCGCACGAATCCTTCGAGGATCCAGAGATTGCCACCATGATAAACAACGCGTTTGTGAGCGTCAAGGTCGATCGTGAGGAGCGACCGGATATTGACGACGTGTACATGTCGGTCTGCCAGATACTGACCGGCCACGGGGGATGGCCCCTTAACGTAATTATGACGCCCGAGGGCAAACCGTTCTTCGCAACCACGTACATCCCTAAGGAGACCAGGTTCGGGAGAACGGGAATGAGTGAGCTTGTACCACGTATAGCGGACGCGTGGCATCACAAGAGGACCGAGATCGAGAAATCGGCGACAGAAGTTGTTTCCGTGCTCCGCGCGTCATCGCTTCGCACTCCTGGTAACGATATCTCGGCATCGATGATCCAGATCGCGTACGAAGAGCTCGTCTGCGCCTTCGATGAATTGCACGGCGGATTTGGGACGGCCCCGAAGTTCCCCACCCCCCATAACCTCACGTTCCTGCTTCGCTACTGGAGACGAACGGGCACAGGCACACCGTTGAAGATGGTGGAAAAGACGCTTCAGGCGATGCGGCGTGGCGGCCTGTACGATCACGTGGGGTTTGGTTTTCATCGATACGCTACCGACGCGGGATGGTTGGTCCCGCACTTCGAGAAGATGCTCTACGACCAGGCGCTCCTCGGACTCGCGTACGTCGAGGCCTATCAGGCGACCGGAAACGATGAGTATGCACGCACCACGCGTGAGGTGTTCTCGTTTGTTTCGCGGGAGCTGACGTCGCCAGAAGGCGGATTTTATGCGGCCATTGATGCCGATAGCGAAGGACAGGAGGGCGCGTTTTACCTATGGGGTCAAGACGAGATTGAGGGCGCACTCACAAAGGGGGAGGCAGAGCTGGCCCGCCGGGTGTTCAACATCAGCGCCGGCGGTAATTTCAGTGACGAAAGCACGGGGAAGCGGACGGGAAAGAACATACTCCACACGACGAGACCGCCTAAAGCGCTCGCATCGGAACTGAAACTGTCGGAAGAGACCCTTAGCCATCACGTTGAATCGATTCGGCAGAAGCTTTACGCGAAGCGGGACCAGAGGGCCCATCCGCAACGAGACGACAAGGTGCTGACCGACTGGAACGGCCTCATGATCGCCGCACTGGCCAAAGGTGCGCGAGCCCTACAGGAGCCACGCTACGCCGATATGGCAGAGCGGGCGGCCGATTTCATACTCGAGCATATGCGAGATGCTGAAGGAAGGCTCCTGCATCGCTACCGGGGAAACGAAGCGGCGGTCACAGGATTGCTCGACGATTACGCGTTCCTCGCATGGGGTCTTTTCGAACTCTACGAAACCACGTTCGAGACGCGCCACCTCACGCACGCGCTGGAACTCGTAGAGCATACACTGGGACATTTTCGGGATGTCAATGGCGGCGGATTCTACTCGACTGCGGACTACGCCGACTCCCTCATTGTGCGCAGGAAAGACGCCTATGACGGTGCGACTCCCTCCGGTAATTCGGTGATGTTGATGATCCTGACGTTTCTAGGACATCTGACAGGGGGAGTAAGCTACGTCGATGCTGCATCAGGAATAGGACGGGCATTCTCACAGGAAGTCGAACGCGCGCCCCACGCCTATACATGCCTGTTGAGCGCCCTTGATTTCGCTATCGGTCCGTCATACAAGACCGTCATTTGCGGCGACTCGCGCTCAAAGGAGACCGAAACCATGCTCAGAGCGCTCGGCACAGAGTACGCGCCGAATAACGTGGTCATTTTTCGGCCCGCAGAGCTGGAAAAGCCGGACATAGCAGAAATCGCCCCCTCCACGGTCTACCAGACGTGCATTGATGCAAAGCCCACTGCGTACGTCTGCCAAAATTACGCGTGCGCCACTCCGACGACAGACATCGACGAGATGCTGCGATTGCTTGAACACGGAGCGAAGCGCACCGACTGACTGGCACTCACGCAAAATTAGACGTTATGAAGCGAAACGTCGGCTCCGCGACCTGTCAGTTCCGAAGCTTATACCCAACCGCTTTAAGTGGACGTCTATGCGTATCAGCGATGCAGCG
>Ga0187766_10002591_pt1 | contig 10625 bp, 11 predicted proteins | sample 0216_QUI02_MP05__4_FD_132971 | JGI IMG/M metagenome (GOLD analysis project Ga0187766, IMG submission 132971) | Tropical peat soil microbial communities from peatlands in Department of Meta, Colombia - 0216_QUI02_MP05_20_MG | ecosystem: Environmental > Terrestrial > Soil > Wetlands > Peat ... | reverse complement strand
CGTCCTTGGATCCCGTCCCCAGTTCTTATGTCTACAGTGACCTCGACCGTCACGGTCGCGTCCTCCGCCCACACGGCAGTGAGCACGGCCCTGTTACCTAGACGGTGACCACTGCAATCACGTTCATCTCGTCGAATTCGGGTGCCGCGGCCACGACGCCGGGTTTCCCGCAGAAGTGAGCTCGCCTATCACACAGGGCAAGACCCCGCAGGCAGCAATCGGTATCGACTTCACCCAGGGAAACAGCTCAGTCTGCAGTACCTCCGGCGAGAGCAGTTAGAGTATAAAGACCAGAAGAATTGAGCCGTTTTCAGAATTGGGACAACATGGGGTCGCCTCCGCCTCCCGGTGGAAGCAGGCGCTCTACGTCGCGGTCATCTACGCGGTAATCGCGTTGCTGTTTACATTTGCTGCAATGTATTTCGGGCCTCAGGCGTCACAGGTGGGGAGCACCAGGGCTGAAGACACCATTCCAGGGCACGTCCTTGAGCTCGCAGGGTTCGGTCTGCTGCTGGGACTTTGCTGCATGGTCGTGTACGGCCGAAAGGGGCTTCCGTTCGTCTTCCTCACGCCGGTGCTGACCGTCCTGCTCGACTTAGACCACCTTCCCGCCTACCTAGGATATGCCCAGACCATCAGGCCAGCGCACTCATTCGTGTTCCTCGTCGCCGCTCTGGCGGTAACGGCAATAACGATTAAAGCACTTGATATCGACTTGGTCGTCGTGTCAGCCTTCATGGGCCACATGGCAGTCGATACTGGCATTTTCGCTCCGCTTTCGCCCCTTTCTTTCCAGTATTTTCAGCTCGACCCCTACAGACCCGAATTCGCAGTAGGGGCGGTGTTGTGCACTTTGGCCGCAGGAGCGGTCTTAAGGACCAGGGTGGCCAGGGCGAGTTCCCGAGGCGGGAATGAAATTGCCTAGTCGTCCCCTGATCGCGAAGGGAATCCCGACCCTGCTCCGTAAGGGGAAGATCAAGATCGCTGTCGTCGGGCTAGGTCGGATCGGCCTCCCAACCGCCGCCTCTTTCGCGAAGGCTGGCGCCAAGGTCACGGGGGTGGACCTCAAGAAGAAGGTCGTCGATGAAACAAACGCAGGAAAATGCTTGCTGACTGACGAGCCGGGCCTGGCCGATCTGGTGGGTGACGCTGTCAGGGCGGGCAATCTGAAAGCAACCCTTTCCGCCAGGGATGCCGTTTCTGACGCCGACTTCACGGTCATATGCGTCCCCACCCCTGTCTATGAGACCAAGACACCAGACTACACGGCGATTCAGAAGGCCTCCAGGGCTCTAGGAGGGTACGTCCGTAGAGGGAGCGTGGTGATTGTGGAGAGCACGGTCGGCCCCGGCATAGTAGAGGAGATGGTGGGCCCAATCTTGGAAGACGAGTCAGGCATGAAGGTCGGGAAGGACTTCGGGCTGGTCGCTTGTCCGGAGCGCTCGGACCCAGGAAACATAATGCAGAACATGAAGACGCTCCCGCGCATTATCGGTGGCGTCGGCCCAGGCTGGACGGACGCGACTGTCGCGCTCTACGAGGCGTCACTGGGAGTGAAGGCCATAAGGGTGAGCGACCCCAAGACTGCCAACGCGGCGAAGCTGACTGAGAACCTGTTCAGGGACGTGAACATCGCCCTCGCGAACGAGTTCGCCCTCCTCTTTGAGGAACTGGGGGTCGACACCATCGAGGTGATCAACGCCTGCGCGTCGAAGTACAACTTCATGCCCCACTACCCGGGAATTGGTGTGGGTGGACCCTGCTTGCCCGCAAATTCCTACTATCTCATCTCTGAAGGAATCAAGGCCGGCAACATCCCGTATCTCATCCGCATGGCGCGCGAGATAAACGACAGGATGCCGGACCATGCGGTCGAGCTGGTGGAGGAGGCGCTCAACGAGGCTGGAAAGACCGTAAGAGGTTCGAAGATAGTGATGATGGGTGTTGCCTACAAGCCCAACATAAAGGACGTTCAGCTCAGCCCAGTAGAGAGAGCGATCTCGAGGCTTAGGGCCATGGGAGCACGGGTGGAGATCTACGATCCGATGTTCAGGGGAGAAGAGGTGTTCGGGCTGAGGGGGAAGAGCACTCTGGAAGCCGCCGCCAGGGGCGCAGATTGCTTCGTTGTAGGGACTGCCCACGACGAGTTCAAGCATCTGGACCTCGAGGAGCTGTCAAAGCTCGCGAAGATGAAGGCTGCGCTGGTCGACGCCCGGAACGTGTTCTCTCCCGAAGCTGTTCGGAAGGCAGGTTTCACATTCAGAGGCGTGGGCAGAAGGCCCTAGCCCGAAGGTCATCCGAAAACAGGCTTCTAGAGCAGGCGATGTCCGGCAATTCTGGCGGATTCAAACGATAGGGACTGGGTGCATCTGAACTAGTCCAGGCGCAACGACTGGACCGCCGGCCCGAAACCGCCGCCCTTCAGAGAAATGCGCCTGACCATGAACAAGAGCGGGATGCAGACCAAGAAAACAAGGGCCAGCCCCAGCGGAAATTCAGGGACCTCATTCCCACAGTCATGCGTGTCGCAGTAGTCAGAGGTTCCCTCAGTGGCTGTGGGCGTCTGGGCCGTCGTGGTGGAACTGGACGTGGTGCTGTCTGTGGGTGGCTGGGCTGATGAGATGGAATTGGACGAGGTGGAAGTGGACGTGGCAGAACTGGACGTAGTGCTGTCGGTGGTTGGCTGGGTGCTCCCCCCGCCGCTCGATGTGGTGGATTCTGTCCACGAAGAGCTGAAAGTCGTAGTGTGGCTCGTAGTCGTCCCTGTGACCAGCGGGCCAGAAGTCTGAATGATCGGGGCGCTTGTGCTTGTTGTTGTCGAGATGGGCATCGTAGCGGTCGAAGATTTCGAGCTCGAAGAAGAAGTGGTGGTCGTCAAGGCCGCCGATGAGGTCGTATCGCTCGACTGAGTCGAGGAGGAAGAGACGGAGGACGTGGGCGGGGAGGTCGTTACAGCGGAGGTCGATATCGACGAGGTAGATACCAGTGACTCCGTCGAAACCTGCCCAGTCGTGTGCGACTGCGGACCAAGCCCTGCGCCCGAGAGGAAGAAGAGAATCAACAGAAGTGTGAGAGTCGCGATGGCTGCAGAAGAAAGAAGGACCCCCTTATTCATTGAATATCCTCGAAGGAATAGCGACTTTAAGCATTGAGGAGGAATGCAGGTTTACAGCATGGAACATCAGCGGGGTACATCCATATCATAACTGCCGGGAAACCTTCGTCGGAAGGACCAAGTGTAACATCGCCTCCATTTGCACCATCCAACCTTTTATAGAAAATGTTAGCCACTTCGCACGAACTGGATGCATGAACCTCACCTACGCCCAATGGTTCGGCCTCACAACTGCCTCGGCGTTCGTCCTGCCCATGGCGATTCCTGGAGAGGGCATTGATACCGAGTTCTGGATCATCACCGCCTTCGTGCTGCTCGCATGGTTTGTCTTCCGCTGGGACGCGGTAAAGGCGATCACGCGCCGAGGGCGAAAAACCGAGGTGTTCCTGGGTGCTTCTCTCATCATCGCGGACTACGCCTTCAACTGGTTCAGGGGGTCGAGCGTCGGAATCGTTGATCTTCTAATCATCTTCGTTGGCACTATCGTCGCATTCTACGGCTACAGGTCTCTGAGACTCTTCTGGGTTCCAGCGACCTATGGGATCGTCCTTCTCCTCGGATATCAGGTCGTGAACCTGGCGCCTAGCCTCGGCGCGTTGCAGGACTGGCTCGCTGGGGTCATGGCGTCGGTGCTCAACGCCCTGGGCATCAGCTCGACGGTCAACGGCGAGGTGGTGTCAATGAGCACCTCAAACGGCGCACCCATACTCCTCGACGTCGGGGGCCCATGCACCGGGGTCCAGGGGATCATCGCATTCGGGATGCTTTCGACCATGGCCCTCTTGGACCTGAAGCCCACCATGGCCCGTCTGATACCGGTCTTCGCCCTGGGTTTCGCCGGGGCCTTCCTAATCAACATCGTCAGGCTGCTTCTGATGTTTCTGACCTACGAGTTTGCGAGCCTGGACGTCGCCATCACGTTGCACATCTATGTCGGGTACATCGTGTTCATCGCTTGGGTCGTGGCATTCTGGGCGATCGCGTTCAGGTACCTAGTCCCGAGGGGGCAGGTCACCCGACCTGGTTCGGGGCAGGCTCCCTGAGACCACGGTCCAACCGGGTTTTGGAACTCGCACGTGTCGTGCCCAGGCGATGGGCACAGGCCAACCGTGTGACGGTATCTGACCTTCGGCAGCGGTTTTCGAGGGCGGCTAGTTATGGAACATCTGCGTCGTTCATCCTGAATCTGTGGTTCATTCCATTTCATCTGAAGTCCATCTGTCGAACCTGGACGTCGTTTCTCTTACGCTATCACGCGAAGGGGATTGCCTCGCTCCGGACCTGACCGTGGGCGCAGCTACACAGCCGAACCACGCAGTTCTTGTCAAGAGCGGGGTGCTGCACCCCGTAGCCCTTCACCTGCGACAACGGAGATGAAGCGTTTCGCGCCTTCCCCAGTCCGCATTCGCCAAGCAAGCTATTAAGCTGGCCCAGCCGTTGCCAGCTTGAATGCCGTACTCGAGACACGGATCGATATCAGTAGTGGGCCTTGGCTACGTCGGGCTTTCGACCGCGGTGTGCCTCGCGAGCCGAGGGTTCGATGTCACCGGGGTAGACATTGACAGGCACAAAGTAGCCGCCCTCAGAAGAGGGAGCGCCCCCATTCGCGAAGCGGGGCTCGACACCCTCCTCCTTCGTTCTCTCAAGAGGAAGACGCTCCACCTTCAGGAAGACTTCGAGGGTATCGCCAGATCGAAGTTAGCCTTCATCACTGTTGGGACGCCCAGCCGGGAAGACGGGAGCGTGGATCTCGGATACGTGGAGGCAGCTGCGAAAGAGGTCGGGCGCGAGCTGCGTCGGGCCCGAGGGTACAGGTTGATCGTGGTGAAAAGCACGGTCCCCCCAGGAACCACCGAAGGGCCAGTCAAGGGCACCCTGGAGAGGGAGTCGCGGAAGAAAGCGGGCCCGGATTTCGGCCTGGCCTCGAACCCTGAGTTCCTGCATGAAGGGTCGGCGATACATGAGACTTTTCATCCTGACGCAATCGTCATAGGGGGGCACGACAAGAAAGCAACGAACACCCTGCTGAGGATGTACGATGCTTCCACCAGGGTCGCCCGTCCACAATCCTGACCACGCCGCCTAATGCAGAGATGATGAAGTACGCCATCAACGCTGGCAGGGCAACGCAGATCAGCTTCGTCAACACAGTCGCGAACTACTGCACGAGGGTGCCGGGGTGCGACTACGATGAGGTGAGGAAAGGGCTTTCGATGGTAGCCAGGATGGACGAGAGGTATCTCGGCGCCGGGTTGGGGTTCGGAGGGGCCTGTCTACCGAAGGAATGCCGGGCGCTCGCCTATGCCGTGAAATCAACCGGCCTCGACAATGATCTGGTCTCTGAAGCTCTCCGCGTGAACAGCGGCCAGGTGGGCGAAGCAATCAGGTTGGCCGAGGCTCTCTGCGGCTCCTTGGGAGGGAAGCGTGTTACCGTCCTTGGACTAGCGTTCAAACCAGAGACAGACGATGTGAGGGAGTCCGTCCCGGTGGCGCTGGCCAAGTCGCTGGTCGACAGGGGGGCGGAGGTCACAGTCTACGACCCCCACGCCATGGAGAGCGCAAAGGCACTTCTGGGTACCCATGTTGCGTACGCCAACACAGCGAAAAACGCCCTACGAGGCTCCCAATGCGCCTTCATCGCGACGGCCTGGGAAGATTTCAGAAAGCTGCACCCGAGTGACTTCAAGGCGCAGATGGCGTCACCCGTGGTGGTTGACGGCCGTCGCCTACTCGACCTTGAGAGATATGAGAAGGAAGGGGTTCGGATAGCGGCGATCGGCACGGGTACCCGCGGCAACGGCAGGTGGGCACCCGTCCAGGGGCCAAGAAAGAGGGAATGGCACTACGTTGTCAGGGACGGAGAGATCCATTCCGACGAGCACGCATGAGCGACAGTTGGTGCGGCGACCGGCCCTTACGGGGCTGAACCCCCTGGGGGTAATATCGCGAAATTGGCAACCAGGTTCCCAACGGATTCGGCATAATCCCCTATACCAAGGCAGGCCTCCCCAAGGAGTGCATTACAATGGCGACGGTCGCTCCGACCAGGAACCTTGCCTCATACAGCGTCTCGCACATCAGCGGAGCAACCCTTGAGGCAGAAATCCGCACGCTCTACTCCCTTACACCCGAGAACATGAAACAGCTTGCTTCGCTCTTCGCCGAGTCAGTCGTCGAATCGTGTTCAACCATGGTGGGGACATCGTCCGGGGAGGCGCTGGTCAGACAGATCGGTGACGATGGCCTCCGAAGCCCGGAGCATGTCTACGACCGGATCGATGCGCTGCTCGGGGGCGGGTCGGCCACGCTCAAGAGGGCCATCGAGCTGAGATTCCGCAGCAAGGTGCACAGGCTCTACAAGATCTCCATGAGCCTTGAAGCCAAACGGCTCTCAGCGCCTTAGGGTTCACGTCGGTTGAAGGTCTAATCCGTTCGTCACTTGCCCGTCAGTGGTTGGTATACCGTTTTCGACTGCCCCTGTCGGGGCTCCTTGTTTACGATTTCCACTTTCGCGTTTGAGTCCCCTTTGAGCAACCGGATTGCGGTCTGACTTTACTTTCTGAGCCAGAGCCTGTGGTTTCTCATGGTCGCTAGGGTGTGACTGGAGCAGAGCTCTGCCGCTTGCGTCCCGTAGCTTATGCGCCAAGAAGCGAACTCGGAGCAGCTCCCCATCTCGCAGAACGAGGGTTCGGAGACCCGCTCGATGGCCGCCCGGCTCCTGCGTTTTGGACCGGGATTCCAGTCTTTTCCCCTGTAGAGGTATCCAGTCATCCGCGGAAACGTGTCTATCGCATGATAGAACATGCTGGGATTCGCAATCATGACAATCTTGTGAATATCATTTGCACCTATCAATGGCTTCCCCCTGGCTAAAGTTGCCGTTCGAAAAATCTCTGAAAGCGAAAACGCCTATAACGCTACTCGATGCCGGTGGCTAGGGCATAGTTTGAGGCTCTGGCGCATCCTGGCAGCGGCGTCCCTGCAAGTCGCTCTTCTCGTCCTCAGAGGGTTCTCCCCTGTGACTCTATTCGCTCTACCCCTGGCCTCGGCAGTGCTGGTAGTGGAGACGAAGGGCGACTTCGAATCCATGGCCGTCGAGCTGAACCGGAGGGGGATGAAGGCCCACGCCCCGGCGGCGATAGTCGGGAAGTCCGGAGTGAAACACGAATTCGCGTTCGCGCTCGTGCCTGACACCGGGAAGGCGAAGATCGTAGTCGACACCGAACTGTCCGTCAGGGACGTCGACGAGATGAAAGTCCTGAAGTTCTATGTCAAGGTGTTCGACGTGGGGCCCGAGAAGGCAGTCCTCTGCGTTTGCCCCAGGCTGGGAGCGCGTGCAGCGACCCTCGCTAAGGAGTACGGCATCACGGTCCTCGAAGACGACGTCCCGAGGAAGCTGATTCCCATGGCCGAGAAGGTTGTGAACGAGTTCGTCGGCCAGGGGGGCAACTGATTGGCCGAGGGCAAGAAGAAGATATTCCCGGTGCACTTCGCGCCAGGCAAGAAGCTCTTCCACGTCGTTGTGACCCTCTCGGACGCCCCGGGGTCATACAGCTCGATACTCGACCTGGTGAGGACCAAGGTCAACCTTATCGGAACGAGCACGTACACGCGCAGTGACGGGACCGCCGTCTTCAGCGGGTTCGCGGAGGCACTGTCGCCGAAGGCGACAGGGAAGGAGTTGGAGAAGCTCATCATGAGCTCGAAGGCGGCCATATCTGCAACCGTCTACGAGGGGAAGGACGGGATCCTGGTGGACACGTTCCATACCGGGTTTGTTGTGGGGGACGAAGAATACATCCTCATGCGGAAGGAGGGACTGGTTCACGTCTTCAACCGCGTCTCCAAGATGCTCGGGAGCGGCGGCGACGCTCTCCTTTTCGATGAAGGGATAGCCATGGGCTCCAGGAACGCGGAGATGATGATCAACACCGTGGGGGCAGAGCGCGTCAGGGCTCAGGTGGGGATCCTGAACAGGTTCTTGGCCGCGCAGGGATGGGGGATAATCGAGGCAAAAGATGGTCCCGGCGATGGCGGGTTCACTGTCAGGGTCGTTGACTGCTTCGAATGCTCTCCTGGAGGCTCCTCCCGGAGGGGGTGCAACTTCATGAGAGGATATCTTGCTGGGGGCGCGAAGGCGACCTTCGGCAGGGATTACGAGTCGTCGGAGACGAAATGCGTCCTGAAAGGTGCCGACGCCTGCGAGTTCCGTCTGACACCCGGGTGACATCAAGGACCGGGCGCACCCAGGAAGCCTGCAGACGCTGTTCAGCATAGGATTAAAATAGAATCGCAAGGGCCCGAGGCGACAATTCCTTCAGGAGCTTTGAGCAGATGAAGTGTGACTTTTGTGGTGCGGAGGAGACGCTCCCCTTCATCTGCAATTACTGCGGGGGCGCGTTCTGCGGCAACCACAGGCTCCCTGAAGCGCACCAGTGCAAGGGAGACCTGACCCAGAAAAGGACCATAGTCCCGCCTCCTCAGACAACCTTCAGCTGGCAGACGCCTGCGGCGCCACCTTACGCCCAGCGTCAAGGGTCGGTCTTCTCGCGGATAGAGATACGGGACATATTCTTCGCATGGATCGCCCTCGGAATAGCCTTCGGCTTCGCCCTCGGTGGAGGAGGGGTCAGCCTGCTGACGGGGAGTGGCGTCTCTGGGGGAGACATCGTGGAGCTGGTGGGAGTCTCCCTCATCACTGTGGGCCCCGGTTTCGTCTTCCATGAGCTCAGCCACAAGTTCGTAGCACAGAGGTATGGCTACTGGGCGGAGTTCAGGATGTGGTTGATGGGACTTGCCCTCGCCCTGATAATGTCCTTCCTCTCCCCTTTCATCTTCGCGGCGCCCGGCGCGACCTACATCTCCGGGATGAACATAACGAAGTCGGAGAATGGGAAGATATCGATAGCAGGGCCGCTCGTCAACGTGGCAATCGCCGCCCTTTTCCTCCCCCTCCTTCTCTTCGAACCGTCCTCGAGCCTCCTGGGGAATGTCGGCTGGCTGGGGGTCTACATCAACCTCTTCCTTGCCCTGTTCAACCTGCTCCCAGTAGGCCCTCTCGACGGCTCGAAAGTGTTCAGGTGGAGCCTGCCAATTTGGCTAGCAACCATAGCTCCGGTGGCCGTAGCCTGGTACGTCGTCCTCATTCACAATGTCTAGGCTCACCACCGATTGGTGGAAAACACGTTAGCACACTGTGAAGATAATTCAAGCTTCGACCGTATGCGCTCACCGATGCTATCTTAACACCGAATTTGGCGACTGGTAGGTCGGTCCAGCAGCTAGGGGGGCAAGTCGGTCCCCTGTCTATTCTTGGCGCGTGGGCGTTGTCCACGCGGGCTTTCAAGAGGAACAAGGTTTCTGTTCTCTGCAAGGTGGTCGCCGCCGCTCTGTGCAACTCTGGATACTCATACCGGGACGTGGCCAGGATGCTCGGCGGGATCTCCTACGTTGCCGTTCGAGACGCGTACTTTTCTCTCACCATGAGCTTGCCTCAGGAGCAGCGCAGGTTCAGGAGGTGCGTTGCCCTGGACGGGGCCGACGTTTTGATGAACGGGGTGGTGTATCACGTATGGCTGGCCCGGGACGTGGATTTGGGGGAGATCATGTCCTTTCAGGGTTCACCAGACGCTTCTGCGGATGATGGGGCGAAGTTCCTTGCAGGCGTCGCAGCTCAGTGCGAGAACACGCCCCTCCTGAGGCTGGGGACAGGGCTTAACCGCCCGAGGGGGCTGATGAACCTAGACCTCTATTTCCAGACAGCGCCAGCCCAGTCTTTCATCACTCGGCTCGGCCGACTGATACTCGGCAGCGCCTCCTAGCACAAATCTCTTTAGGACAGATAAGGATGCACTTTCGAATCCTTGAGACCTGCCCTCGTCTTTGATTCGGGCTGCGTTCCTGCACCAGTTTCAAGAGCGCAATCTCCTTCCTCGATGCCCGCAGGAGGATAAGGTACGTCGGCCTGGACGTTGCGGATACGGAGGGCCTTCTGGACAGCGTCCCGCCGGATCTCAGACGCAGGTCTTTCCATCTCATCTTACCGGGAGGGGTGAAGAGCGGAGCCGCCGCTTTCCTTGAGCTTGTGAGGCTCCTCCCGGCAGGGAGACTGTCCGCAGCCATCATCAGGCGTAACGCTCCGGTATCAAGGGCTGCCACATGGCTCTACTCCGTCCTGTCGAGGCTCCACGAAACTGGGGCTTGCCACCGGCTCCGGCGAGAGCCGGCATCGACATCGATATCGACGTCGTTGCTCAAGGCGTGGCGCTCGCGTCTGCCAGGTATCACATTTCTGTCTGGCCGCGGTCTTGCTTCCTTGTCCATTTTTTGACTTGTTTGCGCGCGCAAATTCACCCCTTTCACTATATCCGGAAAGACGGTAGGTCGCCATCATGCGAGCTGAAGCTCTCGAGAAACTGGTCAACAAGCCAGTTAAGGACACCTACGGTAGGTATGTCGGTTTTGTTGTCGGATTCTCCGTCGACACCTCCGGGGACCTGAAGTCTGTCGG
>Ga0187766_10002590_pt1 | contig 10626 bp, 9 predicted proteins | sample 0216_QUI02_MP05__4_FD_132971 | JGI IMG/M metagenome (GOLD analysis project Ga0187766, IMG submission 132971) | Tropical peat soil microbial communities from peatlands in Department of Meta, Colombia - 0216_QUI02_MP05_20_MG | ecosystem: Environmental > Terrestrial > Soil > Wetlands > Peat ... | reverse complement strand
CCGGCTCGTGGAGGTTGAAGGTGCGCACGCAGTGCCGGCAGGGGAGGTTGCACCGGTTGGTGACCTCGAAGTAGAGGTTGGTCGGCAGCGGCGGGTCCAGGGGGCGCGGGTGGGCGCTCATCGGCCCCGCCCCCAGGCATACCGCAGCACCGTGGCCACCAGGTGGTAGCCGGCCAGCAGGCTGCCGCGCAGCGTGCCGGCCACCTTCGAGGTTCCGACTCGCCGGCGGTAATCCACAGGCACCTCCACGATCCGCAGGCCGCGCCGGGCCGCCTTGACCACCATCTCGATGGGCCAGCCGTAGGTGGGGTGCGCCATGCCGAGCCGTGCCAGGGCCTCGGCCCGGATGGCACGGAACGGCCCGAAGTCCGTGAGGCGCACGCCGTAGAGCAACCGAAGCAACGCCAGCACCAGGCGGTTGCCCCAGAGCTGGTGCGCGGCCAGGGACCCCGCCTCGCGCCGCCCCAGGGCGCGGGAGCCGAGCACCAGGTCGGCCTCGCCCCGCCGGATCGGCGCCAGGACGCGCGGGAGGTCCTCCGGCACGTCGCTGCCGTCGCCATCCAGGAAGACTAGCACGTCCGCCCCGCCCGCGGCCTGCACGCCGGCCAGGCAGGCCCGGCCGTAGCCACGCCGCGGTTCCACCACCACCCGGGCGCCAGCCGCCGCCGCCCGCTCGCCGGTGCGGTCGCGACTGCCGTTGTCCACCACGAGGACCTCGTGCAGCAGGCGCCGGTCCAGCCGGGCCACGGTATCGCCGATGGCGCCTTCCTCGTCCAGGGCCGGGATGACCGCGGTCACGCGCATCGCTGCCCTAGCAATGAGCAACGAGCAATGAGTAACGAGTCGCGGCCAGGGGCGCGCGCAGGGCGCCACTCATTGCTCGTTGCTCATTGCTCATGACTCATTTGGTGGCGAACACCGTGGTGCAGGCGCTCCCGACCTTGACCAGTTCGCGGTGGGGCGCCAGGTGGTACGCGATGTTCATCCGCTCGCCGCGCGCGAAGGGACAGAAGGGGTCCGGTCCGCCCGGCCGGCCGGCGAGGGCGCGCCGCCCCGCGCAGCCGCCGCCGCAGGCGGGCACGTCCCTGCAGGCGGGGCAGCCGGGGGGCGCGTCCCGACAGGCGGCGAAGGCGGGGGCGTCCAGGATGCCCGGTCCCTCGTCCAGCAGGCGGGTCAGGGGCTCGCCCTCCCCCGGCCAGTACACGCAGGGGATGACGGCGCCCTTGGGGCTCACGCGCACCGTCCGCCGGCCGCAGCCCGAGGGCGGGCCGGCCGGCAGGCCGAGCGCCGCGCGCAGCACCGGCTCGGTGGTGTGGAGCAGAGGGACCTCGGCAAGCACCCGCCGGAACCCCTCCCAGAACTGCTCGTAGCTCGGCGCGAACCGGTCCGTTCGCACCGCCTGGTACACGTTCACGCGGAAGTTGGCGCCCACGGAATGGGCCAGGCGCGCGATGGCCGGCAGTTCGCGGTAGTTGATGGCCATCATCACGGCCAGCACCGTCACCTCCACCCCCAGCTCGCGGCAGCGGTGGAGGGAGCGCAGCGCCATCTCCCACGCCCCGGGGCCGCGAAACGCGTCTTGGCCGGCCGGCGTGGCGTGGTCGAAGGAGAACTCCACCTCGTGGAAGCCCTTCAGCAAGGCGTCCGGCAGCACGCCCACCGAATAGCCGTTGCTGGTCAGGCTCGCCTTCACGCCCGCCGATTGAAGCATCTCCACGATGTGGAGGAAGTCGGGGTGGAGGCCGTTCTCGCCCGTGCCCAGGTTCGCCGAGCGGACCGGGAGCCGCTCCAGGATGGCGCGCACCTGCGCCGGGCTGAGGCGCTGGAGGCCGTTGACGTCGCGGTAGCAGTGGGGGCAGGCCAGGTTGCACTCGTTGGTGAGGCCCAGACCCAGGGCGAAACGCACCGGGCCCGTCTCGGGGGCATCCGGGGCCCGGCGCGTTGCGGCGTGGGCCGCGGGGGCGGCCGGCGCGGGCGGGGGGTGGGGAGGCACCATGATCCGTGCTCCTCCGCGGGGTGCGGCCCGCCGAAGGCCAGGTGGGTACCGTCAGGATCGGTCCTTGATGGATTCCAGGAGCTGGCGGGCCTCCCGCGTGTCCTTCATGGTCCAGGCCGCCGGGTTGGAGGGTGCCTTCTCCTGCAGCACCGCCTGCAACTCGCGGCGGGCCTCGGGGATCCTTCCCTCCTTGATCAGCACCTTCCCCAGGCCCACGCGCATGCCGGTGAACTTCGGGTCCAACGCCAGGCCCCTGCGGAACATCTCTTCGGCCTTCTCCAGGTCGCCCCCGAAGAGGCCCGGCACCTCGTAGTAGACGTTGCCGGCCAGGGAGTACACGCCCGTGAAGTTGGGGGCGAGATCGAGCACGGTCTGGATCTCTTCCTTGATCGTCGGCAGCAGGAAGAGGGAGCGGACGACCCCCTTGGTCTGCGCCCAGCGGCCGCTGTTGGCGGCGTACCAGAAGTGGGCCGGGGCATTCTTCGGGTCCGCCTCCAGGGCGCGTTTCGCAGCCTCCCGCCCCCGATCGTACGCCTCCAGCCTCTGGTCGCTGGTCGTGCCCCGCACGTCCCCCCAGATGAAGCACGCCTCGGCCAGGGCCACCAGGTTCGCCGGGCGCGGGTCGGCCTTCGCAGCGCGCTCCAGGCCGTCCCGGAGCGCGTCGAGGTGGGCCGGATCTTCGTGGTAGCGGGTGGCGAAGGCACGCAGCTCGTCCACCAGGGACGACTGGGCGGCGGCCGGCGCGGCGGGGGCGAGGGCCAGGATCATGCCGGCCAGCAGGACGCCCGGCGCACCGGACAACCCCGGCCGGCAGGCCTGCCACCGGGGCGTCCGGCCTCGTCTCATGCCGCTTCCCCCGGGGCCATCCCCGCGCGGCGCGCGCGGCGTTGCGGCCACGGACTCCCAGGCGGCAGGCCCTCCGGGCCCCGGTAGCGCTCGGCGTAGGGTTGGGTCGCCAGGCCGAGGGTATGCAGGGCGAGCAGCCAGACGATGAAGCAGAAGGTCCGCCACGGCCCCCGGGCCAGGAAGCGGCGCCCGGACGTGTGGAGCGGGACGGGAATGAGCGCCGTCCGCCCCATCCGCTTGAGGCGCCGGGAGAAGTCCAGGTCCTCCAGGATGTCCAGGGGGCGGTATCCGCCCATCCGGCGGAACACCTCCGCGCGGACGAAGAGCCCCTGGTCCCCGTAGTAGTTGCGGGTGATCCGGTAGCGCATGCGATTGATGCGGCTGATGGCGCGCAGGCTCCAGCGTGGCTCCAGGAACCGGTGGGCGAAGGCGCCCCCCAGCACGCGGGCATCGGCCATCGCCTTGTCGATGGATGCGAAGGCGTCGGGGGGCGGGAACGAATCGGCGTGGAGGAAGAGGAGGGTCTCCCCGCCGGCCGCCGCCGCGCCCGCGTTCATGAGGGCGGCACGCGTACTGGCCGGCGGCCGGAGGAGGCGTGCGCGACCCGCCACGGCCCGGGCGGTGGTGGCGGGATCCCCGCAGGCCGCGACGATGGTCTCGGACCGCTCCACGCCCGGCAGGGTGGCCAGGTGGACCAGCGTGCGGGCGAGGGCCGCCGCGTCGTTGTGGGCGGGGATGATGATGGAAAGTCGAGGGGTCATTGGCTCACGATCCGGAGACTCATCCTACCCGAGGCCGCCCCCGGACCGCAAGGCGGAGCTGCCGGTCCCGTTGGTGCGCGGCCATTCGCGGGCTTCCGCCGTCTCGAAGCGGTCGCAGACCTCCCGGCCCCAGTCAACGATCATTCGCACTCACCGCCCTTGCGCAGGCGTTCCTGGAACGCCGCCCGCCGCCGGGGCGAGAGCGCCTGGATGCGCAGCGCCCTCTCGATGGCCGCCCGGTCGTCTCTTTCGGCGTAGAGCAGGCGAAGCATCTCGCGCACGGTGAGGCGCTCGGGGTCCACCAGGACGCGTTCGACCGCGTCCCCCGCGCTCACCTCGCCCTCCTCCAGGACGCGCAGGTAGAAGCCGACACGCCCGCTGGCGAGGAACTGCTTGGGGAAGTTGGGGAGGCCCATTTTGACGGCGAGCTTGTAACAGGGGGAGCGCGGCTGGGTCACCTGGATGAGGGCGGAGCCCACGCGGAAGGCATCGCCGATATGGATATCGTCCTCGGTCATCCCCTGAACGGTGAAGTTCTCACCGAACTGGCCCGGCGGGAAGCCGTCGCGCCCGAGTTCCCGCTTCCAGAACTCGTAGTGCTCGATGGCGTAGGCGTAGACGGCCTTGTACTCGCCCCCGTGGTTCTGGGGGTCGGCCTGACCGTCTCCCTCCAGGTTCAGCCTGCGGAGCATCACCGGGCCACCCACGGGCTCCTTGAAGATGCCCGTCACCACCGTTTCGTCCCCGTGCGCGACGGGCTTGGGAAGCGAGACGTTCACTGAGAGGAGCTTCATCATCGCTCGACCATCTGAAGGGCGTGGCCGCCGGGGTCGCGGGCCAGGTCGCGGAGCAGTTGAGCGGGAGCTTGGCATGGAAGCGCCGGCGCGCGTCCCGCGGTCACGGCGAGCGCCATGGGCTATTCGCCGCTCTGCTGGAGCAACTTGGCCACCAGGCCGGTCCACCCGGTCTGGTGGCTGGCCCCGATGCCGGCGCCGTTGTCGCCGTGGAAGTACTCGTGGAACAGGAGCAGGTCCCGCCAGTGCGGGTCGCGCTGGAAGATCTCGGCGCCACCGTAGCAGGGCCGGCGCCCTTCGGGGCCGCGGAGGAAGATCCGGCTCAGCCGACGCGACAGGTCCGCGGACACCTCCCAGAGATGCATCATCCGGCCGGACCCCGTGGGGCACTCCACCGTGAAGTCGTCGCCGAAGTAGTGGTGGAACTTTTGGAGCGCTTCGATGAGCAGGAAATTCACCGGGAACCAGATGGGGCCCCGCCAGTTGGAGTTCCCACCGAACAGGTCGCTGCGGGATTCGGCGGGCTCGTAGTCCACCCGGTGCTCCATGCCATTGGTCTGCATGACGAAGGGGTGGTTCCGGTGCACCGCCGAAAGCGCGCGGATGCCGTGGGGGGAGAGGAACTCCGCCTCGTCGAGCATGGTCCGGAGGATCCGCCGCAAACGGGTCTGGTGCACCACCGCCAGCAGGCGGCGCGGCCCCTGCCCCGGGACCGGCGTCTCGTGGACGTAGGGGCGCAGGTCCTCGCGGTTGTCGATGAACCACTGCATGCGGCGCTTGAATCCCGGGAGCCTGTCCACGCACTTGGGTTCCAGCACCTCGACGGCGACGAGCGGGATGAGGCCCACCATGGAGCGCACCCGCATCCGGCGGTGGTCGCCGTTGGACAGGTGGAGCACGTCGTAGAAGAAGCCGTCTTCGTCGTCCCAGAGCTCGATGCCTTCGCCCGCAAGGTCGTTCATGGCGCGGATGATGTAGACGAAGTGCTCGAAAAACTTGCTGGCCACGTCCTCGTAGGCCGGGTCGTGGCCCGCCAGTTCCATGGCGATGGCCAGCAGGTTCACGCAGTACATGGCCATCCACGCCGTGCCGTCGGACTGGTCGATGTGCCCGCCCGTGGGGAGGGGGGCGCTGCGGTCGAACACGCCGATGTTGTCCAGCCCCAGGAAGCCGCCCTGGAAGATATTGAGCCCCTCGGCGTCCTTCCGATTGACCCACCAGGTGAAGTTGAGCAGGAGCTTGTGGAAGACGCGCTCCAGGAACGCCACGTCGCCGGCGCCCCGCCGGCGCTTCTCGATCTTGTACACGCGCATGGCGGCCCAGGCATGGACCGGGGGGTTCACGTCCCCGAAGGCCCACTCGTAGGCTGGGAGCTGGCCGTTGGGGTGCATGTACCACTCGCGGGTCATCAGGAGGAGTTGCTGCTTGGCGAAGTCGGGGTCCACCAGCGCCAGCGCCACCGTGTGGAAGGCCAGGTCCCAGGCGGCGTACCAGGGGTACTCCCATTTATCCGGCATGGAGATCACGTCTTCGTTGTAGAGGTGGGTCCAGTCGCGGTTCCGGCCGTGCCGCCGCTCCGGCGGGGGCGGGGGCTGGGTGGGGTCCCCCTCCAGCCAACGCCGCAGGTCGTAGTGGTAGAACTGTTTGGACCAGAGCATGCCGGCCAGGGCCTGCCGCATGACGCTCTTCGCGTCGTGGCTCAGGGTGGCGGGGATCACGGTGGCGTAAAACGCGTCCGCTTCGCGCCGCCGCTGATGGAAGGTCCGGTCGAAGGCGGGGCCGAAAGCTCCTCCCGAGGGCGCGCCGTCCCGCAGGCGCAGGCGCACCACCGTCTCGCCCCGCGGCGGCACCTCCAGCCGGTAGTGGGCGGCCGCCTTGGTGCCCTCGCCGGCGGGGTTGACGGCCTCCGTGCGGCCGTGGACGACGGCCTCGTGGAACGCGTCCTTGACGAACGCGTGGCCGTTCTCGGCGCCGTACAGCCGCCGGGCGTTGGTCTCGTTCTCCGTGAACAGGAGCGCCGGGTTCCCCTCGCAGTGCAGGTGATAGGAGCGGCCCAAGCCCTCGTGCGCGGCCACGATGGCCGCCCCCCCGTGCGCGTCCGGCTCGCGCCGGAGGGCCGGCCGCTTGCCGTCGCGGGTGCAGGCCCAGGTGTTCCGGAACCAGAGGGTCGGGAGGAGGTGCAGTGTGGCTGCGTCCGGCCCGCGGTTGGCCACGGTGATCCGGATCAGGATATCGTCCGTGGAGGCCTTGGCGTACTCGGCGAAGACGTCGAAGTATCGGTCGTCGTCGAAGGCGCCGGTGTCCAGCAGCTCGAACTCGGGGTCGCGCCGGGACCGCCGCCGGTTCTCCTCCACCAGGCGCGCGTAGGGGAACGCGGCCTGGGGAAACTTGTAGAGCGCCTTCATGTAGGAGTGGGTCGGGGTGGAGTCGAGGTAGAAGTAGTATTCCTTCACGTCCTCGCCGTGGTTGCCCTCGGACCCCGTGAGGCCGAAGAGGCGCTCCTTTAGGATGGGGTCGTGCCCGTTCCACAGGGCCAGGGCGAAGCAGAGGCGCTGGTGGTTGTCGCAGATCCCCAGCAGGCCGTCCTCGCCCCAGCGGTAGGTGCGGGACCGGGCGTGGTCGTGGGGGAAGGAATCCCATGCGTTCCCGTCGGGCGAGTAGTCCTCGCGCACGGTGCCCCACTGGCGCTCGGAGAGGTACGGCCCCCAGCGCCGCCAGTGCGCCGTGCGGCCCTCCGCCTCCGCCAGGCGCTTCTGCTCCCCGTCCATCTGGGTGCCCTTGATGACCTGGCGGTTTGCGGGTCCCTTTCTACCCCCCATGGGCGAACTCCGGATAGAGGGTCATCCCGCCATCCACCAAGAGGGTCTGGCCGTAAACGTAGTGCGAATCGTCGGAGGCGAGCCACATGGCGGCCTTCCCCGGGCCCGGGCGACGCCCGCGCCGATCCCCGAGCTGGCCCCCGTGACCAGCGCCGTCTGACGCTTCAACGGATACGGCTGCATGTGCATCTCTCCTGCGTACTCTCCAGCAGGCTGCTGAAAAAGGCCCAACCACTTTCCCCGCCGCCTCGGCGGCAGCGGGTGGGGCGTTGGCGCGCTCGCGCGGCGCTGCGACGTACGGCCCAAGTACGCCTCGCGCCTCGCCTCGCGCGCCGCCTTGCATCTGGACCTTTTTGAGCAGCCTGCAGAAAGCGGGTTTTTCAGCATCCTGCTAGTCTCCTGAGTCAGATATTCGCAGCATTAATTCTCCGTTCGTGCTGAGCCCGTCGAAGCACGAACACCGCGAGATGTCGCCCTTCGACAAGCTCAGGGCGAACGGAAAATACTCGGCGAACTTTTGACTCAGGACACTGGACGGTCGCCCATCATGAGCCCGGGCGGCCACATCGAGGACACGGACTCAGGCGCCGACGAGGGATGCCGGCGCCGGCGCGCCGGCGGCCCCGCCGAGGAATTGCTCCCACCGGTCGTGCGGGATGCTCAGGGTGGCCTCCACCACGCGCGGGTCGAACTGCCCGCCGGCCTCGCTGCCCAGGGCCTCCAGGGCCTCACCCAGGGGGCGGGCGCGCCGGTACGGCCGGTCGTGGGTCATGGCGTCCAGGGCGTCCACCACCGCGAAGATGCGCGCCGTGAGCGGTATCTCCTCGCCGCGCAGGCCGTGCGGGTAGCCGCCCCCGCCGTACCGTTCGTGGTGCGCGCCCACCACGTCCAGGGCGGGAGTGAGGAGGGGCACGGTCTCGAGGATCTCCACGCCGGCCGCCGGATGCTGTTGCATGAGGCGTCGCTCCTCGGGCGAGAGGGGACCGGGCTTGTGCAGCACCGCCTCGGGCGTGCGGATGTCGCCGATGTCGTGCAGCAGGGCGCCCAGCTCCAGCGCCTCCCGCTGGGCGGCGGAGACCTCCAGGCGCTCGGCCACGGCCAGGGCCCCCGCCGCCAGGCGCCGCAGGGAGCCCGCCTCGCCGCTGCGCGCCTCCAGCGCCCGCACCAGCACCTCCACCACGCTCCGATTCGAGACCTGGAGGCGCTGGACCATCAGGTGGAGCACGTTGGCCAGCATGCCGATCTCGTCCCGGGCGGTTACGTAGACGCGACCGGTCAGGTCGCCCTCCACCACCCGCCGGGCCAGGGCGGCGAGCTGTTTCACGGGCCGGGTGATGCGGCGCGCGAATACCAGGCCCGCCAGCAGCGCCAGGAGCGCGCCCGCCAGCGAATGGACGTACAGCCGGCGCCGTACCGCCGCCCGCTCGGCCAGGTACACGTCCGCCCGGTAATCCACGTCCAGGACGGCCACGGTCCGGCCCGCCGCATCGCGCACGGGGGCGAAGGCGGTGATCCACGTGCCGTGTTCGTTGCCGTAGATGTCCGTATAGGCGGCGGTCCCCTCGGCCATCACGCGGCGCAGGATGGGCCGTATCGCGGGGGCCAGGTGGTATTCCTCCCCCAGCGGCGTGGGCCCCTGGCTGATCACGGCGAAGCGGGCCCACTCCTCCCGGATGTCCACCAGGGTGTACACGGCGTCGTGCAACGCGTTGGCCTGCTGGATGCGGAGGAGCTGGGCGCGGATGGTGCCGTAGGCCGGCGTGTCGCTCCGCCCCGCCGCCAGCACGGCCTGGTGCTGCTCGCCATCGATCAGTAGGGCGCCGGTGCGGGCGATGTTCAGGAGGAGCGACCCCAGCGAGCGGCGCAGCGCGCGGTCCTGGGCGCGGTACTGGAGCAGGCCGCTCAGCAGGATCCCCAGGGCGGTGAGCAGGAGGAAGGCGGCCCCCAGGCGCCAGGCCAGCCGGCGCCAGGCCGGCAGGCGGCCCCGGGTTGGGGTGACCATCATGGCCTCCGGCATGTCAGTTTCCCCCTTCTTCGTGGAGCGTCAGCTCCGAGACATCCCGCTCGAAGAACAGCTCCACCGTCCAGTCCAGCACCACGCGGATGCGCGAGGCCAGCGTGGGCAACTTGAGCATATAGACCGTCTTCCACATGAACCAGGCGGGGAACCCGACCAGCTTGATGCCCTTCAAGTCTGCCACCGCGGTGCGGCGGCTCAGAGGCACCATCTCCCCCAGCAGCTTGAACCGGAAGGGCCGCTTCTGGCGGCCGGTCAACTCGGCCTCGATCACCGCGGCCAGCGCCCGGGCCTGCCGGATGGCCACCTGGGCGGTGGCCACGTAGGGGTTTCCGGTGTGGGCGTCGATCTGGTGGGCGTTGTCCCCCAGCGCGTACACGCCGCGGGCGCCCTCCACCTCGAAGACCTCGTTGACTTTCAACCGGCCGTCCTTCGCCTTGGGCAGGGGGAGGTCCGCCACCACCGGGCTCACCCGGTTCCCGGCCGTCCAGATGACGCAGTGGCTGGGGATCATCCGGCCGTCCTGGAGGGTCAGGCCATCCGCCGAGACCTCGGCCGCGCGGGCCGTCTCCAGCTCGATCCCGCGCTGCTGGAGCTGCTCGCGGGTGTAGGCCGCCAGGTTCGTGGCGGTCTGGGGGAGCACGGCGCTGCCCACCAGGACGAGCCGGACGTTGTCCGAAGGGATGGTCGGGTAGTGGCGGAGGAGGATCCCGCGGGTCAGCTCCTCCAGGGCGGCCATCAGTTCGGTGCCGGCATGGCCCGCCCCCACCACCACGAAGGTCAACAGACGGCGCCGCACCCACGGATCGTCCGTGAGGGCGGCGGCCTCGAACTGATCGATCACCCGGTTCCGGATCGCGACGGCGTCGCCGACCCCTTTGAAGGTGAGGGCGTGCTCGGCCGTCCCGGGGACCTGGGCCACGTTGGGCGAGGCGCCCAGGGCGAGGACCAGCATGTCGTAATGGACCTGCTGGCGGATCGCCGACCGGCGGTGGCGGACGGTGACGCGGCGCCGCTGCAGGTCGATGCTTTCCGCCGCCATCTCGCCGAACTCGATCCCCCATGCGCCGCAGAGGGGCCGAATGGGGTAGAGGACGTGGCGACTCTCCACCGCCCCCGTGGCGGCCTCGGCCAGCATGGGGGTGAAGAGGAAGAAGTTCTGGTCGCTGACCAACGTGATGTGCACGGGCAACACCCCGGCACAGCCGCGGGCCAGCTCGAGGGCGACGTTGACGCCGGCGAACCCACCACCCAGGATCAGGATACGCGGCGCCAGCGAGGTGGAGGGCCGCGCCAGCACGCGGCCCACCGCCGGGCGCGAGGATTCCTGCGCGGCCTTCATGAACGTGCCGCGCCGCCCCTGCGGGGGAGCCGGGCGCCGCGGCCCCGCGGG
>Ga0187766_10002589_pt1 | contig 10627 bp, 7 predicted proteins | sample 0216_QUI02_MP05__4_FD_132971 | JGI IMG/M metagenome (GOLD analysis project Ga0187766, IMG submission 132971) | Tropical peat soil microbial communities from peatlands in Department of Meta, Colombia - 0216_QUI02_MP05_20_MG | ecosystem: Environmental > Terrestrial > Soil > Wetlands > Peat ... | reverse complement strand
CTGGCGCAGCAGGCCGTTGGTGTTCTCGTTGCTGCCGCGCTGCCAAGGCTTGTGCGGGTCGCAGAAGAAGATCTCGATGTCGGCGGCGATGGCGACCTGCTTCCAGTCGCGCATCTCCGGGCCCTGGTCCCAGGTCAACGATCGGCGCACCACCTCGGGCAGGGTCTGGATCTTCGCGGCCAGTGCCGGGGCCACCTGCTCGGGCTTGTACCCGTCGGGCAGGTGCACCAGCATCGTGTACCCGCTGCTGCGTTCGACCAGGGTGCCGATCGCGGTTAGGTTGCGCTTGCCGATAATCAGGTCGCCCTCCCAGTGCCCGGGCACCGCCCGGTCGACGGCCTCCCCCGGCCGCTCGCTGATGTTGACCATGTTCGCCCGCTGACCGACCGTTACGTCGGCTCGCGTACCGGCCCGGCGAAGTCGCGTAGCCGACTACGCATGTGCGCGAGCAATCACCGCTGTACCGTTACACCATGCACTGGCACACGGCAACACCGCGGGACCCGGAAGGACGACATGATCAAGATACTGGGCGTCTCGTGGCCCGACCTACTGTGGCCGATGACGGTGAGCAAGGGCGAGGTGATCGCCGCGGCGAAAGCCAGCGCTCATGGCGCGCTGCGCCACTGGCGCGAGCGAAGGCAATTATGAGTCCGAGCAAGCTCGCCGGTCTGGTGCTTTGGTGGACGATGGGCGGGGTCCTCGTCTTGGGCGCGCTGGTGTTCATCCCGGCGTGGACGATCCACTATTGGCAGGCATGGGTTTTCATCGTTGTCTTCGTCGTATCCATGAATGCGGTCGGGATCTACGTCGCCCTCACCGACCCGGCGCTGGCGAAGCGACGCCAAAAGGCCGGGCCGATTAAGGAACAACGACCATCTCAACGCGTGATCGCCTTATTGCTCATCCTGAGCTTTACTGCGCTACCGGTGGTCTCTGCTCTGGATCACCGATTCAGGTGGTCGCACATACCGCCGATCGTGTCAGTTGTCGGTGATCTGCTCGTCGGGCTCGGGCTGTTTGTCGTGCTGCTGGTCTTTCGAGAGAATACTTACGGCGGCGCGACCGTCGAGGTTTTGGAAGGCCAGACCGTCATTTCGACCGGGCCGTATGCGATCGTACGCCACCCCATGTACGTCGGTGCCGTGGTCATGGCGGCGGGCGTACCGCTCGCACTCGGCTCATGGTGGGGTCTCCTGGCCGTTGTCGGTGTCATAGCGCTGCATGTTGGGCGAATCCTGGACGAGGAGACGCTGCTTTGCAGCGATCTCGCGGGCTACACCGAGTACACCCGACACGTGCGCTACCGGCTGGTGCCGTTTGCTTGGTAGATCAACAAAGTTGCGCGGCCACGGGTTTGGGGTCGTGGTCGCTGAAGGTGATGGCCACGTCATTCGTCGAACCGGTCAAGATATGCGAGAGGAATCCTCGAATCGCCCCGCGGGTCGATGCGATTTCTCGGCCGGACGTCGATTCAGTTTCACCCATTCGTAGAATACCTTTCCTTCGGGTGGACAGGTGCGTTTCAAGCGCCAAAGGCAAGGTATGAGCGCGCTGGCGGCCGGTAATGAGTACCGGACTATGCGGTCGTTCGGTCGTTCGACATGTTGATTCCAGCTTTGCGAGAACGTGTGCAACAAAAAACCCTAGGCGTGGCCCCTAGTCAGGCGACTAGGGGTCCATCGGCAGCGTCGGGAGATGGAAAATTGACGACATGACGAGTGACGAGACAATACGGTGGATACGCCGGCTCAAACCGGTCGATGATCCGGCGGCGCGGCTGATCTGCTTCCACCACGCAGGCGGCTCAGCGAGTTCGTTTGCCCCGTTTGCCCGGACACTCGACAACTCGATCGAGGTCCTGGCCATCCAGAGTCCCGGCCGGCAGGACAGGCGCAACGAGCCGTGCCTACACAGCGTAAGCGAACTTGCCACGGCGGCACTTCCGGCCGTGTTGGCGCAGGCGGACCGTCCGATCGCGGTTTTCGGTCACAGTCTCGGCGCGATCGTTGCGTTCGAGGTCGCACGAACGCTCGAAGCCACCCGGGTCGCGCCGCGCATCGTGTTCGTCTCTGGGCGACGTGCTCCCTCCACACGGCGCGCCGAATCGGTTCATCGCCTGTCTGACGCTGGGATTCTGGCGGAACTGCGGATGCTCGGCGGGCCCGGAATCCAATTTCTCGACGACGAGGATGTCGCGCGCGAATTCCTGCCTTCGATCCGAAGCGACTACACTGCGATCGAAACGTATCGCTGCGAGCCGGATGCGCGGCTGAACTGTCCCGTGACGGCGCTCGTCGGTGACCATGACCCATGCGTGACGCTGGACGAGGCCGTACGCTGGAGCGGCCACACGACGGCGGATTTCGCCCTGCACGTGTTCGCTGGCGGCCACTTCTATCTCTACGACCAACGCGAAGGCGTCGCCGAAATCGTTGAGCGGCAGCTCCTATCGGGCCTGTAGGCGCTCACCATTCATGTGGTTCGAGCGGCCACGGCGCGGATGAGTTCCTGGTACGGATCAGCGCCGGGTAGAATGGCCGAGAGGACGCCGCCGGGTCGCACCAGCACCGCCGCCCCGTCGCACAGCCCGTAGCCCGCGATCACGTCGCCTGACGGGTCGCACAACTGGTGGCCGTCCCGCTCCTCGCCACGCCAGACCGGTATCCCGGAAACGCGCGTGGTGCTCATCATGTTCACGTAACCGACGGCGTCGAGCCATGTCCGCTCGGACTCCCTGCCGAACAGCAGCAGAAACGTGTCCCGGGAGAGATCTAACACGCGAATCTCGCCGCCGTCGTTGCCACGGAGCGCCAGATTCGGTGCCGCTGCGCCGATCTCGACCGTTTGCTCGGATTCTGTCCGGCGATCGCCGATCACGCCGGCGAGGGTCCGATCGGTCGCCGCGTCGATGTAGCGGCGAAAGGGCAACGCGACCAGCCTAGCCAGCGGCATCAGCAGGATCGAAAAGGCCAGCCAGCCGACGAATGCCGTCAACGTGGCGGCTCGCAGCGCCGGGCTTCGTCGGGACGCCGCGCGGATCAGCCCGCCCCACCGGCGAAAGGAACGGGCCACGATCAGGTCCGCAGCCGCGACTGGATATATGACCCGGGCGCCCTGGATATCGCGCGAACCTGCCACCCACGCGGCGCCGCAGTCGCGGATGCGGGAGAGTTCCTCCTGGTCCACTCTCGCGCGGCCGAGCTTCCCGTCGCGTTTGCCCTTCAGTAACCAGCGCAACGTGGTAACGATGGAGACGAACATGTGCCGGGTGTCGTTGGCGACGATGGCGCCGAGATGCCGGGCACCAACGTCGCCGAGTCGCTGGTTGACCTCGACGGCGGCGGAGTACCACATGTTGCGACACGCGATGAGCGACAAGACGTCCCGGTGAGTAAAAATCCGCGGATGCACGTTGAGCAAAGTGCGGGCTGGCAGTGACGGGGCAAGAAACCACACCAGATATGCCAAGATCACCAGCTCGTCCGGGTCCGAGCGCAGTTCGGACTCTGGGGTGGCCAGATCGATGGCAGCCGTGCTGTCGACACACTCGGGGAACACGCCGAAAAACCTACGGACCGGCCAGGGAAAAAGATACGGACGAGCCGGTTCGACACGGACATGTCGCACCTGCCAGTCGGCAGCGAGCAACGGCTCGACAAATGCCTGGATTGTTCTGTCCAGCTGTCCGGTCTGAGAGTAGGAGAAGACAACGGCTCGCCGCGAGCTGTGGACTTCGGAATCCATTGCGGTACCAACTTTCGCCGATTAGGATTGAATTGTGCAGCATGGTATTGGCAGTCGCGTACTGCGGTCAAGTACTTGCAAGTTCCTCGATAGGGGTATCAATTAGGGGTTGTAGATCAGCGAATCATAGTGTTGCACAAGGATTGCCGATTTAGACCCCTTGACATGAGGTACCTGCCCGTGCAACGCTGCTGAGCATGATTCACCCGCATGTCCGTCAATCAGCAGAGGTAGGGGTAATGGCACTCGTAGCCGAAATTCACAAAGACATATTCGACTATCTCGAGTCCCACTACGAGATAGAGCCCGACGAAATCAAGAGCCATTCTGAGCTGAACGAGCTCGGCATCGATTCGCTGGGTCTGCTCGCGATCGCGGACATCGTCAAGAAGAAGTACGGCATCGTGCTGGACGACGAGTGGATCGCGTCGGTGAGGACGTTCCAGGACTTGAACGATCTGCTCGAGCGCAAGGTGGCCGAAAACGAGAGCACGGTTGGAGGCCAAGCCCGATGACGGCCTATATCACCGCGACCGGGCGGTTTCTGCCGGGTGATCCGGTGCCCAACGACGAGATCGAGGACTATATCGGCAAAGCCGGTCTGGCATCGTCGGATCTGCGCGGGATGATCCTCGCCAACAGCGGCATCAAGACCCGCCATTACGCGATCGACAAGAACCAACAGACGGTCTTCTCGAACACGCAGATGGCCGCCGCAGCGGTGCGGGAGGCGGTCGGACGAGCAGGGCTAGGCCCGTACGACGTCGAGATGCTCGCCGCTGCTACAACCAACCCCGATCTCATGGCACCGGGCCATGCCAGCATGATCCACGGTGAATTGGGTTACGCACCGATGGAGGTCATGACGGCCCACGGTGTCTGCAGCTCGGGGATGATGGCGTTGAAGGCTGCCTACCACCAGGTCGCCACCGGTGAGAAGCGTAATGCCGTTGCGGTGGCGAGCGAATTTGCCTCCCGCGGATTCAAGAGCTCCCGATACGTCGAGATGCAGTCGGTGATCGAGCAGGGAACGCTGCCGATGGAGACCGCGTTCCTGCGCTACATGCTCTCGGACGGAGCGGGTGCAGCGGTCATCAAACCGGAGCCCGAACCCGGCAAGATCAGTCTGCGCATCGACTGGATCACGCTCACGTCCTACGCCAATACCGAGCAGGCGTGCATGTTCGCCGGCAGCAACGACAACAGCTGCACCAAGACATGTGGTGACTATCCCACCGCGACGGCGGCAGCACAGGACGGCGCGATGGCCTTACGGCAAAAGCTGTCGCTGCTGCCACACCTGGTGGAGGTCGGCATCCAGGAATTCCAACGGCTCGTGGCGGCTGGCAAATTCGATCCCGAGAAGGTCACCTGGTATCCGGTTCACTACTCCAGTGAGCGGATGAAGGACCTCATGATCGGCGAGTTCCAGCGCCGCAAGATCACTCAGGGCGAGGTGGAGAAGTGGTTCAGCAACCTCACTCGCGTGGGTAATATCGGCAGCGCCAGCATCTACATCATCCTCGACGAAATGCTGACCGATGGGATCATCAACGAGGGCGACACGCTGGTGTGCATGGTGCCCGAATCCGGGCGGTTCATCATCTCGTTCATGCATCTCACGGCGGTATCGGGCCTGGACTGAGGCGTTGGGCCATGGCGGAGGAACAGCAGCTGCGCGAGTATCTGCGCACGGCAGTACGCGAACTGCAGAAGACGCGAGATCAACTCCGGGAATTGGAGTCACGCGCGCACGAGCCGATAGCTATAGTGGGAATGGGCTGCCGGTATCCCGGCGGTGTCGGTTCGCCGGAGGACCTGTGGCAGATCGTGGCCGAAGGCCGGGATGTGGTGTCCGCCTTCCCCGACGACCGGGGATGGAACGTCGCCGGGCTGGCCGGTCTGGACCCGCAGCGGACCAAACTCGGCGATCGTGGCGGATTCCTCGACGACGCGGGCGGTTTCGATGCCCGGTTCTTCGCCATCAGCCCGCGCGAGGCGCTGGCGATGGATCCGCAGCAGCGGCACCTGCTCGAGGTGGCCTGGGAGACGTTCGAGCGGGCAGGTATAGATCCGGTGACGCTGCGGGGCAGCCGTACCGGTGTCTTTATCGGCTTGATCCCCAATCAGACCTACGGCATCGTCGACGGTGCGTATGAGGCGTTTTCGGTTGAGCAGCTCACCGGACTGGCCGGATTCCTGTTGACCGGCACGGCCGGCAGTGCGGCCTCAGGCCGGATCTCCTACGCGTTCGGCCTTGAGGGGCCGGCATGCACGATTGATACCGCATGCTCGTCGTCGCTGGTCGCCGTGCACCAGGCTGTCGCGTCGCTGCGCGCGGGGGAGTCCACGCTGGCGCTCGCCGGCGGAGCGACGGTGATGGTCACACCGGATATGTTCGCCTCCTCCAGCGAGCGGATCACCTCATCGGACGGGCAATGCCGACCCTATGCCGCCGCGGCGGACGGCACGGTGTGGGCAGAGGGTGTGGGATTGGTTTTGTTGGAACGTCTTTCCCTGGCACAACGGAATGGGCATCCAGTACTTGCAGTGGTGCGCGGCTCGGCGATGAACCAGGACGGGGCGTCCAACGGCTTCACCGCCCCGAACGGTGTCGCGCAGCGGCGGGTGATCCGGGACGCATTGGCCGCTGCGCAATTGTCCGCGACCGAGATCGACGTCATCGAGGGGCACGGTACCGCAACGGTGCTCGGCGATCCGATCGAAGTGCAGGCATTGCTGTCGACATATGGACAGGACCGCGACCGCCCGGTGCTGCTCGGATCGATCAAATCGAATATGGGACACACGCTGGCCGGCGCCGGAGTGGGCGGCGTGATCAAGATGGTTATGGCCATGCGTCACGCGATTGTGCCCCCCACCCTTCACGTGGACCAGCCGACCCCGCACGTCGATTGGACGACAGGGCGCTTGGAACTGGTCACCGAGTCGAAGCCGTGGCCGGACACCGGTCGGCCGCGCCGAGCCGGTGTCTCGTCGTTCGCCTACACCGGCACCAATACCCATATCGTGCTCGAATGGGCGCCGGCCTCCGAATCGGACGCAGCTCCGGAGGCCGACGAGCGGTCCGCGTCGGGCGCGCCGCCGGCGCTAGTCTGGGTGGTGTCGGCCCGTTCGGCGCGAGCGCTGGGCGCCCAAATGCAGCGTCTGGTAGCGTTCATTCGGAATAATCCGGCGGTGGATCCACTGGATGTGGCCTACTCGCTGGTTGTGTCGCGGGCGCGCATGCCGCATCGGGCATTGGTGCTCGGCCATGAACTGGGCGACTTAGTTTGCGGTCTGGAATCAATGACAGCGAAACACGATTCGGCGAACGTGGTGAGTGGACTGGCGTCGCCGGTCGCAAAGACGGTCGCTATGTTTCCCGAGCCGAGCGCTTGGCGCCCAGACGTAGGCCGGGGCCTGTATGCCGCTTTCCCGGTGTTTCGGGCGGCTTTCGATGAAGTGGTCGAGGCTTTTTCGCATCGATTGGCGCGGCCGATGCAGGACATTGTTACCGGTCGAATGGATTCGACTGCACCATGGCCGGAAGACACTGCGCTGTCGCGAGCAGCGGCGTTCGCGGTCCAGGTCGCGTTGTACCGGTTGATAGAATTCTTCGGCGTGCGGCCGGATTATCTGATCGGGCAGTCGTTGGGTGAGCTCGCCGCCGCACACGTGTCGGGGGTGTTGTCGCTGGCGGACACGGTCGAACTCCACACGGCGCTCGGCGAACCGGGTCATCCTAGGGTATCCGAGGTGTGCGCTGCGGCGACGTATCACGCGCCGACGCCGGTGCTGGTCTCGAGCCGGACCGGGGTACCGGTCACGCCAGCGGAGATGGGCACACCGCAGCACTGGGTGTCTGGGGCCGGCGACAACTCGTCGCTGTGGGACGGGATTCGATGGACGGCGGAGCACGGTGGCTCGATCGTGGTGGAGTTGGGTGCGGGCGCGGTGACCGAACGGGCCAGCGAGGTCGTTGCCGCAGGAGCTACCCCGGACACCGATTTCGTTGCCGCTGCACTGATGCCTGCTATGCCGGGCGGCGGGGTGGCGTACGATTCTTCCGACGAGGTCATGGTTTTCGCGACCACGTTGGCCAGGGCACACGTGGCAGGCACCCCGGTCGACTGGTCGGCGTTGTACGCCGCGGCAGGAGCGCGGCGGATCGACCTGCCCACCTACGCGTTTCAGCACCGCACCTACTGGCTCGGCAGGTGAAGCGTCTAAACTTGCAGCACACGCCGCAGTCGTCGGCGGCCCATTTCCAGCTGGTGGTGCGCGTGCACCGCACCCTGGCCAGGCCGGGCAGCGGACCTGACACCCGCCGTGGCATTCGGCAGCGCGGACACCAACCGCGCGTAATGCTCTCCTCATGTGGCGTCCATCGCGCTTCACCGGTTTCAGCACGGCCGATATTGATCGGCCGCTCGGGCCGCGGTCAGTCGACTCACATGCCGGAGAACAGCGGAAAGGGGGGCCGCTAACGTCGAACTTGGCCTAATGCGCGCTCGTGATCGACGCCGGCGCCGTCGAAAAGGAATACTAACAAACACAATTGGTCCTGGGATCCAGCGATGGCCGGACAATTACCAGACGGTGGACGGACACAGACCGGATCGTCTATACACTCGGGAGGGTCGGCGAATTCATCCGGCTGCTTTCGAAAATCCGGACTCGGCCACGGATACGCTCGGTTGTTTCGCTCGCAAACCACATTTGAGGAGAACCCATGCCAGAGGCGGATAACCACAACGGCGCGGTGGGCTTGCGTGACAAGCTGGTTCACCGCCCACCCGACGAGCAGCGGCGCCTGCTGCGCGAACTCGTGGTGGGTGAGGTCGCCGCGGTGCTCGGCGATATCGGCCCGAAGGTCGTTGACGTGTCGGCGCCGTTCGGGGATCTCGGTCTCGACTCCCGCTCCGCGGTGACGCTGCGCGACCGGCTGCGCGCGGCCAGCGGCGTCGAATTGACCGCTGCGGTCGCGTTCGACTATCCGACGGTCGAGCGGCTGGCGGAGTTGCTGCGCACCCGGTTGGTCGGTGTGGACGGCGACCCGGCGGGCAGCGGGCACATCCCCGTTACGGCGGCGGAAGGCGAGGAGCCCATTGCCATTATCGGGATAGCCTGCCGTTATCCAGACGGGATCGCCTCGCCCGACGACCTGTGGAATATGCTCATCGAAAGCCGTGTGGTGACCTCGGAATTCCCGCCCGAACGCGGCTGGGACGATTCCTACGATCCGGAACCGGGCGTCACAGGAAAAAGCTACGTCCGTTCCGGCGGTTTTCTGACTGGCGCGGCGGCCTTCGACGCGGACTTCTTCGGCATTTCGCCGCGCGAGGCGCTGGCGATCGATCCGCAGCAGCGCCTGCTGCTCGAGGTGTCGTGGGAGGCGTTGGAGCACGCCAGGATTGACCCGACGTTGATGCACGGCAGCCGCACCGGCGTGTACGCCGGCATGTGGTACTACAACTACGGCGCCGGTCACGCGCTGGACGAACTGACGGGCTACCTGATGACCGGGACGACCGGCAGTGTCGCCTCGGGCCGCATCTCGTATGCGCTCGGACTGGAAGGCCCGGCGCTGACGGTCGATACGGCATGCTCCTCGTCACTGGTCACGGTGCACCTGGCTGTGCAGGCGTTGCGCCGCGGCGAGTGCGACACCGCGCTGGCCGGTGGTGTGACCGTGATGTCCGACGTGAACTCGTTCGTCGGGTTCAGCCAGCAGCGTGGCTTAGCGCCCGACGGGATCTGCAAGTCCTATGGCGCTGGCGCCGACGGCACTGTTTGGTCCGAGGGCGTCGGTGTGCTGGTGCTGGAACGGCTTTCGCGCGCACGCGCCCAGGGCCGACGCATTCTGGCGCTGGTGCGCGGGTCGGCGGTGAATCAGGATGGGGCGTCCAACGGCCTGGCGACACCGAACGGACCCGCGCAGCAGCGGGTCATCCGTGCCGCGCTGGCCGATGCGCGGATCAGCGCGGCCGACGTGGACATGGTCGAGGGACACGGCACCGGAACAGCACTCGGCGATCCGATCGAGGTGCAGGCGCTGCTGTCCACCTACGGGCAGGCGCGCCCCAGCGCCGACAGGCCGTTGTGGCTGGGGTCGATCAAATCGAACATGGGCCATACCCAGGCCGCCGCCGGGGTCGCCGGGATCATCAAGACGGTGCTCGCGCTGCGGCACGAGATGCTGCCGCGCACCTTGAAGTCCGAGCAGCCCACCGACCATGTGGACTGGTCGGAGGGCAATGTGCGCCTGCTCGCCGAGGCGACGCCCTGGCCGCGCCGCGAACTCCCGCGCCGGGCGGGCGTCTCCGCGTTCGGCATCAGCGGCACCAATGCTCATCTGATCATCGAGGAACCCCCCGCGGACGAGCAGCAGAACGAGGCCGCAACTCGGCGGATCGTGCCGCCGCTGATCCCGTGGGTGGTGTCCGGGCGGACTGCTGCGGCGGTACCCGCCCAGGCCGAGCGACTGCTGGCGTTCCTGGCGCAGCACCCAGACGCCGATCCGACCGACATCGGGTATTCGCTGACCGCAACCCGTTCGGCGTTCGAGCACCGCGCCGTGGTACTGGGCGGCGATCGCGATGAGTTGCGGTCGGCTTTGGAAATGCTGGCGGCACAGAGCGAATCAGCGACGGTCATGCGTGGCGTCGCCGGACGCGACGTCCGCACCGCGGTGCTGTTCCCGGGTCAGGGTGCGCAGCGGGCGAGCATGGGTATTCAGCTGTACCGGGCATACCCGGCCTTCGCCGAGATCTTCGACGAGGTATGTATGCAGTTCGACGCCACCAACCGCGACTGGGATGCGAGGCTGCGGGAGGTGATCTTCGCCGAGCCGGGCACTCCAGAAGCGGCGCTGCTG
>Ga0187766_10002588_pt1 | contig 10629 bp, 10 predicted proteins | sample 0216_QUI02_MP05__4_FD_132971 | JGI IMG/M metagenome (GOLD analysis project Ga0187766, IMG submission 132971) | Tropical peat soil microbial communities from peatlands in Department of Meta, Colombia - 0216_QUI02_MP05_20_MG | ecosystem: Environmental > Terrestrial > Soil > Wetlands > Peat ... | reverse complement strand
GCTCACCGGGGAGCTGAAGCAAGCACAGAAATTGCTGGCACGGTTGCGGCAACTCGATCCCGCGCTGCGCGTTTCCAATCTGAGGGATAGAATGGGGCCGTACAGGCGGCCGGAAGACGTCGCGAGATACGAGGACGGCCTGCGCAAGGCCGGGTTGCCGGAATAGCGACGCCAATGATTTCACCAATTTATCGCGATGTGGACTCATTAGCCCGCAGCCATAACCTGATTGCCGCGAGGGGACTATAACGCCCTGCACGTCGGCCACTTCGCGACAGCAGCGCGATCCCTAATTTACGCCTGTTTCAGGCCGGTGCCCCAACGTCGGTGCAGGAAACGCTCCCAGGGTGAGAAGAGCACTTTGTCGGCGATGAGGCCAATTGTCACGATAACCAGCATGATACCAATCACCTGGTCCATGGCGTTCAGCTCGCGCCCATAGTGCAGGAGATGGCCGAGGCCGAAGCCAGTAAGTATCGTGACGTAGATCTCGGCTGCCATGAGCGAGCGCCAAGCGAAAGCCCAGCCCTGCTTCATACCGCCGACCAAGAAGGGGAGCGATGCGGGCAGGATCACATGTGTCCATTTATGCAGGCCTTCCGAGCCCATGGTTCGTGCCGCGCGGGCGTAAATCGGCGAGATGGTCCGAGCACCTGTATCGGTGGCGATGACGGCCGACCAGACGGTGCCCATGATGACCACGAACAGCATGGCGGCCTCGGTCTGGCCGAACCACAATAGCGCCAGCGGGACCCAACAAATACTGGGCAGAGTCTGAAGTCCGAGCGACAGCACGCCTACTGTATCTTCGACCAATTTGAAACTGCTGCAGAGAAGGCCAAGCGGAAGGCCGATGGCTATGCCGACAGCATAGCCGAGCAGCAGTCGCCGTAGCGTTACTGCCGTTGCGTCCGCGAGCGTACCGTCATGGAGCGATGACCACAGATATCTTGCGACGTCCATCGGCGAGGGCAGGAGGATCGGCGACCACCGGCCGCTCATGACTAGAAGTTGCCAAGCAGCGATGAGGGCGATGAAAAAGAGGCCGGCATTTGTGACGCGCCGCATGTCAGGCGACCTCCGGGGCTATGTAGTTGCGGAGTGCCGACATAACGCGGGAGGCGGCCTCGGCCACCTCGAGACTATTTACGTCGCGCGGCCGCCGAAGCCGAATGGGGAATTCGTCGCAGATGCGGCCCGGCCTGGGCGACAGCAAGATCACGCGATCGCCGAGGCACACTGCCTCGCGCACATCGTGTGTGACGAACACGATTGTTTTGCGCCTAGTTTGCCAAATATGCTGGACATCGGCGTAGAGCTGTTCACGGGTAAGCGTGTCCAGCGAGGAAAGCGGCTCATCCATCAGCAACACGCGTGGATCGGGCGCGAGAGAGCGAGCGAAGGCAACGCGCTGCTTCATGCCGCCGGAAAGCTGATGCACGTTGGCATGCGCAAATTTCTCTAGGCCAACGAGTTTGAGATAACGGAGCGCAATTTCGCGACGCTGAGGGCGGCCCAGCTCCGGCACCAGCTTAAGGCCGAACAGCACATTGCCGAATGCAGTGAGCCAGGGGAAGAGTGCGGACTCTTGGAACATCACAAGGCGGTGCCGGCCCGGTCCCACAATAGGCTGGCTATCGGCAAGCACGCGACCTCGGTCCGGCTTGGTGAGCCCCGCAATGATGTCAAGCAGGGTCGATTTGCCGCAGCCGCTTGGGCCCACGAGGCAGACAAACTCTCCCGCTGCGACATTGAGGCTGATGTCGTCAAGCGCGTGGATTCTGCCGTGACGCCCCGTGAACCACTTCGAGACGCTTTCGATGATAAGATTTCCGACACCGCTTGAGGCGCGCGTCACCTCGGTGAGCATCAGGGCCTCTTGATCAGCCGCGACAAATCCGGCGCTGAGCGCAGGAAGCCGGCCGCCTTGGCTTTGGCGACATATTGTTCGAGGCTATCGCGCGATACAGTACTGGTCAACACGATGCGGCCCCAGGAACGCGCAATGAGCTCAGGATCCATTTCAGCACGCATCTCAGCAGCGAGTTCCTCGCGAACCATGGTCTGCGCCTCTTTTGGATGGCTTTCGATCCATTCGGTTAGTTCCTCATGCGCTGCGACGAAACGGCGTGCCAGCTCAGGCCTATCGCGCAGAAACCGTACCCCAGAAACGAGCACAGTGGTAACCGCGTCTTTTTCCTCAAGGATAATCTTGCCACCCGCCTCGACTTCGAGCCGCGACACCCACGGCTCCACTGTCCACACGGCATCGAGTTGTTTGCTCTTGAAGAGGCCAAGTTGATCGGGGTTGGCGGTTGGAATGACCATTGCGTCGCCGCCAGTGAGCGTGATCTTGAGGCCGCCCGAAGTTAGCCAGGCACGCGCGGCGACATCTTGAGTATTGCCGAGCTGCGGCGTTGCGATCTTCTTGCCACGGAAATCCTCCGGGCGAACCAGGTCGGCATCGGGTTGAACGACCAAAGCCGACCCCCCATCGACGGCACCGGCAACGATGCGTATGTCCTCGCCTCGTGCCTTTGCGTAGGCATTGATTGCCGGGCTCGGCCCCACATAAGTTAGGTCGATCGACTGAGCGAAGACCGCCTCCATCGCACTCGGGCCCGCGTTATAGACGAACCACTGGATCGAAACGTCGGGGCCGAGCCGCGCCTCGAACCATCCCTTCCCTTGCCGTGACAAATTATGTGCGACGAGTGCTTGCACGTGGGTGACGTTTGGGAAATGACCGACACGGAGTGTCGTCGCGTCGCCCCATGCCGATGACATCATCATCAACATGACAAGTAGCGTCGACACAGTGGCAGCGATGGTTGTACGGCGGATGAACCGGCTAATAGCCGTGGTCGGTCGACACACTCGCCGACAAACGCAAGCGTCACTACCTCGCTGTCCCAGGAGGCTCATTTGCGTATGCCATGTCGTCACATTCGCGAGACAGATCGCATCACGCAACCACATGATATTGACTATGTCCTATACGGTCACAAAGCTCAACGGTGCTCGCGTTATGGACGAGCTGAGGTAGAAAATCGTTCATTTGTCGATAAACGTCTTCGTTGTCTACCATATATCGCTATTTTGAGTCCGCTCATCAGCGTGGACTCCTCCGTTGTCAGAAACCTCTGAAGGTTGGAAAGCGCATTTGGGGACGTCTCCCTTTGGCACGCCCCGGAAGCGCCGCCAAATTACAAGAGAGTCCGTAAGGTGCCGCATAACGGACATTAGCTTCCGAGCGGAACCAATGAGTAAGCACGCTCGTCGCTATGACGTTGCGGTAAACGCGGCTTTAGCCTCCTGCCCGTACCTCGTGCGCACAAAAATACCCCGCCGAATCCTTTGCGGAGTTCGAGCGGGGCAAAGGATACCGGGTCGGATTTGAACAGGGCGTGGTATGTGACCCGGCGAATGGAACGCACACAAAGGTACGCCCAACTCGACACAGCCGATATACGTGCTGACGCGGATGCTTTCAAAGAAAAGCCCCGTCTGGCTCGAGATGAAAAGACGGGGCCGAAGTTTCCATCGTCGCACCTTATGAGTGGGGTTCGGCATTCGATGGCAAATTCTACGCTATCAAGCGTGGCGGCAGGTCCGCAATCGGTCAGGCGGCGGCCGGCATCTCTAGCACCGCGAGGATGCGCATCAGCGTATCGGGGCGAAGCCTCTCGGCGTTCTCCAGTTGGAATCGCAGCAGGGCGCTCGCATCGGCGATCGATTGCACAGGGGCGTCCATGAGCAATTCATAAGCCGCTAGGTAGATGTCCTCGAGACGCGCATGGAAGTCGCCGTCGCGCTCCTCTTTGTGGGAGAGGAATGCGTTGCGGGTCGCTTGGTAAACCGGCCAGATGTCGGTAACTGGCTTGCCAAGCACACGCTCAAGGCGCGATTGCAGCAAGTCTAGATTGGGGGCCATTTTGGGCGTCAGCATGATGGCTCCTTCCGCTGGAGCCTCCCGGCAGGCTGGCAAACGACGATGCAAGCGCTCCCTGAAGGCGACTTCCCTCTTGGGGTGTCAGAGGGAGAGGGTTGACGACGCAGCCGTTCTATAAAATCAGAGGAGACTTATGTCAAGTAAGTGTTTGTTTTAACTATTTTAATTGCATTTTAGACAAATTGCTGCCGCCCGAACAAGTCGCTGCGCAATGTCATCACCGCGATACCTACTGAATGTGGCGTCAAGAGCCCCTCAAGACTCCCCGAGCAGAGAAGGGCGCAGCAAGCGTCGCGAGTAGACGCTCAACCGGAATCCGAGGGCTTCGGCGACTGGTGCTCTCTGGCAGGCCATCGACTTTTTGCAGACTTACAACGGCGCGGTCACGTGACAGTCCCCAAACAAGAGCCCGCTGGTCTTGGGGACACAGAACAGGGCTTCAAGGTCCGGACGCGTCAAGGGGATGAGCGCCTGCATACGTGCTCGCCCTGATTCCCTTATCAATCCCAAGAGCGCAATAAAATTGTTCCAAAGTGTTCGGGAGTCGCCCTGGGTGAATGTCGGCGAGCAAAGTTTGCCGGGAGGCGCCTATGCTGACTGCTCTTGTTCTCGTGTGCTCGCTGGCGGCAACGCCGGACCTGGCAACATGTAATGCAGACAACGCCGTCGATATCATGCGCATTCCCGAACTGTTCGCTAACCCGGCTATGTGCGCCATGCAGGCGCAGGCTTTTCTGGCCCAGACCGCCATCGCAGAAAACCTGACCGAGAATGAGAGCGTGAAGGTTATTTGCGTTCCGAATGCGGTCGTTGATAGTGCAACTTTGCGTTCCGTGAGGTCTTCAAGGGTTATCACGGAAAAAGAGATTTCGGACGCTTTTCTCGCCCTCGATACAGACGGAAACGGCCAGATCAGCCGGATTGAGTTTGAGATGAACAAGTCGAAGGTCATTTGCCCTAGTCCGAAGGCCAGCAAGACTGATTTGACCTTTGATGAAACGCGAATGTCTCGACAGGCCTTCGACGTCGCCGACTTGGACCATGATGGGACGCTCTCGGATCTCGAAATCGCAACTGTGCTGCAGTTCGAAACCGTGGATACCGACGGCAAGGGCTACTTGGTGCTAGAGGATTTGCGACGATTCATGAAGCGCGTCGGGCGCTGACGGCGTAAAAGAAAAGCCCCGCCATAAGAGGGGAGAAAAAGGCGGGGCTAAGGCTACCGGCCCACGCCGTCAGGAATCGCACGTGACCCGTCCACAAGAAGCAAAAGGTTACGTCGATTCCGATATGGCCGATATTAGCCGCATCTATCAAATACGCGGGCTCAATCGGCCTTCTGCTTTGGAATGCTTCGAATTCCGTTGTCGGATAATCGGGTGGCTGAGCAGCAACGTACATCGTGCACTTTGATCCGAGTATCTAGGCCCGAATGCGTCGCACGTCTGTCGAATGCACGTCTGTCGAATGCACGTCTGTTATGGGGTCAATAGCAGACCAATTCTGCGTCGTCAGGATTCGTCCGCTTTGTGCCATAAGCGGACGTGATATGCCTTATTCAATGACCTCGTCGGCCAACGCGAGGTTTATACCTTATTGACGCAAAAAGTCTTCGCTCTTACTCACCGCTACAGGCTGTTCCTGGGCTGGTACTCAAAGATCTGGATTGGGAACGAGATGCCCTTCATCTTCTCTTCGCCAAGAGGCACGATATTATCGGCGCTCTGGTCTAACATTCTTGCCACCTCGCCTGAAATCACGCACCTGACACGGTGCAACTTTGCGGCGTCTTCCATCCGTGCCGCGATGTTGATTGTATCACCGTAGACGCCAATGGATCGTTTGGTGTCGCCTTGTTCACTGACTACAACTTCGCCGCCATGGACGCCGACCCGGAAGTTCGGCACAACGCCAAAATCGCTTCGATATTCCGCTTCCTCCCGTCTCAACGTGGCGAACATTGCGTCGATTGAACGCAACAGCTTATTTTTCTTCAACGCGTCGTTCCATGCCCATAGGGCAATCAGCCCATCGCCCTTGTAGAGATAGATCTCTCCACCGTAGTCGGTGATCGGTTTGGAAATGTCAAAAAGGAATTTACCGACGAGAGACTTCGTCTTCAATGCGCCGAGCTGTTCGGCCAAAGCGGTAGAATTGTTGATGTCGAGAAACACGAGCACCTTCCACTCGAGGATTGGCCGATGGTAGGTGCCCACCATCAAATGGAATAGGTTTTCGGCGCCGATGAAGTGGACGACACGCATCACGACAATGCCCACGGCCGAAAAGGCAATGACGAGCGGAAGCGCCCGTGGTAACCGGCTGTAAGCCGTCGGCAGATCGTCCATACGGCCAAGAATTAGATGAGATACGTATACGGCAATGAGATAGAGCAATACGACTACTAAGGTATACACGGAAGCGGAACGCAAGGGATGGATGCTTCGAATCCACTTCCCGCGCATTGTTTGGACATAGAACTCTTCGAAAAGGCCAACCGCGAAGCCAACTAGGATCGCATTCGTAACACCGAACACGACGGGGCGCCCCACGGCGAGGGTCGTCAGTCCGGCGAGCCCAGCAAAGATGATAACCGCGAGCAGGATTGAAACAAGTTTCCTGCGAGTGGTTATAGAGACCGGGACAGAAATCAACGCCATTTGCAATTGCTTCGAGCAGCACCTCCCTAAATGCAAGTCCAAAATCAATAGCACCAACTGGTCTGAAAAGCTGGAGCGTTATATCGGGATCCATATTGATAGCGCAATTTGCAAAAGCATTTTAATTCTGTTTTGTTACCATGCGCGTCGGATAATATGGCCTGCACTGCATTTGGGTTGGCGGTGAAATAAACAAGGTTTGCGAGTGTCTTCAGGCGCCTGTTCTGATGGCATTAACAGCGCACACAGAGAATCGCGTGATCCTCGGCAAAGAGCGCAGTTTGCACGTGACCTGCTTTACTTCGGTGAGATCATAATGAACCTCGGAGCGCCTTTAATCGCTTTCGTTGCCGCTGTCACAATTGCGATGGGGTCTACCGTCTATGCAGAAGGAACCGCAAGCGCTGGTAGGCAACTAGCTCAGCGCTGGTGCTCAAGCTGCCATCAGATCGAGCCAAACGCGCCAGCAAGCGACGCTGCGCCACCCTTTGCGTCCCTCGGCGTACAAAGGGGTACGGACCCTGGCTGGATCCGGGCTTGGCTTGCCGATCCGCATCCACCAATGCAGGGCATCAACCTGTCGCGCCAGCAGATTGACGATATTGTCGCCTATTTGCAGAGCTTGGCACCTGCACAATGAGCTATTCGAATTGTTCGAAATCTTATGTGGCCGTGGATACCACCGTGATTCCTGTGCGGCGCCTTACATTCAGATCGCGCGCAATCCATCATTGGCGACCAATGCGTATCTGGGAGCTAAAACCGGGATTTCCCGACGGCCAACTTATTGACAGCATCGTCGGAATTTTCCCTCGATCCCTGCAATGTTTGAACCGACTAGATGCTGTTGAGAAATTCGCCAATGAAAAGCTTAGGCTGCCGATTATAGCCGTCATCAACCGTGATTGCGTACGTGGTTTAGCGGTCTTTGATATGGCAGCTGAATAGATGGTTCCGCTCAACGCCCATGACATTATGTAATTCCCGGCGCTGGCTTGCTGTGTAGGGACCGCCCGTTGTGCATAGCGGCCGTCTTGAGGTTTTTCGCGTTTGCGAGGAGATGGATCTATCGTGGACCTGCCCTTGCTCCCGCAATCGCTTGCGCCAAGCACGGTAGCGATTCGTCATGCCGATCCAAGGTTCCTATTCCCAAGTCAAATGACTACTGTCGACTCTCTTGACCCCGCTAATTCCCTCGGCCATGGCGTGTAAGGCTCGAACTTGCTCGTCAGAACCAACAAAGCCGACGATTTTCACGACACCCTTCTTGACGTTAAAATTGACGAACCAATCGCCGACCCAGCTTTCCGTCTTTAGCGCTTTCTCCAAGGCGGTGCGGACGGCGCTATCGCTCTTCAAGGTCCCACCCGGTTGGCCCGCGTGCAACATAGTGCGAACCAAATCAGCGCGACTAACAATGCCGACTAGTCGTTCGCCGCGCATCACAGGCACGCGCTTAATCCGATGAAGCTCAAGTGTTTCGGCGACATCGGTAACCGAAGCCGCCTCCTCGACCGATATAACCCGTCGGCTCATCACGTCCTCGACGCGACGACCGTGCTCCTTGAGGTAGTCGCGCGCGCCCGATTCCTCGCTGGAGAACAGTTCGAGCCACCAGGAGCGTCGCCGGCCGGTGCTGGTCTCTGCCCGGCGGCAGAGGTCACCCTCGCTGACAATGCCGATCAGCCGCCCAGAATCGTCGACAACTGGGAGCCCGCTTATGTGTCGGCTAAGCATCGCTTTAGCGACCTCGCTAAGTGGGGCGCGCGGCGAAACCATGAGGACATCAGAGGTCATTATATCGCGCGCCTCCAAGGCGCGGCCCATTGCGGCTGTGGCCTGGCCTTTAGAACTGGGCGTCGTCGCCTTTGGCGGCGTTTGTCTCCTTCTGGTGGGCTTTGGCTTCGATGGTTGCGTGGTCGCCTTGCGACGCTGGGCCTTTGGAGCAATGCTGCTCCGCCGTGGCTTAATCTTGGTCATTGTCGATTACCACCGTTTCGGAATTTGAACTCAACTACCACATGCTTCATTACCGGTACCGTCGAGGCAAACACTGTCGGTATGGGTCACCATCGATACCCAATCCGCACAACCTCCGGGCATTTCCCTCAGCTCGGTCTGCGGCAACCAGTCGATCAGCCCGCGTCAATTTCCCGAATAATTGACGGTGATCTCTTAACACTCCATTCCCGCGCCTCATGCGTAAATCGGCGCCCTATAGGGCAGGGCCCCGGGCATAGGTTGTAGGCGCGAGTTCAACAATCGTGGCAAACAGCTTCCGGAAGCGCTCTTGGACCACAGCACCGAAAATGGGGTCTTCGTTGACGGTGAAGACGGCGTCGATCACTTCCCAATCTTCCTTGGTCAGCATTTCTCGCGCACGCGGGAGCACCTCGGTTTCCTCGCGCATCATATGCGCGCGCTCGAATGCGACATAGGAACGAACCGAGTCACGAAATGGCAGATAAGCGATCGAGCCTTTCATTTCAAAGTCTTTGAGAGCGCGCTCGAGCGCGCCCAAAAGAAGCGGCCCCGTCTCGTGCTCGACAGCCAGGGCGTCGAGCATTGGTATGGCCTCAGGACAGCGCTTGCTAAGCGCCTTGAATAGATAGGCATCCTCTTTCGGGTGATGAAAGCGGTCGAGAAATTCGCGGATATAAGCCACGATAAGATGAACAAGCACGAAATCAGGCGCGTTTCCTTTTACCTCGATGTCTCGCGCAAGATTATCGAGATGTTGCAACACGGCCGCGTGGCCACCGTGCTCGGCTTGGATAATTCCCAAAGCTTTAGTCATTCCAGGCGCTCCGAATGCGACCGTACGGACCTCGCGCCGAAGGGCTTCGCTTGCCAATAGTGCAAGCGCTTAAGCTGGTCGAGGGCCCATGCATTGGGGCAGTAGTCTTGGTCGCCCGCACCAGCCGGCCACGACATCTGACCACAGCCCGGGGATAACGTTTTCCCTCCGCCTCGGCGAACCCGGACTTGCTCGCCGCAGCTCGATTCGAATAACTGCATTTAGCAAGGTGATTCGCCCAAGACATTGACGAAGATCAAACCCCCATTGGAAATATGAGGGCATACCGTTGATCAGCTGGCCGTCAAAAATCTCAATGGGGCCGTGGAAAAACGCGAAAGCGACGGCAGTATCAGCAAGGGTGCGCAGGATGGCCATAGGCAGGAGGGCCAGCTGTCACTTGCGAGTACACTAATCGCTCAAGATAGCTTTTCGATGACAGAGGCAATAGGGAGCGATCACGATGTCGAGAAGGGCACAATGCGTCCCGCACGGTGCGTGGCCCACGTGCCTAAGGGGGCAAGACGACTGCCATTACTGCTAAAGAATGGATCTATTGCAGCCTCGCATTTGGAGGCTGGACTGTGTAGCGAATAGCCGCCGCGGCGGGAGCGGACTCAGGAGAGAAAGATGTATAGGAACATATTGTTGCCAACCGACGGCTCGAAGCTTGCTGGAAAGGCTGTCACGCATGGTGTTGAATTGGCCAAGCGACTCGATGCGAATATCACTGTACTGACTGTCACGACTCCTTTTCATGTCTTCACAGTTGACACCCAAATGCTGGAAGACACGCAGAGCCAGTATAGGACGCGCATGCGGAAGCACGTTGCTAGGACGCTTGACGCCGTCGCTAAAACTGCCAAGAGAGCTGGTGTTTCGTGCGACACGCGTCATGTCGAGCACGAGCACGTATACAAGGCAATAATCGACACCGCCAAATCAAAGGGCTGCGACCTAATCGTGATGGCGTCACACGGCCGACGCGGCATCTCAGCAATCGTCCTTGGCAGCGAGACGATCAAGGTCCTCACACATTCCAAGATTCCGGTTCTGGTGCATCGCTGAACGGGGCGCCTCGCGGGCCAGTCATTTTCGCAGATTAGCTGCCGTGGGTGCAGACTGGGCTGAATGTTAACGGCGCAAGCCTATTTGGTCGCGACCAAATTTGGCCGGAGCTAATCGACAGCCCGGGCTAGATCGGCCCTAGCAGTAGGAAG
>Ga0187766_10002586_pt1 | contig 10631 bp, 13 predicted proteins | sample 0216_QUI02_MP05__4_FD_132971 | JGI IMG/M metagenome (GOLD analysis project Ga0187766, IMG submission 132971) | Tropical peat soil microbial communities from peatlands in Department of Meta, Colombia - 0216_QUI02_MP05_20_MG | ecosystem: Environmental > Terrestrial > Soil > Wetlands > Peat ... | reverse complement strand
TCCGGCATGTGCTGCCGCAGGACGGGGAGCCGCCGCGACATCCACCGGAGTGCAAGCTCAGGTCGGCGGCCTCACGGAGAACGTGGCCGGGGCGCTCGCCTATGTCACGATCATTCCAGCGATTCTGTTCCTGGTCATCGAGCCCTATAGCAAGAATCGCTTTGTGCGCTACCACGCATTCCAGAGCATCTTCTTTCACGTAGCCTGGATCATTCTGTGGGCCGCCTTGGGAATTTTCGGACACATTCCCCTGCTCGGGTGGGCCTCACTGATGCTGTGGCCATTGGTCGGCCTGGCGGGCTTTATCCTGTGGCTGGTGCTGGTTTTCAAGGCCTACCAGGGGCAGATGTTCAAGTTGCCCGTTATCGGCAATCTGGCCGAACAACAGGCCAATGCTGTCTAAGCCCGGTGAACAATTCCGACCTAAAGGACACTAGGGTTTTCTGTTTCCAACCCTCGGCGCTCACTACCGTTTGGCTCGCGCGCGTCCTATGTTCCTACGGGTTTGTACATCCCCTGCCCCGAACCTGTCCTCCAGTGCTGGTTTTGCGGACACGTATTTCTCGCTGACTGGCAGGAGCGCAAACCCAAGCGCAGAAAACGTAAAGCAAGGTGGAGGGCGGCATGACGCTCGTGAATTAACGAAAGAAGCGGGAGGCGGGGTTATGGTGGAGGATGGTCCTCCCGTTCCTGGACGACAGGGTGGGAGGCTGGGGCTCCTGCTGGTCCTTGCCGTCGTCACGCAAGCATGTTCACAGGAGGCCTTCGCAACCAGAAATTATTGATAAATGCCCCTAAACACTCGCCCGCCGTCTTGTGCGTCCATACTCGCGATCAACGTGCTCCGCCGATTTACTGTTTAGCATCAACTCGAACGTTATGGCGGTGGGACACTTATTCCGGGGTAAGTAGCTAGGCCCCGTCAAACCGTTCCGGGGGTGCGGAAAACAGAGCGCGAACGGGGATGCACATCGGAATTGCCCAACTCACTGTCTAATGGTGCCAACGCCGTTCTCTTTCCCAATCCAAACTGCAACCGTCAACGGCATTGCTTCAGTGCAAAAACCCTGCAACGCACTGATAAATAAGTCTTGAGTATCTCGGTTCAGTAAACCAGGAGGAATGCTGGACAGGGGCCCAATCAGGCACAGGTGGCCGCAAAGAACAAACAAACAAAACACCGTGGCCAGTGCGGCACACCAAGTGATCAACGCAACGTCGCACTCAACTCAGTCTCTTGCGCCCTTTCCACCGGAACGCCGCCCGTCCCCTTGCGGGGGGGGCCAGTAGACAAAGATTGCATTGTGGCGCTGCGAACGGCGTGCCGAGTCGATGATCCCAGAGGGCAACATCCAGGGCCTCTAAAACGGAACCGTTGCGCTCATTGCTTCTTTACATTTTCAACGAAGACCCAACCTGGATCTGTCACGATGCCGTTGAACTCCTGGGACCTCCCTTCTCCAGTGATAGAACCCCATTCGTGTACGACAAGACCTTCACTATCGTTGATAACAAGCGACACTGTGCAGTCAGAACTTACATCGGCGTTAGCTGTAAATGTCTCGTACGCTGCCGGCCCCCCCGACTCAATTGCAAATTCGCTGCCAGATAAACGCCCTGCTCTGTGGGCAGTGAAGAGCCCCACATGAGCGGCCATCAAGGAAGCCAAGCCGGGCGCGACGATTGTCCCCTGGCCGAAGACCGCGTACTTGCCTTTTACAGTCTCCACCGAACATCCACCGGGCGGAGTTTTCTTAGCTGTTCCAGAGATGACTCTGTCGGAATCTGTATAGATGTAGTGAATTTCGCGGAATATCCCATTACCAGTGATGATGCCGGAGTCGTGGAGGGGAACGATGCCAGGAGGAGTGGCTAAAAATTTCTCAACGTATATGCAATCAGAGCTTACGGTATAGGTGCCAGTGAATGTACCTGTTAAGGGCACACCGCCAATACTTATCTTGAATGTGCCCGAGAGATTTCCAGCACCATCGTAAGTAGCACTCGCAGCTAAGACAATTGGGTAGGGTGGCGGAAAATTAGGAGGAAAACCGGGAACCTGTCCAACAATTGTTCCCTGTTCTAACACCCCGTACGTGCCCTTGAGACTCGTCAGCGAGCAGGGTTTCGAGTCGCTTACAGCGTTCGTCTGAGCAACGACGGTAGTCGCAAGCAGAACGAATGCCAACAAAAATGACGCGCTGAGTTTCATGTTGCACCTCGCTTGGAGATCTGTTTCCGGCCGAATTTGTGTTGAGCCACAAGACCCAACCGGTCAGCTTGAACATGAATCGGAGTTAGGACGTGCTCCCGATGGCAATGCACAGGAGCGAGATGAAAGCGCCGGGCCCCACCGTGAGGTGTTAGCAGAGCAGAGTACAGAGTAGTGCCAATGAGAGCCGTCCATCTGCGGTACGATTGGCATCGGTGTCGCGGACACGTGCGAGGGCAAATGGGCGTATGGAGTCTGGCGCCAACCGAGCCGCCAGGGCAGCCCCCAAATGTACTACGATGGAAACCGGCGGAGTGCTCTCATAAGGCGGAGTCTCCGATTCGTCGTAAGCTGTCCCCGGCACGTCTTCTGCCGGAATACCCAGAGGCAGGCAGAATCCCAGAAGTACCAAAAGAACGAGAATGAAGCACGGCCTTCTCATAATCACTTGGCGGGAGGGACGGGGGCCCTCGCCTCAGGGGCGTCTCAACTGGCGGGACTGCTCTTCCATGAGCTTGCAACTGTATTCTTGCTTGATCGTGACCGCTCAAGGAAAAAAAATCGTCCCGTGAACAGACAGTTTGCCCGAAATGGGAAGAATTGGTCCACTCTGGACCCGGCACGACAGATCGTGTTGGTCCGGGCTGGTGAATGTGCGGGCCGGAATCGGCAGAGAACAAAGACTGTGCCAAGTCTCTGTAACCGCGGGCCTAGCCCGCTAAACCATACAGGTCCCGCCCAGGTGCAGGAACACCTGAACGGAGCCTAATCGCTTTGTTTCCGCGATAAGTACAGTAGAGCTATTCGGCAATGCCAAGGGCATTGCCGGAATCGCCCTCGATGTTGCAGTGCGCGGCTCGAAACCCAGCCGCTCTCAGTTCCGCTACCACTTCATCTTCGGTAAACCAATGGCTGAAACGGGCATAGCTGATACGATCTCCCAATTCCAATGGTTCTTGGCGCACGCGAAGAAAATAACGACAAAGTGTGGCAATCCGGTAAACAAGACTCTCCTCACGTGAACCACCACTCCGAGCAAAGAATGAGATCAAAACGGGCGAGTGCGGCAGGGCACGCTGGCGCAAATCTCGAAGGAAGGAAACCCTGCGCAGACTTGTCGGAATATGTGTATACGCAGTCCAGCCCACAATAAGGCCGTCATAAATCTGTGGTCCGGAGGGTACACAATCCGCCTCGCAAGCGACTACGTGTTTGGATTCGCCTTCTTGCTCGAAAATCCTCTCGCTGGCACGGACCAGCGCCAGGTTACATTCGAAACCTTCGGCGTCAAACCCAATCTTACGCAGAGCCAAGACCTCCCGGCCCGCACCAGCCGCCGCAACCAAGATGCGTGATCCTCGCCGGAAGTAGCGATCTAGGGCTGATGTTTCCCAGTCGAAGAGCCCACTCAGATTGTGCTCTACAGATAAGAAGAACTTAGACTCCGCATAGTGTTCCGCTGTGAGCACGTTAAGATCGTTTGCGCTTAAGAAGCCCAGCCAGAATCCCTCATGCCAAGCTGTCATGAACCTGACGAGCCGGCTAAACCAACGATCAGCAGCCGCGAAGCATTTTGTCCGCCACGTTTGGGTAGGATGGACCATCTGCTCGACAGCGCCATTATCGTTTATCACTGAAAATCCTGTGCTAGAGCCTTCCATGGGAAGAGTATCGTCATTACCATTCTTACAGGCAAGGCGCGTTATGATGGCGCTTTAGCGTAGCGGGAAGCTGTTGCCAAACAGGCGTGGCTGATGTCGCCGCTGTGACCTAGCCCCCGAAAACTGGACCACCTAGAATGTGAGTTCTTCCGGACCGGACTTTTTGCCAGAGTTGTGTTGGCTGAGGTGACATTCTCAGCGCCAGCGAGCCAGATCATCTCAATTTGAGAGACGGCGAAGCGTCAGAATCGCGGTTACACCACCTTGAGTACGCCTGTAGCCCATGGAATGCGGTGGCTGTAGTGCTCCAACTCGTTCGAGCCAGGAACCGTCTGAGGATGCACCACATTGTTGGCGAGGGCAAACGTTGCTTTAGGCGGAGTGCGGCCAGTGCCAATTCGAAAATACAAAGTCATTCCCGACGCAGCTAACGAGCTGCACTTTGAGGCGACGGAAATCGCTGACACAGATCTTACGAGCGGCTCTTGCAAGAATTTAAGTTCAAGACTCTTGCGCCACATCCCAGGATTTGAGCCTTGCCAACACCAGGCCGCCCGCAAGTTGAGAGGCTTTTCAGTGTCACGTTGGGACTAGGCCCAGGGCCCCCTCAGTTACGTGCGGCGAAATGTGAGGAAACGCGTGCGGAGAGGCCGGCGCTCACGAACGGTTCCCCGGAGGCTACTGCAACTTTGCGTATTCGGTCTTGGCCTGTTTGAGGATGGGAATGTCGGGGTCGGCGTCTTAGCATTTGGATGCTATGGCGCTTGCCAGTCGAGGGCGTAAATCTCTTGCGTGCTGATGTCGCGGACGATCAGGGGCGAGCCATCGGGCGCTAAACCACTCCATTCACCGCGAGAGAAAAAGCGGCGGATGTATTTCAGGCTGACGACTCGCGCAATTTGTCCATCAGGGATTTCCACGCGAAAGAATCCTGGATCGCTAGTAAAAGAGTTGTCAAACCCTACGTAGACCAGGGTCCCCATGAGGCTTCAGACATGAAATGTCCGGCGGAGGTCTACCAACCTTCCCCTTGTCCCTACACCGGCTTGCCGGATATCGACTATCCCTTCCACGACAAAACCATCGTGGTCACCCGCTGCGGCCGCATCTGTCTGGGAAACAAGAAAATCAATTTCAGCCAGGTCTTTGCCGGACAGGCTGTCGGCATCAAACAGGTTCGCCGTCGCCTAAGCCACTCATGAGTTAGGCTTGAGGCATCGCAATCTTGAATACAGTCTTGCGGCAAAAGGAGCCACTATGGCAAAGGGACTTGCATTCCTTTACGGTCTGATCGCCTATGCGATTTTCTTCGTGACCTTCCTATACGCGGTCGCCTTCGTCGGCAATGTGATCGTTCCCAAGACCATTGATTCGGGGGCTACGACCCCCATCGCCGACGCGATTCTTGTCGATGTGCTCTTGTTGGGCTTGTTCGCCGTGCAACATAGCGTAATGGCCCGACCGGGATTCAAGCATTGGTGGACTCATTTCGTGCCAGCGCCCGTGGAGCGCAGCACCTATGTGCTGCTCACTAGCCTCTGCTTGATCCTGATGTATTGGCAGTGGCGACCTCTCACAAACGTTGTTTGGGACGTTCACAACCCTGCTGGGAGGACACTCTTGCAAGCTCTCTTTTGGCTAGGGTGGCTCATTGTGCTGGCTTCGACATTCATGATCGACCACTTTGACCTCTTCGGGTTACGTCAGGTCTACTTTTACCTGCGGGGCAGAGAATATGTAGCGGTCGGATTCAAGGCTCCGCTGCTTTACAAATACTGCCGCCACCCCCTCCTGCTGGGCTTCCTGATAGCTTTCTGGGCTGCACCTCATATGACGACGGGCCACGCGATGTTCGCCGCCGTTACCACAGCCTATATCCTGCTTGCCATTCAGTTGGAAGAACACGATCTGATTGTCGCCCACGGTGAACGCTACCAAGAGTACCGGGGGCGCACATCGATGCTGCTTCCCATGATGCAAAAGAGCAAGCCAGCGCCCGGTTCGGCAACCGGGAGCGCGGGGCGCTGAAGCAGAATTCCGAGCCGTTGCCATCACCGATGCCAAGACTGTGAAATCCGTGATCGGGAAGTTCCGCTAGAAGTACGGGGCAGGCGACGTGAGGAAGTATTACACGAAATTCGATGTTGCAGTCGCAGCGGAATTGCCATAAGCCGCAGGAGGGAGCGTTGGTCGATTTGTCGATAGCGGATGGCAAACTGCTGCTGCACGTGCGGGGTGCTGATAAGCTCTGGGCGCTCACGAGCAGCCTCGAAATACCGCTTGTCCACATCGCTGGTGTCCGAGCAGACCCGGAGACCGCACGCGGCTGGTACCACGGCATCAGAATGCCCGGAACCAATGTCCCCGGAGTGATCACGGCGGGAACCTTCTATCAAGATGGCAAGCGAATCTTCTGGGATGTTCACAATCCCGACAAAACCATCGTGATTGACCTGCATGATGAGCGGTACAACCAGTTGGTGGTGGAAGTTGCCGACCCGGAGGCAGCAGTAAAGCTCATCCAGAACGCCTTCTGAAGGCGTTTGGACTTCATCGATTGGCAATATCAAGGCACATGAACAAAAAATCGTGCAGTCGGGGAAAGCATGCCATGGGCAAAGTTCGAGTAGCTGCGTTTTCGGTCTCGCTGGATGGGTTCGGCGCGGGACCGCGACAAGATTTGCAGAACCCGCTGGGGGTGCGCGGAACGGAACTGCACGAGTGGTTTTTCCAGACGGAAGCTTTCAAGAAGATGAACGGGCAAAGCGGCGGAAGCCGTGGCGTCGATAACGACTTCGCTGCGCAGTCGTTCGAGAACGTGGGGGCATGGATTCTGGGTCGCAACATGTTTGGGCCAGTGCGCGGGTCGTGGAAGGACGATTCCTGGAAGGGGTGGTGGGGTGCGAATCCCCCCTACCACACGCCTGCCTTTGTGCTCACGCACCATGCGCGTGCTCCGCTCGTGATGGAGGGCGGCACTGTGTTCCACTTCGTGACAAACGGTATTGAGTCTGCGTTAAAGCAGGCGAAAGACGCAGCCGGGGACAAAGACGTGCGCATCGGCGGCGGGGTGTCGGTGATTCGCCAGTATCTCGCTGTGGGACTGATTGACGAAATGCACTTGGCTTTTGCGTCCGTCCTGCTGGGAGACGGAGAGCACTTGTTTGGCGGAATGAATTTTCACGGGCTGGGGTTTGCTCCGCGCAAGGTGGCTAGGGGGGAAAATGCGATGCACGTTGTCTTTCGAAAGTGAGCCTCCCAGCCCTCTATTCAACTCAACCTGCCTCGCCCAAGCATCAAGCACCAGCCAAAACGCCAAAAGCCCAGCAGAATCAGTAGCGGTCAAGAAGGGGCCGTGCCGCCGCAGCCGCAACTCGTTTCTTTTCAATGGGGAAATTTGCGTCCGGTGCCGGTCAGCCCAGTAAAGGTTCGAACCAGCAGTCTCATGTAAGCGATTCCGGGGTCAACGCTCCCGAAAGAAGAGACTACCTCACAAATGCGAGAGCCTTGTCGTCAACTGAAACGTTCGATTTGCGCGATGCGCCCCCCAACACGTCATACGCGACAACGAGTGAATCTTTGACGATCAAGATTTCCCGCTCGCTTAGCCATCCGACAAAAGTCGCGTTGGGCAGATAGGCGGCACGCTTGGGCGGATCGGTCGCGGTAACCACTTCTACCGCTGGCAGGTCGGCAAGGGTTTTGTTGATGTGTTCCACGACTTCTGCACTGAGTTTGTCAAGGTTCCGTTCATCCGAAGACCGAAACTCTTCTCCCTGCCGCGCACTCGACGAAATAGTCATGGCTACGAGCTGGTTGTCCGGGGAAAGCTGCGCCTCTCTCGCGGAGTAGTTCACGTCATACTGCGAGTTGTTGTAGCGGGCAAACTCGTCGAATAAAACGATAGTCTGTCCCTTGCGCAACAGCAGCGTTCGGTCGTTGCTCTCGTTGTTCCAACCGCAGCAGGCGGAATCGGGTATTAGGACGATGAAAGCTGAGGCATCTTCGGCGGCGTCCAGAATATCGTGCTCGAAGCTCGAAGGTAGGCTGGAGGACGACCATTGGCCGTCAGGTGACTTGCGGTAGAGAGATTCTCTGACGTAGGTGGTTTGCGCAACTTGTCCGGTGTACGATCCAACAGCCACGAAGAAGTTCTCGATTCCGGTCTTTGGCACCCACGCCCTTGCTGTCGGGCAACTCTCTTCACATGCACCTGTCGAACAAGTGCAATCAGGGAACGAAAACGAATCGATCTCTTTCCTTTGATCCCCAGAGAGGCTTGTTTCCGAGATGTGAAAAGCAGTCGTCACGGACGGCATTATGTCCTTTTCCTCATCCCCTTCCTTCTGTTTCTGTTGGTTGACAAACCAGAAAAGGTGCTCGCCATCGGCGGCTAAACCGGGACGCGAGAGAATCTCAGTCAGAATGCGTTCGCCATCAGCCGCAGTGTCTTCGCGGTGTTCGTTTCTACAGTTGAGGTTGCTTCCGGATTGCCCATTCCATAACCAAAGAGTGCAGCGCGTGCTCGCGGCGTAAGGGCCGTGGAAGGTCGGGCCGACCAAAATCTGCCCTCTTCGATTGATCTCCATGGAGTAGCGAAGATAACTCTCATCGGAAGGTATCGCATCTGGCGGAATCTTTACGGTCTCTTTCGCTTCGAAGGTGGAGGCGTCGTACTCCGTTACTTCGCCGCTGCTGCTCACGACCCATAGGCGTGGCGCAAGAGAATTTAAGGCGTCCGGCTTCACTGGTTCGGGGAAGGATTGCTCCTGCTTGTCGGGGAAGGTTGGTGTGGTTACTTGGCTTGCGGGTTGCAGCTGCGCCCTAGCTTTGGTTTCCTGAACTGCGGCTTTCGCTTGGGAGGCTGGAGCGTATTGGGTTTTGTCGTGAGATAGCAAGAACCCCGCTACCAATCCAACAAGCGCGATGATTCCAGCTACACGAAAAGTCCAAATACGTTTCTGAATCCACGCTATCGTTGCGAAGACAGCAAACAAACAGAAAAGGCCGACGCTCGCCATTGCCCATGGATTCGCAGCCAAATGTGTCCAATGCATGGTGCTGTACTTTCTTGTTTCTGAGAAGGATGAGAATGTGACTCTACAAGGATGGTTCTCGCGCAGAACAGCGTCAAGATTACCGATGGTGGGTGACGCCGCATTCGGGAAAACCGCAATTCTCGCCACCACGAGCGCGGATATAATCCGGTGCGATGACCAAGCTTCTCGCAGCCATGGTGTTCTTGCTGATAATTGCCGCTGTCTCTCAGAATAAAACCATCCTGTCCGCTTTAACTACATCAGAGTGCCCGGCGAGGATAAGAAAGTAGTGGGATGACAGGCCGCTTCCCTGTCCGGGAATACTCTTGATCGCCTGCCTGACATCATCACGCAGACCGGATTTCAGAGCATTCTGCAAAAGTCTCGATGCCGAACCGCTGCAGCACCTCGGAGAACCGATAGACTGCCTCGGCTTTCAGAATGCCTGATCGTGTTGAGGTCCGCTGTCGGTTGTCGAAGACGTTATGGGCCATGTCCTCCCAGTGATTTTCATATGGCTGCAGGACGTTCAAAAAGTCCGTGATGCTGTACTCTTTAGGCGCTTCTGCTCTGGCCATCGGCCATCCATATCGTTTACACCAGTCACGAACCGTCCGCTCTGTCGATTCGTAACGCGCCCCGAGCGAGAATACGGCATCTATCACGCACAGCGGGAGAGAGGCGTTCATATGCGGCATCAACCGGTGGCGTGTTTAGTTCGGGGATGGTGCGTCGAATACAACTAACGAGCTGGTTGAGGTTCTCACTCATGACGGTTCATTGACTCTGGCGACCCTGTCCCGGCACCGGCGTGCGCACAGCCGGGCATCAGCGGCTAGATTCGCACCCGGACAGGACCCCTGCTGCGACCCTTCACGTGCGCCGCAACCGCATACCTAAAGGCATCGAGTACTCGCAGTACGGTCTCAGGCTTCGCGTACTCCACTTGCATCTCAACTCGCCCGAAGTCGAACACGGCAAACCTGCTCTCGAAGATGAAGCTGCAGTCGATGACATTCTGAAAGCTGCCAATTGGCTGAACATAGATGTGGCCGCTATTCTCTCGGCTGTGGTTTACCAGTAGTTCGAGCCCTGCCCCAGCACCATTGAAGGCTGTCACAATCGCCTCGATCCGCTCCAATATCTTTTTCTGCGAATCGCGCATAAACAGATTGACTTGGGCCTCCACAGTGAGAAGCGTAGACCCGTTGGCACTGGATTCGGGTGATCGGTGTCACCAAAGAAGGTGATTGCCCGGGTGGTTTATAGTCAAAAGATGAGGCACCGCATGTCCAAGGAAAACAAATCGGAGCAGACACCGGAGACGAAGCCGGAAACGAATGCGGGAAAGTTTCAGGAATATATGGCGAAGCTCAGAGAATCCGGGCTTGAAGTGATTGATACTACCCGGCCCGGAGCCGCAACCGGATTCGTGGGCGGGGTTCGCAGGCAGCCCAAGCATTGACGATTTGTGGTCGTTGCTCCGTCCGAGTTCGAAGTAGCCGCCCTCGGCCTGGCAGGAATCGGTTGGCATTCCTTGCGGCATGCCCACGCAACGCTGCTGGATGCGGTGGGCACACCGCTGGGCACAGTGCAGTGGGGTGAACCCCTCGGTTGAGACAATTTTTGATTGGCACACTTGCCGTTGATTGAGTTACACCGTAGCCGGGATGGGGTCTGGGGAAGGGGACGGCGATTGAGTCCCCTTCCCCAGCCATC
>Ga0187766_10002585_pt1 | contig 10631 bp, 8 predicted proteins | sample 0216_QUI02_MP05__4_FD_132971 | JGI IMG/M metagenome (GOLD analysis project Ga0187766, IMG submission 132971) | Tropical peat soil microbial communities from peatlands in Department of Meta, Colombia - 0216_QUI02_MP05_20_MG | ecosystem: Environmental > Terrestrial > Soil > Wetlands > Peat ... | reverse complement strand
GAGGAGAGGGCGCACCTACCTTGAAATCCTTCGAGTACCTCGCGCCCATTCCGGCATTCGAGTACGCGGCCCCCCGGACCCTCACGGAGCTCTTCGAGACGCTAGAGGGCCACGGCAGGGAGCTCCAGGTATTGGCGGGGGGGACCGACCTGGCAATAGCTCTGAAGGAGCGCACTTCCGCTCCGCGAACTGTCGTCGACCTGGGCAGGCTCCGGAAGGAGCTCGGAGGAATCGAAGTGGTGGACGGGATCCTGCGCATCGGCGCGCTCGCCACCTTCTCCCAGGTGGAGTCGAGCCCCTTCGTTGCAAGATATGCGAACGCCCTGCGCCAAGCCGCCGCCAACGTGGGGACCCTCCAGATCAGGTCCATGGCCACCCTTGGCGGGAACCTGGCTACCGCTTCTCCTGCCGCTGACTCGGCTCCTCCCCTGATCGCCCTGGGGGCAACCGTCACACTGCTCAGCAGGACAGGGACCAGGACACTCCCGGTCCAGGGCGTGTTTACCGGACCTAAGAGGAATGGCCTCCGCCCGGGGGAGATCATCTCTTCGATCGAGATCCCGGCAGACGGAGAAGTCCGGAGCGCCTGGACCAGGGCGGCCGTGAGGAACGAGAATGCCCTGTCCACGGTCTCCGCGGCAGTGGCTTGCACCATATCCGACGGCAGGTTCGGCCCAAGCAGGGTCGCTCTGGGCGCGGTCGCACCCACGCCAATCCTCGCCGACAGGGCTAGTGCCGCGATGACCGGGAGCGAGGCCACCCCGGACGAGGCGGGCAGGGTGGCCGCACTAGCCGCGGAGGATGCCAGCCCCATCTCTGACATCAGGGCCAGCGCAAGTTACAGGAAGCATCTCGTCTCAGTGCTGACAAGGCGCCTGATTCTTCAGGTGCTCTCGGAGGCGATGGCGACTTGAAGGTGAAGTTCCGGCTCAACGGCGAGACCAGGACGGACGAGATGGAACCCAATCGGACGCTCTGCGACTACCTGCACGACGAGGCTGGGGCGACGAGCGTGAAGAAGGGGTGCGACACGGGCGAGTGCGGGGCGTGCACGGTCCTGCTGGACGACATGCCGGTCACCTCCTGTCTGGTCTTGGCTCCTCAGATCGACGGCCGCGAGGTGGTCACGGCCGAGGGACTTGGGTCGAAGTCGGCTCCCCACCCGGTCCAGCAGGAGTTCGTCGAGAAGGACGCAGTCCAGTGCGGCTACTGCATACCCGGGATGATAGTCACGCTTTCTTGGATCTACGAGCACGCCCCTGGGGCATCGGACGCCGAAATCAGACGGCTGATGTCGGGGAATCTGTGCAGGTGCACGGGATACCTGCAGCAGGTGGAGGCAGTCAAGGCTGCCATGAAGGGAACCTGACCGGAGTCCGTCCTTCACATCTATAAGCAGAATCCCTCGGCCCGCTGTCATGCGTCCCCAAGACCTGCACGGCAAGGACCTGATTTCCACCCAGGACTGGAGGAAGGAAGAGATCGACTACCTGATGGAATTTGCGGCCGACATCAAGAACAGGTACCGCTCGGACTCTGTCCCTGAGCTCTTCAAGAACAGGACCTTCTTCATGCTCTTCTACAACACATCGACGAGGACGAGGTCCAGTTTCGAGGCCGCCGCGACGATACTGGGGGGGCATTCGCAGTTCATCGACTTCGCCACGACGAGGGGCTCGGAGGGAGAGTCGATCAAGGACATGGCGAAGATGTACGAGAGGATGGGGCACGCTTTGGGGGTGAGGATTCTCGAGTCAGCGGTGGACTACGAGTACGGGAGGGGGAACGCGGCCATCCGGGAGTACGCCAGGTTTGCGGACATCCCCGTCGTCAACATGGCGGACGACATGTACCACCCCACGCAGGCGATAGCAGACGTGTTCACGCTCAGGGAGAAGCTCGGCGTCCGGCTTGCGAAGAAGAAGTACGTCCTCCTCTGGACCTACAGCGACCACATCAGGAGCTGGGGGAGCATGCAGGACGAGATGCTGATTTCAACCAAGTACGGCATGGACACGGTCCTCGCCTACCCTGAAGGGTTCGACCTCGACGACAAGATGGTCGAAGCGGCCAGAACCAATGCCAAGGCTTCGGGGGGGAGCCTGGAGTTGAGCCACGACCCGGTTGAGGCGATGAAGGGTGCCGACGTCGTATTCCCCCGGAGCTGGGCCAGCCACCAGTGCGTGATGACCGGCATGAACCGCTTCACGAAAGAGAGAGAAGTCGCGCTGCACAAAGAGCACGAAGACTGGCGCCTGACGAAGAAGCTGACGGACACGATGACAAAGGACGGCATCGTCACCCACGTCCTCCCCGTGTTCAGGGGCCAGGAGGCGGACGACGAGGTGATGGACGGAGCCAGGAGCGTCATCTACGACCAGGCCGAGAACCTTCTCTACGTGAGGGCAGCGGTGCTCGCCCTGCTCGCGGGCAGAGCGAAGTAAACGCACCCGCCTGCGGATGCACATTAATCTACTCGGGGTTCTGTGCTATCCGGCGTGGCGACGTCCCGGATCTTCTTCATCACGGACGTGCACGGGTCCACAAGATGCTTCAAGAAGTTCCTTAACGCGGCGAAATTCTACAGCGCAGACACGCTGGTGCTCGGAGGCGACCTCACGGGCAAGGTCCTCATCCCCGTTGTGGAGCAGGGGGACGGGACATACAGATGCCGCTTCGAGGGCAACGAGCTGTCCCTGAAGAACAGGAAGGAGGTCGGCGACGTGATCTCACGAGCGACCGATGCCGGCCTCTACGCGCAGGTGATGACAAGGACCGAGTTCGACGAGGTGTCAGCGGACCCGAAGAGAGTGACCGCTGCCTTCAACAGCGCGATGGTCGACCGGGTCAGAGAGTGGGTGCGCCTCGCTGAAGAGAGGCTGGGGAACACCGACGTGAAGTGCTACATCTCGCCGGGCAACGACGACCTGTTCGAAGTGGACGGGGTTCTCAATTCGTCGAGCTACGTGATCAACCCTGAAGAGAAGGTCGTGTCGATAGACGGCGAGCACGAAATGATCACCCTGGGGTACACGAACCACACCCCCTGGAACAGCCCGAGGGAGGTTGACGAGGACGAGCTGGGGAGGAAGATAGGGAGCCTCACAGCAGGCGTCAGCAACATGAGAACCGCCATCTTCAACATACACGTCCCCCCAATAAACACGCCCATAGACAGGGCCCCGATGGTGGACAAGGACCTGAAGGTGGTGGTGAAGTCGGGCCAGGTGCAGATGACATCGGCTGGCAGCACGGCCTGCAGGGCAGCCATCGAGCAGCATCAGCCCATGCTCGGCATCCACGGGCACATCCACGAGTCGCACGGCTTCGCGACGATAGGGAGGACCCTGTGCGCCAACCCTGGCAGCGACTACGGCGAGGGAGTCCTCCGAGGGTTCCTCTCCGAGATAGACGGGGAGAGGATCAGGTCACACATGCTGACGACTGGCTGACGGCTACTCTGGAGGTATTTCCTTGTAGGCGAGGGAGATGTTGACCCCCCTGGCCTTGTGATAGTAATAGGACGCGGCGTAGATGACCGCCCCCAGGATGAACGTCCCGACGACGAAGTACACCGTCAGGTTGTTGAGGGACCACTGGGCCGCGTTGGTGATGTACTGGTAGGTCAGGAATCCGAACACACACGCGTTCGCGATGCCCGCAATCACCAGTATAACCTTGGTAGCGCCCTTCTCCTTCCTCATGCTCCAGGTGGCTGCGGCCAGCCCGACGAAGATGAAGTATATCATGGAGGCTATCGTCGCCCCGAACAGGCCCCCGAGACCGCTGTAGTAGTAGGCTGCCAGGCCCACGAGGATGACGGTTACCACCAGCGAGATCAGGAAAGCCTTCACCGGCGAGCCGAACCTCGGATTGACGTCCGATATCATGGAGGGGAGGAACCTGTCGAAGGACTGGGCGAGGAGGTACCTCGAAATCACGATGACGCCATATGCGAGGACGCTGAGGTTGGCAAGAATCCACCCGAGGCCGATGAGGCCGGCGATTATGTTGTTCCCTGCGACGCCCATGGCCAGGGTCCAGAAGTTGAACGAGTAATCGAATACCAGCGTCGGGTTGGAGTAGGCCCCGTTGATGAAGGCCTGGCCGCCGACGTAGTACATCGTCGCGAGCGCTCCCGTGACGAAGATGAACACGAGCACCGCAGAGATCGGGACGTTCCACCTGACGGCCGACTTACCCTTGATCTCGCTGGCGACGGCGGGTGCGGCGTTGAGCCACGGATAGATGAAGGCAGCCATCAGCGGGAGCAAGTATATGGTGTTGCCAAAGTTGAAGCCAGTAGTCCCCTGGCTCGAAATCACATTGTAGGTATTGGTCCCGTTGATCGCCATGTAGTTCGTGTTCATGAAGTTCTGGAGCCCGTTCGAGCCAGCGTTGAGCAGGACCGCGATAGCCAGAAGCAGGGCGAAGAATCCGAATATCGTGAGGATAGAAACCAGCCTGTATCCGGCCTTCGGCCTGACGATGTTGATGGCAACAAGGACGGCGAAGATTAGGGCTCCGACCACGAACTGGTCCAACGGGAGCGAGCCCGGCACGTCCGATGGAACTGCGAGCCCGAAGAGGGTCGCATTGGACGCGTTGAAGAATATCCCCACTGAACCTATCGCAAAGACCGTCGAGAGGACGATCAGCGCCAGATATGCGGTCGTCTCGGTCGTGTACCCCATGAAGGAAAGGACGCTGCCAACCGGCCCTCCGAAGGTCCTCGACACCCAGACGTAGTCCCCGCCCGTCCTGGGCATCCTCCTGGACATGATTGTGTAAACGGCAATCTGCGGGAACGACACAACGAACCCAATAACGGAGAGCCACACGAGGTTCACCCCCGTCATGTCATGGCCAAGCATGGGAACAAGCCCTGAGATTCCAATCACTCCCAGAAGGGCGCCCACCGACATGTTGCTCATGTTCATGGCAATGCTGTCGAAGAACGAGACGTTCTTGACAAGCCCGGTAGCCTCACGGACAAAAACGCCGGGCGCGGGTGCACTCGCAGCTTGCCTCTCCTGATCGCTCAAGGGTAGGTTTGCTCGGCGCGCGTTAGGGCAGGTTGTTATTTAAGCACCACCCATCGACTTGCTAATTCTGTGTTAACCTAAAGTGTTCGGGTTAGCATGTTTAATGCGTCGGCCGCTAGAGACCGCCCGCTGCTTTTCACTTCATACCCTGCTATGCAAAACCTTCTTAGACACAGCGCAGGCTCGACCTCCCAGGTCGTGACTACATCCTGAGCGCACCAGTGGCACCTCTTGAATCCCTCGGGGAGGAAGCTGAAAGGATTCTGGGCGGCGCCGAGGCAAAGGGAGTCACGCTCCGCCTGCTCGGGGGCGTCGCAGTGGTCACACGATGCCCGTCGGCGTCGAAGCCCCCCTTCTCAAGAAGGTACGCCGACATAGACCTCATCGGCCGCAGAAGGGAGACAGCGAAGATCAACCAGCTCTTCAGGGACCTGGGATACAGGCCCAGAGAGAGGTTCAACGCCCTCCACGGCTCGAGGCTCATCTTCAACGACATGAAGAACATAAGGCGCGTAGACGTCTTCCTGGACGTCTTCCAGATGTGCCACAAGTTCGACTTCCGGGACCGGCTCGGGCTCGAACCCAAGACCATCACGGTTTCAGACCTCCTGTCAACGAAGCTTCAGATCGTGGAGATGAACGAGAAAGACATCAAAGACATCCTTGTGCTCCTGCTCGACCACGACGTGGCGCCAGAAGAAGCCCCAGACAGGATCAACTCCTCATACCTGGCGAAGCTGTGCGCGGAAGACTGGGGGATTTACAGGACGTTCACCATGAACCTGGACAGGATTCCGGAGTTCGCCGCCAGGCTGAGCCTGGACGACGAGCAAAGAGGCCGGATCGTCGTGCGGGCAGGATCGATGCGGAAGGCGATCGAAGGAGCCCCGAAGTCGATGGGGTGGAAGATGAGGGCGAGGGTGGGCGACAGGAAGCGCTGGTATGAGCTCCCCGAGGCGGACCAGGCGGTCGTGGACTTCAACCCGACAGCGGCTGAGGATTGAGTCCCCAGCCAGGGAACCCCTGGAGACTTTAAATCGAATGCGGGAGCCGTCGACTGTGGCGAACTAGTCTGTCCAGGGCATCAGGCTCCTTGAGTCGGCTGGGCCTGTACCTACAGGACATGCACGTCCGCGAGATGGTGAAGTACTCGCAGATCGCCGAAGCACACGGGTTCGAGTCCGTCTGGATAGCCGAGTCGAGACTCGCCAGGGACGCCGTGGTCCCGGTAACTGCCATCGCGACGGACACTAGCCGAATCAAGGTCGGGGCCGGGGTCATCAACACATGGACGAGGAACGCCGCGCTCATCGCCCAGACCTGGGCGACGCTCGACGAGCTCTCGGAGGGGAGGGCCATGCTTGGATTGGGCGCCTGGTGGGACCCGCTGGCGAAGAAGGTGGGCATAGACAGGACTAAGCCCCTCCAGTGCATGAGGGAGTACGTCCAGGTGATCAGGAGGCTCTTCAGTGCCGAAGAGGTTACTTTCCAGGGGGAGTTCGTTAGAATGGACGGGGTCAAGCTCGACACCCTCCACGGCACGGGGGCTAGGCCGAGGAGCGTGCCCATCTACGTCGGCGGGACCGGCTTCCAGATGCTGGAGCTTGCGGGGGAAATCGCCGACGGAGTCCTGCTGAACTACCTCGTCTCTCCGAGGTACAACGAGAAGGCATGGGAAAGCATCAGGCGGGGAGCCGAGAGGGCTCGGAGGGACCCCAAGGAGATTGACTCACCCCAGCTCATCGCATGCTCGATCGACGAAGACGCCGACAAGGCTGTGGAGCTTGCCAAGAGCCACGTCACCATGACGATCGGCCAGCAGCCCCACATCGCGAAGGCCAGCGGCGTCAGCGAGGACCTCATCAGGGAGGTGCAGGAGCGGATGGGCGGCTGGCCCGCGAGGCCGGGAGGGATCGAGAAGGCCGCGGAGATCGTCCCCGACGAGGTGGTGCGTCTCATAACGGCTTCGGGCTCCCCTTCAGACTGCGAGAAGAAGATCAAGGAATACATGGCCGCCGGGTGCAGCTCACCCCTCCTCCTTCTTCTGAGCCACAACATCGAATACGCGGTCGAGTCCCTGGCGTAGGCGACTTGTCGACCAAACTGCTGGTCAAGGGCGGGGTCGCCGCCACCATGGACCAGAGGCGCAGGGTAATCGAGGACGCCGGGGTGGCCGTGGTCGACGGGAGGGTGGCGGCGGTCGGCCGTGCGGACGACGTGGCGAAGGGGTTCGGCGCCGACGAGGTCATCGACGCAAGAGGGTGCATCGTCATGCCCGGGCTCATCTGCAGCCACACCCACCTCTATGGCATCGCCCTCAGGGGGTCTGCCCTGAGGATCAAGCCTCCCTCGGACTTCCTTCAGATCCTCCAGCGAGTCTGGTGGCCCGTAGACGAGGCGCTCACCAACGACGATGCATACGCGACCGCGCTGGCCGCGGGGGCGGAATCGCTCACGAACGGGACGACATGTTACGCGGACACCTACTCCGCCCCAAACGCAATCGACGGGTCCCTCGACCATATCGCGAAGGCATCCAACGAGGTGGGGCTCCGCGGAATCATCTCGTTCGAAGCCACCGAGCGCCGGAGCGCCGACGAAGGGACCCGGGGGCTGAAAGAGAATCTGAGGTTCATCGCCAGGAAGGACAAAGGGAGGGCCATGGGAATGATAAGCCTCCACGCGCCGTTTACCATCTCGGATGACCTGATCTCGCGCGGGGTAAAGGCGAGCCGAATTCACCGAGTCCCGCTGACCATCCACGTCTCTGAAGGGCCCAACGACGGCTACCACAACATGGAGAGGTACGGGAAGAGGAGCGTCGAACGGCTGCACGAAAGGGGCCTGCTTTCCCCCAGGGCAGTCTTGGCGCACTGCGTCCACCTCGACCGGAGGGAGATCAGCCTGATCGCGAGGAGCTCCGCCAGCGTCGCGCACAACCCCATGAGCAACATGCTGAACGCCGTGGGCGTCGCCCCTCTAACGGAGATGGTGGACCAAGGCGTGAACGTGGGCCTCGGGAACGACGGGTACGTCTTCGACATGTTCGAGAACATGAGGGCAGCCTTCCTGCTGCAGAGGGTCGCCCGGAGAGACCCGAACCGTCCGACTGCGCAGGAAGTGGTGGAGATGTGCACTGTGAACGCAGCCCGGGCCTACGGCTTGTCTTCTCTGGGGTCGATCGAGGTTGGAAAGAGGGCGGACATCATCGCCGTGCGACCCGCCTTCAGGGCCACCCCCTACACGGGCTCGATCTACGGCTACATCGTCAACAGCCTGCGAGGCTCCGACGTCAGGGACGCGGTTGTGGATGGCCAGGTCGTCATGAGGAACAGGAAGCTTCTGACCCTGGACGTCCCGAAGGCTGAGGGGAGAGTACTCAAGGCGATGGATCGGCTTTGGAATCGCATCGGCCGTTCCCCATCCGAAGCTGTGGAGCCGCTGGAAAAAAGATCCTCTTAGCAGGAGACTGAAGAGCGGCTAGGCCGCTAGTAGGCAACGGCCCGCCGCGGCACGAACCTGCCCCGGCCCCTCCTTCCGACGACCTCCCCATCCTCCATGACCACTTCGCCCTTGCTCACGGTCAGTACTGGGTATCCCTCGGTCGTGATGTGATCGTAGATGCTGTAATCGATCTTGGAATGCATCACATCGGCAGTCATTCTCACCCGTTTGAGAGGGTCGATGACCACGAAGTCGGCATCCGCCCCCACAGATAGGGAGCCCTTGGAGGGGGAGAGGCCGAAGCGCATCGCGGGCGCCGCGGAGGTGACCCTGACCAGGTCGAACATGGATATCCTCCCCTTCTTCACGCCTTCCGAATACAGAAGCGGAATAATCGCCTCGGTGCCCGGGACCCCGTTCGGGATCTTCGTGAAATCTTCTTCTCCCCAATCCTTCTCGGCGCTGGTGAACGGGCAGTGGTCGCTCCCCACAGTTTCGATGGGCCCGCCCGGGCCCAGCCCTTCCCAAAGGGCCGCCCTGTCGCCCGCCTTCTTCACGGGGGGCGACATCACGAAGTTCTTGGCGTCGTCCCTCACATAGACTTCGTCCGTCAGCACGAGGTAGTGGGGGCATGTCTCCGCGAAAACGTTCGTCCCTCTCCGCCTGGCGTTATCGATCTCTTCCATCCCTGCCCTGCTGGAAAGGTGAACGACGTAGATTCTCGCAGAGGCCGCCTTCGCCAGCTTCGTGACCCTGGATATCGCCTCGGCTTCGGCCTCGGGGGGCCTGCTCAGGGCGTGGTATCTCACCTCTGTGTTCCCTGCCGCCAGGTTCTTCTCAATCAGCCGTTGGATGATACTCTCGCTCTCCGCGTGAACGGCGACGAGCCCGCCTGCTCCCGCGACCTTCGCCATCACCCTCGAGATATCTCGGTCTTCGAGCATGAGCCCCCGCGCCTTGTAGGCCGTGTAGACCTTGAAGCTCGGCACCCCCTTCCGGACCACGTCAGGTATCCTGTCGATCTCAGGCAGGTTCTGTCCCTTCAACATCATGTGGAGGCCGTAGTCGATGACCACCTTGCCGTCTGCCTTCCTCCTGTATCCTGCGAGCGCGCCAAGCAGGGTCTCCCCGGGCTGGGTGTCCACGAAATCGACAATCGTGGTGATCCCGCCGCATGCCGCGGCCACGGTCCCGGAGTAGAAGTCGTCGGCAGAGCTTGTGCCCGTGACCCTGAGCTCCATGTGCGTATGGGCGTCGATGCCTCCCGGGATGACCGTCTTCCCGCTCGCGTCGTAGACCTCCGCCTCCGGCGCCCTCAAAGTGGGGGAAACAGATGCGATCACGCCCTCTTCCACCCCGATGTTCGCCTCGAACGACTCCGTGCCTGTCACGACTCTGGCGTTCCTCACCAGGAGGTCCAACTGCTGGGCTCCCTAATCCCTGGCGCCAGACCTGGAGATAAGCTCGTCCTGGCGCCGCTGAGCCTCTCCCACGATTCTGTCCTCGTCGAGGGTGAGCGCTTTCCCATGCCGTAGCAGGAGCCTGCCGTTGACCATTACCGTATCGACATCGCTCCCCATGGCGGAGTAGACTATGTTCGAAACCACGTCCCGGAAGGGCGTCAGGTGGGGCTTTCTCAGGTCAATGAAAACCAGGTCTGCCTTCTTTCCCAGCTCTATCGACCCCAGCTCCGACCCCATCCCCATGGCCCGTGCTCCTCCCACTGTCGCCATCTCCAAGACCGTAATGGCGGGCATCACGGTCGGGTTCAGGAGACGCCCCTTCTGGATAACGGCCGCGAGCTTCATCTCCCTGATCATGTCATAGGAGTTGTTGCAGGGGGCGCCGTCGCACCCGAGCCCGACGTCCGCTCCAGCTCTGAGCAACTCTGGCACCTTGGCGATTCCGGAAGCGAGCTTGAGGTTCGAAGAGGGGCAGTGGGCGACCTTCGCCTTCGTCCCGGCCACCCTCTCGACATCCTTCTCAGTGAGCCAGACCATGTGGGCGAAGAGGGACTGCGGTCCCGCCAGCCCCACCTTCTCTATGAACTCGAAGGGGGTCAGCCCGAAGTTCCGCTTCGCGTATCGCACGTCCTCCCTCACTTCAGCGAGGTGCATGGTCACCCTCGTCCTCTGCTCCTTC
>Ga0187766_10002584_pt1 | contig 10633 bp, 9 predicted proteins | sample 0216_QUI02_MP05__4_FD_132971 | JGI IMG/M metagenome (GOLD analysis project Ga0187766, IMG submission 132971) | Tropical peat soil microbial communities from peatlands in Department of Meta, Colombia - 0216_QUI02_MP05_20_MG | ecosystem: Environmental > Terrestrial > Soil > Wetlands > Peat ... | reverse complement strand
CTCGGACGCGAACCGGTCGAGGTGGATTTCGAGCAGGTCGCGTCGTATCTCCGGGGGCACACGGTCCTCGTCACCGGGGCCGGCGGTTCGATCGGCTCGGAGCTGTGCCGCCAGATCGCGCGCGTCGGCCCGGCCCGGCTGATCCTCGTCGACAACGCCGAGACGGCGCTGTTCGACATCGAGCGCGAGCTCGTCGACGAGCGGGACTTCACGCCGGCCGTGCCGAAGCTCGTCGACGTCAAGGACCGGAGAGCGCTACGGCGCGAGGTCTTCGAGAAGTACAGGCCGACGGTCGTCTTCCATGCGGCCGCGTACAAGCACGTGCCGCTGATGGAGACCCATCCGCTCGAGTCGGTGCGAAACAACGTCGTCGCGACGCGCACGCTCGTCGAGCTCTCGGCCGAGTTCGATGTCGAGCGGTTCGTGCTCGTCTCGACCGACAAGGCCGTCAACCCGAAGACGGTGATGGGCCAGTCGAAGGCGCTCTGTGAATGGATCGTCGAGTCCTTCGGCCACCGGCGCGACGTCCCGACCCGGTTCGTCGCCGTTCGCTTCGGCAACGTCCTCAACTCGTCGGGCAGCGTCATCCCGACCTTCCGACGCCAGATCGAGAAGGGCGGGCCGGTGACGGTCACGCACCCCGAGATGACGCGCTTCTTCATGACCATCCCGGAGGCGGTGTCGCTCGTCGTGCAGGCCGGCGCGATCGGCGGCCGCGGCCAGGTGTTTGTGCTCGACATGGGCGAGGCGGTGCCCATCGTCGATCTCGCGGCGAACATGATCCGGCTCTCCGGCAACGAGCCGCGGTTCCCCGGCGAGCCGGACGGGAGCCCCCGCGATGTGCGCATCCAGTTCATCGGCGCCCGTCCGGGCGAGAAGATCCACGAGGAGCTGTGGAGCGAGGACGAGGCCGTCGGCGAGACGGCTCATCCGAAGATCAAGCGGCTCTCGCGCCCGCCGGTCGACGCGGCCTGGCTGGCCGAGGAGCTGCACGAGCTCGAGCGGCTCGCCGACGAGGGTGACACGCTCGAGGTCGTCGGCAAGCTGAGCGCCATCGTCCGTGCGCCGAAGCGCGAGACGGTCACCGGGCCGTCGCCGTCGGGCGTCAGGGAGTGGCAGGCGGTCCGCCCACGCAACGAAGCGTGACGGCGAAGGGGAGCGTCACCGTCTGCGTGCGGTGGAAGAGCGACAGGTACGAGAAGCGCAGCCTGACGCTGTCGGAGTACACGTCGGGCGTGGTCGCCTTGGCGCCTCTGCAATCGAGCCGGTAGCGAACGACGAGGATCGCGGTGTCGCCGCGCGCGAGCTTGACCTCCTGGAACGGGAGCAGGTCGCCGGGGTCTGCGCTCGCGGTCGCGGAGTCCGTCCCGAGCAGTGCCACCGGGCCGACCCACGGCGGTGTCGCGGGTGCCCGAGGGGCGAGGCCGGCGACCGTCACCTGGAAGCGGCCGGTGTTGCGCAGTGTGAACGCCGCCTCGAAGATGCGGCCTCGGCGGTAGGCGGGGAAGAACACCGGCTTGCCGCCCGAGCCGGCGACGGGCTGGACGTCTGCGCCGACACCGGAGCCCGGCGCGAAGTCGGTGTCGAGCGCGGCGAGGGGCGCGTACGAACGGAACCAGACGTAGAGGCCGGCGACCGCGACCGCGGCGACCAGCAGCACGCCGCCCGCCACGAGAGCGGCGACGCGCAGCGGGTGGCGTCGATGGAGGTCGACGGCCGAGTTTCCGTCCATGTGCGTGATTCTGCACCGAGTCGAGGCTCTTTCGCGACGAGGCCGACCGGCAGCCGCGGTACGGTGAGGCGCTCGTGGGCGCCGAGCGCATCTTCGAGGGGCTGAATCCGGAGCAGCAGGCGGCCGTGCGGGCGACGCACGGCCCCGTCTGCATCCTCGCGGGAGCGGGGACCGGCAAGACGACGACGATCACGCGGCGCATCGGGTGGCAGGTCGCGAGCGGCGCCTTCCCGGCGTCGGAGATCGTCGCGGTGACCTTCACGGACAAGGCGGCCGGCGAGCTGCGCGGCCGGCTGGCGGCGCTCGGCGTCGAGGGCATGCGCGCGTCCACCTTCCACTCGGCCGCGCTCGCGCTCCTGCGCCGCTTCGCAGGGGCGCCGGGCCGCATCCTCGCGACGAAGGCGCTCACGCTGCGCCGGATCGGAAACGGCCTGCCCCGCCCGTACCGCTTCCGGCCCGCGGGCGACCTCGCGACCGAGATCGAGTGGGCGAAGAACCGGCGCTTGACCCCGGGCACGTACCTCGAGGGGCTCGCCGGGCACGAGCCGCCCCTGCCGGCGGATCTCGCCCTTCGCGTCTTTCGCGAGTACGAGCGGCGCAAGGCGGAGGCGGGCGAGCTCGACTTCGAGGACATCCTCGAACGCGCGATCCGGGTGCTCGAGGAGGACGAGGAGGCGCTCGCGACCGTGCGCGACCGCTGGCGCGCCTTCACCGTCGACGAGTACCAGGACGTCAACGTGCTCCAGCAGACGCTGCTCGACCTCTGGCTCGGCGACCGTGACGACCTGTGCGTCGTCGGCGACGACTACCAGGCGATCTACGGCTTCACGGGCGCGAGCGCAGAGTGGCTGCTCGGGCTGCCGGAGCGCTTTCCGCAGACGCATGTCGTGCGACTCGAGCAGAGCTACCGCTCGACGCCGCAGGTGCTCGCGCTCGCGAACCGTCTCGTTCCGAGGCTCGGCGGCTCGTCGAAGACGCTGCACGCGACGCTCGCCGCCGGGCCGGAGCCGGACGTGCGCGCGAACGCCGACGTCGTCGCCCGCATCGCCGAGCTCGCCGCCGCGGGCGTGCCGCTCGAGGAACAGGCGGTGCTCGTCCGCACGAACGCACGGACGACGGAGTTCGAGGAGGCCTTCCACGACGCCGGCATCCCGTTCCAGGGAGCGTCGCTGCTCGACCGGGACGCGGCGCGGCAGCTGCTGAAGGTGCTCCGCGACGGCGACTCCACCGACGTGGCGGCGAGCGTCCGCCGCGTGGCCGAGGCGCAGGGCTGGCTGCCGGAGCCGCCGGACAAGCTCGGCGAGCGCGAGCAGACGCGACAGGCGGATCTTGCGCGGCTCGTTCGGCTCGCGGAGCAGTTCGAGGGCACGCTCGCGGAGTTCGTCGCGAGCCTGCACGACCGTTTCGGCGCGAGCGCCGGCCGCGGCGTCCACCTGCTGACGCTGCACCGCGCGAAGGGGCTCGAGTTCGAGGCTGTCCACCTGCCGCGGCTCGAGGAGGGCGAGCTGCCGAACCGCCGCGCCGACGTCGACGAGGAGCGGCGGCTTCTCTACGTCGGGATGACGCGGGCGAAACGGCACCTGCTGCTGACGTGGCAGGGCAAGCCGAGCCGCTTCCTCACGGAAGGCGACCTGATCGTCCCCGGCGGCCGGGTGGCGGCCGTCGACAAGGCGAAGCTCGAGCTCACGCCGGCGGTGCTGGCGCTGAAGGAGTGGCGGCTCGCGCGGGCGCGCGCCGAGGAGGTGCCGGCGTACGTCGTCTTCAACGACCGCACGCTCGCCGAGCTCGTCGTGCGTTCGCCGCGGACGATCGCCGAGCTCGCGGCCGTGCCCGGCATCGGCCCGGCGAAGCTCGAGCGCTTCGGCTCCGAGCTGCTCGAGACGCTGGCACGCGTGGCGTAGTACTAGCGCAGCGCGGAGAGCAGGAGCTCGAGCATCAGCGCCGGGTCGCGGCGGATGCGCTCTCCCCCGACGGCGTCGGCGTCCCGCTTGCGCAGGTCGAGCGCGCGCGGGTCGGTCAGCGGCTTCAGGCGCCCGTCGCGGATCAGCGCCTCGTCGACGCCGCCGAGCCGGCCGCCGTACGTCGTGTAGACGGGCACTCCGAGCGCGGCCGCCTCACGGTTCATCGTTCCGCCCGCGGAGACGACGACGTCGGCGAGCGCGATCAGGCTCTGCGCATCCACCGCCTGCTCGGGAAGGATCACCGAGGGAAGCGCGAGAGCGCGCACGTACTCGCGCTGCTCCCCGGTGCGCGGCAGCACGAACGCGTGGACGTGCTCGAGCCGGCCGAGGTGATCGAGCGTCATCGGGAAGAGCGGGTTCGAATGCCTGTGATAGAGCGACACGTCGGGGGGAGGGCGGAGCACGACGAGCACGCGCGCAGGATCGACCCCGAAGCGCTCGAGCAGCGTGCCGTCCGGCTCGAAGTCGGAGAGGTAGTACTCCTCCTTCAGGCCCGGGTACTGGCGGAGCTTGGCTGCGCGGACGCCGTACCGGCGCAGCCGCTCGGGGGGGATCGCCTCGGGAACGACGACCTTCGTCGCGGCGCGGCAACCGAGCTGGTGCTGCAGCGTCGCGAACTCGTAGTCGAACGTCGTCGAGCTGGGCACGCCGAGCCTGCGCGCCGTCATCGTCAGCTCGTGCGAGCCGTGCGCGAGCGCCACGTCGAAGTCGCGGCTCTTCGCCCAGCGGCGGAGCGCACCGAGCCGATGCGTCATCTGGCGCGCCTTCTGCATGCGGGAGCGGCCGCCGTGGCGCCCGATCACCTCGGCGGTGAGCCCGTGCAGCTCGAGGAGCTGCAGCGTCTGCGCGTAGTCGCGCGCCGTGATCTCGACCTCGTCGCCTCGCCCGCGCAGCTGCTCGATCAGCGGCCGGAACACGAGGACGTGCGCCGACGCCGTCATGTCGATCCACACCCTCACGCGAGAAGGGCTTCCATGCGCGCGGAGCGGAGCAGCGGCGGCTCCTGCTCGACGTGACGCTCGTGCCAGAGCGTGAACGCGAGCAGACCCCAGAGCTGGCGGCTCCGGTCCTCGGCCCCGGAGACGTGCTCGCCGATCAGCCGTGCGACGACGGCCGGGCGGAAGAAGCCCTGACGGGTGAGCGTCTCCGCGGAGAGCGTCTCGCGCATGAACGGAACGAGCTCGCCGCGCAGCCAAAGTGCGGCGGGGATCGAGAAGCCGCGCTTCCGTCCGTGCGCGACCTCGCGCGGCAGCAGCGGTGCGACGGCCTTTCGGAGCAGCACCTTCTTCGAGAGGCCGCGCACCCTGTGCTCCGCCGGCAGCGAGAACGCGAAGCCGGTGACTGCGGGGTCGAGAAACGGGACGCGCACCTCGAGCGAGTGCGCCATCGCCGCGCGATCCGTCTTCACGAGCAGGTCGTCGACGAGATAGACGCCGAAGTCGACGTCCTGAAGCCGTGCGAGCCCGTCTGCGCCCTCCGTCTCTCGGTAGCGGGTGCGGTAGACGTCGACCGGGTCGAAGGCGACGCTGCGGCCGGTGAGGTCGGCCCGGACGTCGGCAGCGAAGATCTCCTTCCAGGCGTGGTGGCGCTCGAGCGGCGGCAGGTGCACGGCGCGCACGAAGCGCTTCGCCTTGTAGTCGAAGCTCGCCTTCGACGCCGAGGTCGGAAGCTGCTCGACGAGAGGTCGGACGAGCCGGGCGAGGGGCGCGACCCGGTCGGCGAGCAGATCGGCCGCGTACGTGTAGTAGCCGCCGAACAGCTCGTCGCCGCCCTCGCCGGAGAGAGCCACCTTGACGTGCTCCGCGGCGAGCCGCGAGACGAGATACGTCGGCAGCGCGGACGAGTCGGCGAAGGGCTCGTCGAAGACGTCCGCGAGCGCGGGAAGCAGCAGGTTCGGGTCGGGCCGCACGAGAAGCTCGTGATGGCTCGTGCCGTAGAGCGTGGCGACGCGGCGCGCGTCGCCGCGCTCGTCGAAGCTCCGCTCGGCGAAGCCGATCGTGAACGTATGCACAGGATCGGCGCTCTCCTGTGCCGCGAGTGCTGCGAGCGCGGCGGAGTCGACGCCGCCCGAGAGGAGCACGCCGACCGGCACGTCCGCGAGCAGGTGCGCGCGCACCGAGTCGCGCAGCCGGGCCCGCAGCTCTTCGAGCAGCTCGGCCTCGTCGTCACCGCGCAGCTCCTCGGAGGAGGCGGGTCCGGGCCGCGCATAGCGCGTGAGCTGAACGTGCCCGCTCTCCTCCCAGACGAGCACGTGCCCGGCGGGGAGCTTGCGCACGTCGCGGAAGATCGAGTACGGCGCAGGGATCGAGTTGAAGGCGAGGAACGCCTCGAGTGCGTCGAGATCGATCTCGCCGCGTGGGAGCGCTCGCAGCTCCGATGCGAAGGCGAGCTCGCCTGCGTGGTGACGGTAGTAGAGCGGCTTGATGCCGTAACGGTCGCGCGCGAGCACGAGCCGGCGCGCACGCGCGTCCCACACCGCGACCGTGAACATGCCGCGCAGACGGCGCGCGAACTCGGGCCCGTGCCGCTCGTAGAGGTGCACGAGCACCTCGGTGTCGGAGCGGGTGTGAAACGTGTGGCCGTCCCGCTCGAGCTCGCGTCGGAGCTCCCGGAAGTTGTAGATCTCGCCGTTCTGGACGACGATGCACGAGCCGTCCTCGTTCGCGATCGGCTGATCGCCGCCGGCGAGGTCGATGATCGAGAGACGGCGTGCGGCCACGGCGACGGGGCCGTCGGCGTACTCGCCGGCGCTGTCCGGGCCGCGATGGACGAGTGCGGCGCTCATCGCCGCGAGACGTTCGAGGTCGGGCGCGCCGACCGGTGACGCGATCCCGCAGATCCCGCACATGCGCCCTACTCTACGGACGATCGGCGCAGTGGACGGCGCCGCGTGCGGCGGCGCGCGCGACCGCCCTGAACGCCGCCGCGGCCGGCTTCAGGAAGGTGCCGCGCCATTCGAGCCCGGACTGCCAGCCGGCGAGACGGGTCTCGTCGACGAGCTCGAAGTTGAAGAATGCGCGCACATTCGGCTGGCAGGCGGCGAGCATGATCGCGTTTCGCACCTGAACGGCCTGCTCGGCGGCGGGAATCGTCGCGACGTTCTCCCTGCCCGTGTAGCGGCGGGCGAGGCTCCGCGGCACCGCGGCCTGGAAGCCGTCCTCGAGGTACCAGATGTCGAGGGAGCGCTGAGCCGTGCCCGAGAACGCCGTAGCGAGCGTCGACACGAGCTCGGGATAGTCGCCCTCGCCGATGAACCCGCCGCGGTGACGGGCGTCGGCGGGCTCGCCCGAGCGCAGCGGATAGGGGTTGTGGCCGAACGCGTCGACGAGCGGCCGTGTCCGGCCGCTCGCCCGGTAGGCGGCACCCAGCCGCCGCAGGAAGGCCGCTGGGTCGTGTGCAGACGCGGTCGAGTCGAGGACGACGATGTCGGGGCGCAACCCGTGCAGGGCGTCGTAACACCGTGCGAGCAGCAACTCGTAGGCGGCCGGGCCGCCGTGCCAGTACGTCGGCGAGTTCGCCTCGTTCCAGACGACGACGGCCCGGGCGTCCGGGACACGCGCGAGCGCGGCGCGGGCGTAGCCGCAGAAGCGCCGCTGCGCCCGCGGGGTGAGGGGTGTCTCGTCGGCGAACCCGAAGACCGCGAGCACGACGGCGGTGCGCCGTGCCGCCTGCTCCGCGCGCGCGAGCTCGACGCGGCGCACCGGCACCGGCCTCGCCTCGCCGGACCACGGCACCCAGACGCGCACGGCGTCGGCGCCGAGGCGTCGCTGGGCAGCGACGACTCCGAGCGGACGCGACGTCCACTTGAGCGTGTCGTCGTCGACCCCGACGAGCAGGCGTCGCGGCGGCGGAGAGGGTGAGACGAGCAGCCAGACGGCGATCCCCACCGCCGCGAGCGCGAGGACGACGGCGAGGCCGGTCAGGCGTCGCGCCGTAGCAGCCCCCGCAGCGACTGCCGCAGCACGCGCCAGCCGGTCGCCAGGACGGTGCGGAGGTAGAGACGCACGGAGCGGTCGGCGATCCACTCGAGGTCGTGCGCGAGCTTCTCGGCCATCGACGTCTCGTAGCCGCGCCGCACCTGCGCGAAGCCGGTGAGCCCGGGCCGGACGACGAGCCGCTGCCAGTACGCGGGCAGCTCGTGGGCGAGCTCCTCGAAGAAGCGGGGACGGATCGGGCGGGGCCCGACGAGGCTCATGTCGCCGCGCAGCACGTTCAGGAACTGCGGGATCTCGTCGAGCTGTGTCGCCTTCAGCCAACGGCCGAGCGGGGCGAACTCGTCCTCGGTGCGACGGACGAGCTCCTCGCCGAGGTAGGGGCCGAGCCGCGACTCGGCGTCGGAGCGAAGCGTGCGGAACTTCAGCATCGTGAAGACGTGCCCGCCCCGCCCGACGCGTTCGCCGCGGTAGAAGACGGGTCGCCCGCTCGTCGCGAGGATCGCCAGCGCGATCGGCAGCGCAATCGGCAGCGCGCACAGGAGGAACACCGCGGAGAGGGCGACGTCGAGCCCACGCAGCAGGACGTCGCGCGACCGGTCCGGCGTCTCGAGCGCCAGGCGGCGGTAGCCGTGGACGAGCGTGTCCTCGAGCCGCATCTCCTCGGGCACCCGCGTGATGCTAGACGCTTCCCTGCGCGCGGCTCCCGCGGCCGTGCACACGGACTCCGTGCATAATGATCGCTTATGGACACGCGGCAGCTTGCGGCCTTCTGCGCCGTCGTCGAGCGACGCAGCTTCTCGCAGGCGGCCGAGCAGCTCGGCGTCACCCAGCCGGCGGTGAGCCTGCAGATCCGCTCGCTCGAGAAGCGGCTCGGACTGCAGCTGCTCGACCGCTCCGGGCGGCGCGTCGAGCCCACCGAGGCCGGGCAGCGGCTCTACCGCAGCGCGCAGCGGCTGCTCGCGCTCGAGGAGCAGCTCCTCGCTGACCTCGGCGACGAGACAGAGGGCGAGCTGGCGGGCCGGTTCGAGCTGGGCGCGTCGACGGGGCCGGGCGGGACCGTGCTGCCGGTCGTGCTCTGCGAGTTCCAGTCGCGTCATCCCGGCGTGCACGTCGCGCTTTCCGTGTCAGATACGCAGCGCGTCGTCGAGCAGGTGGCGCGCCGCGAGCTCGAGCTCGGTGTCGTGGGCGCGCAGCGCCGGCACCGCGGCGTCGTCTTCGAGCCGTTCTTCCGTGACGAGGTCGTGCTCGCCGTGCCGCGGAGCCACCGCTTCGCGAACCGCAGCGTGTCGCTCGCCGAGCTGCAGGAAGAGCCGCTCGTGCTGATGCAGGAGGGAGCAGGCGTGCGGCAGGTGATCGACGACGAGCTGCGCGCCGCGGGCGTTCGCCTGCGCGACCTCGACGTGCCGCTTGAGCTCGGGCTGCAGGAGTCGGCGCGCAGCGCCGTCGTCGGCGGCTTCGGCGTCACGTTCATCTCACGGTCGGCGATCGAGGCGGACCTCGCGGCCGGCACCGTGGCGATCGCGCAGGTCGAGGGGCTCGAGCCGTCACGTGAGATCTGGCTCGTGCGCTCCAGCGGCCGCGCGGAGACGCGCGTCGCGCAGGCTTTCGTCGAGTTCGCGCGGACCCGCCTCGCGTGATCGTCCGCTGGGGTCTCGCGGCGCTGCCGGAGGTGTGCGCCGAGCTCGGCGTCCGTGCTCCGTTGCTCGTCGCGGGCCCGCGCTGGGACATCCTCGAGCCGGCGATCGAGCCGCTTGCCCGCTGGCGGGAGGTGCCCTCGCACCGGATCGACGACGCCGCCGCGGCCGCGAGCGGAGGCGACGGCGTCGTCGCGGTCGGCGGCGGCAGCGCGATCGATCTCGGCAAGGCGGTCTCGGCAGCCGCCGGACTGCCGTTGGTGTCCCTTCCGACGACGTATGCCGGAGCCGAGTGGACGCCGTACTTCGGGGTGCGCGACCCGCAGCGCCGGATCCGCGGCGGCGGCGGCGGCGCGCGGCTCGGCGGCGCCGTCTACGAGGTGGAGCTGACGCTCGACCTGCCGCGCGAGCCGACGGTCGGCACCGCGATGAACGCGCTCGCCCACTGCGCGGAGGCCCTGTACGTGCAAGGGCACAACGAGACCGCCGACGGCGACGCGCTGGAGGGCGCACGCCTGATCTCGATCTGGCTGCCACCCGTGGTCGAGTCGCCCCGCGACCGCGAGGCGCGGACCGAGCTGCTGCGGGGAGCCTGTCACGCCGGGGCCGCGCTCGGCGGGTCGATGCTCGCGCTCGGGCACGCGCTGGCGCAGGCGGTCGGCGGCCGCTACGGGCTGCCGCACGGGACGCTGAACGGCATCTGCCTGCCCGCCGCGCTCCGCTTCAACATGCGGCACGCCGCCGAGGCGATCCGCCGGTTCGGCGAGGCCGTCGGCGGCGACCCGGTCGGACGCGTGCAGGAGCTCGCGGCGCTCGGCGGGCCGACGCGGCTGCGCGACCTCGATGTCCCGAAGGGAGACCTGCGGGAGCTGGCGGAGGCCGCTGCGCTCCGGGCAGGCAACCAGGCGAACCCGTACCCGGCTACCCCGGCGGAGATCGAGGAGCTGCTGCGCTCGGTGTGGTAGCCGGGGAAGACCACGACGTGGCCCGCGCGCGCGAGCCACGAGGTGGCGTTCCCGCTCACGGGAACAGCTTCGTCAGCCCCGAGCTGCCTCCGCCCACGTAAGGCAGGAGAACCGACAGGACACCGAGGAGCACGAAGACACCGATCAGTCCGACCAGCACGCGCCTCTTCGTGATGCGCGCCGCCATTCTCACCTCCTAGCCGCTCCCCACTTCCGAGGTGCTCCCCCAGGCGTTGCGGGAGACGTCCATGTGATGGCTGGGATGCAGCGTCACCCACGGGATCACGGTCGGGCAGTTCCAGCCAGCGCTCGATCGCATGACGAACCACGAGTAGCCGGTCCCGCCGCTGATCAGCTGGCTGCTCGTCCAGCCGGTGCCGCAGAGCGTGCCGCTCGCGGTCACGCT
>Ga0187766_10002581_pt1 | contig 10645 bp, 11 predicted proteins | sample 0216_QUI02_MP05__4_FD_132971 | JGI IMG/M metagenome (GOLD analysis project Ga0187766, IMG submission 132971) | Tropical peat soil microbial communities from peatlands in Department of Meta, Colombia - 0216_QUI02_MP05_20_MG | ecosystem: Environmental > Terrestrial > Soil > Wetlands > Peat ... | reverse complement strand
CCTAGCCCGGGACCACGACGTAATCACGCTGGACTTCCTTGGTTACGGCGCCTCTGACAAACCAAACCCCTGTACTCCGTTGAGGAATCAGCGGACGTAGTCGAGGATCTGGCGGCCCACCTTCACTTGGACTCAGTGCGCCTGGTCGTGCATGACTACGGGGGCATCGTCGGTCAGGAGCTCATCGACCGAGTACTGGCTGGTGAGCTCGGGTTCACCATTTCCAGCCTTGTCGCATTGAACTTCGGCATCGAGTTCAACGCCTATTGGCCGACGCGCCTACAGAAGCTGCTGATTCTGCCGGTCATCGGGAAGCTGCTTGCCAGCCGGATCACCGCGAACCGCTTCCGCTCCGCACTCCACGCGATCCGCGGATCAAGGCTCATGCCCCCGTGGGTTGCCACGATGATCCAGCCGCGGCGGTCGGATCGCCACTCGCGCAGCGTTTGCACGGTCACCTCCTGGTTCAGGAATGGTTCGAGATTGTCCAACCACGGCACCGCATGCTCCGCCCGGATGACGATCGCCTGCTCCGGGTCGAGCAGCAATCGCAGAGCGTCGCCGTGCACCGGGGCGACCAGGGGTAGCGGTATGTTTTCGGCGATTGCGTACCTGCGCAGCGCCTCGAATACGTCCGGGCCCACGCCGATCTGGTCCGAAAATAATGGTGCCTCCGGTATCGGGTTTACGCCGCTGGGGTGAGGCTGACGGTGTAGCCGAGAGCCTCCAGCTGGCGGGTGTGGTTGCGTTTCTTGGTTTCTGAGTTGACGTGGCGGGTGAAGTGATCGGCACCGAGATCGGTGAACACGGCCTGTTCATCGGAGAGCAGGTGGTCGGGTCGCCGGAGGGAGTCGCACCCTCCGGCTCCCACAGATCCGTACGTGAACCTCTCGGTTCATACGGCTCTTGTCATCTTGATCACCAGACGGCGGGGACGGTGTGGTTCAGGCCCAGTGCGCGAAGAACCGCGGGTACACTTCGGTGACCCGCCGCCATGCCTGCTGGAGCTGGCCCTGCTGGCATGTGCCCGCTGGCGCCGATCGAGGTCTGCCGGGCGCTGTGGTGCCGTGGCGAGCGTGAGTTCTCAGTGATGTTGGCCCGGATGCGGGGGTCGGCATGAGGTGCCGCTGGCGCCACCCAGTATGACTGCACCATCTTGGCGTGCATGAATTGCAGGGCGCCGCGTACGGTCAACAGGATCATGGCGGGCTGGGGTTCGCCGTCCGGCCCGCGAATAACCAAGCAAAGGAGCATTCTGTGTCCGAAAACACGCCCGACGATATCTTCAAACTCGTCAAGGACGAGAACATTGAGTATGTCGACGTCCGTTTCTGTGACCTGCCAGGCACCATGCAGCACTTCACAATTCCGATTTACGTCTTCGACGAGAACGTGTTCGAGGAAGGCTTGGCCTTCGACGGCTCCTCGATTCGCGGGTTCCAATCGATCCACGAGTCCGACATGCTGCTGCTTCCCGATCCGGAAACCGCGACCATCGACCCGTTCCGTGCCGCCAAAACGCTGAACGTCAACTTCTTCGTGCACGACCCGTTCACCCTCGAGTTGTACTCGCGCGACCCGCGCAACGTCGCCCGCAAGGCCGAGAACTACCTGATCAGCTCCGGCATCGCCGACGCCGCCTACTTCGGCCCAGAAGCCGAGTTCTACATCTTCGACAAGGTGAGCTTCGACTCGCGCACCAACACCTCGTTCTACAAGGTGGACGCGACATCCGGGTGGTGGAACACCGGAGAAGATACCGAGTCCGACGGCAGCCCCAACCGCGGCTACAAGGTCCGCCCCAAGGGCGGCTACTTCCCGGTAGCCCCCACCGACCACTACGTCGACCTGCGCGACAAGATGCTGACCCACCTGACCAACGCCGGATTCGTTCTGGAAAAGGGCCACCACGAAGTGGGCGGCGGCGGCCAGACCGAGATCAACTACAAGTTCAACACATTGCTGCACGCGGCCGACGACCATCAGATGTACAAATACATCGTCAAGCAGACCGCATGGCAGGAGGGCAAGACCGTCACATTCATGCCCAAGCCGCTGTTCGGCGACAACGGCTCCGGTATGCACTGCCACCAGTCGCTGTGGAAGGACGGCGTTCCGCTGATGTACGACGAGGAGGGGTACGCCGGGCTGTCGGACACCGCCCGTCAATACATCGGCGGTTTGCTGTACCACGCGCCCTCGTTGCTGGCCTTCACCAACCCCACGGTCAATTCCTACAAGCGCCTGGTTCCCGGCTATGAGGCCCCGATCAACCTGGTCTACAGCCAGCGCAACCGCTCGGCGTGCGTGCGTATCCCGATCACCGGCAACAACCCGAAGGCCAAGCGGCTGGAGTTCCGCTGCCCCGACTCGTCGGGCAACCCGTACCTGGCGTTTTCCGCCATGCTGATGGCCGGGCTGGACGGCATCAAGAACAAGATCGAGCCGCCTCCCCCGGTCGACAAGGACCTCTACGAGCTGCCGCCCGAAGAGGCCGCGGAAATCGTGCAGGCCCCGACCCAGCTGTCCGCGGTGATCGACCGTCTGGAGGAAGACAGCGAATACCTCACCGAGGGAGGCGTGTTCACGCCCGACCTGATCGAGACATGGATCAACTACAAGCGCGACTACGAGATTGCGCCGCTCAACCTCCGGCCGACCCCGGGCGAGTTCGCCCTCTACTACGACGTATAAACCAGCTAACCCCTGACCTGCGGTGCCACTACCGGTCAGGGGTCTGGGACCGCAGCGGGACCGCAGAAGTCTTCAGCCGCGCACGGCCCCAGTAATCGCGTCCACGTCGGTGCAGCCGTTCAGGAGCATTCCCGCGACGGTGCGGATGACCGGCCAGCAGTGTTCTTCAAGCTGGCGCGACCACCCTTGCCCGCGTTGCGCGATGACCTCATCTCTTGGGCGCACCGAGAATTGAGCCGTTCGGGCGGTCGGCGGCTCGACCGCGTGCCGTCCGGAAGTATCCCTTCTTCCAGCTGCTCGTACTTGTCGAGGTCACCGTCACGGTTGACGTCGAACGCCTCGCGGACGTAGTAACGGAACGGACGGCCGTCGTCGTCTTCGTCGTCGAGACTGTCGAGACTGTCCCGGGTCCATTGGGAGCGCGCTTCTGCCCACGGTCCGGCGTCACGACGAAGGGGAGGTGCCACCATTTTTCGACCCGGACGCCGGTGTTTCCCGCATATTCAGGATGCTCACGAGTCGGGCCGATGGTGATGCTGATCAGCCCGCCGCCGCATGCCAGTGCGGCGACAGCGTGACCGGCTTCGTGGTGCGCCGTCAGATCCTGCTCGTCGGGCTCGGTCATCGCTGCATCCACCGCCCCCACTGCCGTTCCTTTTCTGCGTCCACCTCGTCGTCGCTCATTAACGTGATGGTGACGTGTGTGTTGATCAACGCGGCGGGTACGCACCGTTGGCGGTAGGGATTGTGTTCCTCGATCAACTCGAAGTCGGCGAGGTCGACGTCGTCGGGGAATTCGACTCGGAGGACTTGTTCGCCTGTTGCGCCTTCGTCGATGTCCATCGGGGAGGCGCCGAGAAACACGCCGGTCAGTTCGAAGTTGTCGAACATGAATGAGCCTGCGGTGTCTCGGAATCCTTCACGGAGGATCGCGTCGGCCGCGTCGGTGGTGTGGTAGCAGCAGATCACGTTCATCACATCGGTTCCATGTCAGCGGCCAACGCCTGCATCAGCCCGACCAAGTTCGCAGGCTCCCGATGACCTGCCCGGCAATCCACACGGCGTTCCAGGTGTCGAGTGCGGCTTCGCTGCGGCCGCGCTTGCCGCAGCGCATGCAGCGGATAAGTTTTCTACTCATCGCCCACGCTCCTGTGCATTTGTGCGGCCTTGCCGGCTAGCCGGTCCTGCTGGTGGTCGTGATGTTCGGGTGCTCGCTGCGCATGGCCAGTTCGGCGCGCTCGGCTTCGGACCCGTACAACACCGACGCCCCGGCGGCCGCTGCCGCCTGGTTCTCGGCCTTGGCGATCCGGCCCTCGATTTCCGCAGCGAACCCCGACAGCCAATTGCGCCGATAGACCACCAACTCTGCAGGGTCGCGGTGACTGTCCGGGGGCTCGGCCAGCCGCTACGCCGCGCTGGGCTTGGGGTGCCAGCAGCTCCCACATGCTGGACAGGCGTTGCAGGTGATCGGGCATGCCGTAGACCTTCAAAGCGATGCGGCCCCTCGTGCTCATCTGCAACGTCTGGCAGTGCATTACCCGGGCCATGCGATACACCAATATCGCCTGCACGGTCTGATATTTGCCCTTCAGGTGGATGTAGGTGCTGGCGCCCGGCCGTTCAACGTGTGGGCGTGATCACCGAGGCGGTGTTGTCGTGGTTAGTCGTGCAGGCCGTGTGCGTGGTTGGGTCGACGGCTACCCCTTCTGCGACCAGTTCGTCAAACCTCAGCGTCTTGCGCCCATCTTGGCGGGCGCGTTTGTGGCCTGTGCGGCGAACGCGCCGCCGCCAGTGTCGCCGCGCGCCCACCGTCGATCGCGGTCAGCGGTGGAGGCTGGCCCTTGCGCAGCGTCGCGATCAGCTCGCGGTAGGGGCCGATGAGGTAGACGGTGTCGCCGGCTTTCAGTCGGGCGTCGCGGCGGGGGCGTAAGCTGACCGGCCCTTCCGGTCGAGTGATCGCGATGACGCGTGTTTGGGTAGACAGTTCCACCATTCGCAGTCCATCTAGCTCGCTGCCGGCCGCCACGAGCATTGCGCCGACCATGAAGGAGCGCTGCCCGACCCAAAACGTCCCCAGCACCTGCAGGCCCATCGCGGCGCCGATGAACCAGGGGGCTGCCAGGTCGACGATCGACCGCACGTTTTCGAAACCGAACCGCTGATTCACCGCAGCGCTCAGCGCGCGGCCTTGAACGCGCAGTACAAGCGGCACCTTAGTATCGGATCCCAAGATCTCAAGCAGTACGATCCCGGTCTCGATGTTCTCCATGTCGTCCTGGTTCACCACCGCCACTCCGCGGGCGCGATCGACGCGCGCTGATTCCAGCGTCTGGCGCATCGTTGAGTCTCCGAAAATCACCGGCACGTCGAGTTCGGCCGCGGTCGACAGGAAGCGGTTGTTCTCGTCGCGCTCGATGACCAGGACGTCGTATCCGGCAGCGGTCAGATCACTCACGACGCGGATGCCGACTGAACCCAGTCCGACAACGACGACGTGGTCGCGCATACGGCGCGCCCGTCGGAGTCCGGCCAACTGGACGAAGCGGCGCGACAGCAGCAGGTCCGCGAGGAACGCGACGAGGATGGCGGTAATGGTCACGCCGCCGAACATCAACCCGACAGCGAACAATCGCAGGAGAGTGGATTGTTGGGCGAAGCTGAAATCGCCATAGCCCACGGTCGTAATTGTCTCAGAGGCGAAGTACAGGGCGTCGATCCACGACATCCGCGGGTTCCGGTAGGCGAAGTGCACCACGGCTGTCGCGCCGAGCGTTAGGAACAGCGCGAATGCCAACGAGGGAAAAAGCATCGGGTTCACGTCGTCGCGCATGGCGCGCGCGGCATCGATTGCGCGTCGCACCCGGGAGCGGCGAGAGCGCGTCGCGGTCGGGGGAGGCACGGTGATCCCGCGGGCTTCCAATTCGTCTTTGACGCCGATCATCGAGGTCCAGTCGCCGGCGTAGACCTGCAGATCCCGTCCCGGACATGGCACCACCTCGCCGGGGGCAGGTGAGTTCTTGGCGTGGACGACCGCCACCGGTGCCAGGTCGGCGTAGATCTCGCGCAGAGTCCCGTCGTACGGCGCCTCGGCTCCCCAGACAACGAATTCGATACCGGCCGCCTCGAACTGGTGCGCGTTACGCGACAGAGCCGCCTCGACGACGGATGGTGTCGCGAGGTCGGCGACGTCCAAGATCGCGCCGGGGCCGTTAACGGCGGCCACCGCTTCGCGCAGCACGTCGTTGGCCAGACGTGCCACCACGCGGACATTCGGGCTGTATTGCCTTGCCAGCAACGCGATTTCGAGATTTATCGCGTCATTGGGCCCGGCGCAGACGACGGCGCGCGCGCGATGTACCCCGGCGCCGAGGAGATCGGCGGCAGTGGTGATCTGGATTATCCGCGCGCCAGCACCCCTTAGCTCCTCGGCGATCGTCTTCGCCAGCGCGTCGTCACCGCTGACGATGATTTCGCGATGCATGATCTCGCGCATTTGGCGGGGACCGGGTTGTGTCGTTCGCTCGCTAACAAGGTCGATCGCGACATTCGGCCGTGGCTTTGTGTTGTGCGGCATAAATACTCCCACCTCTACTGACAGACGCGACGCGTTCAATGAAAGGCACACCGCCAGTATCACGACTTTTCACGTGGGTAGCAGTGGCGCGAGGGTTTTTCTACGCCTCAACTATTTCGTCTGCGTGACGAGCTCGAGTCGAACCTGTTGCGCCCCAAAAAGACGCGGCTTCCATTGGACTGAGGCCAGGATGGCAGTATCCCTAATGAATTGGCGGTGGCGTGGCCATGCGATGCTTGATTAGCGGTTTTACGTTGGACTCGAATTCAATCAGAATGGGTAAACGCTGCGGTCACACTAGATGCCTGGAAAGCGAAAGGCTGTGCCTGCTTTATCGCTTACGGTTCCGCCATCACCTAAAGTGCCAAGCATCACATCTTTCGTACTGTTGGCAGCGGCGCGGAATAGGCATGATCCCGAAAGTATGCGCGGTTGGATATGGGCCGCATCACTTTTGGTATTAATTAAGTCCCGCTCGACCGACCAGCTTGAGTGGCGCGGGTCCGTGCGGCTGACGATGACCTCCGCGCGAGCACCCTCGGCTGGGGTTCGCACTTTCGTGAGCCCGAGAACCGTCGCCGCGGTCGCCGTGGCGAGGCGGAAGGAGTCCCGGCGCGGTACGCCGGCCTGGTCGAATGCGTCGAATTCGCGGTGGAGCGCGATGCCCGGCGCGACGAACGGCTGCTGCGTGTCGGTGCCAAGAAGCACGGTCACGCCGTCGTGATGTAACCGACTGACAAACTCCTGCTTGCGCTCAACAGCGCGTCGGCAACGACCGAAGTCCTCTTTGGTGAGATTTCTGTAGATAGGCAAGCCCTTCCCGGGGTTGAACACGACGGCCGAGTAGAAGGAGGGCAGTGCCCGTGCCGTCGGCTCGCGGCACACCTCCTGGTATCGCTCGAGATCCAGAACGCCGGCGATGGCGTTGAGGGTCGGCGTCACGGCGAGCTGATGGTCGACGCTTGCGCGGCGGACGACATCGATTCGACGCCGATGGACCGCGTCCCAATCGTAAATGCGGTCGAAGATGTGGTCGCGCCTGATGCTGCTGGGCGGCGCCACACCGAGGAGGTGCTGGCTGTCGGGCAGGAGGGCTTCCTCGTGGCCGAGCCCGCATGGGACGTGGCCCAGCACTCCCACGCCGGCCTCCCGCGCGGCTTGCTTAAGTGCTTCGATCCGCGGGAGATCCAGGTTTTCGTACGACTTGACCCATGTGGCGCCGAGCCACTGCAGGCGTTTGATGATGACAGGTGCTTGCGCTGGATCGTCATACACGAATGAGTTCGACCAGCGCGCGGGTGGAGCGTTCACGAATCCGTAGCTGTAGTGGATCTCCGGTCCGGGAAGCGCCCCCGAGGCGACACAAGCGAGCGCAGCGGGTGTTGCTGTCCCGTCGGGGTCGCTGGCGTCGCGAACGATCGTGATTCCGTGTCGCAGCGTTTGGAGCAGGAATAGGTCGGTGAGCCGGAGCAGGTTGGCGGGGGGCATGTGCACGTGCATATCGATGAGCGCGCTGGACACAATGCTGCCTCTGGCGTGCTCGAACACGATCGCGCCGGGCGGAATGTTTGCGGTGCCGGTTGGTGTGATGCGGTCGAAATTGCGCCGGGACACAAGGACATCGACGTGTTCTTCGTCAGGCCGGTCGGCGTGTGCGACGGTGACGTCCAGGAGGACGAAAGCGTCGCGGATTGTCGACAGAATCGGATCGCGTGGGGATAGGGTCTGAATCCAGGCGTCGCGTCCAAGGCGCCGAAACTTGGTATTGTTCCGCAGCGGCGGGGCGGGTTGGCGGCGTATCACAGACAGGCTTGGTGTCGCGCAACAGCCACCGTGCACCAGGCTCATGACAGCACGTTCAAACTCTTGGAAGGTTCCATCCGGCCTAGAGCGTGGGGCTCTGTTTCGTGAAGAGACCGCGGTCATCGTGTGTCCTCCTGCTCTGCATTCTCCGCCTCCCGCCAACGCCGGGCCGAATAGGGCGGAACTGAATACAGAAGGTGTTGGCGATCACACGTGCGGGTTCGGGGCGGCCAAGGTGGCCACTAAACGCCGCAAAAGCGGGCCGGCAGGCGGTCTCGAGATCCGGTGCGGTCAGGGATTCCCACTTCCAGGTGCAACCATGATCGCGGCCCGAGAATGGTTCAGCTCGGCTTGCGGTTCGATGTGCACCGGCAGATCAGCGATGGCACGGTGGTGATGAACGAACGCACCGATGTCATACGCCGTAAGGACGGTGGGAACATACCGCTGCCGGTGATGGGCGTCTTCGAGCTGATGCTGTCTATCGCGTTCGCCCACTCCGGGGACCTGCAGATCGAAGTGATTCGCCAAGATTGACGACACACCCAGCATCTTCAGCGAGTTTCTTTCGTTCGCCCGCGAGGGCTTCCACCAGTTCGCCTGGTGGGCTGATGATTTCGACGCAGCCCTGCGAAGCGCTGTGATAGCCGGGTGGCCGGTGGTGTGGTCGGGCGGCGAGGACGAGGGCACCCGCTTCGCCTATCTCGAGCCTGCGACCGGGCCGGCCATGGTCTTCGAACTCATGGAGTCGACCGACGGCACCTTGGCCAAGCTCATGCGTGACGCCGCGGCGGAGTGGGACAGAAGCGATCCGATCCGCGTCGTCTGAAGTGGATAGCTCACGCCGTCAGGTTCTGCGGCGCCATCGCCGACGGTCGGCTGCGGCGATCCGAGCGGGCGTGCCGAGATCACGGTGATGGCCCGTCACGGGGTGATCACGGCCGTGACGGTAGATAAGGTCGGCGTCGTTGCGGGCCGGACCGATCCGGATGGCCGGTGGCGGCTCGAGGGGTGGGCCCGCTGCGTTGTCGCAAGCGCTCACGATCGTGAATACGCCCAGGTAGATTCGGACAATGATGCTTCGTCGGACTAAGCGTGGGCGCTCTCAATAAGGAGGGAGATAGACCCTGACCGCTGTACTCATATTGGCTGTGATCGACATGGCCGTATTGGCGGTGGCCGTCATCACCGGCAACACGGTCATCGCCTTGGCCGTCATTGGGTTAGCGACAGTAGGTCTGCTTCTGTTAGCTCGCGATTGGCTAAAGCAGCGCCAACCTCGCGATACGGCCGGTTCCGAGCATCCTGAAGCCGATAAGCGCCGGCCCGAAGGGGAAGTCGCGCGAGAAGACAGAGCGTTGAACCCGGACATGTTCGAGCCGGACGTATCGTACGACGAAGCGCTCGAGGACGCCACCGAAGACGAAGACTTCGACGTCGAAGACGAAGGCGATAGCGAAACCTAACTTTCCACAGATTTCCCGGTCGCCGCAGCATGACCGGCGCGAAACCCGAAAACCATTGCGGGACCGATCGTTCCACCGGCACCACCGTAGGCTCGCCCGGTTACACCTCCCATCGCGTTGCCCGCGGCGAACAGGCCCGGTATCGGGACACCGCTGACATGCAGCACTCGGCCATCGCGGTCGGTGCGCGGCCCTCCCTTGGTCCCCATCGCGCCTATAGACACCGGTACCGCGTAGTACGGCGCGGTGTCGATCGGGCCGAGCGTTTTCCCGGCGAGTGTGGTGGCCCGTTCGTCACCCCAGTAACCGTCGTATGCGCTTGAGCCGCGCCCGAAGTCCGGATCTACGCCGGCGGCGACGTCGCGGTTCCAGTCTTGGATGGTGCGGGCCAGCCCGTCGGCGTCGATGCCGGTCTTGGCGCCCAACTCAGCAAGATCCGCCGACGGCGAGAACCAGTTGGGGACCGGCTCTCCCGGTGCAACGCCAAGAAACCCATAGCGTTTCAGGTGCAGTGAGTCGAAGACGATCCACGCCGGATCATTGACGTAGCCGCCTCGGGGATCGAGGTAGTGGAAGGCACCGGCCATCGAGTTGTAATCGCAGGCCTCGTTGACGAATCGCCGGCCCGCCCGGTTGACGATGATGCTGCGCGGGCGAGTGCGTTCGAGCCGGACGCTGCGGCTGCGTTGTTGGCCCTCGATGGTGTCGCCGGGGATCTGCACGATCGGCACCCACCACGCTTCGCCCATGTTGGACAGATCGGCGCCGTGAGCCATCGCCATGCGCAGACCGTCGCCGGTGTTGTTCGGCGGGGAGACCGCGCCATGCATTGGGCCACGCAGAAAAGCGTTGACTAACACGGGGTCCCACTCGAAGCCACCGGTGCCCAGGATGACCCCGCCGTGAGCGCGCACCGCGAGCCGCCAGTCTGAGCACTCGATCAACACTCCAGTGATTCCGTCGAAGTCACCGACGAGTTCCACGGCCCGTGCATTCGTCTGGGGCACCACGCGCAAGTCCAGCAATCCCTTGAGCAGCCCGGCCACCAGCGCAGTGCCCGCCACGCAGAAGTCGGTCGATCCTTCGTCGACGTCGGCGTGCAACCGGG
>Ga0187766_10002577_pt1 | contig 10650 bp, 12 predicted proteins | sample 0216_QUI02_MP05__4_FD_132971 | JGI IMG/M metagenome (GOLD analysis project Ga0187766, IMG submission 132971) | Tropical peat soil microbial communities from peatlands in Department of Meta, Colombia - 0216_QUI02_MP05_20_MG | ecosystem: Environmental > Terrestrial > Soil > Wetlands > Peat ... | reverse complement strand
GAAACCGGAGATGCGTCCCAGTGGTTCAACATTGCGAGCAGTCGATTCTGGTCCGTGGGACCGACCGTCACAGAAACGATTTTCGACGGCGGGTTGCGAAGAGCGCAGACGGCCCAGGCAAGGGCCACCTACGATGCGACGGTGGCTTCCTACCGTCAAACCGTGCTCACCGGATTCCAGCAGGTCGAAGACAGTCTCGCAGCGCTGCGAATTCTCGAGAGCGAGGCAGGGGTTTTGGCGGATGCGGTCAGGTCCGCTGACACTTCCGTCGCACTCACCTTGAATCAGTACAAAGCCGGGACGGTAAACTACATCGACGTCGTGACGTTGCAGGCCATTGCTCTCGCGAACAAGATTACCGCCGTGAACGTCCAGGGTCGTCGCATGACCTCAAGCGTTCAGCTGATCCTGGCCTTGGGGGGTGGCTGGAATGCCGAGGATCTGCCCAACCTCTAGGGAACCTGGGGCGGTCGTGGCGAGCCTCGTCTATTCGGCGCAGACCTAGGGGGACGGAGGCACTCGCGGCCGCGGGAGCGCTTTGCCGACAATCAGCTTCAAGATCCAGCGGTTCGATGCGTGCGTGAGTCCATACCCCACTCCAAAGTTGAGCTCCAGCGGACCCTTCAGGAGGTCTCCCACCGCGAAGAGATAGTGCTCTTGCTGTGACACCGCCGGGACGTCATTGACTGGCCCGATGTCGCCGTAGTACTCGACGCCAATTCCAAATCCAAGTCCCGTGTCCCAGCGGAGTTTCGCCGCGGGCTCGAAATTCGGGATTCCGGTTGCGCCCGAGAGGGACCAACCGAGGATCGGGTTCACGTAGTAGGCCCAACGGCCGGTTTCGTAGCCTAGGATTGGCCGAACCTCGGCCGACCATGCGTCCGGCTCGAAGGGGTGGGGGATCCGAGCCACCTCGAGGTTGATGCCGAGGCGCCAGTGTTCCCAAGTGTCCTCCGGCACCACCCACTTTGTCCTGAGTTTCGCCCCCGCCCAGTGACCGACGCCTTGAGAGTCGATCACAAACTGGAGGTAGCCTCCCACTTCCAAGTAGCGCGCGATCCCGAGCGCGGGCTCGAGAGTGAGATGATTGAGGTGATCTGGAGGGATCTCGTTGGGGTACTCGGGGGTGTTGCGACCTTCGAGGACGTTGTTGTAGTGCAGCTCGAAGCTGGGTTGCAGGGGTTCGTTGATCGTGGCGTCATAGACCTGGATCTCGAATGCATCGGTCGCATGGGCACGGGGATGAACGAGGAGGCTTGCGGCTACGAGCGTCAGCACTCGAGAGAGAAGCCTCGGTCCGAATCTTCTCACCTTGCGGTCACCGGCATCGAGCCTGATTTCGTAGACGGTCGATTTCCGACACCGTCCCAGGGGTGTCCATCGATCCGAATCCGTCGTTGAGAGGAGCTCCATCCCTGAGGACTCCCGAGGATGGCTCAGCGGGGGTCGTTCAGGCGACACTTGATTCTGCTTCTCCTCGTTTCGTCGCATTCTAAGGGTAGGTCGCAAGGGCAGGAGCTCCCGGTTCTCACCGGGGCCCTGCCCCTCGCCCTTCGGGCCGCCTCGGCGTTGGCGGGGGCCGATCCGCCCCAGTTTCTCTTCCCGGAGGCGCGGGCGTACCTCCTCGTTCAAGGAGGTGGGGGACCCTAAGGCGGGACGCCTGTCTCGCCGATTCGAGTCAAAAGCCGAGGTCGACGCGTGAGGGGCGGGCCCGAGGGAGCATGGACGAACCGGCAATCAAGGGGTCGATCTTCGCGAGCGTAATCGAAGACTTGCGGGAGCTCAGAGCCTCGGGTCGGATCTCTGAGGACAAACTCGAGGAGAGGCTCTCCTCTCGCGAGCTTGAGTTTCTCGAGGGCCCCATCAGTACCTCCGCCTGGTACCCCATGGCGAGCTATGCGCGGATCACCGATCTCCTCTGCGAACTCGAGGGCGGGAAGACGAGGGAGTTCTTCCGCCGGCGGGGGGCCACCAACGCGAGGCGGCTCATCGAGAAGGGCCTCTACGGCCAGCTCGAGTTCCTAAAGCGATGGGAGAAGAGCATCGGGGGCAGAGAGAGTGGCGACACCGACGCCATCCTTCAGTCCTATCTTCGCTCGCTGAAACTCGTGGTGACGCTCTCCAAGAGCATCTACAGCACGGGCGACTGGAGAGTGGTGCATGACCCGAATCGCGCGAACGGTGTACACATCGAGATTCTCGACGCCGCTGGCTACTCCGAGGGCATGCGCTATGCCATCGAGGGCTTCCTAAACGAGTGCGTTCGTGCGGTGCGCGGAGACGTGAAGCCTCTCTTCGTATCTGAGCGGATGGCCCAAGATCACATCCGAATTTCGATGACCCAATCGATCGGGGATTTCTACGGGATCCCTTCCGACTGATCCAAGACTAAGCGCTTCCGCTTCCCATCCCCCCTGCGGCACTCCCGCCAAGCCCGGTATCTGGGTCGGAAGAGCCTTAGGGGTTAATACTCAATCGATCTATTGACTATCAACATATCGTTTGATAATCGTAGTGCATGGCACGCGAAGGCGGATTGGCGCGATCGCTCGATGGGCTCACCGATCCAGACGAGGAACTCCTCGACAGGGCCTTTTTTGCCCTCTCGGATCCGGTGCGGCGGGCCATTTTGCAGCGTCTGGACACCGGTGCGCTTCTGGTCTCCGAACTTGCCGCTCCGTTTGACATCTCTCTTCAGGCGGTTTCCCGACACATCCAGGTGCTGGTGCGGGCGGGCCTCGTACACCAGGCAAGGACCGGGCGGATCAGTCGATGCAGCCTCGACGTGGGACCCATTTTCGCGGCCGCGGTCTGGATCAACCGGTACAGCAAGTACTGGCAGCAGCAGTTTGACCTTTTGGCGATCGCTCTGGAGCAGATCGATCGCGGGCGGAGCGCCGGACGGCGACCTGCCTCCCGACACAAGAAACGAAATCGGATCCGGGCTTCACGCCCCTAGAGGAAGGGAGAGCATCGATGGATGACCGCAAAGTCGTCTCTAGAAGTGAGTGGATCGAGGCGCGCAAGCGCCTCTTGGCCGAGGAAAAGAGCTTCACAAAGGCGCGGGACCGCCTCAGTCAAAAGCGGCGCGATCTCCCCTGGGAGCGCGTCGAAAAGGAATACCTCTTCGAGGGACCGAACGGGAAGGAGACCTTGCCGCAACTGTTTGACGGAAAGAGTCAGCTCATTGTCTACCACTTTATGTTCGACCCAAGCTGGAAGGAGGGTTGCCCGGGTTGCTCCTTCTGGGCAGACAACTTTGGTGAGATCCTGCCACACCTTCGCCAGCGTGATGTCACGCTCATAGCGGTCTCCCGCGCTCCGTTCGCGCTCCTCGAAGCCTTCAAGAAGCGGATGGGCTGGCGCTTCAAGTGGTTTTCCTCCTTCGGTACCGACTTCAACCATGACTACCAGGTGTCGTTCACCCCGCAAGAACTCGAGAGCCAGATCTACTACAACTATGAGAAGCAGGGGAAGCACCCGTTTTCTGGAGAAGCTCCCGGCATCAGCGTCTTCTACAAGAATTCGCGCGGGGAGGTGCTCCACACCTATTCCTGCTATTCCCGGGGTCTCGACATGCTCAACGGTGCCTATCACTATCTCGATCTCGTGCCGAAAGGGCGGGATGAGGAAGCTCTCTCTCCTCCCATGTCCTGGGTGCGCCATCACGACCGATATGAGATCTAGCCGCAACATCCATTGGAGGAGGTTCGCGCGATGAGCTATCGCGAAACACACGACAAACTGACGGAGTATCGTCGCCAGATCACCGCACTGCGCAAGCAGATGCGCGATGTGCAGTCCCACGTGGAGCCCGAAGAGGTAAAAAACTACGCATTCACCACTCCGGAGGGAACCGTGCACTTGTCCGATCTCTTCGGGAACCAGGAGTACCTGTTCTTAATCCACAATATGGGCAGATCGTGTCCCAGCTGCACACTTTGGGCGGATGGCTTCAATGGCATCTACGATCATCTCGCGAGTCGTGGGGCTTTTGTCGTTTCAAGCCCCGATTCGCCAGAGGTCCAGCGAGCGTTCGCCAAAGATCGTGGCTGGCGTTTCCGCATGGTGAGCCACAAGGATACGACCTTTGCTGCGGACATGGGCTACCGCTCGGAAAGCGGTGGCTGGCGTCCCGGCATCTCCGTGTTCCGCCGAGATCAAGGCCGAATCCTGCGTGTGTCCGACACCGGCTTTGACGTCGGCGATGACTTCTGCTCGCTCTGGCACATCTTCGATCTGCTTCCGGAGGGTGCGAGCACCTGGAGGCCGAAGTTCAAGTACGAGTGAGGGCGAACAGAAGGGCCGCTTCTTCGCGACAGAGTCTCGCGCCGCGACGCACGCAGAGACGACCCCTCCACGTCGAGGGGAAGGCGGGGAGCTGAGCGGTGCCGTGGATGCTCGTTGCTCCAGCCTGGCACTCGGTCGAGGCGCCCCGCGCCTTTGGGGCGCGGATTGACGAGCACTGAGGTGCCTCCGTAACCTGCCGGCCAAGAGCAATACGGAGGCGCGCGATGAGAGACATCTTGGGGTATGCCGGCAAGCGGGTCGTGGTCACGGGCGCATTCTCGGGAATGGGAGCCGCAACCGCGCGCACGCTTGTGGATCTCGGCGCAAAGGTCCACGCTTTGGACATCAAACCCATCGAGGCCAAGGTAGAACAGGCGCTTGAGGTGGACCTGCGTCGACGCGACTCGATCGACGCAGCCGTCCAGCGGCTTCCGTCCCATGTGGATGCCCTCTTCAACTGCGCCGGTCTCCCCGGCGCGCCGTTCTCGAACCTCGACACCATGCTTGTCAACTTTGTGGGCCTTCGACATCTGACCGAAACGCTCCTTCCCCGCATTCCCAAAGGGGGTGCGATCGCGAGCATCACCTCCGTGGCAGGGATGGGCTTTCGCAAAAATCTCGAAAACGTGCGCTCTCTTTGCGGAACCAAGGACTTCGAGGAGGCGCGTGCGTGGTGCGAGTCGCATCCGGACGAAGCCAACGGGTATCTCTTCTCCAAGCAGTGCATCATCTGGTACACCATGCAACGTGCCGTGGAACTTGTGGCGCGGGGCATTCGAATGAACTGCCTCTCCCCCGCACCCACCGACACCCCGATGCTGCCCGTCTTCCACGCCCAAGTGACCCGCGACTTCATCGACAAGCACTTCCTCGCTCCCATTGGCCGCAACGCGACTGCCGAGGAGATGGCCGAGCCGCTCGTGCTGCTGAACTCCGATGCAGCACGTTTCGTCTCAGGGGTGAATTTGTTCGTCGACTGGGGATACCTCGCATCGATCGAGGTGGGCGCACGACCCGCCCTCCTCTGACGAAGACGCTTCCACAAGGGGCCGGCGATGCCGGAGGCGAGCCAGGCCCAGCGCTTTCCGCTCAACCGTCTTCGCGATCCGCGATCGTGGCGTACCAGTCAAACTCCTCACGACGCACCCAGCCCGGCTGCTTTGAGCCGCGCTTCAGACGCTCCTGCATTTCCGGCGAGAGGAGGCCCTTCTGGAGCAGGTCCAGGAAGACGGCACCCGCATTTCCATGATCGAAGAAGTCCCGCTGCCAACTCCACTGCCAATTGCCGGCGTAGCGGAACCAAGATCCCCCCGTACCGGCGATCTCGACCGCTCTTCCGTCTGGCCCAGTGTGCGGCGCAATCTGGCGCCAGATTCCAATCACTTCACCTTTCTGCTCGTCGATCAGTCTGCGCACGTAGGGATAGACCCACTTGTCGAGCCCGGCCATTTCGGTGCCCAGCACCCACTTGCGGATCTCGTCTCGGCCGCGCGCCACGAACTCAAACTTTGGACCGACGTTCCAGCTGTAGACGGCGCCCTCGCTGTAGAAGCGCGCGAGCGGCTCCCAGTTTCCGGTGCGGCCGCACTCATCATTCGTAGCGACGAAGCGGCGAATCATCTCCTCGATCTCGCTGCGGGGGAAAGCGGGCATGACGCCTCCGTTTCTTCCGTTTCGCTTGGGGTGTCAATCCTCTGTCAGGGAAAGTGCGCCCGTCGGGCAGAATCGGACAGCCCTCTTCACCTTGGCGCACAGCGCTTCCGGCGGACGCTCGACCCGTACGGTCACCTTCGACTCTCTCTCATCCACGGCGAACACCTCGGGTGCTTCCTCGGCACAGGTGCCGTGGCCCTGACAGAGGTCAAGGTCCACCCGAATCCTCACGCCCGTGCCTTCGCCGGCCGACGGCGGTACTCGACACGGCAGGGCTGCGCCAGCTGTACGACCATCTTGGAGTGGTCGTTGCGGTAGGTCGCCGGCGGCTGGGCCAAGTCAAACTCGAAGCGCTCCAGCAGCACACTGAAGATCGCCTTGAGCTGGATCATGGCGAACGCGGCGCCGACGCAGCGATGCCGTCCCGCACCGAAAGGAATCCAGCCAAAAGGATGCAGACGATCCTCCTCACGACCCTCGGCATAGCGGCCCGGGTCGAAGCATTCCGGGTCGCGGAAGCACTCGGGCAGTCGGTTGGAGACTGCGGGAGAGGTCCCGACCAGTTTCCCCGCTTCTAGGGTCCAACCCTTGTAATGAAAGTCGTAGAGGACTTTGCGCATCAGCACGATGAGCGGCGGATGAAGCCTCAGCGTCTCCTTGATCGCATTCTCAAGCTGTGGAATCTCGCGGAGCGCGTGATAGGAGACTTCGCTGCCGTCCGCGTACAGCTCGTCGAGTTCCTTCACCACGCTCGCCCGATACTCGGGATGCCACAGGAGCTCGATCAGGGTCCAGGCTGCCGTACCCGAGGTCGTGTGGTGTCCTGCGAACATCATGGAGATGAACATTCCCGTGATCTCGTCCGCGGAGAATCGAGGGCGTCCGTCTTCGTGGCGTACCCGCATCAGGATGTCCAGGAGATCGCCCTTCGCTTGTCCCGAGCGCTTGCGCGCGTCCATGATCTCGGTCACCAGCTCGACGAGCCTGCGTCGGGCACGATCCCGCTTGCGGAACGACGGAATCGGGAGGTGTGGGTTGACGTAGGCGATGGCATCCGTTCCTCGCTCCAGATCATGGTAGACGCGCGCAAATTCCGGCGTCAGCTCCTCTCGAAACGGCTTGCCGATCAAGCATGCACTGGAGGTATAGATGGTGAGTTCCGCGAAGAAATCCAGGAGATCGATCTGCCCTTCCTCGCCCATACCCTCGACCATCCGCTCGGTTTCGCGAGCGATCACCTCCGCATGGCCACGCATCTGTTTGTCGCGCAGTGACTGATTGCGGAGCGCTTCCTTGCGCCGTTCAGGCGGTGCATCGAAGACGACGCCTTCGCCAAAGATGGGTTTCATGAACGGGTAGGCCGCAGCTTGGTCGAGCTGTTCTTCGGGCGCGCGAAAGAAAGCCTCTTGCGCCTCCTCGCCGTAGAGCATGACAAGAGGCAGGCGTGCCAGGCGAAGCTCCGCCACCTCACCGCACTCCGCGTGCGCGCGCGAGAGGAGCTCGATCGGTTGACGCCGGAGCTCCAGCAGGTGGCCGAGAACCGGAAGCCCGCCCGAGACCCGGGGCGGCGGCGCTCCTCCAGGATGGTTCGCGGCCCCCGTCGCCACTCCGGCATTGGCGTTTACCGCCGTCATCGCCCGACTCCCTTCGTCCCTGTACTCTGGGGCCCCCCCGGAAGCGCGATCACTTTGGTCTCGAGATACTCCTCGAAGCCGAGCAGGCCATTCTCACGGCCCACTCCACTCTGCCGGTAGCCCCCGAAGGGCGTATCCACGTCGAACCACATCCCCCCATTCACCGCGAGAGTTCCGGTGCGGATCCTTCGAGCGACGTTGAGCGCGCGCGTCTCGCTGGCACTCGTCACCGCCCCCGAAAGCCCATAGATCGAGTGGTTCGCGATGCGCACCGCATCGTCATCGTCTTCGAAGGGGATCACGACCAGGACCGGCCCGAAGATCTCTTCTTGTGCCACCGTCGAGCCGGGATCCACGTCCGCGAAAAGCGTGGGCTCCACATAGAACCCCTTGGACAGATGCCGTGGCACTCCGCCCCCCGTGACCAGGCGAGCACCGTCGCGTCTTCCCCGTGCGATATAGGCCAACACGCGCTCCTGCTGGCGCCGGCTTATTTGGGGGCCTTGAAGATTCTTGGGGTCCGTGGGGTCCCCGTAGTTCCAATGCTCGAACGCGAGCTTGGCGATTTCGACCCCATCGGCGTATCGAGAGCGCGGAAGAAGGAGCCGGGTCGTTAGGGCACAGCCTTGACCCGCATGAGTGCACATCGTGGCCACGCCCGAAAGCGCCTGCGCCAGGTCGACGTCGTCCAGGAGGATGTTCGCGGACTTTCCACCGAGCTCGAGAAAGACCTTCTTCACCGTGGCGGAGGCACACTCCATGACGTGCCGGCCTGTGGCCGTGGAGCCCGTAAAGGTGACGAGATCCACCCGGGGGTCGGTCGCCAAGATCTCGCCCAATTGATGATCGGAGGACGCCACCACGTTCACCACCCCGGGCGGAATCTCCGTCTTCTCGGCGACTAGGCGACCCAACGCCGTGGCAGACCACGGCGTATCGGGGGCGGGTTTCAACACGACCGTATTGCCGGCCGCAAGCGCCGGACCGAGCTTCGCGAGATTCAGGTACAACGGAAAATTCCAGGGTGTGATTGCGCCCACCACGCCCGTGGCTTCCCGGCGCAGCAGGCGGCGCTGGGGCTGGCCGAGAAAGCGAATCTCGTTCATCGGCCGCTCGTACACGTAGTGCGCTGCGAGATCGACCCAGTGGCCAAACTGTGCGATCGAAACGTCGCACTGCACGCTGTAGGTGAGGAGAACGGGCGAGCCGGCCTCGTGCACCACGATCGCGCGCAGCTCCTCCCGTGCCTCTACGAGTGCATCGGCCAACTGCACCAAGCAGCGCTTGCGAAGGGCTGCGTCGGTGGACCAGGGGGTGTCGTCGAAGGCGCGCCGCGCCGCGCCGATTGCGGCAAGCATGTCGTCCTTGGTTCCGTCGGCGCACGTCCCGAGCACTTCCTCGGTTGCCGGGTCGATGTTCTCGAAGCTTCCGCCATTGGATGCGGGCACGAGCCGACCGTCGATCAGATTTCGCGGCTCAGGACGAAGGGGGGCAAGCGCCATCAGGAGATCCTCACTTCCTTGGGTCCTTCGGGGATCACTTCGATCAGGTCGAGATGGGTGCCTGGCGGGGCGGTGACCGCGCATACCACCGCCCGTGCGGTCGCCTCGGGCGGCATCCAACGAAGATGTCGCTGCACCCCCCACGCCTTCCAGGACGTAAGCACGCGTCGCACAAGCTCGGCTGGCCAGGCCCGTGAGAACTCCGTGAGCGTGGCACCCGGACGTACCACGGTGGCGCGCACCCCCGTCCCCTCGAGCTCCATGCGCAGGGCCTGCGCGGCGCCTTCCACCCCCGTCTTCGCAGCGGTGTATCCCACCTGGAACGGACGCGGCCGAACGGCGCTCTCCGAGGAGACAAAGACAAGGTCCCCCCGGCTCCTCTCCCGCATGGACGGGACGGCACGGCGCGCAAGCACCAGGGGATGGAGGAGATTCGTCCGAAGCTCGCGCTCGAGATCCGGCACCGACATCTCGTGCAGCAGGACCGGTATGCTGCCTGCGGCGTTCGCCACCGCAACGTCGACGGCTCCAAACTGGGTTTCCACCGAGTTGAAGAAGGCGTGAATCTCGTCGGGCTCCGCAACGTCACACCGGAACGTGAGCGCCTTCCCCCCCGCTTTCTCCACCTGGCGCGCCACTGCTTCGAGACGCTCCAAGCGACGCCCGCCCACCGCCACGCGCCAGCCCAGTCCGCCAAAGGCCACTGCGATCGCGGCACCGATCCCCGACGAAGCACCGGTCACGAGCGACGTGCGGGGGTCTTGGGACGTCATCGGCCTTCCTTCCGGGAATGGCCCCTTGGGCCGAAGGGGGGGTGCTCACGGCCCGTGCGCATTCTAGAACTTGATGGGCAGCGCGGCGAAACCGCGCACGTTCACCGAGTGAACGCGCACGACTCCTTCGGGATCTACGTCGTATTCGGGAAAGCGCTGCCACACCTCTTCAAGGGCAACGCGGGCCTCGAGGCGCGCGAGCGCCGCCCCGAGACAGAAATGGGTGCCGTGTCCAAAGGACAAAGAGGCTCGCGTGTTGCGCAGCAAGTCGAAGCGGTCTGCGTCTTCAAATGCGCGCTCATCCCGATTGGCAGAGCCGATGAGCAGAACCACCTTCTCCCCTTCGTGCAGGCGCGTACCGTGGAGCTCGGTATCCCTCAAAAGGATCCGGGCGAGCGCCTGGCTGGAGTTGTCGTAGCGCGCGGTCTCCTCTACCCAACGCGGCACGAGAGTTGGATCTGCGCCCAACCGATCGCGCTGCATTGGGTTGCGCCAAAGCCAATAGAGCGCATTTCCGAGGAGCTTCGTCGTCGTTTCGTTGCCCGCAATGACCATAAGGAAGAGAAAGCCCAAGATCTCACGCTCCGAGAGACGGTCTCCATCGATCTCCGCCCCGAGCAGTGCTTCCGTCAGGTCTGCACGTGGCCGCGTCTTGCGTTCGGCCACGTGGAGCTGGAAGTACTGCAGCAGCTGGAGTGCCGCCCGCGCCGCAGCAGGCGGCACGCCGACCACGCCCTCGTCGCGATGCACCACGGCGTCGGACCAATCGCGCAACATCGCACGATCCGCCTCGGGCAG
>Ga0187766_10002576_pt1 | contig 10653 bp, 8 predicted proteins | sample 0216_QUI02_MP05__4_FD_132971 | JGI IMG/M metagenome (GOLD analysis project Ga0187766, IMG submission 132971) | Tropical peat soil microbial communities from peatlands in Department of Meta, Colombia - 0216_QUI02_MP05_20_MG | ecosystem: Environmental > Terrestrial > Soil > Wetlands > Peat ... | reverse complement strand
TAGACCGCGGCCGGCCGGCCGAAATTCCGCTCGGCCATGGCGAGCGTGATGTTTCCTCCCGCGCCGCTGGGATAGCCGATCACGAACGTCGCGTCGTGCAGGGACGGGTCGTACCAGGAGGGCTTGGTCTCCCAGGCATACGGGGTGATCTTGCCGTTCGGCTGCACGACCGCGCGGAACTGGACCCGGTCGGCCGACTGCACGGCGCGGACCTGGACCCGGTCGGCCGACTGCACGGCGACGGCCGAGGCATCCCAGTACCCGGCGATACCGTAGGTCAGGCCGTGCGCCTCGAGCCACGCCGCGACCGGCACGGCGGTCGGCGTGACCGGGGGCACGGTGGCCGCCGCGGCCAACGGGAGCAGCGCGGCCACGGCGGCCGCCGCGAGCGTCACGCGGCCACGCCACGCGCCGCCGATGCGCGCGGGCAGGCAGGCCCGGGCCGCGAGCACCGCCCCGAAGGGGAGTATCGAGATGATCTCGAACGTGGCGTAGAGTTTCGGCAGCGTGGAGACCACATACACGGTGATGAAGACCACGATCGCGACGCACAGCAGCTGCTCGGACCGGCTGGCGGTGCGCCAGGCCCAGATGACTCTCCCGAAGCCGTACAGGGCAGCCAGCAGGCAGATCAGCCCGAAGGCGGCTCCGGCGACGCCCAGCACGGCGTGCGGGCCGGGGACCACCCCGAACATGGTGCGGATGTTCGTCAGGGCCACCACGACGTTATGCGGCCACAGCCCCGCGGGCGATTTCCTGGTCGACGGCGGGACCATCGCGAACGCGCCGAAGTGCTTCATCGCCGCCCGGATCAGGCGCGCCAGCGGCAGCGATGCGGCAGCGGCCAGCAGGATCGCGGCGTCGGCCGTCCGGACCTTCCGCACGGCCACGATGCGGTAGGCGCACACCAGCAGGATCGCCGGCACAGCGACGTAGCGGACGGTGGTGTCACCGATCTGGCCGGCGCACAAGATCGCGCAGAGCAGCGGCGGCGTGAACCGCCGGCCCGGGGCCCGGTCGACCAGCAGGAACGAGACCATCATGATCGCGGAGGTGCCGGTGTGGTCGGGCACCCCCAACAGGATCTGCACACCCGTCCGGGTGAGCAGCGGCGATGCCAGCACTGCGATCACCGCCGCGCACCGGGCCGCCCGGGACGGGCCTTTGCTGTCGGCCATGGCCAGGGCCGCGGCGCAGGCCACGACGATCAGGTACGTGAGCGCGGAGACCACGTGACAGGTCAGCGGGCTCAGCCCGAGCAGTGCCTCGGTGACCGCGTACAGCGGCAGTTCGAGGGTGTAATACGTCGCGTCGCCGATGATCCAGCCGCGCAGCAGGAGATGGCCGTGGAGCATATCCCACCCCTGCAGCGCGTTGTTGGCGCCGTCGGAGTTCATCCCGAAGCTGAGCGAGATCCGCAGCAGGAAGGCCAACAGGGCGATACCGCAGCCGATCCACGCCGCCGCCGGCCACCAGCGCAGCGCCGCCGGGCGCCTGACGGATGAGTCCCGGCCGGCCGGCGGCGGGACCTGGCGCGGCGGCGATACTGTTCCTCGCGCACCCGCCGGGTCGGCGCGACCCGCATGCGACTCCCCAGCATGCATACCTGGACCATACTAAGGAACCTGACGGATGCTCCCACCGATGAGACTTTGGCGGTCAGTGTGGCGCAGATGCAGGAGGCGCGCGGACTTCGACGAGGCCGTCCGCCGGGGGCAGCTGCGGCCGGAGGCCTGTAGTGGTCGAATACTAGGCCGCTGGTTTGACCTGGGGCTACGACACCGACATGCTCGGCACCCATGCGTGTCGCGCTGGCTTACCGGCTGCTGGTCACCGTGCTGTCCTGGCTCGCGCTGCTGGCCCGGTCCTCATCGGCTAAGGATGTGGAGATACTTGCGCTGCGGCATGAGGTGGCCGTGCTGCGCCGGGCGAACCTCAGACCGCGCATGTCCTGGACCGACCGGGCCGTGCTCGCCGCGCTCACCAGGATCATGCCCAAAGGGCTGCGCGCCCGGCGGATCGTCACTCCCGGCACGCTGCTGCGCTGGCACCGGCGCCTGGTAGCGGCGAAGTGGCGCCAGCCCAGACCATCGGGCCGCCCGCCGGTTCCTGACGAGCTCGTCGCGCTGATCCTGCGCCTGGCCCGGGAGAACACCCGGTGGGGCGTAGTCAGGATCCAAGGCGAGCTGCGCCGGCTCGGCCACCGGATAGCCGCCTCCACCATCCGCAAGATCCTGCGCGCCCACGGCATCCCGCCGCCATCCCGGCATGACGAATCCTGGCGCATCTTCCTGCGCGCCCACGCCGCCACGCTCCTGGCCGCCGACTTTTTCCACGTCGACTGCGCATTCACGCTCACCCGCATGTACGTCGCGTTCGTCATCGAACTCAAGACACGACGAGTGCACCTGCTCGGGATCACCAGGCACCCGACCAGCCAGTGGGCCACCCAGCTTGCCCGCAACCTCGCCGCCGAACTCGAAGATGCCGGGGCCAGGTTCAGTTACTTGATCCGGGACCGGGATGCCAGGTTCACCGACGCGTTCGACGCCGTGTTCGCCTCGATCGGGATCACGGTACTGCCGATCGCGCCACAGGCGCCCAGGATGAACGCTTATGCCGAGCGCTTCGTACGCACGGCCCGGGCCGAGTGCACCGACCGGATGCTCATCGTCGGCGAACAGCACCTACGCGCGGTCTTGTCCGAGTACATCGGCCACTACAACACCGGCCGCAGCCACCAAGGCAGTGGCATGGAACTGCGCGCACCCGACGACAACCGCGACGTCATCGCCTTCCCCGGCCCGGCCACCCAGATCCAGCGGCGGACCAGGCTCGCAGGACTGATCAACGAATACCGGCAGACAGCATGAAAGCCCAGCTCAGCACTAGTAGCCGAATTTTCGACCAGTACAGGCGCCCGAAATGGATATAAACCCCAGGTCAGTACGGGTGCGCCGCCAGGGACTCGAACCCCGAACCCGCGGATTAAGAGTCCGCTGCTCTGTCAATTCCGCCGTTCCGGATAATGCCGCACAATGCCATGACGTGCCGAATTGTGCGGCAATTCCTGAAAGCCAGTGCCGTGTAATACCGGCCGCTATCGCAGCGTACCGGGACATCCGAGCGAACATGGAGCAAACACGGAACCCGCATGGTCTAGACCATTACGAAGAGATCGTCACCATAGCCAGTAAGTGGTCTAGCGGTTGTGCGGGGACCGGCGCACGGGACCCGCTTAAGCGGTGGACACGGTCCGTAACTCCCGCCGCGTAGGACGCGCAGCGGGCGTGGTCCTCGCGTTGACCCTTCATGGACCCGCGATAGTCCTTTCGTGTTCCTTTCGGTGATGCCTCGGACCTTCGGTCATAGTGGGCCCGGGTGCGGCATGACAACGTCGGCTGGCTCAATACGTCGCAGGTCAGTCGCCGCGACGGAGTATTGGCACCCCACAGGCGTAAGCGGTTCGCCGAAACCCGCAGGTCAGGCCAGGTCGCGACATCTTGAAGCGGTACACAGGCCTGATCCACGAGTATTCCCAGGTCGCATAAGGTGACAGGGTTTTCGGCACCCACAGGCGCCCGATCAGGTGCACGGCAAGGTCGGCGGCCGGAAGAGATTATGCGCATGGCCACTGACCCAGCCGTTCAAGCAGGCTGATTTGCTATATGTGGGGTCAGCCGCCTGAGCCGCTGCCGGTGGGGGTTGTGCCACCCCCGGTTGTCCCGCTCCCGGTTGATCCCCTACCGAAATTACCGCCACCGGTCGTGAGACCGCGGACGAAGCGGTTCGTGTTGGTTGGCAACGGCGTGTTCATGTCGGCCAGGACCACTTGTTCGCCGATAGTGAGGCCGGAGGAGATCTGGGTGAGCGCGGGGCTGGCGGCTCCCGTCACGACGCGGACGCTGACTGGCTTGCCCGCCCTCAGGACGGTGACGAAGGTGGCGGCGCCGGTGCCTTGGACGGCCGACGTGGGCACGGTGATTGCGTCGTGGACCTCGGCGAGGGTGATGGTCACCTGGGCGTCGGAGCCAGCAAACAGGGTAGGCGCGTCTGCGGGCAGACTGATCGTGACCGGATAGCTCCCGTTACCCGTGGAAGAGGTGCTGAGCATCCCGATGGCCACGACCGTACCGCTGATCGAGGTGGCGGAGCCGTCCAGAGTGACGGTGGCCGACTGGCCGACCCTGATCTTGCCCACGTTGAGGTCGCTGACGGTGGTGACGGCTTCCTGGCCGCCGCCGCCTTCTATGACGAAATTGGCGGCGGTGCCGCTGCCCTGGCTGCCGATGGCCTGCTGCCCAGGGGTGATGTTCACCAGCGCGACCGTGCCGGTGATCGGCGCGACCAGGGTCGCGGCGGCCAGGTTCTGCCGGGCCGCACTCAGCTGGGCCTGCGCGGCGTCGAGGCTCGCCTGGTCGGCGGCCAGTTGCGCGGCGGTGGCCGGCGCTCCTGCGGTTGCGCGGCCCGCGCTGCCCGGGCTGCCCGCGGCGGACCCAGAGCCGCTGCCCCCGCCGGAACTCGAGCCGGCGGACCCCGCAATTCCGGCGCTGACCTTGCTGAGTGTTTTACTCAGGTCCGATTCGGAGTTGGCCAAGGACTGTTCGACGGCGGCGATGCTGGTCTCCGCGGACAGCAATTGACTGGTCGCCGCTTGGCAGGTGGGTGGTGACGACCCGTCGGGAGAGCCGCCGGGTCGTTTGCTCCCCGGACTCGCGGGCTGCGATGACACGGTGACCGTCGAGATAGCGGAGGGACTCGGTGCGGGCGACGGGGACCCTGCCCCGGTCGGGCTGCTCGTCGGAGTGGGTGTCGCCGCGCACACTGCGGTCACCTCGTGCAGCAGGGCCCTGGCCGACGTCAGCTTGGCGTCGAGGCGTTGCTGGGCGGCTCGGACTACAGCCTGGAGTTTGGTTATCGTGGCAAGTGAGCCACTGGTCGGGCCCTGGCCGCCAGCACCGCTCGTCGTGGCGCCGGCGGACGTGGTGCTGGTCGACGCGGTCTGGCTGGCCTCGTCGGCGGCGAGACGGACGGTATCCGTGGCGACCGAGTACTGGGCGGCGCTGACCTCGGATACGAGCGCGGTCGTGCTGAGCTGGGCGAGGACCTGCCCGGCCCTGACGTGCGAGCCGAGGCCGACCGACACCGAAGCCACCTGCCCGGAAACCGGGAAGCTGACGCTGGCTTGGCTGACCGGCTCAATCGTCCCGGTCGACATCAGGGTCTGGGTGACGTTCGCCCGGGCGACGGCGGCTGTGCGGTAGCTCGGCCCTGACGGGCCGGTCATTGCCCATGCGGTAGCGCCGACGCTGACAGCGACCACCGCGATGACTGCGACGGTGATCCACCGCCGGGCATTGCGACCGAGCCTGATGCTACGCATTGCTGGCAGGACCCCCTGGGCTGCTCCCGAAGCCGCCACGGCGGCCGAAGCGGGTGACGCAGCCGTTCGGGCCGGGCTGGCTGATCTGGATGCTTCGGGCGGCGACCGCGCCGATGCTGTTGGCCGGTCCGACCGCCGTGATGCACTGGCCGACCTTCAGCGCCGACGGGCGGGCAGGGACCACCTCCAGGTACACGGTCGCGGCGGTGGTGGTCACCGTGATGCTGGTGCCCGCACCAGCGGCCCGGTTCCTGCCTCGGACGACGAAGCTGCTGGCGGACAGCGAAGTCACCATGCCGTTGGCTCCGCCGAATGAGCCCCTGCTGCCGCTGGGCCGCGGCCTCGGGCTGAAGCTGGGACGGGGCGAGAACGTGCCCCGCGGGCTACCGAATCCGCCCGCGAGGCTGCAGTTGCCCTTGGCTGGGGTGCTGATGGTCACGGCGGTGGCGGTGATTGACCTGGTGGCGCCTCCGGTGGTGGAGGGCTGGCCTGCCACGACGACGCAGCTGCCGACGGTGACGTCCCTCGACGTCACGGTCACCGTCTCGGTGATGGCTGTCGCGGCGGTGAAGGTGACAGTGACCTGTCCAGTGGTCGGGTTCTGCACCTCCAGGCTCGACCCGGACACTGCGGCGGCGGTGCCGACGGCCCCGGGAAAGGCCGTCTGGGTACTCGCTGGCGTCGGGCTGTCGCTCGCCCCGGCGGTGGTGCTGGGACCAGCACCACCGCACGCGGTCACGGCCAGCGCTACGATCGCGGGGCTGACCAGGGCGAGGATCCAGCGTCGCCGCCAGCTTCGGCTGGCGGCAGATGCGCGTCTCGTCGTAGCACCGGTCATGGTGAACTTCACATCCTTGTGGTGCTCATTCGCTGCGCAGCGCGTCGATGGGTGCGAGCCGGGCAGCGCGGGTGGCAGGGTAGACGCCGAAGCCGATGCCTATGCCCATCGCGACGACGATCGCGCCGGCGGTGGCGGCGGGTGAGATGGTGATCGGGTTGCTGATCAGGTGCGGGAGCACCACCGCCCCGACGAGGCCGAGCCCCGCGCCGAGAACTCCGCCGGCCAAGCCGAGCACGCTCGCTTCGACCAGGAACTGACGGCGGATGGCACGATGCGTCGCCCCGAGCGCCTTGCGCAGCCCGATCTCGCGGATCCGCTCGGTGACCGAGACCAGCATGATGTTCATCACGCCGATCCCACCGACGAGGAGCGAGATGGCGGCGATACTGGCTAGCAGCTCGGTGAGCGTCTTGTCCACCGAGGTAGCCGTTGTCAGCAATGACTGCTGGCTCGCGATCGTGAAGTCTGCGTCGGCTGCGCTGACCTGGTGCAGTCGGAGCAGCTCGGAGTCGGCTTCTTGGTAGGCCGCGGACAAGGTGGCCGAGGATGTGGCCTCCAGGTAAATCGACTGGACCGACGTGCGGCTGGACCCGCCGAAAATACGGTTAGCCGCGGTGGTAATCGGGACCACCGCCTGGTCGTCGAGGTTCGTGGTTGCGCTCGAGGCGGAGGTTCCGACCGCGTTGAGCACGCCGACTACGGTCAGGGGCAGCCCGTTGACGGTGACGGTCTGGCCTACCGGATCGCGGGACCCGAACAGCTCCTGCGCGGTCGTTACACCCAGCACGGTTACGGCGGCATCGGTGTTCTCGTCGGCGGCGGTAAGGAAGCGGCCTTCGGTGACGGCGCGGGCACGCACGGGAAGCCAGTCAGGGGTGGTGCCGACCACAGTCGTCGTCCAGTTCGCGCCGATGGCGGTCAGTGTCTGCGACTGTTGCGTCGTGGGGGCGACCGCGGCGATGTCCGGGGCAACCGTCTTCGACGCGAGTGCGGTCGCGTCGGCCTGGGTCAGCGTGGAGGCGCTGCCGAACCCGCCGCGGATGCCAGTACTGGCGGTGGCCGAGCCCGGGGAAACGACGAGCAGGTTCGAGCCGAGGGCGTTGATTTCCGCGCTGACCTTCGCCTGGGCGCCTTCTCCGAACCCGACGGTGAGGATAACCGCGGCGATCCCGATCAGGATGCCGAGCATGGTCAGTCCGGAGCGCAGCCGGTGCGAAAGGACCGCGTCCAGCCCCGTGCGTAGCGTCTCCAGCCAGCTCATGACAGCGCCTTGGCGTGGTTTCGGTCCAGCTCGATCCGGCCGTCGCGGAGCCGGACGATGCGATCGGCATGAAGGGCGATATCCGCCTCGTGGGTGATCAAGACGATGGTGCGGCCGGACCTGTGGAGTTCGTCGAACAGGGCGAGTAGCTCCGCTGTCGCCGCCGAGTCGAGATTCCCGGTCGGCTCGTCGGCCAGGAGCAGAGCCGGGTCAGTCACCAGGGCTCGCGCGATGGCAACACGTTGCTGCTGCCCGCCTGACAGTTCACCGGGCCTGTGCATGATCCGGTCAGCCAGGCCGACCCGTCGCAACGCATCGACCGCGCGGGAGCGCCGCTCGTCACGGCGCACGTCGGCGTAGCACAGCGGGAGCTCGACGTTGCGCCACGCCGACAGCGACGGGAGCAAGTTGAACTGCTGGAACACGAAGCCGATTCGCCGGTTTCTGACGTCGGCCAGCTCATCATCGGACATGCGGCTCACATCCTGACCAGCTAGCCAGTAGCTGCCGGAGGTGAGCGGATCCAGGCAGCCCAGGATGTGCATCAGCGTGGACTTGCCTGACCCGGACGGACCCATGATGGCCACATATTCCCCGGGCAGGATCGACAGCGTCACTCCACGGACCGCTTCCACCGTGAGCGTGCCGGTTCGGTAGGTCTTGGTAACCTCGCGAATGTCGATCACGGGCAGTTTCGCCTCGGCCATGGTCAGCCGCCACCTAGCCCGCCGCCGAAACCGCCGCCTCCGAAACCGCTGCCGCCGAAACCGCTGCCGCCGAGACCGCCGCCGGAGCGGCCCGTCCCGCCACCGGTCTGGCCCGCGCCGCCAGCACGCAGTCCCGGCACCACTACCTCGGTGCCGGCGGACAGCCCGGAGACGATCTGCGTTTGCCCGCCCGAGGTCATCCCCGCAGTCACGGGGTAAGCGACCTGGCGGCCGTCAACGATCTCGTAAACCACGATGCCGCTGGACGTATAGTGCAACGCTGCGGTCGGCACCGTGGTTACGTTGCTCAGCTGCCTGACGATAAGGGTGACTGTCGCGCTGGCGCCTGGATACAGGCCGCCGGGGTTGCCGGTGACCGCGATCGTGACCGGGTAGGTGGCCACCCCCGACGTAGTGGTAGCGATCAGGCCGACCGAGCTGACGGTGCCGTAGACCGGGCTGGTCGCGCCGTCGGGGATGATCACCGCCTGGTCGCCGGCTTGCACCAGGCCGACCTCCGTGTCATCCACGGTACCGTTCACCACGTAGGAGCCGGTCGAGATGACTACCACCTGCGCATTCGACGCGCTGCTGGACCCGGAGCCGGACGAGCCGCTCGATGACGTGCCGGCCTGACCAGCGCTCGAGGAACCCGCACCTGAGGCGCCTGCCCCGGTGTTGCCACCCCCCGAACTGCCGGCACCGGACACCTGCTGACCGACCGACAGGTTCACCGCCGCCACCACGCCGTTGATCGGCGAAGTCAGCTCGGCCTCGGCGAGGGCCTGCTTAGCGTCCGCGACCTGGTTCTCGGCGGCCGTCACCGCCGCCTCGTCGGCAGTCAGCTGCGCGGCGGTTACCCCTGACCCGGCAGCCTGATCCGCGGACAGCTTCGCGGCATCCGATGACTCTGTCGCCTCCGCCTGCGCGACGTTCGCCGCCAGTGATGCCGAGTTTACCGTCGCCAGCACCTGCCCGGCCGTGACCTTCTGCCCGACCGTGGCGGTAACCGCGGTGACCTCACCGGATACCGCGAAGTTCAGGTTCGCTTGCTGGGCCGGCTGGATGGTCCCGGTCGAGGACACGGTTTGCCGCAGCGTGCTCGACACGGCGGCGACCAGCTGATAGGTCGGCGTCGACCCAGACGATCCCTCGATCGCCCAGAATCCGGCACCCGCCGCTCCCAGCACCACGATAACGCCACCGGCCAGGACCCCCCGCTGCTTGCGGCTCATCCGACGCAGACGCCCGGCCTTGCGGCGTTTCGGCCGGGGGCCCGACGGCGGCCCGGGGGCCGCCGTCGGCATTCCGAACAAATCTGGGGCAGTGCCCGTCACGGTACTGCACCTTCCTTGACAGCTACCCCGGACATCTGCCCGGCCGCGACCCCGGGGACTCCGCCAGGGCATACATGCCGTGTGACACGGCTCATCTTTTGCCGATCCTCGGTCGCGCATCAGTTCCGATTGTCTCTGCGAGAAATCTGGTGCCTCTAGCTGAATGCAGTCTGAAGGAATCGCGAGAAGCTGCTTAATGTCGACGGATCGCGCCCTGCTGCCGCGCGCAGTGGGGGCCGCCGAAATCGGCCGCCGGGGTCCGCGGCCAGCCGGTGCCCGCGTTGGTCGCGTCCGCCGTCGAGGCCCCCCTGCGGGTATGCGCGCCGGCGCCGTGCGGGCTGCTGTTCACCACCCCGGCCGGCGCCGCGGTGAACGTCGCGAACTTCCGCAACCGGGTCGGGAAGCCGACCGTGCGCGCTCTGGACGGCGTTCCGGACCAGCTGCCGTTCCATGATCTCAGGCATTAGGCGGACGGCTGGGTTATGTGCCCTGCCGTGGTGTTTCCGCTGCTGGGGGCGGAGGAGCCCGCGTTGCAGTCCGCATAATCCCGGCGAAGGATCACCTCGTTCATTCCTTCTCCGAACAGGGGTGGTTCTCATGGGAGAGGCAGATTTCAGGGCGGCCGCGGGTCGTGTCCTGGCGGCGTTGCGTGAGGCAGGGAGGTCTGAGGGCACGATCCGGCGCTACCAGGCTGTGCTGGACCGGTTTGCGGCCTTCCTGTCCGGGCGGGGCCTGAACGGCGCGAGCGACCAGGTGTGCGTGGACTTCATCGCCGGCCAGACCGGGACCAGGCTGGGGGCGCTGCGGGAGCCGGCGGCGGACAGGGATGTCAACGCGGTCCGCCGGCCGGCGGTCCTGATGGCGGGCGCGCTGGCAGGCCGGGAGATCGTCATCGGCCGGCCGGTGATCCCGGCGAAGGACGGCTGCCCCGTCCGGTTCCGCCTGCTGCGAGATGACTACGTTGCCTCGTGCCGCGCTCGCGGCAACGCCGAGGCGACCCTGGCCGCGAAGGACAAGGCGGCCAGCCGGTTCCTGGGCTACCTGGACGAGACGGGCACCAGCCTGGCTGCCCTCGGCGTGCGGGACGTGTCGGGTTTCCTGCTGCGCCAGCACGGGCTGCGGCG
>Ga0187766_10002575_pt1 | contig 10659 bp, 10 predicted proteins | sample 0216_QUI02_MP05__4_FD_132971 | JGI IMG/M metagenome (GOLD analysis project Ga0187766, IMG submission 132971) | Tropical peat soil microbial communities from peatlands in Department of Meta, Colombia - 0216_QUI02_MP05_20_MG | ecosystem: Environmental > Terrestrial > Soil > Wetlands > Peat ... | reverse complement strand
TTTCCGCTGAGCAACAGAGCGAACACGCGGTAAAGGACGCCATCGAGCGGATGAATGCGTCACTGAAGGTGTTGAATGACCATCTGCAGACGCGCGAATACCTGCTGGGCAAAGACTTTACGATTGGCGACCTGAATGTTGCGTCTATTTGGATGGTGGGAAGCTTCACCATGAACTTGCTCGGCGTTCGATTCGACCTTTCGGACACTCCGACCGCCGAGCAATGGTTCAAGAAGTGCACAGGCCGAGAAGCGGCGGAGAAACTACTCGGCATGAAGTAGGGCCGCCACACGGGAAAGAAGGCGGCCGAAGAGGCCGAGGCCGTTGCCGAACTGGGACTGGCAGCCTGATTTGCCAGAGCGGGACCAAGAGGGGGCCTCGCCTCAGTTCCACCGACTGAAAGGAAGCGCCGATGCCGCGAGTTGCCCCTTATGCCCGCGTCTCTACCACCGAGCAGAATGTCGAACCCCAGCTACATGCTCTGCGCTCGTATGCTGAGGCCCGCGGCGTGGAGGTAGCATCTGAGTACCTCGATGAGGGTTAGCGGTGCCAAGGATCGGCGGCCGGCTCTTGATCTCCTTCTGTCTGATGCGCGTCGGCGGATGTGCGATGTTGTCGCCTGTGTGAAGCTGGATCGATTGGCACGCAGCGTTCATCATCTGACCAGCCTCGCCCGTGAGTTCCAGGCGCTAGGCATTGATCTTGTCTTCTTGGATCAGGCGATCGACACCAGCACACCCGCCGGTCGGCTCCTCTTCCACGTCCTGGGAAGCATCGCAGAGTTTGAGCGAGACCTGATCCGGGAAAGGACGGTGGCTGGAATGACCTCTGCGAAGCGTAGGGGTGCAAGGGTAGGAAGGCCGCGGACCGTTCTATCTCGGTCTCAGCTTCTAGTGGCAGTTCAAGCCGGAGGGTCCCTTGCGGAGGTCGCCCGACTCCTGGGTACCTCTCGCGCGACTGCCCGACGGCTCCTCGCGGAAGCGGGGCTGTCAGAAAGGGTGTCCCGAACGCGCTGAAATCTCAGGACTCAGGCACCGGCAATGATTTTAGGACTGCGAGTGGGCTCAGGGCCGACGGTCCCGGACGGCCCTATACGGCCCCTCGATCCGACAGTGACACTGTTGTGTTAAGTGACGACGCGGGGAACTTATCGGAATCAAAGGTGACCGACCCGAGACATGGGTGACGTCTTGTTCCGGACACATGGGTAACACCTTCCCCCTGCAACTGCAGGGGGAAGGTGGCGATGCCGTGGAAAGAGAGTTCGGTCGTGGACGAGCGCCTGCGCTTCGTGGCCCGCCTTTTGGAAGGCGAGCCGATGAGCCATATGTGTCGGGAGTTCGGCATCTCCCGGAAGACCGGATACAAGATCTTCGGGCGCTACAAGGAGCATGGGCTCGAGGCTCTGACCGACCGTTCCCGGCGGCCGGTCCGCTATGCCAATCAGCTGCCGAGCCAGGTGGAGACCGCGATCGTCCGGGCCAAGCAGGACAAGCCCCACTGGGGCGCCCGGAAGATCCGGGAGCTCTGGGTGCGACGGCTGGCTCACGAGGTGCGGGTTCCGGCGGTCAGCACCGTCCATGCGGTTCTGGATCGGCACGGGCTGGTCCAGCGTGCCGTCAAGCGCCGTCGCGCCACGGGCACCGCTCTCTCGCTCGGACGGGCGCCCAACGATCTGTGGTGCGCGGATTACAAGGGCGAGTTCAAGCTCGGCGACAAGCGCTCCTGCTATCCCTTGACCGTCACCGATCACGCTTCGCGCTATCTGCTCCTGTGCGAAGCGCTCGAATCCACACGCGAAGCGCTCGCCTTCACGGCCTTTGCGCGGCTGTTCCGGGAACGCGGGCTGCCGCTTGGCATCCGTTCCGATAACGGTGTCCCTTTTGCCTCCCCCAATAGCTTGTTCAACCTCAGCCGCCTGTCGGTATGGTGGCTCAGGCTCGGCATTCAGATCGAGCGCATCCAGCCCGGCAAGCCGCAGCAGAATGGCCGTCATGAGCGCATGCATCTGACCTTGAAGAAGGAGACGACCCGCCCGCCGGCATGAACAGCCTCCAGCAGCAGGCCAGGTTCGATGCCTTCGTCGAGGAGTTCATATCTGGACTCCTCCCGCAAGCAGATTCTGACGGCTCGGCGCTGAGGTCCTGACTGCAGTCATATCTCCGGCCTCATTGTGTGGAGCGCTCAGGCTCCGGGCCATGATGGAAAGCCGCGCGCGGGGATCCCAATCAACTCAACGGCCTCGGTGGGCCAAAACTCCTCTCGGACATCCCCGCGCCGGTCAGAACCGGTGCGCCATCACCATCGTATTCTCGATGCAGTCGTATGGTGGCCGGATCATGCCGCTCCCTTCAGGCTGCGAGTGCTGAAAACGTGCTCGCGTCGCCAAACCGCCCAAACGATGCGCGTCATCTTGTTGGCGAGCGCGACGGCCGCCTTGTTGTGGCCCCGTGTCCGTTCGCGATCGAGCGCCCAGGCGCGGAGACGATCCTGCTCGCCGTACGCCTTTTTCTTCGCATGCAGCAGCACGGAGCGGGCACCGTGGATGAGGAGCATGCGGACGTAGGGATCGCCGCGTTTGCTGATCGCGCCGAGCCGCCGCCGAAGACCGCTCGACGACTCCCGCGGCGTGAGTCCGAGGTAGCTCGCCAGATGGCGGCCCGAGGGGAAGCGCCGCACGTCCCCTACGAAGGCCATGAGGGCCGTCGCCGTGAGTAGACCTACCCCAGGGATCGTGCGCAGCCTCACTACGACTTCGCTCACTCGCGCCATCGACTCGAGCGAGCGCTCGACCTCGCGGATGCGCGCTTCGAGTTCGCCGATCTCGCGGGCGGTTTCGGCCAGCACGGGGCGCAGCGCGTCGGGGATGCGGAGTCCAGCGTCCGAGACAAGAGCCCAGACCTGGGGCACGACCTGTTGCGCGCCTACCCGAATCGTGACGCCGAGCTCGCGCAGGAGACCCCGCAGTATGTTGAGGCGCGCCGTGCGGGTAGCCATCCAGGCCGAACGCATGCGATGAAGCGATGCGAGGACGTGCTGATCGATAGACTTGACCGGCACAGGGCGCAGCTCGTCGTTGCGCATGGCCTCGAGCAGACCCTTGGCATCGGCACCGTCGGTCTTATTGCGCAGGACATAAGGACGGACCGCATGCGGCGGCAGCAGAACGACGCGATGCCCGCGGGCCTGGGCCTCGCGGCCCCAGAAGTGCGCTGTACCGCAGGCCTCCATTACGATCGTCGCCGGCGTGCGCTCGGCCAGGAACCGCGAGAACTGTCCGCGTGAGAACCGGTAGCGCTTGGCGACTCGGCCGGGGTGTTCCGACACCGCGACCTCGAACACGGACTTCGCCAGATCCACTGCGATCGTCGTAGACTGCATCTCGGACTCCTCCTCCCCGGGTGCATCCGGGGCGCAAGGCAACTCTGGCACGTTGATGCCGTTCGAGTCGCGGGAGGAGTCCATTTCATCAACTCAGAGCGCCCCCACGAAGCGCTTGCCATGAAATGCCCGGCCGAGGTCTACACGCCTTCCCCACGGCCTTACACCGGCTTGCCTGCCCTCAGCTATCCCTTCCATGACCAGGAGATCCTCGTCACCGCCTGCGGCCGGATCTGTCTGCATCGCAAGAAGATCAACTTCTCGATTGTGTTTGCTGGCCAAACCGTTGGCATCAAAGAAGTCGACGACGCCGTTTGGCTGGTCTCCTTCATGCACTACGATCTCGGATACTTCGACCTGGAGGAAAGGACCCTGCAACCCCTCGACAACCCCTTCGGCCCGGGGTTGTCACCCATGTCTTAGGAACGATCTGCCACCTATGTCTCCGGATCGGACCGGGAACTTTTGGCGCGCCGGGAGGGATTCGAACCCCCGACCCTCAGGTTCGAAGAGCGCCACGCCGCACACGCTCCTTGATTCTCAAAGGGGAATTCGCGGCGCTTGGTGCTGCTTCGTGCAGTTTCGGGACGCGTTTGCCACCACCTTTGCCACCACACCCTCGACCGAGAATTCCGTGACGTTGGCGGGCGGGTTCTTGATTAGGAGCTGCGTTTTGCTGTCATACATAGTCACCGACCAGAAGGCGTTCACGGGAGGGAGTTGCCCCTAGTTCACACCGAGCTATTGGCGCAGGCCTTGCCGCAGTAGCACCGTGTACTTGCGTGCAATCTCGGCAGACTGCCTACGGGTGGCGTACCGGTCCGATCAACGGCGGCTTAACAGGCTTCGCCATGCCGTAAAAAACCACCACGCCCTGGCCTGAGCCGAGTGTCGACAGAGGTTCTGCAACTTGACCGAGCGCCGCCCGATAATCCCACCAGTTGTTGTCGACCCATACGTCTCCCGCTGGACCGATGCCCAGATCGATTTGCATCTGCAATCCGCCGCCCACGTAGCCGCCCGGTGGTGAAATCGCGTCACCTGTCTTCATACCGGACGGACAATGCTCGGTGCGGAATCCGCAGAGTTCCACGATCCCGGCCTTGGAGGAGGCGAAGTTGCTGATCCAGACGTTGTCGTCACCATCAATCGATACTGCCCAGGGAGTCAACAGGCCATTGCCGTACACGGGTGAGAAGGAGGCCTGACTGTCGTCGGGACGAAATACCGTCACACTGCCACCCGATTCGCGTCCAGGTGTCTGAGCAGCCAGCGCAGGAACCAGCACCTTGGTCAGCCTTGCCCCAGCGTCAGGGTCCCCGCTGAAATTGAATTTGAAGGCAGCGAGACTTTCGATGAGTTTCAGATGGCCCCGCTGCGAGCTTCCTAGCTTGTTGGCGATCCAAACATTGCCCAAGCTATCGACCGCGAGCCCCGTCCCCGAATAGCCCGCCTTGACGACCTCTACCTTACTCGGATCCGACGCGTGGAAACGGGCCACGTTCTCGCTCGCGACGTTGGTCACCCATATACGGTCCTTTTGATCGATCGCGATGGCGAAGGGCGCCAGCAATTTGCAGGGGTTCTTCAAGGGATCGCTGGTCTTGTTCTGGCAGTAGAACTCGACCTTTGAAGGATCACCTTTGGGCAGGTGAAGAATCTGCGCCTTGATGGTGTCTACCGCCCAGATATCCCCGTTCGGTGTGGCGATGATGCCTTGCATCTGGCTGATCTTGCCGCCGAAATTCCACCCTTCCGATGACGTTATGGCCTTGCCCGTCTTATCGAACTCGGTGATGTTTTGCCCGGTGAAGCTGTCAACCCACACATTGTCGTGTGCATCGATGGTCAACCCGAAGCCGGGACCTGCGATCCCGCCACCCGTGAATCCCGACGGATGGGGCGAAAGCGCCTTGCCGTTGGGGTCGAACTTGCTGAGGGTGCCGGTCCAAGACGCATCCTGGTTCTGCATGCCGACCATGAAATTGTTGGCCAGCCACACGTTCCCTTCGCTGTCGAACATAAGCTTACCGGGCCCACTCAACCCTCCGCCCGTGAACCGGAGCGGGAATATCCAGGCACTTGGGGCGAAGTTGAGGTACGGCAGGAACGGGGTAGGCCGTAGGAGTTTGCCGGGCGCGAATTTTGGCAGCGGGTAGAAGTCGTTGAGCAGAGCGAAGATCGGCTTAGCCTGATAGGAAGGGTAACGCGCGATGGATTCGATCGCCGCCAGCGTGTCCTTCGGCTGTGCGCCGGTCGGGGACGTTGCCGCGGCGAATAGTTTAGTGCAGGCATCAGCTCTCAACTCCGTGACGCACGCCGCGAGAATGCTCGCAAGCGTCGCGAAGTTCGCCATTGTGGGAGTTACTGCGCTGTTAAGGGCGTCGAGAATGGTTGCACCGTAGCTGCCGGTTGTCAGATCGACGAAGTTGGGCACATTGCCCGCCGCAATCCGCAAACCGAGTGGCCAGCCCTTGATCGTCGTGCCGTCGATGAATTGCGCGTGGGTGACGACCGATGCGATCGTGGTCATCTCGTCAATAACGACATTTGCGGGGAGCGTACGCCCTATGACTGCCAACAAGGCAATGGCGGGATTGTTGCTCCCCTTGCCGCTCGGTTCGCCGCCGGTCGCCACCAGATAGAGACTTGTGTCCGCACGCGCTGCTCCGGTGCCTACTTCAAAGCGTCCCTCGTTGTCGGTTTTGGTCTGTCCAAGCTGCTCGGGTGCTCCTTCGCTCGCTTGCCATAGGGTGACTGTTGATTGGGCGATGGGAGCGCCTCCGCCCTTGACTTCGCCTCTAACTGTCTCCGAGGCGGATGCGATGCCGGCCAGCAGGAAAGCTCCTACAGACGCTTGGAAAGGAAGCCATACCGCAAGACGTTGAAAGACCAACTCTTCCCTCCTCTGGGCGCCTCTTTCCGCGAAGGCTCCGCGTGCCGGCGTAAATGCAACGTCGCCACCGACGGAAACTGTAGTGCAAGGCCACCAGCCGGGCCGCGAACGGGTCGGCCCACTACCGGTTGAGCGATCGATGTTGCCAGCCTGCTGGCCCGAGAGGGGGCACTCCGTGGGACGAGAGGAACGTGAATCGCTGCTGGGGACGAGTCCACCGGCGAGCGCATGGGAAGGGCGTTCGCCCACTGAAGCTGCACGCCGCCCGTCATACCTTCGCAACGCTTGCCCTAGAAGCGGGCAAGAGTGTTCCGTGGATTGCTGACCAGCTTGGTCGCTCTGACCCCGCTTTGACGCTCCGGGTGTACGCGCATGCGCTGCCCACGGACCCCGGCGATCTGGGATTTGTTGATTTTGGGACTTCGAGTGGGCTCAGTTCCGACGGCCCCGGACGGCCCTATACGGCCCCTCGACCCGATGGTGACACTATTGTGTTGGTTGACTACGCTGGGAACCTATCGGAATCAAAGGGGAATACTGGCGCGCCGGGAGGGATTCGAACCCCCGACCCTCAGGTTCGAAGTACGAAAGCACAGCAAGAAATGACGCGGGGTTGCACGTGCTGCATTGCAAGGGCCTGCAAGGAGCGGCATAGAGCGGCAACGGCGATGGCTCCCGGCTCTATCCGGCTTCGGGTGGGGTCAGCAAGAGCTATTGCAGCGGGAGGCCTGTAGCTTCGACACCTCGGTCGTGGTGGCTCATTGCTGGCCATTGGCGATTGATGGGACAGGGCCAATACCAGATATGACGGAACGATAGGATGCGAACTCGACTGGCGGCCTTCGCCTTGCTTGCTGCTGCGAGCGTGCTTTCTTGTGCTTCAGTCTACCGGTATGTGTACCGCGGCTCTGCGGATTCCGCGGAGATGGAGCGGCTCGCGAGTCGTGTAGCGATGACGCTTGAGCCACTCGGTTTTGTGCGACTCAAGCTTGCGCCGAACCGGCCTGCTCCACAGAGCGGCGAATCCGGCTACGACCAATGCCGGGCTCCCAGTAGCCCCGTCGTATTTCTTCGACAGACCCACGACCCCCAATATACCCGTACGACGGTCCACATCTATTCCTGCGACGGTGAGCAAATGATCGTGGTCGTCGCGGATCGATGGGCCCTCGACGAACCGGAGCAAACCCGAGCTGCCCTTGACCGCGAATTCGCCGACGAGCTGAAGAGCAACGCGATGGTCAGGAAGCGTTGGCTTCGCGTCACCCTCGAATGAATCCCCAAGCGTGGATCACGAGAGAGACTCGGTAAACCCTTCGAACCCCCGACCCTCAGGTTCGAAGGCGGATCAAACCCCAGAAATGACGCCATCTTGCATTAGAAGCGTTGCAACGGCATGCAACCGGGTGCATTGGGGTGCAACGGCGACGGCCAGACTTCCCCAGACGGCCCCTGCTTGGCACCCATTCTGGGCGCCGCGCACCCGCCCGCCCGGTTCGGTGGTAAGGTGGTGCACGCGCGGCCGCACCTGAGCATCGGTCTGTTAGGGCGATCAGGGACCTCCGGACGAATCGGGGAGGTTGGAGCTCGAACAGAGGAATCGCCGTGACTGATCACGAGAAAGTTCAGGAACTTCTCTGTATCAAAGATCAGGCGCCGATCACGATCGATCCGCAGAAGACTGCGTTGATCGTCGTGGACGTGCAGCGCTATTTCGCGCGGCCGGACTACCCTTTTGCTCAGGTCATCGAGAAGCTGGTGCCCGGGCTCACCGCCGGATATTTCGAGCGGGTCAACTCTAGAGTGTTGGGCAACATCAAGCGCCTACAAGAAACGTTCCGTTCCAGAGGTCTGCCGGTCATCTTCCTGGGCGCCGGGTGTCAGCTGGAGGATGGGCGAGACCTGCCCGCGTGGATGAGGGACTTCGACCAGCTTGGTCTGGATCTTCTCGGGCGACGAGTGTCTCCGGTGGTGAACGACCCAAGCTGGCAGATCGATGATCGCGTGGCTCCGCTGCCAGGCGAGATGGTGGTCAATAAGGCATCCAGCGGGCCGCTCAACTCCACCAAGCTGGACCAGACCCTTCACAACATCGGGATCGATTCGCTGGTGGTCTGCGGACTGACGACAGCCGTCTGCGTAACGCAGACGGCCCGCGAGACCGCGGATCGCGGTTTCCGAGTGATCGTCGCTGAAGACGCCTGTACGGAGATGAGCGAAGAGATGCACAAGGCCGCGCTCCTGACCTTCGGTTATGTCTTCGGCCGAGTGCGGGGGACGGAAGAGATCGTGCGGCTACTTGGCGCCGCGGCCACGACCTAACACGCCGATGAAGCTGTCGGCCGCCTACGGCGCCCGCAGCTTATCGGCGATCCGTTAGACCCTCTCTGTTCCGTCAAGCGGCCACGGCATAGAAGCGTGCCCTCTCGAAGTCCGAGTCGGTGGTCCACATCGCGCTGCCTACGGACCCCGGCGATCTGGGCTTTGATCGACTTTAAGGCGTCGCCGTCGCGTGGGCTGAGTTCCCACGGCCCTGGATGGCCCCTTCCGTGTACTGCCCTTCTGGGGAACCTACAAGCAGATCGGGGATTTGGGTGGCCATGTTCGAAAAGGTGAGCGGGGCACGCCCGTGGTGTTCTGGAAGCTGATGGAAGGTGAGGACAAGGAAGGCAATGAGCGGACCATTCCGGTCTGTCGGTACTACACGGTCTTTAGCCTGGACCAGACCGAAGGGGTCGAGCACAAACGTCTGGATGAAATCGCACGGCCGAAGCCTTCGCAGTTCTTTTGAGCGGGCCGAGGCTCTGGTCAGAGGCTATCCGAACCCTCCGAATGTTCGGACGGATGGGACGGCTGCCTACTATCGCCCGTCAACTGACTCGGTGGTGATGCCCCCGCCCGCCGCCCGGCATACCTTCGCAACGCTTGCCCTAGAAGCGGGCAAGAGTATTCGGTGGGTGGCTGACCAGCTTGGTCACTCGGACCCGGCACTGACGCTCCGGGTGTATGCGCATGCGCTGCCTACGGAGCCCGGCGATCTGGGCTTTGTTGATTTTGGACCTTCGAGAGCACTCAGTTCCGACGGCCCCGGACGGCCCTATACGGCCCCTCGACCCGATGGTGACACTGTTGTGTCAGGTGACGATCCGGGAAACCTAGCGGAATCAAAGGAGAATACTGGCGCGCCGGGAGGGATTCGAACCCCCGACCCTCAGGTTCGAAGCCTGATGCTCTATCCGGGCTGAGCTACCGGCGCCCTTGAAGAAAACCCTAGTAATCTCGCCATCTTACCGCTGTGCTTAGCTGACCCGTCAACCGCGCAACCTTTTCCCCGTTCTCCCCGACATGGGGCGGGGATCGGACGATACCACGCCGAAAACTGCGGCCAGGGGTGCCCATCGAGGAGGCCTCCGAAGGTGCGGTTTCGCTGGCGGCATCCACTGGAAAGAGCGAGGAGAGCTATTTGTCCCGTTTCGTTGCGAACGAATGGCACTAGTCCACCGCTGGAATGCCATTAGGGATACGCTTCGCTAGACGGTTTCCACCATGCGCTTTCTGAAGCCACCCGAGCTGACGCAGTGGCCGTCGCCAAGCTGCACGCCGAGAGCTGGCGGGCTCACTATCGCGGGGCCTACCGGGATGAGTATCTCGACGGTGACGTGTTTGAGGACAGGCTTCGTGTATGGGATGAACGGCTGTCTGCGCCAGCACCGAATCAGTTCGTCGTTCTGGCCGAGGAGAGCGATAGCCTGATTGGCTTTGCCTGCGTTTACGGTGGACACGACGCGACCTGGGGATCGTTTCTCGACAACATCCACGTCCGACCCACGCATCAGGGGCGGGGTATTGGCATTGCGCTCATGGCCGAGGTGGCTGCGTGGTGTCGCACGCACTACGTCGATTGCGGTCTCTATCTTTGGGTGCTGAAGCAGAACCGGCGGGCGCAGCGCTTCTATCAGCGCCTCGCCGCCTCTGACCAGGGCGGGGAGTTCTCGGAGCCTCCTGGCGGAGGGCAGATCCACGGGCGTCGCTATGCATGGAAGGCCGCTCCGAACATCCCGCGGCGATAGAGCGGAATAGCCTTCAAGCCGCAACGTCCGCACGTCGAAAAGTGCAGATAGTGTCTGCCCGTCGCCCGTCTTCCCCTTCGTGACGGGCGTAAGCGCGGCTAACAGCATCCAGGGGTCACCTTCATCCGCGCGGAGACACTCCATGGACCTCCCGATTGACAGCAAGCCCTTTTCCGGTCGTGGCCTCGCACTTCGCACAGCCGGGCTCTTGAACGGCCCCCGGCTGCTCATTGACGGAGCCGAGATCAAAGGGAAGCGCCTTCGGTTCTCGCTGCGGGATAACTCCGGTGTTGCTCGGGAGATCCGCCTAAA
>Ga0187766_10002574_pt1 | contig 10660 bp, 15 predicted proteins | sample 0216_QUI02_MP05__4_FD_132971 | JGI IMG/M metagenome (GOLD analysis project Ga0187766, IMG submission 132971) | Tropical peat soil microbial communities from peatlands in Department of Meta, Colombia - 0216_QUI02_MP05_20_MG | ecosystem: Environmental > Terrestrial > Soil > Wetlands > Peat ... | reverse complement strand
GCGATCGCCGCCGAGAGTCGTGTGCGATGCTCATGCGCAGCTCAGCGGGACGTGATTGGTGCGGCTGCTCATCCATACCGGCTCGGCATCGGGGCATCTGCGCCCAGCGCTTCCGATCGCGCGAGCTTGGAGGGATCGTGGCCACGAGGTCGTCGTTGCCACTGGGGCGGCTGCTCGGGGCGAGACTGAGGGCTTGGGCCTTGAGTTCATCGAGCTGCCCGCGGTGGCGGGAGTCGGGGGTCAGTCGTTTCGGCGCGAGCTGGAGGACATGGATGGCGCTCAACGTATGCAGGCGGTTCTGGGGATGTTTTTCGAGATGGCGATGGCGCTGACGAAGCCGCTGGCCGACGTCGCGCAGAACTGGAAGCCCGACGTCATCCTCGGCGAGAGCACCTCGTGGGCGGCTTTGTTCGCCGGGGAGCTGACCGCCATCCCCGCGGCCACCTTCGGTTTCAACCCGCCGGACGCGCGGTTCCTGACCGAGCTGCTCGGCGACCAGTTCGCTGCGTTCCGCTCGGAGCTGGGACTGCCGGCCGATCCCGAGCTCGCAGCGTTCAACCGCTGGCTGAGGCTCGTGGGCTGTCCGCCGGAGTGGTTCTCCTCACGCGCTCTACCGCTCACGGCAACCTGATCCAGCCACCCCGCCCCCCCGGACGAGTCGGTCGACGAGCTCCCGCACGAGCTCGACAGCCGTCCCCTCGTCTGCGCCACGCTCGGCACCATCTTCAACGCCCAGCCGGGCGTGTGGTCGATGGTGCTCGAAGGCCTCGCCGCAGTGGATGCGAACGTGATCGCCACGGTGAGCCGTGACTTTGATCCCGCCGACTTCCGGCCGCAACCGCCGGGCGTTCGCGTCGAGCGGTTCATCTCCCAAGCGCTCATCCTGCCGCACTGCTCGGCCATGCTTGCCCACGGCGGGTAGGGTCGCTCATGGGCGCTCTGCGTCACGGCGTGCCCGTCGTCTCTCACGATTCCCACCAGTGTTGCGACGGTCTCCACGCCGCGTTGACGCGCGAGTCGTTTTCGGCGAGGCGGGCCGTCGCGCGGCGTTCACGCCGCTGATCACGGTTGGGGGCGGGATCACCGAGCGCCTGTTCGATCGTCAGGAGTTCCCGACGGTCAGCAAGGGGCTGTGGTTTGCGCCGCAGACCGTAACGACGGTCGGATACGGAGATGTCACGCCGAGGCGTGTCGACGGGCGGATCATCGCTGCGGTCGTGATGCTTTGCGGGATCGGTTTCATCGCTGTCATCACAGCCTCGGTGACCGCGGGGCTGATTGACAGCAGCCGACGACGGATCGCCGAGTCCGAGCGGGACTTGGCGCGAAGGTTGGAGGACGTCCGCGAACGGCTGGTCAGAATCGAAGCGGCGTCGATCAGCGGCGGTCGAAGGCGTGGGTGCTGGTCGAGGGTCCGCGTTCGTGCCCAGACTGCAGACGCCCGAGGTGCGAGCGCCAAGGGCCGCGGCAAGGCGGAAGCGGCGGTGAATGACGTAGAGATCGCCCGTGTTGCCCAGCACGTGATTCGTCGCGCGGGGGAGCCGCAGGTATCAGCTAGTGGGCGATCAGGACCTCCAGTGCGACGAGCGTTAAGCCGATGGCGAGGTTCAGGATGATCGTGACGAACGTCGCACCCGGATGCAGGTGCTCTAGGCGCGCGTATCGGATGCCCTGAGCCGTGAGCACGGCCACCCCGAGCCAGAGCGCCAGCTGAACCGCCGTCCGATGCTCCACTATGCCCGTGGCTCCCAACGCAACGGCGACCAACGGGATGATCGCTGCGGCGATCACCGCGAACTCCCGGCGGGCGATCGAGGCGACCTCGTCGACCGTGATGCGCCGTCCAAGGCTGAGGCTCTCGCCGAGCGCTTGCGAGTACACATGCGCGAGCCAGAGAACGACCACGCTACCCCCGGCGAGGACGACCAGCCGCCAGAGGTGGTGCTGGTAGGCGTGGGCGCCGGCCGCGATCACCGACATGACGATGATCGTCCCGTACACGGTCCCTGCGATCGTCTGGGGGTCGCCCAGAATCAACCGTTTCAGCGGCTGGTTCATCGGCGCTCGGTATGTTCGCCGACCGTCATGTCGGACCGCTTCCCACCCCGGCTTCCGTGCAGGCGAGAGAAGCAGGTCGGTCTCGATGGAGGAGGACTCAGTTGCCGTCCCGAGCTAGACGTCTCGCTCGCGGATGCGAGGGCCTGGGCCAGGCATGCTCGACTGGCGGCGAAATTACTTCCGCGTCGGACGATCTCAGCAGTGATCCGGCGTGGCTGCCGCGTCACTCCTCCTTCGCGAGAGAGGACCGCCAGCCGATTGTCGAACTCCGCGGTGCTAGCTCACTGCTCGGTTCGCTGCGGTCCAGCAAACGAAGCGCGCTTCCGTTATGGACGACAAGCGGGCGTCTGACGGAGGTCGCCTCGCCCCGCGCCGATCACTGCCGCTTGTCGTCAGCACTCTCGGCGTCGCCGGCGACGCCGCTGCTGAGGTTGCTCAGGAGGGGTAGCCAAACGTTCGCTGTCCCCCTTCTCGATCCAAGGGGCAAACGGGTGCCGGATCGGAACCCCGGCAGGGAGTCCGCCCCGCATTGTCCCGGCCTCGAGCGCGCTTACTGCGTTCAGCACCCGAATCGGGGGTAGATTGCCGTCAGTGGCAAGCGACCGTCCACCACACGAACCAGCCGAGCCCTTGGGCGCGGGAAGCCCCGCGAAACCAGCGTCCGCGGACTCCGCTTCTGTTCCGCCCGCCGGTGAGCCGCAGCAGGTACAGGCGAAGCCGCCGCGGACTCGGACGTCGACCGCGTTCAGCGGCTTCGTGGCCGGGGCGATCGTGCTGATCCTGCTGCTGATCTTCATCCTCGAGAACACGCAAAGCGTCAAGATCAGCTACTTCGGCGCGAGCGGTCACGTCGCACTTGGTGTCGCGCTGCTGTTAGCGGCGGTCGGCGGCGCGCTGCTCGTCGGGATCCTCGGGGCGGCTCGGATTGCGCAAGTTAGACGCCACGCGAAGCGCCACTCCCGTTCCGGGCGTGACTGATCGCCGTTCGCCGCCGGTTGAGCGCAAGCGGAGCTTGCCCTCATCGGTCGTCCGCCCCAAGCCGCCGTGCGGCTGAGACGGTCACGGGTCGCAGATTCTTGAGGCTCCCCGGCATCGATGTGGTCAGGGTGAGACGTTACGTCGAACGAGCCGCCGCGCGGCGAGCTCGCCCGCGGTCAGCAACGGGTTGGCAGTGGTGTTCACTCCACCGAGGCTCGCGACCGCGTGAACCGCGACCGCGTACTCGGGCCGGTTTGGAGCGAAATGGGCAAACACGTCGCCCTTGCGAAAGCCCCGCTCGGCGAGGCCCTTCGCAGTCCCTCGAACCGACTCCACCAGCCGGGCATAGGTGATCGTCCGGCCGCTCGGCGCATCGATCAACGCCGGCTTTTCGCCGAGCTCGCCGGCACGCGCGAGCACAAACTCAGCAAAAGACGCGTCTGGAATCTCGACATCTGGAAACGGGCCGCGGATCGTTTGGTAGCTTGCCGCCTGGATTCGCGGATTGCTCCGATGCGCGCCGTTCTTTGCCGTGAGGGAGCGAAGTCCGGGCATGAGTCCCCCTGATCTAGCGTTACCGGGTGTGCGTGAAGTGGACGCGACGGTAGATCGGCTCCGGTGCGGTTTCGTGGGGCGTTCGCCCTATCTTTGAGCCGCCCGCCTTCGGCAAGCACGCTTTGGCACATCGCGAGCAGGCTCGCTTCGGCGGGCTCGAGATCCACAGCCGATTCATGATCGGCGGCGAAGCAACGCCAACTCGTGCGCGAGTACACCGGCGGCTACGCGCTCACGAGCGTGCACGAGAAGCTGATATTCGCTGGTTGGGACCGAGTCGGTGTACAAGGTACACAGACGCGCCTGGGGCGCCCGCTAGTTGGCTTACCCTCGGTGTTTGCCCTCGTTCAGCGCGTCGGCCTGCTCACTCGTATCGCCGAATGTTGTCGACTCGATGTGGCGCTTGTGGCGTCGGTCTCAGGGCCTATCCTGGGAAGGAAGCTCAGTGCTGCCCCTGAGGGAAGCCAGGGTCAGCCCGGTAGCGGGCGGACCGGCCACGGGACATCATTCACCCATGCTTGCACCTATGCTTGCATCGACGCTGCACGCGATCGATCAACTCGAACTCGGCCAGGACGGCGATCAATCGTGCACCACCCGCAATGGCTCGGTGGGCGGCACGCTTAAAACGCGTGGTGCTCGCACTCACGGGCGAGGGTATTCGAATAAGGGGATCGCCGATCGACTGGTCATGTCCCGGAACAGTCGGCAACCAAATCGAGCACATCTATATGAAGATCGGCTGCTCCAGCCGCGCCGAGCGAGCCTGTTCGCAATGCAGCAGCTGCGCTCGGCGAGCTACAGACCGCTCAAAGGCAGGGCAAACGCCCCATGAAACCGCCGTGCAGTCGATCTACCGTTCCCGCGCAGCGTGCGAGACGACTCTGATCAGCGCGCCGTTACCCCAAGTTACCGCCGTGTTAGCGTGATCGCCGATCGTGCCTACCCACAGCTATCCCACATCTCGCCAATCTGAGGAGAACCGAGCGTCGATGACTGAACGACGGGTGGCCAGCGAGGTGCCGATCGACCGCGCTGCGATGGGGGCGGGTCCGCCAGAGCTCGAAGCGAGGCGGGCGCTGGTCGGAGCGCCGCCACGGCCGCGCGCGCATCCGCTGCTCGGATGGGCGCCGGATTTGCGCCGCAGCCAGGTTGAGGCGTACGTGCGGGTGATGCGCGAGCACGGCGATGTTGTCTGTCTGTCTGTCGGCCCGTCGTGGTTGGGTCTTGCTCCGTATTGCGTGTTTCATCCGGACGGCGTCAGGCAGGTGCTGGCTGGCTCGCGGGAGGCTTACACGAAGCGCAACCGGTTCTATGTGCAGATCGCCGAAGCGTTCGGGTGGGGACTGCTGACCGCCGAAGGCGAGCGCTGGCAGCACCAGCGGCGGCTGATCCAGCCCCTGTTCACCCGTAGGCAGATCGCCGGCTATGCGGAGCTGATGGCCGAGGAGGCGGCGGTGGTCGTGGAGGCCTGGCAGCGCGCCGCGAAGGACGGCGCAGCGGTCGACGCGAATGCCGAGATGGTCCGGTTGACGCTGCGGGTCGTGGGCGCTCGATCTTCGGCGACGACGTCGAGCAGGCGATTCCGGTGCTCGACTCAGCGTTCCCGGTGCTCAACCACCGTACATTCCAGCGGGGGACCACCCCCGTCGCTGCGCCCGTGTCCTGGCCGACGCCGGCCAACAGGCGGGCGAGGCGGGCGCGGCAAGCGCTCTATGGCGTCGTTGATCAGCTGATCGCCCGGCGGGCGCGGGCCGGCGCCGACGGGGATGATCTCGTGTCGCTGCTGCTGAGCGCCCGCGATGCTGACACTGGCGAGACGATGGACCTCCAGCAGGTGCGCGACGAGGCGCTGATCTTCCTGCTCGCCGGGCACGAGACGACCTCGACGGCGCTCACGTTCACGCTGCAACTCCTCGGCCAGCACCCTGACGAGCAGGCAAGGATTCACAGCGAGCTCGACGCGGTACTCGGTGGGCGGGCGCCAGCGGCGAACGACGTGCCTGCGCTGCAATGCACAGCGATGGCGATCAAGGAGGCGATGCGTCTGTATCCGCCCGCCTACGCGGTCGGTCGGCGCGCCGAGCTCGAGAGCGAGATCGGCGGCTACGTGATACCGGCGGGCGCCGATGTACTCGTGAGCCAGTACGCGACGCACCGACACCCGGAGTTCTGGCAGGACCCGGAGACATTCGACCCTAGCCGGTTCACCCCCGAGCGTGAGCAGGCACGCCATCGCTTCGCCTATTTTCCATTCGGCGCCGGCCCGCGGGCCTGCATCGGATCGCAGTTCGCGATGCTCGAGGCGGTGATCGCCGTGGCCGTCCTGCTGCAGCGCTTTCGGCTCCGCAGCGAGGTGGCCGAGCCCCCAGTCGACACGGCGGGCATCACCTTGCGACCGCGCGGCCCGGTGCCGATCCGGCCGACGCCGCGGTGAGCGCGTTCGCGATACGCGAGATGGGTGTGCGGTGTCGTGACGAACCGCACCCGGGCTACGTTACGGATCCCGAACAATCGGTTCTCAGCGAGCTCCATTAGTCAAACGTAGGCGGGGGACCGGGACGCGCGCTGGTCTAGTCGATGAGGGCGACGGCGCGAGTCCATCCCGCTGATCCGCCCTTGATGGTGACCGGGAAGCAGATGACAATGAAGCCGGTGTCGGGTAGCCGGTCCAGCGCGTGCAACTTCTCGAGCTGACAGTAGCCGCGCTCGCGCCCGGCTTTGTGGCCTTCCCAGATGATCGACGGGTCACGGTCGCGCTTGAATCGCTCCAGAGTGGCGCTGAACGGCGCGTCCCAGCTCCAGCCGTCGGTGCCGACGATCCGCACGCCTCGCTCGAGGAGATACAGCGTGGCATCGCGCCCGAAGCCGCAGCCTGCGTGGATGTAGTCATCGTGGCCGTAGCGGGAGCCGGCTCGAGTGGCGCACAGGACGATATCCAGCGGCTGCAGGGTGTGGCCGATCCGTGCGAGCTCGCCGTCGAACTCGCCGGGCGTGACGACGTGCCCGTCGGGGAGGTGTCGGAAGTCGAGTCTCACCCCGGGTCGCATGCACCAGTCCAGCGGGATCTCGTCGATCGTGATCGCGCGCTTCCCGCCGTCCATCGTCGGGTGATAGTGCCAGGGCGCATCCATGTGGGTTCCGTTATGGGTCGAGATCCGTACCCTCTCCACCGCCCACCCCTTCCCATCTGGCAGCTGGTCCGGGGTGAGGCCCGGAAACGCAGCGGCGAGGTCCCGGGCACCTTGATCGTGCCCGGTGTAGTCGATCTCGACCTTCTGGAACGGCGGATCGGCAGGGACGTCGTTTGCGAGCGGGACCGAAAGGTCGACAATCGGCATCAGATGGCCTCCGTAGGGATGACAGTTGCTATCGAAAGGGGGAGCTGGCGCAGGTCCGGCACGATCCCCGCGTAGGTGTCCGCGACGGTCAGCCGGAACGCGTCTCCGGCGTGCTCGGTCCTCACCTCGATCGAACCTTCCGGCGTGAACGTGACCGCGTTGGAGAGCAGATTGACCAGCAGCCGATCGAACTTCCTCCGGTCAACATACAGATCTGCGCCGTCGAGCCGCCGGTCGAGCACCAGCCGCCAGTCGAGCCCGCCCCGCTCGACCGCTCGCGAAACTGGGCGGCGCGCTGTTCGACGAACCGGTTGACTCCCGGCATCCGCGCGCACCGAAGCTCCATCCGGCCCGCCTCCAGCTTCGCCAGTCGGCGTCGCTCGGCCGCACGGGGCGGACCAGCGTTGCGCTGCCGTCGGTAAGCATGACCCGGCTCAACCACCGCCTCGATCCGCGCGCGTCGAGCATCGGCGCCGATCGACGACCACCGTGGCTCGCTTGAGCGCGAGCTGAGGTGATCGATGCCGGCTTGCCCCGGCTGCCTTCGGCCGCGCGAGCGACGGCGATCCCTCCATCATCCATAACCGTCGCTGGCGGCTGGTTTCCAGGTGGCTCGCCTCCGTGCGTGCGCGGAACTGAGCCGGGGCGGCGGTGCTCTGCTCGTTTGGCGGCGAGCCGATCGCGAAAGCGGGCGACGTCGATCAGCACGCAGCGCGTGCACCCCGGCGGCGACGAGCCCGCCGGCCGAATCCTCGACGACGACCGCGAAGCGAACCTTGCCGAATATCGTCGCGGCCAGCGTGTGTCGCGATGTTGTCGGTTCGATGCGACGCTCGTGGCGTCGCTGCGCTGATTGACATGCGCCGCAACGCGAACGCTTCTGGCCTCGACGCTACACAGCCCTCAGCAAAGCTCATAAATGTGCTTCTAGCCTATGTCGCGCCAGCGTGCTCATGGCCTGCGTTGCTTCCCGGTCGCAGGCGTTGCTGCTCAGAAGTTGCTAACCTCGCCGCGGGCGGTTTGGTGCATCTATCGTTATCTGTCGCTCAACGGTCGCTTGCCGTGAACCCGATTGACCGGTGGTCTGTGCACGGCCTGAGGCGTCCGACGTAAGGCAGAGCAAGTCCTTGGTAGACACGCTGAGGCGATCGTTACGAATGCGGTGGGTGTGTTGACGGACGTCTCGCGACACGGACACGGTGAGGCGGAGCGCGACGTAGCCCGACGGCTGCAGGAGGTCGAGGCGACCGCCCAGGTCGGTTCGTGGAGCTGGGACATTGACGCCAACGTGGTTACGTGGTCGGATGAGCTCTATCGCCTTTACGGGCTGGCGCCGCAGTCGGTGCCCATGAGCTATGAGACCTACATGCAACTGCTTCCCGCTGATGAGCGTGATCACGTGGCGGAGATTGTCGGCCGCTGCCGCGAGTCGGGGCATCCGGCGGTGTTCACGCACCGGGTCGTGCTGGCCAGCGGCGACACGCGCTGGCACCAGTGCAGGACGCAGACCGTGATCGGCGATGGGCGCGTGGTGCGCTTGTTCGGCACCGCACAGGACATCACGGAGCGCATCCGCACCGAGCGGGCGCTGCGCGCGTCTCGCTTGCGGATCGTGCAGGCCGCCGACGAGGCCCGACGACGCCTGGAGCGTGACCTCCACGACGGCGCGCAGCAGCGGCTGACGACGGTGGGGCTGATGCTGCGCTCGGCGCACGCCCAACTGACCCGAGATGGCGATTCGGAGCTCGAACGCGAAATGCGCCAGGCGATCGACGAGCTCCACGCCGGGCTCGACGAGCTGCGTGCGCTGGCCCGCGGCCTACACCCAGCGCTCCTGAGCAACGAGGGGCTGGTGCCCGCGGTCCGCGCGCTCGTCGCCCGCTCGCCGTTGCCGGTGAAGCTGGCAGCCGGGCCGGTCGGTCGGTCGCCCAGTCCAGTCGAGACGGCCGCCTACTTTGTGATCTCTGAGGCGCTGACGAACGTAGTCAAGCACGCCGCGGCCTGCTCGGCACAGGTCAGTGTCCAGTCTCACGACGGTACCCTGGTCGTCGAGGTCACGGACAACGGCGCGGGCGGCGCGGTGATCGATGCGGGCAGTGGGCTGCGGGGCCTGTCTGACCGGGTCGCCGCGCTCGACGGCCGGCTAGAGCTCGACAGCGCGGTCGGGGGCGGCACGCGGCTGCGTGCCGAGCTGCCGTGCGCGTAGCGCTCGCCGATGCCGTGGCCCTGTTCCGCGCCGGGCTGACCAGCCTGCTCACCGAATCGGGGATCACCGTCACCGCCGCGGTGGGATCGTCCGAGCAGCTGCTCGCAGCCGTCGACCGCGACTCACCCGACGCCGCGATCATCGACATCCGGATGCCGCCGACGCACACCACTGGACAGCGCCGCGTAGCACGATCCAGAGCGTTGAGCGAATGTCGATCCGGGTGTCGCGGGAGGCGCTCACGACGCTTAGGCTGTCGCGGACGGCGGTGATCTCCGCTTGGTTGAAGTGGCGGAAGAAGATGATCTGTTCGAGATACGAGTCGTGGATCCGGCATGGTGTCAGCGGAGCAGACACGGAGGCTTGGCCCGGAATGCGGGCGTGGCTGGCGTGTGGCTCTGGGGCGAGCTCGGAGGCAATTGCGACGTGGCGAGCGAACAGGTGCTGCAGAGCTGCCTCCCACGCTGCCGGCAGCAGTGCGCCCGCTGGTGTTCGCGCAACGCGAAGTGCGCGAAGTGCAGCCCGGTCAAGCAGTCGGTCGCTCGGGGCGGTATCGGGCAGCTGCGTATCGCTGCGTGTTGCGTGCCGAGCGTCGGCGAGCGTCATGAGCTCGCCATCGGGCTCTCGCGCCGCGGCGCCGCGCAGCGGGTCTGATCTGGTCGCCCGGGCTCGGAGGACGCTTATAGCTCGAGCTCCTGAAGATCGAAGAGAGACCGCCATCATCGTCGGGGCTGGCGATCAGCATCGAGTATTCGGGCGCGCACGCCCACGCCTCGCGATCCGCGGGCAGCGGCTCTGAGGGGAGGCGACGACCAGCGTCCTCGTCGGACGATCAACATTGGCGCGCCCCTGTTGGTTGCGCCCCTCGCCACCGAGCGCGGTGACATGGTAGAGGGTCGTGTAGTCGTACTCGCGCTCTGGAGGCTGTCGCAAAACCTCTGACGGACCATACACCGGAAACTGGTCTGTAAAGTGCGAATCCGAATCCTCAGTTTGTGGTGGGTGCTCCGGCGCGGGATTGCGACAGCCTCCGTGGGGACCGAACGTGACAATCCTTGCGTCGCGTGGGGATCTCGTAACGTTGTGGTCGCGTGCGGGACCGAACGTGACAATCCTCCTGCCGCCCGAGGATTGCGTAACGTTGCGGTCGGTCGTAAGGCTGTCGCACCTGACGGCCCACACGTCTCGGGAGGTGGTCCGGCCCGGGATTTGCGACAGCCTCCTTGCGTCCGCCAATCGCGCAATGGTGCACACCTGCGTATCAGGGAAGGCAAACACCCGCGCGTCATCCTTCCCCTCAGCCTTTCGTGGGTGCCGCACCCCAACATCGCCTCCATCCCGAACTACCGCTCGGCGTCTGGGGGGCGGGTGTCTGAGCGGAAGTGTTCGAGGTCGGCCTTGATGGCCTGCAGCTCTACAGCAAGCTCGTCGAGCTTGTTCATGACAGGATCGTCCTTGCTGACTTTGCGGTTGGCCTCCACGCGGGACACGAAGCCGCTGGTGATGGCGGCGGTCACCACCG
>Ga0187766_10002573_pt1 | contig 10663 bp, 8 predicted proteins | sample 0216_QUI02_MP05__4_FD_132971 | JGI IMG/M metagenome (GOLD analysis project Ga0187766, IMG submission 132971) | Tropical peat soil microbial communities from peatlands in Department of Meta, Colombia - 0216_QUI02_MP05_20_MG | ecosystem: Environmental > Terrestrial > Soil > Wetlands > Peat ... | reverse complement strand
GGTAGCCGAACACGAAGGCCATCGCCGCGGGCACCACCAGCACCGCCAGCAGCGTGAACGGCGCACTGTAGAAGGGCCTCCAGAAGAGCGGCAGCTCGGTGACCCGGTTCCACACCATGAAGTCCGGCAACACGTTGCGATAGACGCTCTGGGTGCCGATCTCCAGCATCAGGTGCATGCCCATCGCGTACGCCCCGAGCCCGAAGAACACGCCATGGCCCAGGGACAGGACGCCCGCGTAGCCCCAGATGAGGTCGATGCCGAGCGCGAGGATCGCGTAGGCGAGGAACTTGCCGAAGAGGTTCAGGGTGAAGTCGGAGAGGCGCAGCGGCGAGCCCGCGGGCAGCGCGTTCAGTCCGGGTAGCACCACCACGAGGAGCACCGCGCCGGCCAGGAGGCCCCAGCGCTCAAGACTCCGCATAGCGTCCCTTCGCCGCGAAGAGCCCGGACGGGCGGCGCTGGATGAACAGGATCACGAGGATCAGGATCAGGACCTTGCCGAACACCGCGCCGAGGCCCGGCTCGATGATCTTGTTGAGCCCGCCGATGCCCACCGCCGCGAGGATGCTGCCGAGCAGCTTGCCGACCCCGCCCGTCACCACCACCATGAACGAGTCCACGATGTAGTTCTGCCCGAGCTCGGGACCCACGTTGCCGATCTGGGTGATCGCGCAGCCCGCGAGGCCGGCGAGGCCGGCCCCGAGCGCGAAGGTGCCCGCGTCGACCCAGCGCGCGCGGACCCCGAGGCACGCGGCCATCCCGCGGTTCTGCGTGACCGCGCGGATCCGCAGGCCCGCGTCGGTTCGGAACAGGAGCAGGTACATGGCGGCCACGCAGAGCGTGGCCAAGCCGATGATGAACAGTCGGTTGTACGGGAGCTGGACGCCGATCATGACCGGGACGCCGCCCGAGAGCCACCGGGGCGAGGTCACGTCCACGTTGGCCGCGCCGAACCAGAGGCGGAGCCCCTGCTGGATAATCAGGCTGATACCCCAGGTGAGGAGCAGGGTCTCGAGCGGCCGGCCGTAGAGGAAGCGGATCACGCCCCGCTCGAGCACGAACCCCACCGCTCCCGAAACGAGGAACGAGAACGGCAGCGCGGCCAGGAAGTAGTAGTCGAACCGATCCGGGAAGTAGGTCGTGAACCAGCCCTGCATGAGGAAGGTGGAGTACGCCCCGAGCGCCATCAGCTCGCCGTGGGCCATGTTGATCACGCCCATGAGGCCGAAGACGATGGCGAGGCCCAGCGCCATCAGGAGCAGGATCGAGGACAGCGACAGGCCCTGGAAGGCGATCTCGATGCCCTGGGTCAGCAGGCCCCAGCGCTCGATCTGCTTCACCGCGGTGCGGGACGCCGCGGCCAGCGCGGGCGGGGTCTGCGGATCGGCCCCCAGCTCCCGCAGGCGATCGAGCCCGTTGGCGCTCTTCACGCGTCCGAGCGCCCCGGCTGCCGCGACCTTCTCCGCGTCGCCGCCGGTGCGCAGCTGGATCAGGGCCACCGCCTCCTGCAGCGCGAAGCGAACCCAGCGGTCGGTCTCCTTGTCCAGCGCGGTCTGGAGCATGGGCAGCGCGGATGGGTCGCCCGCGTTGCCCATCTTGGTGGCCGCGGCGCGGCGCGTGGCCGGATCCGGGTTGACCAGATCGTTCTGGCCCGAGAAGGCGTCGATCAGCGGGCGGATCGCGATCCGCAGGCTCCGGCCGGTGGACACCTCCTCGAGCTTGGCCAGCTCGACGAGCAGCGGTTTGCCGTCCGGCCCGAGGATCGGCTCGCGCCCGTACGCGGTGAACAGCGGAACCAGCGTCTTGTCGCCGTCGGTGACCTTGTCGCCGACGATGACCGTTTCCTTCTTGCCTCCGGGTAGCGGCCGGACGTACACGCTTCCCTCTCGAAGCGCCTCGAGCAGGGGCAAAATCTTGCGGTCGCCGGTCTTGCCAAGCGACACCGCGGCGGCCTCCTGCACGGAGGTGTCGGCGGACGTCACGTCGATGATGGCCTTCGCCATGTCGGGGGGGAGCGTCGTGGAGGCGGGAGCGGCGCTCTGCGCCACTGCCGGGGCGGCGAGCCCCGGCAGCAGCGCGAGCGCGAGGAGCAGCGACTTCAGCACGAGCGTGAGCTACGCGTTCTTCTGATACGTACCCTGGTGCTTGATCCAGTCGCAGCCCTTGTCCGGGCTGGTGTACTGGCTCCACGGCTCGGCCTTCACGAGACCCTTGGAGCGGGAGACGACCTTGAACTGGCCGTCCTTGAGGATTTCCCCGATCAGCACGGGCTTGTACGTGTGCTGGTTGGCCTCGTCCATCTTGATCATGCCGCCCGGAGCCAGGAACGTCTGGCCGTAGACCGCCTTGCGGACCGCGTCCACCTCGAACGACTTGGCCTTTTCGGCTGCCTGCTTCCAGATGTGGACGCCGAAGTAGGCCGCCTCCATCGGATCGTCCGTGACGCGCTTGTCACCGCCGGGCAGGTTGTTCTTCTTCGCGTAGGCCTTGAAGGCCGCGACGAACTTCTTGTTCTGCGGCGTGTCCACCGACTGGTAGTAGTTCCAGGCGGCGAGGTGGCCGACGAGGGCGGAGGTGTCCATGCCGCGCAGCTCGTCCTCGGCCACGCTGAACGCCATGATCGGGCACTGCTCGGACCGCAGGCCCTGGTTTGCGAACTCCTTGTAGAAGGGGACGTTGCTGTCGCCGTTGATCGTCGAGAGCACCGCGGCGCTGCCGCCGGAGGAGAAGCGCTTGATCTTGCCGACGATCGTCTGGTAGTCCTGATGGTTGAAGGGCGTGTACTCCTCCGCGATCGAGTCCGCGGGAATCCCCTTGGCGAGCAGGAACGCGCGGAGGATCTTGTTCGCGGTGCGCGGGAACACGTAGTCGGTGCCCAGCAGGTAGAACTTCTTGTAGCCGCCGCCCTCCTTCGACATCAGGTACTCGGCGGCGGGGATCAACTGCTGGTTCGGGGTGGCGCCCGTGTAGAAGACGTTCTTCGAGCACTCCTCGCCCTCGTACTGCACGGGATAGAACAGCAGACCGTTGTTGTTCTCGAACACGGGCAGCACCGACTCCCGGCTGACCGACGTCCAGCAGCCGAACACCACCGCGACCTTGTCCTGGAGGAGGAGCTGCTTGGCCTTCTCCGCGAACAGGTCCCAGTTGGAGGCCGGGTCGACGACGACCGGCTCGATCTTCTTGCCCATGACGCCGCCCTTGGCGTTGATCTCGTCGAACGCCATCATGCAGACGTCACGGAGCGACACCTCGCTGATCGCCATGGTGCCGGACAGCGAGTGCAGCACCCCGACCTTGACCGTCCCGCCGCCCTGCGCCCTCAGGATGGACGGGAAGCCGACGCCGGCCGCGGCGCCGAGACCCACCGCACCCGCGGTTTTGAGGAAGCTCCTGCGTGAGACTTCTGCCATACCGGTCTCCTTTCACTCCGAGCAGTGATGTGTCCGACCCGTCATTGGGTCTCGGTCCCTGGACGGTACCGGCGCTCGATCACCGACCCCGCTGTCTCGGTGCGCCGCCCGGTCCTTGAGCAATCCGCATGCCCCGGTCCCGGGTCAATGTTTCCAGTCGGTTGTCCGGCGAAGCCCCTTCCGAAAGCCAAAAGGACTGCCTACTCGGTAGGCAGTCCAATCGGGGTGCCCGTGAAATCGGCAGCCGGCCTACAGCTTGGCCGGCCGCGCGTGTCCCATCTCTTCGGTCAGCAGGAGCGCCTGGGCGACCTCGGCCATCGGTTTGCGGGTGTCCATGGCCGTCTTCTGGATCCGTCGGAACGCCTCGGGCTCGCTGAGCCCCAGGCGCATCATCAGGATGCCCTTCGCCCGCTCCACCAGCTTGCGCGACTCCAGCTTGCGCTTGAGCGTCTCGTTCTCTTTCCGGATGGCCTCGATCTCGCGGAACCGGTGGACCGCGACGTCGAGCGTCGGCCCGAGCTCCTCAGCGCGCACCGGCTTGGCGAGGAACCCCAGCACACCCGCGTCCACCGCGCGGGCCACGACCGGCGCGTCGGTGTGGCTCGTGAGCATGACGACCGGGCACGGCGACACGGTCATGACCTCCCGGGCCGCCTGTACGCCGTCGCCGTCGGGGAGGCCGACCGCCAACACCGCCACGTCCGGCCGATGCTTGTCGACCAGCCGCAGGACGTCCTCCGCCCGGCTCCCGTTTCCTACCACTTGCCCGCCCTGGGCCGTGACCGCTTCGGCCACCGCGGCCCGAGACGGAGCGTGATCGTCGATGATGAGCACCCGCCAGTGTGGTTTCATGCCGCTGCGGAAAAGCAAGCGCGGTGCCATGGGCCCGCCCAGCAAATCCAGGGAGTTGAACGGCACGCCTCGCTGGGGTGTGCCGCCCCGGCGGTCAGCTGAAGGCGCGCCGCCCACGCCATGAGCAGTTGCGGCCTCCTGCTCGCTCCGCGGGGCGGGGTGAGACAGGAGGCCGCGGGATGAGACGGCGCGTCGGGCGCCGTGCCTAGATGTCGTAGTAGAGGGCGTACTCGTACGGATGCGGCCGCAGCCGTACCGGGTCCACCTCGTTCTTCCGCTTGTACTCGATCCAGGTCTCGATCAGGTCCGGCGTGAACACGTCCCCCTTGAGCAGGAACTCGTGATCCTTCTCGAGGTTGTCCAGCACGATGTCGAGCGCACCCGGCAGCTGCTTGATCTTCTTCTGCTCGGCCGGCGGCAGCTCGTACAGATCCTTGTCCACCGGCTTGCCCGGGTCGATCTTGTTGGCGACGCCGTCGAGGCCCGCCATCACGCAGGCCGCGAAGGAGAGGTACGGGTTGCAGGTCGGGTCCGGCGTGCGGAACTCGATTCGCTTGGCCCCTTCGGCCTTGCTGTACATCGGGATGCGGATCGCCGCCGAGCGGTTGCGCTGGCTGTACACCAGGTTGATCGGGGCCTCGTAACCCGGCACGAGCCGCTTGTAGCTGTTGGTGGACGGCGCGATGAACGCGAGCAGCGCCGGCGCGTGCTTGAGAATGCCACCGATGTAGTACAGGCACATCTTCGAGATGTCCGCGTAGCCGCCCCGCTCGTAGAAGAGGTTCTTGCCGTTCTTCCACAGAGACTGGTGGGTGTGCATGCCCGAGCCGTTGTCCTGGAACAGGGGCTTCGGCATGAACGTGGCGGTCTTGCCCCACTTCTTGGCGGTGTTCTTCGCGCAGTACTTGTACCAGCACACCTTGTCGGCCATCTTCGTCAAGGTGTCGAAGCGCATGTCGATCTCGGTCTGGCCACCGGTGGCCACCTCGTGGTGGTGCACCTCGACGCGGACCCCGACCGACTCCAGGGCCAGGACCATGTCCGACCGGATGTCCTGGAACTTGTCCATCGGCGGGACCGGGAAGTAGCCCTGCTTGTAGCGCGGCTTGTAGCCGAGGTTGGGCCGCTCCGGATTGCCCTCGAGCCCGGTGTTCCACGCGCCGGCTTCCGAGTCGATGAAGTAGAAGCCGTAGTTGTAACTCTGGTCGAAGCGGATCGAGTCGAAGAAGAAGAACTCGAGCTCCGGCCCGATGTAGATCGTGTCGGCCAGCCCGGTCTTCTTGACGTGGGCCTCCGCCTTCTGCGCGATGTACCGCGGATCGCGGCTGTAGGCCTTGCCGGTGATCGGATCGCGCACGTTGCAGATGAGCACGACGGTGGGCACCGCGGTGTACGGATCCATCTGCGCGGTCGACGCGTCGGGGATCAGCAGCATGTCCGACTCGTCGATCGACTGGAAGCCGCGGATCGAGGAGCCGTCGAAACCCAGGCCGTCCTCGAAGATGTCTTCTTTCAGCTCGGAGACCGGGATCGAGAAGTGCTGCCAGAGACCGGGCAGATCGATGAAGCGCAGATCCACGATCTTGGCGCCCTTCTCCTTGGCCATCTTCAATACGTCCTTCGGAGTCATGCCTTCTACCTCCTTGTCGGCTGGTCTGATCGTGGGATCTGGAGCGCCCCCGGGACGGGGCCCCCGGCGGTCCCCAACATTACGGGCTCGCCACGGGCCACGTCAAGCGGGCCGCTCCATCAATGGCCGGGTTTCATCGCGCCCGCGTAGGAGCCGGTGCCGCCGCCCACCGAGTACTCCCCGTAGGACGACCCGCCCAGCACGTAGGCGGTCTCGGAGTGCTGGGAGAGGTCGAGGCCCGCCATCTCGTCCTCGCCGCTGACTCGCAGCCCCATGATCGCGTCGAGCACCTTCAAGATCACCGTGGTCATCACGAAGCCGAGAACCCACGTGACCACGACCGCGACGAACTGGATCCAGAGCTGCTTCGGATTGCCGTAGAGGAGGCCGTCGCCGCCAGCGTCGTTGACGAGCTTGGTGGCGAAGACCCCGGTGGCGAGCGCGCCCCACGTGCCCCCGACGCCGTGCACGCCCACCACGTCGAGCGAATCATCGTAGCCGAGACGCGACTTCAAGTTGCACGCGGTGTAGCAGATGAAGCCGGCCACCGCCCCGATCACGATCGCGGCCATCGGCGTGACGAACCCCGCCGCGGGCGTGATCGCCACCAGCCCCGCCACCGCGCCGGACGCCGCGCCTAGGACGGTCGGCTTGCCGCGCGACGACCACTCGGTGAACATCCAGCCGAGCGCCGCGGCGGCGGTCGCCGTGTTCGTGGTCATGAACGCGTGGGCGGCGAGTCCGTTGGCCGCCAGCGCGCTCCCCGCGTTGAAGCCGAACCATCCGAACCAGAGCAGGCTCGCGCCCATCACGGTGAGCGGGAGGTTGTGCGGCGGCATCGGCTGATGCCCGTAGCCGTGCCGCTTGCCGATGATCAGCGCCGCCGCCAGGGCGGAGATGCCCGAGGAGATGTGCACGACGGTCCCGCCCGCAAAGTCGAGCGCGCCCCAGTTGTGCAGCCACCCCCCCGCGCCCCACACCCAGTGAGCGAGCGGATCGTAGACCACCGTCGCCCAGACCACGATGAAGACCAGGAAGGTGGAGAACTTCTTGCGCTCGGCGAAGGCCCCGGTGATGAGCGCGGGCGTGATCACCGCGAACATCATCTGGAAGAGCATGTACGCGGTATGCGGGATCGTCGGCGCGTAGTCGGGGTTGGGTGTCGCGCCGACGCCCTTGAGACCGACCCAGTCGAGCCCACCGATGACGCCGCCATGATCGGGTCCGAAGGCGAGACTGTAACCCCAGAGCACCCACTGCAGCGAGATCAACGCGAGGATGATGAAGCTCTGCATGAGCGTGGCGAGAGCGTTCTTCTGCCGCACCATGCCGCCGTAGAAGAGCGCGAGGCCCGGAGCGGTCATGAGGAGCACGAGCGCCGTGGACACCAGCACCCACGCGGTGTCCCCGCTGTCGATCTTCGGCGGCGAGGGCGCCGGCGCGGGCGCGGCCGGCGTGGCCGGGGCGGTGGGCGTCTGCGCCATCGACACCCCGAACAGGGCTAAGGCCAGCCCGAGCGTGCCCAGCAGGATCAGACTTGCGTGGATCGCTCCCTTCACCGCGGCTCCTCCTTGGCTCACAGTGCGCTCTCGTCCCGCTCCCCGGTGCGGATCCGCACCGCGGTGTCCACCGGCACGATGAAGATCTTCCCGTCGCCGATGTTGCCGGTCTTGGCCGCGCCGGCCAGCACGCCGGCCACCTTGTCCACGAGGTTGTCGGGCACCACCACCTCCACCTTGATCTTCGGGAGGAAGTCCACCGTGTACTCGCCGCCGCGGTATAGCTCGGTGTGGCCCTTCTGGCGGCCGAACCCCCTCACCTCGGACACCGTCATCCCGATGACCCCGATGCCGGTCAGGGCCTCCTTGACGTCATCGAGCTTGAACGGCTTGATGATGGCCTCGATCTTTTTCATGTAAGCCTCCCGGCGGCTGGACTGCACTCGTCATGCCGCCGGGCAGACGGCACCCGAGGCCCAACAAATCAATCGATTACGGCACGTCGCCCGGTGGGAGAGACAGGAGCGTGACTACAAAATAGGCAGGGCGATGGAAATTGCCTTTCGGCTAGGCAGGACGGGACCTAGTCGCGCCAGACCCCATCCTCGGCCGCGACCGGCTGCTTGATCGACGGCGCGACCTCGGTGGTGCCCGGCACGGCCACCCGGAGAGCAGCCCATAGCTCCTTCAGGTCTGGCGTCTTCGGGGCCAGGAGCACGCCCGGCAGCTGCGGCCGCTCCGCCTCGGTGAAGGTGCCCGAGCACACGATGACCTTCGGCCGTGGGCTCAGCCGGCTCAGTCGCTTGAGGAAATTCATCCCATCCATCCGTGGCATGCGGATATCCAGCACGATGACATCGGGTCGCACGGAGCCGAGCACAGAGAGGGCCTGGTGGCCGTCGATAGCCTCGAACAGGTCGAACTGGCTTTCCAGGGCCATCCGGTAGAGATTCCGCCAGGCGGGGTCGTCGTCAACCAGCAACACGCGGGGCATGGTGCACCTCCGGAGCCCGCGTAGGGGCAAGAGTGCTGCCAGGAAGGCAGGTTAATCTTTTCACGTAGTTGAACCAGCTAGGCTCATACGGGGCGGCACCCGATCGACGTCGGGGGCGGACAGATGTCTGCGAGACGACGTCAGGCGCGGCGCTGGGGGATCCCGTGCCGGCGCATCTTGGAATACAGGGTGGGCCGCCTCAGGCCGAGTACCTGGGCGGCGGCCTGCTTGTTCCAGCCCGTTGATTCGAGCGCGCGCACGATCGAGACCCGCTCGATCTCCTCGAGGGAGCCGGGCGGCGGCGCCGTACCGTTGGGCGACGGATCGGACTGGAGCGCCTCGGGCAGATCGCCGAGCGCGATCTCGCGCCCGCGCGCTACCAGGACCGCGCGTTCGATCGCGTGCTCCAGCTCGCGGATGTTCCCGGGCCAGGCATAGGAGAGGAGCCGGCGGTAGGCCTCGGGGTCGATGCCCTCGATCTCACGCCCGTGCTTGGTGCGGAAGCGCTCGAGGAAGGACTTGGCGAGGAGCGGGATGTCGCCTGACCGCTCGCGGAGCGAGGGGAGCGCGACCGTCACCGTGTTGATCCGGAAGTAGAGGTCCTGGCGCAGCCGCCCGTCGCGGAGGGCCACCTCGGGCTCGCGGTTGGTGGAGCAGATCAGGCGGAAGTCGACCGGGACCGTCTTGGCGCCGCCCAGGCGACGCACCGTCCGGTCCTCGAGCACGCGGAGCAGCTTGGCCTGCAGGTCGAGCGGCATCTCGGTGATCTCGTCGAGCAGAAGCGACCCGCGGTGCGCCTCCTCGAGAAGGCCCGGCTTGTCGGTGGAGGCTCCGGTGAAGGCCCCCTTCACGTGGCCGAAGAGCTCGGACTCGATCAGGTCCTTCGGCAGCGCCGCGCAGTTGATCTTCACCAGCGGCCCTTCCGCGCGCGTGCTCTTGGCGTGCACCGCGTTGGCGGCCAGCTCCTTGCCGGTGCCGCTTTCGCCCACGACGAGGACGTTGGCGTCGGACGCGGCGACCGACTCCAGCATCTCGAACACCCGCTTGATCGCCGGCGAGGAGCCGAGCATCTCGCCGTAGGCCGCTTGCTCCGCCAGCTTGCGCCGGAGGTCCGACGTCTCGGCCAGGAGCCGTCGCCGCTCGAGCGCCTTGCCCACGAGCATCAGCATCTCGTCGGCGTCGAACGGCTTGGCCACGAAGTAGAACGCTCCCTGCTTGGTGGCCTCCACCGCCTTCGAGATGGATCCGTGCCCGGTCATGATGATGACCTCGATCGACGGATCTTTCGCCTTCAGCAGGCGGAGCAAATGCAGGCCGTCACCGTCCGGGAGGATCAGATCGACCACCGCGAGCGCGAACTCGCGGGTCTCCATGCGGAGCATCGCGCCCACCGTGTTGCCGGCGGTCTCGACGTCATGCCCCTCCCGCTCGAGGGTGAGCCGGAGGTTCTCGGCGATGACGGTTTCGTCGTCGACGACGAGGATGCGGGGTTTCACGACATCCAGCCTAACATAGGCCGATTTTCCCCATGTCACCCCGCTGACACTCCGGCCTGCGGGAACGCGGGCGTGGTCGCTCTCAGCGGTCGGGTGCTCGCCTTGACAGGGTCTGGAGCGGCGAGCAATATGCGGGGCATGCATTTCGGCTTCTCGTTGCCGGGGCGTGGTCCGCTCGCGACGCCCGATGCGCTGATGAAGCTCGCCCGCAAGGCCGACGCGCTCAAGTACTCCTCGCTCTTCGTCACCGACCACGTCGTGATCCCGGCGGCCTATAGCTCGCCCTACCCCTACGCGCCCTCGGGTCGGTTCGCCGGGGACTGGACGAACGGCTACCTGGAGCCGCTCGCGCTCATGGGAGTCCTCGCAGGACTCACCTCGCGCGTCAAGCTCGGCACGAGCGTGCTCGTGGTGCCCTACCGCAATCCGGTGGTGACGGCCAAGATGCTGGCCACGATGGACGTGATGTCGGGCGGCCGGCTGATCCTCGGCGCGGGCGTGGGCTGGATGCGCGAGGAGTTCGAGACGCTCCAGGCGCCCCCCTTCGAGCAGCGCGGGCGGGTGACCGACGAGTACCTGAGGCTGATGCGGGAACTGTGGACCAAGGAGCCCGCGCAGTTCACGGGCGCCCACTACCGCCTCGCGCCGGTGAGCGCCATGCCCAAGCCGCGGCAGAAGGGCGGCATCCCGATCTGGATCGGCGGGCACACCGACGCCGCGCTGCGCCGGACCGGCGAGCTGGCGGATGCGTGGCACCCGATCGGCATGCGGCCCCCGGC
>Ga0187766_10002572_pt1 | contig 10665 bp, 12 predicted proteins | sample 0216_QUI02_MP05__4_FD_132971 | JGI IMG/M metagenome (GOLD analysis project Ga0187766, IMG submission 132971) | Tropical peat soil microbial communities from peatlands in Department of Meta, Colombia - 0216_QUI02_MP05_20_MG | ecosystem: Environmental > Terrestrial > Soil > Wetlands > Peat ... | reverse complement strand
TTAGATTTAGAGCTGAGCGCGGGCCGTTCCCGCTGCCCAGGCGGTGATCGCAGCGTATGCCCGGTCGTTCGCCGGGGACTGCACGCCGGTGCGCCGCAGGATCGCCCTCAGCTCCTCGGCGAGCTCACGCATCTCGTCGACCGCGGCCAGAGCATGCGCCTGACCGCCCACCAGCGCCAGCTCGGTGCCGAGGAATCGACGTAAGGCGGCGTGCAGCAGCCATTCTGGGGTCCACATCAGTGCCCGCGTCATCCGTGGATGAATAGCCGTCCCGTCGGCTCGCAGCGCGCGCAACGCGTCGCGGTATCCGGTGATGAATAGGTGCAGCAGATCATGCCGGTGGCCGAGCGCCCGGATGTCCCCGCCGGCGCTGTAGAGTGCACCGGCGAAGGCGGGCAGCCCGGCGCCGTGGGTCTTCTGATATGCGTCGGGATCGGTCACCACCCGCGCCGGCAAGCCTGCGCCGCAGAACATCGCGGCAATGGCGCGCGTGCGGGCGCGGATGACTCCGTCCCTTTCTCCGAACAGCAGCGGAAGCCGGCGGCTCCAGATGTAACGCACCACCACACCGTTGCGCTGCCCGCCCGCGTTGACCATGCCGGTCAACACCCGCTCACCGCCCAAGGCCGCCGCCATGTCCGAGGAGCCCGCCAAATTATTGCCAAGAAAGACAACCGACGGGATACATGGCGCTGCGGCCAACAAGGGCAGCACGGAGGCGACCTGATTCCGGCGCACGATCACCAAAGCGAGGTCGTAATCGCTGTCCTGTTCAATCCGGTCGACTAGCGGAACGGGTGTCACGCTGCGCCGGCACGTTCGCCAATCTTCCAATACGACACCATGCTCTTGTAGGACAGCCAGCCGCTTGCCGCGGGCCAAGAGCGTCACATCGACACCACCGCGGACCAGATGAGCGGCGTTGAAGCTGCCGATCACTCCCGCACCGACGACCAGCACTTTCATGGTCACCACCGCTGCCGACCGGCGGCCCAACCCTGCTACTTCTTCGAGAAGCGGCTGGCAATAAACGTGCTCGACACCACCATCAACGCGAAGATGACTGCGATGAGAACCGCTGCCGTGGGCCAGTTCATGACATGCCTTTCTCTCGGCAGGGCAGCAGACAGCGAAACGTCGAGAGCTGCAGCCATTTCCGAGCCTCACCGAAAATTTCTGGCTTCAAGCTGACGTTATCCGGCCGGTAGGCGCAGGCACCCGGGTCCAAAGACCCCAAAGGGATGGCCCGAGGTCATCTAAGTGCGCGCCACCTTCGTCGCCCCGGCTCGTCATCCTCAAGGCATCGCGTGATGAAGTCCGAGGACGCCAAGGAAGGCCCGCAAACATTCGCCGAGATACGCCACGTTTCACAGCACAATCAGCGGGCTGCCGTCATAGAGGTTATCCGGGTCGGCTGTTCGTTCAATGTAGCCATCGAGACACGCGACAACTGCGGTGCGGGCGGTGACGTCGTAGCTGGGGTGGACATCGCCGGTATCGTCGATAAGCGTGTGGCCGTCGACTGCCTGGTGGTGCACTGACGCCCTCCAGTAGGCGCGGCTGGAGCCCGCTTGCGCGTTCTCTCCGAACATCAAGGCGAGATGCCGAGCCGTCGTTCCACGTCGGGCCCGGCATCTCGTTGCCCGACCAGAAACCAGGCCTAGAATCCACCGGGGACCGTCACCCAAGTTCCACGAGACTCGGGACATGCTCCACCAATGCTCGGGCATCGGTATGCGATGACCACCGCTCTGCGCCCTCCGCCCATCAGATGTGCAGCACTCCAGTGCCAACGTAATTCACTGCCCTGCAATGACTTTGGTTCCGCCGCCCCCAAAAAGCGCAGGGGTCAACCGACTGAGTACGGCGCGGCGCGGTCACTGTGTGAGGGGTGGTCACCCGGTGGTAGGGACGAACCCGCCTCCGGTCTGTGGGAACCCACCGCCGACCAGATACCCGGGCTGCCAGCCACGGGCCCCCAGACAAAGCATCGGGAGACCGTCGGGAGACTGTGCCGCCGTTTGCGGGCCCGGGCAGGGTGCACCGACCTGCTGGACTCCGTACAGCGGGTAGGACATGACCCAATACGCGTTATCCACAGGCGGAACAAAGAACTGGTTCGGAATGTAATGACACGCTTCAGCCTGACCGCCGGGGCCGCGTCCGAAAATGTACCGCTCCCAGCTGTAGCACGGCGCACCTAGTGAGGCGTCGTAATTCATCCCCGGCACGTCTCCGTCGTAATGTTGCGGATCGGCGGCGGCACCTGGCGCCGCGCTGACAGCCGCACCCGTGATCGCAGCGGCGATGAATAGTTCGCGAATCATGTCCCACCCTCGACGTCGATGTCACCGGTCCACCCTGTTGCCGCCGGTGGTCTGCACCGCAGCATAACGAAGGGTGGCGAGGTCACAAGGTCCTTTGCGCGATCACCCTACGAACTTGGTCGGCAGCACCCACATGTGGCCGCCCGGGCGGGTCAGTGACCCGTCGGCCGGTAGGCGCAGATGAGGACGCCCGTCCCGGTTGTCGTCGTCGAGCAACCTCTTGTCGCGGCGCCGTGACGCGGCCGAGAACATGTTTCATTCCAGGTTTTGCGATCCGGCAGCGACACGTTCCATCTGTGGTGTAGCAATGCTTTAGTGACCTAGAACACGTCCTCTTCGAGGAGTGCACCGATGCCGACTCCGAATCTTCCTCCCGGGTTCGATTTCACCGATCCCGACATCTACGCCGAACGGCTGCCGGTGGAAGAACTGGCCGAGATGCGCCGCGCTGCGCCGATCTGGTGGAATGAGCAGCCGTTGGGCGTGGGCGGGTTCGACGACGGCGGCTTCTGGGTGGTGACCAAGCACAAGGACGTGAAAGAGGTGTCACTGCGCAGCGACGCCTTCTCCAGCCTGCAAAAGACCGCCCTGCCGCGCTACAGGGACGGCACGGTCGGCGAGCAGATCGAGCGCGGCAAGTTCGTCCTGCTCAACATGGACGCGCCGCAACACACCCGGCTACGCAAGATCATCTCGCGGGCCTTCACTCCGCGAGCGGTCGAGCGCCTGCGCGACGACCTCAACGAGCGGGCGCAGAACATCGTCAAGGCGGCGGCGGCCGGGGGTTCCGGTGACTTCGTCGAACAGGTGTCCTGCGAGCTGCCGTTGCAGGCCATCGCCGGGCTGATGGGCGTGCCGCAGGAGGACCGCAAAAACTTTTCTACTGGTCGAACCAGATGGTCGGGGACCTGGATCCCGAGTTCGCCGGCAATGACGCCATCCCCGCCTCGCTCGACTTGATCATGTACGCCATGCAGATGGCCGCCGAGAAAGCGAATAACCCGGGACAGGATCTTGTCACCACACTGATCCAGGCAGACGTCGACGGCCACAAGCTCTCCGAGGATGAGTTCGGCTTCTTCGTCATCCTGTTAGCAGTGGCCGGCAACGAGACCACCCGGAACTCCATCACCCAGGGCATGATGGCCTTCACCGACTACCCCGATCAGTGGGAGCTCCACAAGAAGGAGCGCCCCAGCACCGCGGCCGATGAGATCGTCCGGTGGGCCACCCCGGTCACCTCGTTTCAGCGCACCGCGCTGGAGGACACCGAACTAAGCGGTGTGCAGATCAAGAAGGGTCAGCGGGTGGTGATGTTCTACCGCTCGGCCAATTTCGACGAGGATGTGTTCGACGACCCGTTCACCTTCAACATTCTGCGTAACCCGAACCCGCACGTGGGATTTGGCGGCACGGGCGCGCATTACTGCATCGGCGCCAACCTGGCACGAATGACGATCGACCTCATGTTCAACGCGATCGCCGACCACACGCCCGATCTGGCATCGGCGGGTAAGCCCGAACGGCTGCGGTCCGGATGGCTCAACGGCATCAAGCACTGGCAGGTCGACTATCACGGTGGTGCGGCAGCGAAGTGCCCTGTCGCGCGCTAAAGGTCGGGTGGCCCGGCGCGGTCGTTGTTCGACGCCCGAATACAGTCGAATACAGTCGGTCTGTGGCTGAGATTGTTGGTCGCGCATCAGAAATCCGAGTTCGGTGAGTCACAGGTGACGTTCGGCGATTACGTCGAGTCAAAAGGCCCTTGTCCAGACACCGCGCTGGCGCGGAATGTAATGAGTCTGACCGCTACCAAATGATTAGGAATGTTCATGTTCGCCAAGATTAAACAGGTGGCCGCTGTCGGGGCCGCGGTTGCCGGCGTCGGGTGGGTGACCGTTGTGAGTCCGGGCGTGGCGCACACGCAGCCGCTGCTTATTTCCCAGGACAATAACATCGCCTGCCCTGACACCGCGGAGGTCCAGTACGTGCCGGACCCCGACGATTCGAATGCGTACTACGTCTGCGTGAATGGTTGCTGCAGCAGCACTACCAATGTCCACCAGTTATGAAATTAAACATGAATACGACGCCGCCCGAGTGTTTTCCCTGGAGTCCTCATCACTTCGCCTTTACGTATCTGCTACCAGAATTCACCGCGATGACATGACTGCAACAGGGTTGGGGTGCGGGTCGTGTGGCACGGAGCTGCCGCCGGACTCACGCTTCTGCAACAAGTGCGGTGCGCCGATCAAGCCAGCCGCTACATCGGCGGAATACAAGCAGGTGACGGTGCTGTTCGCCGACGTAGTGCATTCGATGGACATTGCTGCGGCGGTCGGGGCGGAGCGGCTGCACGAGATCATGGCCGAGCTGGTCGACCGCTGCACCAAGGTGGTGCAGCGGTACGGGGGCACGGTCGACAAGTTCACCGGGGACGGGATCATGGCGGTCTTCGGGGCACCGACCGCGTTGGAGGACCACGCAGTCCGTGCCTGCCTGGCCGCGCTGGCCGTCCAGGAGGCGGCGAAGCTGCTCGCCATCGACGTCCAAGACCGCGACGACGTCAAACTGCAGTTGCGGGTGGGCCTGAACTCCGGTCGGGTGATTGCCGGTCAGATCGGTTCGGGGCCTCTCGGTTACACCGCGATCGGTGAGCAGGTGGGGATGGCCCAGCGGATAGAGTGGGTCGCTCCGCCGGGCGGGGTGATGCTCAGTGAATCCACGGCGCGATTGGTCGGGCACGCCACCGTGCTGGATGAGCCAGAATTTCTGCACATCAAAGGCACTGACCAACCGGTGCGTACACGCCGGCTGGTGGCGGTTGCGGTCCAGCCGGGCCTTATCGGCCGGTCGGACACCACGTTGGTTGGACGCCAGTGGGAATTGAACGCGGTCGCGGGCATCTTGGATCGGTCGATCAGCGGCCAAGGGTGCGTTCTGGGCATCGCGGGGCCGGCCGGCATCGGCAAGAGCAGGCTTGTTCATGAGGCGGTCGCGATGGCCCGCGGTCGTGGTGTCGAGGTGTTTTCGACCTTCTGCGAATCCCATGCTAGGGACGTCCCGTTTCACGTGGCGGCGCGGCTGCTGCGCGGCGCCGCCGGAATAAGCGATCTCGACGATGCGGCGGCGCGGGCGCGAGTGCGTGCCCAGGTTCCAGAGGCCGGCGATGAGGATGTGCTGCTGCTGTACGACCTGCTGGGCATCCGCGACCCCGATGTGGCGCTGCCGAACATCGATCCGGATGCGCGGCGGCGGCGGTTGACCGCGCTGATCAACTCGGTGGCGGTGGCCCGCACCGCGCCGGCGCTGTACGTCATCGAGGATGCGCACTGGATCGACGAGGTCAGCGAGTCGAAGTTCGCCGACTTCCTGACCGTCATTCCGCAGACGCATTCGGTGGTGTTGATCACCTACCGCCCCGAGTACCGGGGTGCACTGGCACACGTGCCCGGCGCGCAGACGATTTCGCTGGCACCACTCAGTGACTCGGAAACCAGCGAGCTGCTCGGTGAGCTGTTGGGTCCCGATCCGTCGATCGCGACGATCAGAGCCTTGATTGTCGGGCGAGCCGCCGGTAATCCATTTTTCGCCCAGGAGATGGTGCGCGAATTGGCCGAACGCGGTGTGCTGGAGGGCGAGCGCGGCGGCTACACCTGCCGCACGGACGTGACCGCGGTCGGTGTGCCGGCCACCCTGCAGGCGGCTATCGCCGCGCGCATCGACCGCCTTGACGCCGGTGCCAAGCAGACACTGAACGCCGCGGCGGTGATCGGATCGCGCTTCACACCTGAGCTGCTCGCCGCTATGGGCAATGACCCTATTCTCGACGCGCTCGTGAGGGCGGAGATGATCGATCAAGTCCGTTTCACACCCAGAGCTGAGTTCGCCTTCCGCCTCCCGCTGATTCGTACGGTGGCCTACGAATCACAACTGAAATCCGATCGCGCCCAGATGCACCGCCGCCTGGCCGCCGCGATCGAACGGAACCATCCAGAATCCGTTGAGGAGTACGCTGCGTTGATCGCCGAACATCTCGAGGCCGCCGGTGATCTGCACGCCGCCTACGGCTGGCGAATGCGCGCCGCAACGTGGGCGACCAACCGCGATATCGCCGCGGCGCGACTGAGCTGGGAGCGTGCCCGAAAGATCGCCGACGCCCTACCCGCCGAGGACCCCAACCGAGCAGCAATGCGCATCGCCCCGCGCACCATGCTGTGCGGGACCGCCTATCGAGTCCACGTGCACGTGGCCGGTGACCGGTTTGATGAACTGCGGGAATTGTGCACCGCCGCCGGGGACAAGGCGTCACTGGCCATCGGCATGGCGGGGTTGGTGATCGATCACGCGCATCAGGACCGGCTGCGCGAGGCGTCGCAGCTGGCATCGGAAGCCATGGCCCTCGCCGAGTCGCTGGGCGATGCGACCTTGACGGTGGGGCTGTCCTCCGCGGCCACCTACGCCAAGATTGAGAACGGCGAGTATGGTGAAGTGCTGCGGTGGTCACAGAGGGACATCGATCTGGCCGACGGTGATCCGTCTAAGGGCGACTTCATTTTCGGGTCTCCCTTGGCGTTGGCCTTTACGTCGCGGGCTAATGCCCGTTATTGCCTGGGTCGTCCCGGATGGCGCGACGACCAGCGGCACGGCCTGGCCATGGCCCGCAGCGCCGACCCCATGTCCTACGCCACAGTCGTCAGCTACGTCTACATATTCGCAATATTGGCTGGCGTATTGAGGCCCGACGATTCCGCGGTGGGCGAGATCGAGGATGCATTGCGGATTGCCGAACGATCCGGTGATGATCTCGCGTTGGCCGTCACCCGGATGACGCTGGGCGTTGCGCTGGTGCACCGCCACACGGATGCGGAGCGTGACCGCGGACACAAGCTCCTGGCTGAGGTCAGCGAAATGTTCGTACGCGGTGGACACAACCTGTGCGATTTACCGATCGTCAACCTGTACTTGGCGCGTGAGAGGGCTCGGCGTGTAGATCGCGATGAGGCCATGCGGCTCATGCGCGCCGCCGTTGACCATCTGTTCCGCGAGGGACGGCTGCTGCCGTGGGGCATTGCTGCGACGGGTGTTCTGGTGCAGACACTGCTCGATCGCGGGGTCGACGATGACGTGGCCGAAGCCGAGGCCGCGATCGAGCGGTTGGCGGCCGCGCCAGCCGATGAGGGTCTGGTGATACGAGAGATCTGGCTGTTGCGGCTGCGGGCTCTACTGGCGCGGGCTCACGGCGATGCCAGGGCTTACGCGGACTTCCGGGATCGCTACCGCGACATGGCGAGATCGCTTGGCTTCGAGGGGCATATCGCGTGGGCCGAGGTGATGCCATGACGGCGGCTGGGTTGGCACTTCGGCCCTCGGCGCGACGATACCGACAAACAGCATCCGTATCTGGTGGATTGGAATGCGGTGCAAGCCGACCCGCGGTTGCTGAAAAGCGCGGTACAAAGTTTTTGGCGAGCATTCTTTTGCCCTTTCGTGGATCTTGGCTTTCGACCGCACCAGTCCGCCTGATCGCGCGCTAAAGGTCGGGTGGCCCGGCGCGGTCGTTGTTCGACGCCCGAATACAGTCGGTCTGTGGCTGAGACAGTGTGGACTCTGGATGCATCAGACGGTGAGTTAGTCGTTCACACCGGGGTCACGGGTAGGGCCGCGAATATGGGTCATCGCCTCACCATCGCGATGAGGCAGTGGCAGGCCAGCGTAAAGTGGGCCGGCGGCGAACCCACCAGCGCGGAGCTCACGGTCGAGGTGGATTCGCTGGAGGTGCTGCGTGGCGAAGGCGGCGTTAAGGGCTTGTCCGGGCCGGAGAAGGCCCTGGTGCGGTCGAATGCATTGAGGTCGCTGGACGCTGGCCGCTTTCCCCGGATCTGCTTTGATGCCGACACCATTGACAAGACCGGCGACGGATACCGCCTGACCGGTACGCTGCAGATCCACGGCAGGGCGCGAGAGCACGTCATCGACCTTCGCACAGAGGATCTCGGTGACTCGTGGCGATTGTCCAGCCAATCCGCTGTTCGCCAATCCGATTTCGGTGTCAGGCCCTATTCGCTGCTGATGGGGTCGGTGAAAGTTGCCGACGAGGTGACCGTGTCGTTCACCGCTAGCCGGGCCAAAGAAGACTGATGCCAAGCCCGGCGACGATGCGGTCCCCGGAGCGAGGAGGAGCCGGGCAATCGAAACAAGGAGGCGATATGCGGATCGGAGTGGTGTTCCCGCAGACGGAGATCGGGGCCGATGCCGGTGCGGTGCGCGCCTACGCTGAACACGTCGAAGGGCTCGGGCTCACCCACCTGCTCGCCTACGACCACGTCGTCGGTGCGGATCCCGAAATCCATGTCGGCTGGGATGGGCCCTATGACGTGCACAGCACCTTCCATGAGCCGCTGGTGATGTTCGGCTACCTCGCTGCCGTCACCACATCGCTCGAGTTGGTTAGCGGCATCTTGATTCTGCCGCAGCGGCAAGCTGTTCTGGTCGCGAAACAGGCCGCCGAGGTGGATCTGCTCAGCGGTGGACGTTTGCGCCTCGGGATTGGGCTGGGATGGAACGCGGTGGAATATGAGGCGCTCGGCGAAGATTTCTCTACCCGTGGCCGGCGCTGCGAGGAGCAAGTCGACCTGATGCGCAGGTTATGGACCGAGAAGACCCTCACCTATCGGGGCAAGTTCCACCACGTGACAGCAGCGGGACTGGCGCCGCTGCCGATGCAGCAGCCGATCCCGGTGTGGTTCGGGGCGTTCTCACCACGCGCTTGCCGGCGTACCGGCCGGCTGGCCGATAGTTGGTTCCCTATGGTGGGTCCCGGTCCGCAGCTAGACGAGGCACTCAAACTGGTACGGCAAGCAGCCATCGAGGCGGCACGAGACCCCCGACAGCATCGGCATGGAGGGCCGAGTTTCCTTGCGGGGCAACGTGCAAGAGCTGGTGGACGGATTGCGCGCATGGGCCAGCGCCGGAGCTTCTCATGTGTCTATCAACACGATGGGCGCTGGTTTGGAGTCGGTCGACGATCACCTCGCCGCATTAGCGACTGCGGCCGAAGCTGCCAAAACATTCGCTGGTTGATGTAGACAAACGCCGACGTGCGGGCGGTCAGCCAAGACCGCTTGCTGGACAACTTCACCACATTCAGCGTCAAGGCGAGCCGACCGGCTGCCGAGATCTTCGTCAACTCACGGAATCAGATCCGCAGGTTGCCACCGAGGTTGAATCCATCGTGGCCGCAAGTATTGGGTTCGACGGCGGGATGCGGAACAATCAGGACGGCTCGTTGATCGAGCCGAAACGCACCCAAGGAGCCGTCGATCATGCAACCTGAAACCTACCCGGTTCGGGTCCGAGGTGACCTCGACCCCGCGTTGTCACGCTGGCAATGGCTGGTCAAATGGATTCTGGCCATTCCGCATTACATCGTCCTGTTCTTCTTACACATCGCGGTCGTGGTGGTCTTCGTGGTCGCGTTCTTTGCGATCCTGATCACCGGCAAGTACCCGCGCGCGCTGTTCGACTTCAGCCTCGGCGTCCTGCGGTGGCGCTGGCGGGTTAGCTTCTACGCGCTGTCGGCACTAGGCACTGACAAGTACCCTCCGTTCACCCTGCGGGCGAAAGCGGAGTACCCGGCCGACCTGGAGATCGACTACCCGGAGCGCCTGAGCCGGGGTCTGGTGCTGATCAAGTGGTGGCTACTGGCCATCCCGCACTACCTGATACTCTTCGTCTTCTTCACCGCGGGTTGGCGGTTTTTGATGGTGAACTCGAACGAATGGGTTGCCTACGTATTGCCGCCATTGATCGTGATCCTGCTGGTATTCGCCCTTGTAGGCCTGCTGTTCACCGGGCGCTACCCGAAGGGGTTGTACGACTTCGTGCTCGGCATCAACCGATGGGCCATCCGGGTACGTGCCTACGCAACGTTGATGCGCGACGAGTACCCACCGTTTCGTCTCGACTTGGGGCCGCGTGAATTCGCGCCGGCGGCGGTAGCCGAATCTGCCTGAGGCGCTTGCGGTATCGGTGGTGCTCTGACACCGGCGATCTGGACTATCTCACTGAGACCGGCAAATCGTAGTGTTGCGCTCTCGCTCGTCAGCTGATCGGCCAAGCCGTGACGCCGCTCTTGCGGTGCATAGCTCCGATTACGTTGCGCTCCAAGGCTTCTCGTGGATCGACGGGTGGGGCGATCACCGCGGCGAACCACACTGAATCAACGCGAAGCTGAGCATTAGGGCGGTGGCGCCCAAGGATTTGGCGGCTGTGCAGGCGGGACTTGAGCGGGCGGGGATTCTTGCGGGGCGACATCGTGGTGCCCACCCTGAATATGGTC
>Ga0187766_10002571_pt1 | contig 10667 bp, 7 predicted proteins | sample 0216_QUI02_MP05__4_FD_132971 | JGI IMG/M metagenome (GOLD analysis project Ga0187766, IMG submission 132971) | Tropical peat soil microbial communities from peatlands in Department of Meta, Colombia - 0216_QUI02_MP05_20_MG | ecosystem: Environmental > Terrestrial > Soil > Wetlands > Peat ... | reverse complement strand
GGTGCCGCACGCGCTCGATCAGCGCCGCGCAGATCCGCACCGCCCGCTCCGCCTGGTGCGACTGCATCACGGTCGTGTAGTGGTCCGGGCTGCCGGTGTAGAGATGGATCGAGTGGAAGTCGATCAGCTCGGCCAGGCCGTCCAGCACGACTTCGTCCCAGCCGCTCCAGCCGTTCAGCCCGCAGCCCACCAGCTGGATCGAGGGGTCGGTGCGCTTCATCACCATCGCGAAGGCACGCGCCTTCTTCACGTAGTCCTGCGCCTCGAGGTTGCCGATCTGCCAGCCCCCGTACATCTCGTTGCCGAGGCCCCAGTAGCGGACGCGGTGCGGTTCCGGGTAGCCGTGCTCGCGCCGCAGGTTCGCCCACGAGGTGTTGCCCGTGCCGTTGCAGTACTCCACCCACGCCCGGGCCTCGTCCATGGTGCCGGAGCCCATGTTCACGCAGATGACGGGGTCGGTGCCCAGCTCCCGGCAGTACTCGACGAACTCGTTGGTGCCGAAGCGGTTCGACTCCTCCGCGTACCACGCGAGCTCGCTGCGGCGCGGTCGTTCGTCGCGGGGCCCGACCCCGTCGAGCCAGTGATAGCCGCTCACGAAGTTGCCGCCCGGCCAGCGTAGCACCGGGAAGCGGAGCGGGCGCGCGGCCTCGAGGACGTCACGCCGGAAGCCGCGCGCGTCGGCGAGCGGCGAGCCCTCGTCGTAGACGCCGCCGTAGATGCAGCGGCCCAGGTGCTCGATGAACTGCCCGAAGATGCGCCGATCGACGGCGCCGATGCGCCGCCGCAGGTCGATGCCGATGCGCGTGGTCATGGCGGAGGAGTCTAGGAGTGGCCTCTCCACCTGTCAATTGACACTGCGCCGCGCGGGGACGTACAGTCGCGCCCGGAGGAGCCGGCCATGAGCGGACACGACGGGGGAGTCGATGGGGGAGTCGACGGGAGAGTCGACCGCGGAGTCGATGGCGGGACCGGCCGGCGTGTGAGCCGGCGCGCCTTCGTCGCGGGGGCCGCGACGGCGGGCGTCACCGGCGGCCTCGCGAGCTGGGCCCGCCGCGCCGGCGCGCAGCCGAAGGCCACCATCACCTACTGGAACGGGCTCACCGGCGCCGACGGCAAGGTGATGGACGAGCTGATCGATCGGTTCACGCGAGAGACCGGCATCCACATCGAGCAGCAGCGCCTGCCCTGGGCCGACCTCTACCCGAAGCTGCAGATCGCCGTGCCCGCGGGCGAGGGCCCGGATCTTGCCCTGATCCATACCGTGGAGGTCCCCCACTTCGCCAGCGACGGCGTGCTCGAGGCGATCGACGACGCCAGCGCCTCGGCCAAGGGCTTCCGCGGTGACGACTACCTGCCCGCGACGTGGCAGGGCGGGATCTACCAGGGCAAGCGCTACTCGCTGCCGCTGGACGTGCCGCAGCACATCCTCTACCTCAACCTCAAGGTCATGAAGGAAGCCGGCCTCGTGGGCGGCGACGGGCGCCCCCGCGTCCCGGCGAACCGCGACGAGCTGGTGACGATGGCCAAGCGCATCGCCAAGAGCGACACCTTCGGCTTCGCGATCGGCACCGTCTCGCCCGGCCGCTACACCTGGGGCTTCCACAACCTGCTCTGGCAGAACGGCGCCAACATCTACACGCCCGACCTCAAACGCGCCGCGGTGGCCGAGCCCGCCGCGATCGAGGTCGCGGAGTTCTGGGCCGCGCTCGAGGGCCAGCACAAGATCTCCCCGCCCGCCAACGCCAACGCGCGCGACGCGTTCATCGCGGGCAAGCTCGGCATGTGGATCGCGGGCTCGTGGAACTTCACCGGGCTGCGCGAGGCCAAGGTCGACTTCACCGCGGTGCCGCTCCCGCGCCTGTTCAAGCAGCCGGTGGTCTGGTCGATGCCGCACCAGTACACGTTCCCCAAGCCCAAGGCCGCCGCCGATCGGGCCCGCCGCGAGGCGGCGTGGGCCCACGTGCGCTGGATGACCGATCACGTGGCCGAGTGGACGCTCAAGGCCGGCCAGGTCTCGGCCAGCCGGAAGGCCCACGGAGACCCGCGCGTCACCGCGGACCCGGTGCTGCGCGCCCTGCTCTCGCAGGCGCCGAACTGGCAGGTCGGCCAGCCCACGCCGAAGTGGGTCGCGGCCGAGAACCTGACGCGTCCCGTGATCGAGGCGGTCTACACCGGGCAGAAGCCCGCGAAGGCCGCCATGGAGGATCTGGCCCGCCAGATCAACGGGCTGCCGGACTAGCGTGTCGGGCGAGACCCGCACCGCGTACGCCTTCCTGGCGCCCGGGCTCGTCCTCTTCGCGGTCTACCGGCTCTATCCCCTCCTCGAGGGGCTGCGCCTGTCCTTCACCAACGCTCGGCTCGGCCGCGCCGCGCACCAGTGGGTCGGCCTCGCCAACTACGCGCGGCTCCTCGAGGACGACCGCTTCCACGTGAGCCTCTGGAACACCGCCTTCTACACGGTGGCCAGCACGCTGCCGATCCTCGCGGTGCCGCTCGCTCTCGCGCTCGCGCTGAACCGGGGCCGGCTCCGCAATCTCCTCCGCAGCGTCTTCTTCTTCCCGTTCACGCTCTCGGTGGTCACGGTGGGCCTCACCTGGCTCTGGCTCCTCGACCCGGTGGTGGGCCCGTTCAACTACTACCTGCGCGCGCTCGGCATCCCGGCGCGCTCCTGGCTCGCCGATCCGGCCACCGCGATGTGGGCCATCATCGGCACGACCGTGTGGTGGGTGACCGGCTACTACCTGGTCATCTACCTGGCCGGACTGCAGGACATCCCGCGCGATCTCTACGAGGCGGCCGCGCTGGACGGCGCGTCGAGCGCGCGCGCCTTCTGGGCCATCACGCTGCCGCTGCTGCGGCCGGTGCTGCTCTTCGTGGTGGTCACTCACGTGATCGGGTCGTTCCAGCTCTTCGGCCAGGTCTTCGTGCTGACCGGCGGCGGCCCGGGCGACGCGACCCGCACCGTGGTCCAGCACCTCTACGAGGCCGCGTTCCAGAACTTCTTCCAGTTCGGCGCGGCCTCCGCGATGGCCTGGGTGCTCTTCGCGATCATCATGGTCTTCTCGGGGCTGCAGTTCCGGCTCCTCCGCGGCAACCCCGAGTACTGAGGCCCCGACTCTGGCATGATGCCCCGGCCCTCGACCCCCCCGCCATGACCCGATCGTTCGACCGGCAACGGCTGGCGCTCACCGCGGCCCTCCTCGTGCTCGCCCTGCTCTGGCTGGCGCCGATCGCGTGGGTGGTGGTGACCTCGCTGAAGCCGACGGAGACCATCGTCCGCGTGCCGCCCGAGTGGATCCCGTGGCCCGCCACCGCCGCGCACTACCACGAGGTGCTGCTCGGCTCCTCGCGGACCGCGCGCGTCGGCCGCGCGTTCCTCAACAGCCTGGTGGTGGCGACGGGCAGCGTGCTGCTGGTCCTGGCCACCAGCGCCGCGGCGGCCTATCCCCTGGCGCGCATGCGCTTCCCCGGCCGCGATCTCGTCTTCACGGTGGTGGTGGGGAGCCTCATGATTCCCAACGCGGTGCTGCTGGTGCCCCAGTACGTGCTCACCCAGCAGCTCGGCTGGCTCAGCACCTACCAGGGCCTGATCGTGCCGGAGGCCGCGATGCTCTTCGCCTTCGGGGTCTTCCTGCTGCGCCAGTTCTTCCTCACGATGCCGCGCGAGCTGGAGGACGCCGCGCGCATCGACGGCGCGGGGCCGTTTCAGGTCTTCACCCGGATCATCGTGCCGCTCTCGCAGCCGGTCCTGGCCGCGCTGGCGATCTTCGCCTTCCGCTCCGCGTGGAACGACTTCCTGTGGCCGCTGATCGCGGTGAACCGGCCCGAGATGTTCCCGCTGCCGGTCGCGCTCGCCCTGCTCCGCGGGGCCTACAGCGCCGACTCCTACGGGCCGATCATGGCGGGCGCCGCGCTGAGCGCGCTGCCGCTCCTGGTCGTCTTCGTGGTCGCCAACCGGCGCATCATCGAGGGCGTGCGCCTGAGCGGGCTGAAGGGCTAGGGGGCTTCGCCGATCCGCAGGTCCGCGACGCTCAGCGCCGGGTCTGGAAGCAGCGCGCGATCTCGAACTGCAGCCGGTTCGCCTCCTCACGCTTGTCGGGCGGGAAGCGCGCCTCGACCGCGCGGCTCATCGTCTGCGCGGCGCCCTGGCAATCGCCGCGGGCCAGCGAGGCGCGGACCATCTCGATGAAGGAGTCCGCGGTCACGCCCTGCGCGTTCCCGCCGAAGTTGGTGTCGCCGGGCCGGCTGCTGCCGACACCGGGCACGTCGGGCTTGGCGGTGAGATCGATGGCGGCCTGGTACTCCTGCATCGCCTCCTGCGTGCGGCCGAGCGCCTTGAGGGCGCGCCCCGCGCCGTTGTAGGCCTCGGCCATGAGCTGGGCCGCGTTCGGCGGCGCGGGGACCGGGATCGCCGGTGCGGACGGGTCCGGCAGCATCGCGCCGAACATCTGCGCGGCGCGGCCTCCCCGGGTGATCCGGCGCGCGAGCTGGGTGTTGGGCACGAAGTACTCGAGCGCGGCCTGCGGCTGCCGCTCCAGCAGCGGCCCGGCCAGGACGTTGCGCATCTTCATGAGCGTGGCCAGCTCGGGCGCCTCGCGCGGCAGCGCGACGCCCTCCTTGCCCTCGTCGAGGCGCAGTCGCGCCTGCTCGAGCGCGAGAGCCACGCGGTAGGCGGCCGCCGCGTCCGCGGCGCTGCCCTGCTGGGCCAGTAGCGCGCCGAGGTACGCGGGCACGCGCGCGTCGATCGGGTCCAGGCGGCGGGCCGCGTCCAGCGCGACGCGCGCGCCGGGCACGTCGTGGGCGGCGACCTTGCGCCAGGCCATGCGCAGCATCCAGCCCGCGTTGGTCTGCACCAGGTTCGTGGTCACCGACATCTGCCGGTCGGAGTCATCGACGCGCCCGGCCCGCCGGTAGAACTCGGCGAGGGTCTGGTTGGCCTCGAGCGAGCGCGGCTGGCGCCCGAGTGCGCGCTGCAGGTCGGCGTAGGCCGCGTCCTGGCGGCCGGCCGAGAAGTCCACCTGGGCCTGCAGCATGTCGCCCTCGAACGTGTTGCGGAGCACGGCCAGCGCCGCGTCGAGCGCGGCCTGCGAGGCGCGCATCAGCTCCGCGGCCTGGCTCTCGAGGGCCGCGGCCTGGGCGAGCGCGCCCTGGGTCGGCGGATAGGTCGTCGTCTCGGTCACGCGGTAGACGCCGTCCGAGCGCGTCTCGGTCCACGAGTTGGTCGAGACGCGGGGCGCGCGCAGCGCCGCCGCCTGGGCGTAGAGCGCGCTCGCGCGCTCCACCAGGAACTGGGCGCGCAGTCGCAAGGCCTCGGGGTTGCGCGGCGCGGCCTGGAGCACCTGGTTGACGATCTGCTCGGCGGTCCGCTCGTCACCCAGCCGCACCAGCGCGATCGCCTTCACGGTCTGCACGCCCACGTGGCCCGGCGCCGCGGCGAGCGCCTCGTCGCACACCGCCACCGCCCGGCGCAGCTCGACCTCGCGGGAGATCTGCCACCGATAGGGCTGCGGCCCGTGACGCGGCTCCACGTCCTCGCCGCGGTAGGCGAGGTTCGCCTCGTCGACCAGGAACCGGGCCAGGTCCGCGTGCGGGGCGGGCGCGCGCGGCGCCGCGTGCACCGCGTCCTCCAGCTCGCGCAGCCGGTCCTGGTACCACTCGTCGTAGCGCAGGCGCCCCGGCGCCATCGCCCGCTGCAGCGCGGTGGCCCGGGCGACCAGCTCCTCGGTCGAGGCACCGGAGCGGGCGCCCGCCTCGAGCGCGGCCAGCAGCGCCTCGGGCTGCCCGTCGCCGCGGTTGGCCGCGATCTCCTGCTCCACGCTCGCGCGGTACTTGGCTCCGGTCGCCGCGTCGTAGCGGGCCGCGGTCTCGAGATCGGCGCGGGCCCGCGTGCCGTCGCCGAGCCGCGCGGCGGCCAGGGCGCGGCTCACGTAGGCGTTGAACGCGCGCGTGGTGGCGGTGAGCGAGATGGTCAGCTCGCGGCGTGCGGTGGCGGGGCGGCCGAGGCCGAGCCACGCGCCGCCCGCGTAACCGTGCGCGTCGGCGTTGCCGGGATCGACCGCACTCACGAGCGTCACCTCGTCGATCACCGCCGGGAGCGCCCCCTGTCCGTAGAGCTCCCGCGCGCGCGCCAGGTGCGCGGGCACCAGATCGGGCCGCGCGGCCGCCCGATTGGCGAACCACGCGCCGGCCTGGCGCATGGCCTCGCGCACCGCCGGGGTCACCCCCTTCGAATAGGGCGTGGCCATCTCGTAGTAGACGAACGACGCGTAGTCGGTCGGGTAGTCGTCGCGCCCCTGGATGATGTAGCCGGGAGCGCCGCCGAACCAGCCCTGGCCGCCGGGGCCACGGTTGTCGAGGCCGCTGCGCTCGCGACCGTTGCTCATCATCTGCGCGACGTAGGTCCAGAGGTCGGCCTCGCGACCCCGGAGCCCCGAGCGCTTCGCCTGCTCGAAATCCGCGATGGCCTCTCGCAGGTGCTCGCCCAGGCACAGCGCGACTCCGCGAGCCAGGACGAACGTGGGATCCGAGCCGGCCTGCATCGCCTGACCGAGCGCGCCCGCCGCCTCCGGGTACTGACCCTGGCGCAGGAGGTCGAGACCCTTGACGTAGCTCCGGAGCGCCGGCGCGACGTCGCTCTGCGCGAGCGCCGCGGGCGCCCGGAGGACGAGCGCCAGGAGCGCTCCCACCAGGACGAGCGCGAGGCGCCCGGAGATCCGCATCAGCCGTCCTGCTCCACGATCCGCTGCAGCCGCTCGCGTGGCACCGCGATCTTCACCCCGGCCCGCTCCTCCTCCAGCAGCATGAAGCTGCTCGAGTCGCGATCGCCCCACCCGCGGCTGATCGCCTCGGTGATCTCCTCGAGGGCCAGGTTGGCCATGCGCATCGGGACGCCGTGCTCGCGACCGAGCGCGGTGGCGAGCGAGACGTCCTTGTGGCCCAGGCGAAGGGCGAAGGACGGCGGCTCGAACTCGCCGGGCAGGAACTTGTCGACGAGGACGTCGAAGGTCCGCCGCCGGCCGCTGTTGCCCTGCCGCACCGCCCGCCAGAGGAGCTCCGGGTCGACGCCGGCCTTCACCCCCATGCTGAACACCTCGGCCAGAACCGCGCGAATCGTGAAGCTCGCGCAGTTGTGAACCAGCTTGGCCACGGCTCCAGCGCCGATGGGTCCCACGTAGTACGGCTGATCGCCCATCGCCAGGAGCAGCGGGCGATGCCGGTCGAAGACCGCCTGGTCGCCGCCGACCCAGATGGCCAGGCGCCGGCTGCGGGCGCCGGCCGGCCCGCCGCTGACCGGCGCGTCCAGCACGTGCGCGCCGCGCTCGGCGAAGCGGCCGTGCAGCCGCCGCACCAGCGCCGGGGCGTTGGTGGTGAGGTCGAAGAGGACCGAGCCCGCGCGCACGCCCGCGAGCAGCCCGTCGGGGCCGAGCGCGACCTGCTCGACCTCGGGTGGCCCGGGCAGCGAGGTGAAGACGACCTCGGCGGCCTCGGCCACCGCGCGCGGCGTGTCCTTCCAGACCGCGCCGGCCGCCTCGTGGGGCGCCGCCGCGGCACGTCGCACGTCGTGCACGACCAGGGCGTGCCCCGCGGCTTGCAGATTGGTGGCTATCCGACCGCCCATGATCCCGAGCCCGATGAATCCGACGTTCATGGCGAGCGTCCTCCGGCCGGCATCTTGGCATGCAGGGCGCGGAGTTGTCGACCGGGGCCCCTTGCTTGACTCCCCGCCCCGCTTCGGCCTACGCTCAGCACCCGGAGGCGCGACCGATGGCTCTGACGTTTCGCAAGCTCCACCCGTGCTTCGTCGCCGAGGTCGGCCCCGTCGACCTCCGCCACGTCCGGGACGAGGAGACGCTCGCCCGGGTCCGCGCGGGCATGGACGAGTTCGCGGTCCTGGTCTTCCGCGACCAGCACTGGACCGACGTCGAGCACCTCGATTTCGCCCAGCGACTGGACGGCGTGCTCCACACCAAGCTCGGGATCAGCGCGCTGCAGAAGAACCGTCTCGGCAACGAGGCGCTCGGCGACATCTCGAACCTCGACGAGAGCGGCGAGATCATGCGGTCGGACAACCGCCGGCGCATGTACGGGCTCGGCAACCGGCTCTGGCACACCGACGCCTCGTTCCAGGATCCGCCCGGGCGTTACTCGATGCTCTCGGCCAAGGTCGTGCCGCCGGTCGGGGCCGACACCGAGTACGCCGACATGCGCGCGGCGTACGACGCGCTGCCCGAGGAGGACAAGGCGCGCCTGGTCGGGCTCCGCGCGCACCACTCGATCGCGTACTCGCGCCAGACGCTGGGCTTCGAGTTCTCCGAGACCGAGCAGGACGCGCTCCGGGGGGCGATCCACCCGCTGGTCCGCACGATCCCCCGCTCGCACCGGCGCTCGCTCTACCTGGCCTCGCACGCCTCGCGCATCGTCGACTGGCCGGTGCCCGAGGGGCGGCTGCTCCTCCGCGAGCTGATCGAGCACGCCACCCAGCCGCGGTTCGTCTACCGGCACGCCTGGCGCGTGGGCGACCTCGTCATCTGGGACAACCGGGCTACCATGCACCGGGCGCGCGCGTTCGACGACAGCAAGTACCGCCGCGAGCTCCGCCGGGTCACCACGCTCGACGTGGAGCAGCCCGCGGTCGTGCCGAGCGGCGTCTGACCCGCCCGACCCCGGCGGAGCGTCCGCCCGACGCGGCGCTCGCCCGCCCGATGCGCACCCCGTACGCGCCGGTCAACCGCCGCCGCATCCTGTGCGTGTCGCCTCGCTACGTGCCCTCGTTCGGCACCTTCCACCACGCCTATCCGCTCTTCGGCGGCCGCATCCGCGGCTTCATGCCGCCGCAGGGGCTGCTGGTCGTGGCGGCCTACTTGCCCGAGTCCTGGCAGGTGCGCTTCCTCGACGAGAACGCGAGCCCCGCCGCGGCCGCCGACTTCCACTGGGCCGACGCGGTGTTCCTCTCGGGGATGCACGTGCAGCGGCCCTTCATCGAGGACGTCATCGCGCGCGCGCACCGCGCGGGCAAGCCGGTGGTGCTGGGCGGCCCCTCGGTCTCCGGCTGCCCCGAGCACTACCCGGACGCCGATCTCGTCCACGTGGGCGAGCTGGGCGACGCCACCGACGCGCTGATCCGCTGGCTCGACGAGCACGAGGGGCGCCCGCCGCGCCAGGTCCGATTCGAAACGGTCGAGCGCCTGCCGCTGACCGCCTTCCCGCGCCCGGCCTACTCGCTCATCGACCTGCGCCGGTACTTCATCGCCAACATCCAGTTCTCGAGCGGCTGCCCCTTCACGTGCGAGTTCTGCGACATCCCCGCGCTGTACGGGCGGAACCCGCGGCTCAAGACCCCCGAGCAGGTGCTGGGCGAGCTGGACGAGATCGTGGCGGGCGGCGCGACCAACGTCTACTTCGTCGACGACAACTTCATCGCCAACCAGAGGGCGGCGCTCGAGCTGCTCCCGCACCTGGTCGCCTGGCAGCGGCGGAACCACTACCCGGTCCGCTTCGCGTGCGAGGCCACCCTGAACATCGCGAAGAACGAGCGCGTGCTCGCCCTGATGCGAGACGCGGGCTTCCAGGTGGTGTTCTGCGGCATCGAGACCCCGGAGCCCGAGGCGCTCCGCTCGATGTCCAAGGACCAGAACCTGCGCATGCCGATCCTCGATGCGGTCCGCACGCTGAACGCCTACGGGTTCGAGCTGGTCTCCGGCATCATCCTGGGCCTGGACACCGACACCGAGGCGACCGCGGGCCACCTGGTAGACTTCATCGAGGCCTCGCAGATCCCCATGCTCACGATCAACATCCTGTACGCGTTGCCCAAGACCCCGCTCTGGAACCGCCTGCAGGCCGAGGGCCGCCTCCTGCCCGACGGCGGACCCGAGTCCAACGTGGTCTTCCGCCTCCCCGAGGAGACCGTACTCGCGATGTGGCGTCGCTGCATCGGCGCCGCGTACGCCCCGGAGGCGATCTACCGGCGCTTCACCCACAACTTCCGCCACACGTTCACGAAGCGCCCCGCCTTCCCGCGGAACCCGCAGCGGGCGTCGTGGCGCAACATCCGTACCGGCCTCGCCCTGCTCGGGCGCATCGCGTGGCACATCGGGGTGCGGAGCGACTATCGGCGCACCTTCTGGCGCCTGGCCCTGCCCGCCCTGCGCCGCGGGCAGCTGGAGGAGCTGCTGCAGGGCGCGGTGGTCAGCCACCATCTGATCGAGTTCACGCGGCGGTGCCTCCGCGGCGAGCAGGAGGCCTCGTTCTACGCACCGAGCCGCCCGCTCGTTCCGTCCGAGCCGGTCCGCGAGGCGGCGTCGCGGTAACCCCGCAGAGGAGAGATGCCCATGTCGACGACACCCGACCGGTCCACGGTGGTCAAGCGCGATCTGGAGAACGTGATCCATCCGATCGTGCCGCACAAGCAGCTCGAGCAGCAGCAGCTCGTCATCGTCTCGGGCAAGGACTCGACGGTGGTCGACGCCGATGGCCGCGAGTACCTGGACGGCATGGCCGGCCTCTGGTGCGTGAACATCGGCTACGGGCGCACCGAGCTGGCCGAGGTTGCGGCCGACCAGATGCGGCAGCTCGCCTACTACCCGCACACCGCGATGAACCTCCCCGCGGCCGCGCTGGCCGAGAAGGTCAACGGGCTCCTGGGCGGGGACAACCACGTCTACTTC
>Ga0187766_10002568_pt1 | contig 10680 bp, 9 predicted proteins | sample 0216_QUI02_MP05__4_FD_132971 | JGI IMG/M metagenome (GOLD analysis project Ga0187766, IMG submission 132971) | Tropical peat soil microbial communities from peatlands in Department of Meta, Colombia - 0216_QUI02_MP05_20_MG | ecosystem: Environmental > Terrestrial > Soil > Wetlands > Peat ... | reverse complement strand
GCGCGGCGTCCTCGACGGTGCGGGTGAGGGGACCGCAGTGGTCGAACGTGTACGAGTTGGTGATGACGCCCGCGCGGCTCACCAGCCCGAACGTGGGCATCAGCCCGACCACGCCGCAGTGGGACGCGGGGCCGCGGATCGAGCCGCCGGTGTCCGAGCCGAGCGCCATGGGCACCATCCCCGCGGCCACCGCCGCGCCGGAGCCGGTGGACGAGCCTCCCGTGAAGTGGACGAGGTTCCACGGGTTGCGCGCGGGGGGCCACGGCAGGTCGAACGAGGGCCCGGCGTGGGCCATCTCGTGGGTGGCGAGCTTGCCGAGCAGGACCGCGCCGGCCTCGTAGAGCTTCGCGGTGGCGGTCGCGTCCTCCGCCGGCACGCGGTCGAGGAAGATGCGGGAGTGCGCGGAGGTGAGGATGCCCTTCGTGTCGTAGATGTCCTTGAGCCCGAACGGGACGCCGTGGAGCGGCCCGCGGACTCGTCCCGCCGCGATCTCGGCCTCAGCCTGGCGGGCCTGCCGGCGCGCCAGCTCGAAGGTCGGCGTGATGAAGGCGCGGGTCTGCGCGTCGTGCTGCTCCACGCGACGGATCAACGCCTCGACCACCTCCACCGGCGAGAGCTTGCGCGCGGCGATCAGGCGCGACAGCTCGCCGATGGACAGGTCGTGCAGCTCGGTGGCCGTCGTCACAGCGTCAGCCGGGTCTTGCCGTCGATGTCCACGAGCATGGAATCGGGGACGTAGCCCACGTTGATGCTCTTCATGAACTCGAGCTGGGAGGCGAATGCCTCCCTGGCCAGGGGATCCTTCTTCGCCCACTTGAACCACATCGGGATCGCGTACCGCCGGAACTTCTGCACGTCGTCTTCGGACAGCCGGATCACCTGGACCCCGGCGGCCCGGTACTTGTCCCAGGCCGAGATGTTCTGCTTCTGGATCGAGGCGTACTGGTCCCACGAGTGCTGCCGCGTGGCGGCGATCACGATCTCCTGCAGGTGCTTCGAGAGCGCGGCCCAGCGCGCCATGTTGACGGTGAGGTCCATGAGGTCCACCGGCTGGTGCAGGCACGGCGTCGACGGCGGGCCCATGATGATGTACTTGGCCACCTGCCCGAAGCCCAGGTCGTAGTTCACGGCGGGGCCGACGTAGTCCGCCGCGTCGATGAGTCCCCGCTCGAGCGCCTGGTAGACCTCGCCCCCCGGCAGGATGACGGTCGAGACCCCGGCGTAGGAGAAGACCTCGGCGATCATGCCGCCCGGGTACCGGATCCGCTTGCCTTTGAACTCCTCGAACGAGCGGATCGGCACCTTGGAGTGGATCAGGTTCAGGTCGTGCTGGATCGGGCCGACGTAGAACATGTCCTGGGCGCGGTAGGCCTTTCGCGCGATCTGAAGTCCCCCCAGCTCGTAGATCCAGGTTTCCCACTGGTCCGGGCGGTCGAGGCCGAGCGGGTACGAGGAGAGGAAGGCGGTGACCGGCATGAACCCGGACCAGTAGTTGGAGAAGCAGTGCATCGCGTCCAGCTGGCCCGCCTTGACCGCGTTGAACATCTCGAAGGGCCCGACGATGCCCTTCTCCGGGAAGGGCTGGAACAGCAGCTTGCCCTCCGAGATCTCCTTCACGTTGGCGCAGAACCTCTGGAACTCCTTGTAGCCCGCCGTCCCGGCCTGCCAGGCGGTCTGGATCCGCCACTTGATCGGGGTCTGGGCCCGGAGCACCGCCGGGAACGCGAGCGCGGCGGCGCCGGTCGCGGTGGCCGCGGCCTTGAGGAGCCCGCGCCGCGAGGTCGGGGGCCCCGCGCTGGCGGAATCGGCGGTCATGTCTCTCCTTCCTCGACGGCGAGGAGGTGGGGCGCGGGGCGGTCGGACGGACGACGCGACGGCGACAGGTCGCGGCGACTATAAGACCCGGCCGCGAGGGGTGTCAAGGATCGGCCTGCATTGACCGCCGAGGCCCACCTTGATAGCATCCGCTGCCGGATCGCACTGGCGCGCCGCATGGGCCCAACCGAGATCGAGCGTACCTCCGGTACCGCGGCTCCGCCCCTGGCGGCCACCCCGGGCCTGACCGAGCGGCTCCCGCGACTGCTCCTCGCCCACTCGCCCCTCGGTGGCATCGTTCGCCGCGTCGCCCGGATCCGCGCGTCGGTCCACGCCAAGCTCCTCGGTGCCTTCCTGCTGATCGCCCTGCTGCTGATCGCGATGGGGGCGATGAGCCTGCAGGCGATCGGCAGCGTGGTCCGGCACAGCCGCCTCCTCGACGAGGCGCGCGAGCGCGTCGAGGCGTCACGTCAGATCGAGTACGCGCTCGGGCTGCAGATGAACTTCACCAAGAACGCTCTCCTGGTGCGGGACGACGCGACGATCGAGAGCATGTTCCGCGAGAACAACCGGTTCCAGGGCATGTTCGACCGGCTGGAGGCAGGCGCCCAGGGCGATCAGCGCGAGACGATCCGGCAGATCCGGGCGGTGCAGGATCAGGTCATGGCCGTCGTCGTTCGACTGGCGGATCTCGTCCGGCAGAACAAAACCGAGGAGGCGATGGCGCTCCATCTCAACGAAGGCTATCCCCTCTACCGCGAGATCGCGACGCTGGTCACGCGGGCCGTCCGCAACGAGGAGGCGGAGATGGTGCGGCTCCGGGAGGGGATGGACGCGGTGAACCGGCGCGCCGTCCGGCTCGTCGTGGGCTTCGCCGCGGCCGCGATCTTCCTCGCCCTGGTCCTCGGATTCATCATCTCGTGGTCCTTCATCCTCCCCGTGCGCGCCGCCGACGACTTCCTCGGCCGCGTCGCCACCGGGGAGTTCGGCGGGAGCATCGCGGTGCCCAACCGCGACGAGTTCGGGGAGCTCGCCGATCGGATGAACGTCATGAGCCGCGAGCTGCGCGAGCTCTACGACGAGCAGCAGCGCGCCGCGCAGCAGCTCCGCGTGCTCAACGCGCAGCTCGAGCAGGCGAGCCGGGCCAAGTCCGACTTCCTCGCCAGCATGAGCCACGAGCTGCGCACGCCCCTGAACGCGATCCTCGGCTTCACCGAGATGATCCGCGACGACGTGTACGGCGAGGTGCCTCCCGAGATCCGGGAACCCGTGGCCGACATCCACACGTGCGGCAAGCAGCTCCTGGGCCTGATCAACAACGTCCTGGACCTGTCGAAGATCGAGGCCGGGCACATGGAGCTGGCCCTCGCGGACTACTCCGTCGAGGACGTCGTGAACACCGTGAAGCTGTCGCTGCGGGCGCTCGCGGTCACGAAGGGCATCGAGCTGACGACGGCGGTGGCGGACGACCTGCCGCTCTGCCTCGGCGACGGCAAGCGCATCACCCAGTGTCTCATGAACCTGGCCGGGAACGCGCTCAAGTTCACGCGGCAAGGGCGGGTCGAGATCGCCGTTGCTCGACGGGGCGACGAGCTGTGCTTCGCGGTCAGTGACACCGGGATCGGGATCCCCGCGGACCAGATCGGGAGCATCTTCGACGAGTTCCGGCAGGCCGACGCCACGGTGGCCCGTGATTTCGGCGGCACCGGGCTCGGGCTCTCGATCACCCGCAAGCTGGTGGAGCTGCACGGCGGCCGGATCTGGGTCGAGAGCGAGCCGGGCCGGGGCTCGACCTTCTTCTTCACGCTCCCGGTGCGCGTCGAGCGAGCGGCCGCGGCGTGAAGACGATCCTCTACGTCGAGGACAACGAGTTCAATCGCAAGCTCGTGCGGCACCTGCTCGCGCGGACGACGTATCGCCTGGTCGAGGCCACCGACGGCGAGGCCGGCGTCGCCACCGCGCGGGAGAGCCGACCGGACCTGATCATCATGGACATCCAGCTGCCGAAGCTGTCGGGCCTCGACGCCACCCGGCAGCTCGCGGCGGCCCCGGAGACCCGCCAGATCCCGGTCATCGTGATCACCTCGTTCGCGCTGGCCGGCGACGAGGAGAAGGCGAAGGCCGCGGGCGCCGCCGCCTACCTGGCCAAGCCATACAGCCCACGGGAGCTGCTCCAGATGATCCGCGAGCTGGCGCCGGAGGGCTGAGCGCCCGTTCCGCGACCGTGACCGCCCAGGACGCTCGGCCGCGCCCGTGGTGCGTGCTCGGGGCGGCGACCGCGCTGACCGCGCCGGTCGGCGCCCTCTACGCGTTCAGCATCTTCCTGCGTCCGCTGGAGGAACTGCTGGGCCTGGGCCGCGCCGACCTGGCGCTGGTCTTCGCCATCGCCGCGGCGGGATTCGGCGTGGGCATGATGCTGGCGCCCGCGGTCTACGGCGTCGCCTCGGCCCCGTGGCTGGTCGCCGGCTGCGCGGTCGCGAACACGCTCGGCATCGCGGTGGCGGCGTGCGCGCAGAGCCTGCTCGAGCTGGCCGTCGGCTACGGCCTGCTGTTCGGCATGGGCGGCGGCGCGGCCTACATCCTGGTCCAGCAGATGGTCAACCTCACGGTCACGGGCCATCACGGCCTCGTCAACGGCTACATCGTGAGCCTCCTGCCGGTCGGGGCCGTGATTGCCGCGCCGACCTTCGGCTGGGCGATCTCCGCGTTCGGCGTCCGCGCCGCCCTCGGCGGCTTCGCGGCCACGCTGGCCCTCACCGGTCTCGCGAGCGTGTGGCTCACCGCCCGGGCGCAGGTCACCCTCTCCGGTGCGGCCCTGCACGTGAAGCTGGCCGATGGCGAGCGGCGCACGGCGGTGTTCTGGCGCCTCTCGCTCGTCTTCTTCCTGGCGGCCTCGGCCGGCCTCATGGTGCTGAGCCAGGCCGCCGGCATCATCGCGGCCTACGGCGGCGCGGGCCGGCTGGCCGTGTACGGCACGACCGCGATCACCGCGACGATCGCCGTCGCCCGGCTGGGCGGCGGATGGATGGTGGACTGGCTCGCGATCCCCACCATCGCGGCCGCGGCCAACGCGATCGCCCTCGCGGGCCACGTGGTGCTGACGCTCTGGCCCGCGCCGGGGGTGGCGGTGGCCGCGCTGGCCCTGGTGGGCCTCGGCTACGGCCTGGTCTCGGGCCTCACCGCGGCGGCGGTGGCCGCGTACTGGCGGCGCGTGGTCTACGGCCGCGTGGCGAGCCGCGTCTACCTCGCCTGGTGCGCGGCGGCCATCGTGCTGCCCGTCGTCGCGGGCCGGCTCTTCGACCTGACCCACGGCTACGGCACCGCGGTCCTCATCGCGGCGGGCGGCAACGCGCTCGGCGTGCTCGTGGCGCTCGGCCTGCCGCGCCAGGTACCATCGGCGCGATGATCACGGACCAGCGGCTCCTCTCCCTCGGGCATCTGACCGTGCTGGACACGACCCCGCCCGAGCTGGTGACGGTCGCGGCGGCGGCCGGGTTTCGCACCGTCGGCGTCCGGCTCACCGCCACGCCAAGCGTCGGCGTCCCGCCGTACGACGTCCTGCGCGACGGGCCGGTGCTGCGCGAGACCCTTGCGCGCCTGGCGGACACGGGCGTTTCGGTCCTCGACACCGAGTTCCTGCGGTTCGAGCCGGATCAGCCGATCGGCATTCCCGAGGGCTTCCTGGAGGTCTCCGCGCGCCTCGGCGCCAGGCACGTGCTGGTGATGAGCGCCGAGCCCGACGAGGCCCGGACGCTGGACCGGTTCGGGGACCTCTGCGACCGGGCCGCCTCGTACGGTCTCAGGGTCGGCCTGGAGTTCGCGGTCTACACCGGCGTGCGAAACCTCGCCCACGCGGCCCGGATCATCGCGCAGTCGAAGCGGACGAACGCCTCGGTGCTCGTGGACGCGCTGCATTTCAGCCGGTCCGGCGGGATCCCGGCCCACATCCGGCAGGTGGATCCCGCGCTCTTCCGCTACGCGCAGATCTGCGACGCCTCCGCGGACATGCCGGCTCCGACCGATTCGCCGAGCCTCATCCGCGAGGCGCGAACCGGCCGGCTGCTTCCGGGCGAGGGCGTCTTGCCGCTGGCCGAGCTGGTGGCCGCGCTGCCGCCGGGCGTGCCGCTGGCCATCGAGGCGCCGTGCCGGGCCACGGCAGAGCTGCCCGCGCTCGAGCGGGCGAAGCGCGCCTACCGGGCGCTGTCCGCGCTCGCCAGGCCGGGAAGTCAGTGAGCCGGTCTCGCCCTCACGGGTCGAGGTAGAAGCGCAGCACCTCGTTCGAGCCGCGCAGGCCGCCCAGCTTGGCGTCGATGAGCTGGTAGAGCTCGCGCGCCAGCCCGGTGATCGGCATCGCCTGGTGGACGCTGCGCCCGCTCTCCACCGCCGCGGTCAGGTCCTTGAGCCCGAGGAAGGTGGCGGGCGGATAGTCGCCGCGGAGGATGGCGCCCTCGAGCGAGCGGAGGATCCAGCTGTCGGCGGTGCACGTGCGCAGGGTGTGGTAAAGGCGATCGAGCGGGACGCCGGCGGCCCGGGCCATCGCGAAGGCCTCGCCGATCGCGAGGCGGCCGACGCCGATGATCAGGTTGTTGGCGACCTTGGCGACCAGCCCCGCGCCGAGCGGGCCCATGTGGACGACGTTGGCGCCGACCGCCTGCAGCAGCGGGCGCTGGGCCTCGACGGCCGCGGCGTCACCGCCGCAGAGCAGGGTCAGGGTGCCCGCCTCCGCGCCGCTCACGCCGCCGCTCACCGGGCAGTCGATCACGGTCACCCCGCGGGCCCGCGCACGCTCGGCGATGGGCAGGAGCTCGGAGAGCGCGATCGTGCTGCACACCATGACGGTGCCCGCGGTCATGGTGTCGAGGAGGCCGTCGCGCCCGCCCAGGACCGCGTCGACCTGCGCGCCGTCCACCACCATGACCAGCACGCTCGCGCACTCCGCCCCGATCTGCGCCGGATGCCGGGCGGCCCGTCCGCCCGCCGCGGCGAACCGGGCCAGCGGCGCGGCGGCCACGTCGTAGGCCAGCACGTCGTGGCCGGCCTTGACGAGGTTGCGCGCCATGCCGAAGCCCATCTGGCCCAGCCCGATGAATCCGACGGCACGCGACGCCGTGGCCACGGCGGCTACCGGATCTCGACCAGCTCGATGGCCTCGCGGCTCGGGCCCTCGATCATCGCCGCGCGCGTGTCGCCGAGCGTGTAGGGCTCCTCGAGGAACGCGACGCGCTCTTCCACGAGCTTGTCCACCCAGGCGTCCAGGTCGCCGACGCCGAGCGCGATGTGGTCGTACAGGTGCCCGCGGCTGCCCGCGAGCGGGCGATCGCCCTGGCGCATGTAGGAGGGCAGCGCCACGTCGCCGAACGCGACCGTGGCCGAGGGCGTCCGGTACATCCCGTCGCGATCGAGCGCCGGGAACGTGCGATCGGCCCCGCGCGGCACGCGACAGGTGGCCTCGCTCACCGGCGCGGCCGGACCGCGGCCAGCCGGGACCGACGCGCCGAGGTGACGCTGGTACCAGAGCTGGGCGCAGAAGGGATCCTCGTGGAAGAAGTGCACGTGGTTGAAGCGCTCGGCCGCGTGATTGCCCGCGTACTCGACCAGCGCGTCGTCCGGCCCGCGCAGGTAGCCGAAGCCACCGCTGCGCGTCGGCTGCACGCCGGTGGCCTTGGCCTCGGCGATCTGGCCCTTCGTCCGGCCGAGCACGCCGCCGGTGCCCGGCCAGGTGTCGCTGCTGACGTGCACGGCACCGTCGCCGTCGCCCGTGTAGAGCGGCAACAGGGCCACGTCCGAGCGGGCCCGGAACGACTCGAACGTGCGGCGGGAGTCCGGCACGTGCCAGCCGAAGTGCCAGATCGCGGTCTGCGGCCGGGTCGGCGGCGGGACGGTCACCCGGTCGAACAGCATCAGCACGTCGCTCGGCATCGCGAGTGCGGGCAGGCCGCCCCAGGAGGTCTTCCGACCCGTTGGGAAGAGCCGGACGTAGAAGTCGATGGCCGCGTCGGGATCCACCGAGTTCAGGTGCAGGTGATGGAACACGGGCGCGGGGAGCATGACGGGCGGAGCCTAGCAGGGGCGCGAGGTTCCGTCAAACCGCGGCGTGATAGGATCCGCGCCATGACCAAGCCGGCCTCGCGATCCGCCGACGCGCTGGACGCGGAGGCGCGCGCGGTCCTCGCGCGCGTCGACGCCGGCGAGCTGGTCGACCTGGCGAGTACGCTGATCCGCATCCCGAGCTTCAAGACCGAGGAGACGCCGGTCGCGCGCTTCCTCGACGACTTCTTCCGCGCGCGCGGCTACGCGGTCGACCTCCAGGAGGTCGAGCCGGGGCGGCTGCAGACGATCGCCACGCTCCGCGGCTCGGGGGGCGGCGCCAGCCTGATGCTGAACGGTCACACCGACATCAACGCGCTGACGAGGCGCTGGCGGCGCGATCCGTGGACGCCGAGCCTCGAGGGCGACCGGCTCTACGGCCACGGCGTGCAGAACATGAAGGGCGGGCTCGCCAGCATCATCATGACCGCGGAGGCCATTCGCCGGTCCGGCGTGAGGCTGCCCGGCGATCTGGTGGTCGCCTGCGTGGCCGGCGAGACACAGGGCGGAGAAGGGACGCACCACCTGATGGAGCGTGGCCTGCGGACCGACGCCGCGGTGGTGGCGGAGCCGTTCGGGGCGGACCACCTCGTCACCGTGCACTCGGGCATCGTGCACATGGCGATCCACACCTACGGGGTCACCGGCCACATCGGCCGTCTCGAGGGCACGGTGAACGCGGTGACCAAGATGACCGCGATCATCGACGCGCTCTCGCGCGTGAGGTTCCACCACGCCCCGCGGCCCGACCTGCCCGCGTTCCCCCGGCTCAACGTGGGCAGCATCCTCGGCGGCCGCGGGGACGACTACGTGCTGGTGGAGCCGCCGTACGTGCCCGATCTCTGCACGATCCTGGTCGACGTGCACTTCGTGCCCGGCCAGACGGTGGAGGGCATCGTGGCGGACATCCGCGCCGCGCTGGACCCGGTGGCCGCGCGCGACCCGGAACTGTCCTACCGGATCGAGATCCCGCCGCCCGCGCGCTTCAAGGGCCGCCGCCGCCTCGTCATGGATCCACTGGACGTCCCGGTCGACGCGCCGATCGTGCGGGCGGTGGCGCGGAGCTACCGGTCGGTGACCGGGCGGGAGCCGCGCGCGGTCGGCACGGTGCTGCCGCACTCGTACAGCGCCGACGACACCTGCCACCTCTGGAAGGCCGGCATCCCGTGTCTGCTCTACGGCCCGGGCGTGATCCGGGGCAGCGAGGAGGAGGACGACGCCTGCGTCCTCGTCAGCGAGATGGTGACGGTCACGCGCGTGCTCGCCGTGACCGCGCTCGACGTCTGCCGGCGCGATCCGGCCGAGCTGCGCGCGCGGGCGCCGGTCGGGGACTGAGCGGGGCGGTCACCGCCCCGCCCCCTCCTCCGACTCGACCTTCTGCACGAGTCGCTCGAGCGTCTCGTAGGGCTGGGCCCCCACCACGCCGTACATGCCGGCCACGAACGTCGGCACACCGGTGATCCCGTAGTCGCGCGAGAGCTTCCAGTCGGCGTCGACCGCCTCCTTGAAGGTGCGCTTGGCCAGCACCTCGCGCGCCGCCTCGACCGGCAGGCCCACCTCGCGCGCGATCTCGAGCAGCACGTCGATCTTCGAGATGTCGCGCGCGTCGACGAAGTACGCGCGGAAGAGCGCCTCGTGGATGGCCTCGCCGCCGGGCTGAGTGTCGGCCCACTTGCCCAGCTCCTGAGCCAGGCGGCTGTTGTACGTCATGGTGCGCTCGCCGTACGGGAGCCCCTCGGCGTCCATCCGCGCCTTCATCTGCGCGTGCATGGCCTTGCGGTCGACGTTGCGCCCCCGGAACAGGTCCTCGAGGGACCGGCCTTCCATGGGGGTGTCCGGGTGCAGGGGGAAGTGCACCCACTCGATCTTCACGCCGTGCTCTTTCCGGAGCCTCTCAATACGGACCGTACTGAGATAGCACCAGGGTCAGACGTAGTCGGAGAAGATCCTGACGGTCACGGGCTGGCTCATGAGGCCTCCTTTCCAGAGCTTACCTTGACGAGCTTCTGCAGGCTACGCAGGCCGGGCGGGTGGGGCTGTCCCTTGTAGCGATTGCCCCAGTTGGTGAACGAGACCTCGCCGACGTAGATGTCGCCGCGCGAGTCGACGGCGAGGCCGTGGGGGGAGACGAACTGCCCGGGCTCGAGGCCGGCCAGGCGGGTGCCCAGCCGGGCGAGCCGCTCGCCCCGGTGGCTATAGATCGCGACGCGCGGACCGATGTTGGGCACGTCGTAGTTGACGGCCAGCGCGCCGCCGATCTCGCCCACGTAGAAGTGGCCCTCGCCTCCGCGCTCGAGATGGAGCGCGGAGGGGCGGTGCATGTCGTGCCACTGCGTCTCGAAGCGGCCGTCGCCGTCGAAGACCTGGACGCGGTGGTTCTCGCGATCGGCGACGTACACCCAGCCGTCGGCGTCACAGCAGATGTTGTGCGGAATGTTGAACTGCCCCGGGTCGGTGCCCGGCTCGCCCCACGAGAGCAGCCGCCGGCCGTCCGGGGAGAACTTGTGCACGCGCGCGTTGCCGTAGCCGTCGGAGACGTACAGGTCGCCACGGGGCGACAGCGCGGTGTGCGTGCAGCGATGGAACGGCTCGCCGCTCATGTAGGGCCGGGGCGCGCCCGGGACGCCGATCGTGAGCAGTACCTTGCCGTCGAGCGTGCAGTGGCGGACGGTGTGATCGCCGTCGTCGGTGAGCCACAGGGTGTCGTCGGGAGCCACGTGCACGCCGTGCGGACGGTGGAACGCGCCCTCGCCCCACGAGCGGAGGAAGTGGCCGTCG
>Ga0187766_10002566_pt1 | contig 10684 bp, 7 predicted proteins | sample 0216_QUI02_MP05__4_FD_132971 | JGI IMG/M metagenome (GOLD analysis project Ga0187766, IMG submission 132971) | Tropical peat soil microbial communities from peatlands in Department of Meta, Colombia - 0216_QUI02_MP05_20_MG | ecosystem: Environmental > Terrestrial > Soil > Wetlands > Peat ... | reverse complement strand
GGACCCTCGTAGCCGAACTTGGGCCAAATTTCGGGCTGGTTGTAGAGCGACACGATCGTGGTGCTGTAGACCTTGTGGAAGAAATCGCCAGGTGCGGATGGATCCGTTTCGATGCGCTGGATCAGGGCTACGCGCTTTTCTTCCTGCTCCACCTCGGCATAGGTCTTCCCCACTGCCTGATGGGCCCATTCGTTGAGTCGGCTGACTCCCAGCATCAGCAGTTGCCGGGTGGCTCCATCCTTTGCTGCTTCTTCCTCGAGGGGCTTCACGGCTCTTTGGTAGAAAGAGTCATCGAGGCGGTCGTGCGGAAACAGGTCACGTGTGAATTTGACGAGGGTATGGACTTCCTCGCTTTGGAGGCCTCCGGGCGCCGCCGCGACGTGTTGTGCTTCGGCAACCACTCGTCCACCGCTGGCCGTGACGGCTGCGACAGCGGCCGCGCCGCGAGCCAGAAAACCGCGGCGAGAAAACCTTCGTGTCCGACTTCCGAGCTTCATGGTCCGGGTCCTCCATCGCCCGCCCAATATAATCCTTCGCCTCACGGATGACCAGACCGGGGAGTGGCCCGCGCGCTCCACACACCGGGTATAATCCGGGCGAGAAGGCCCGCCGAGGAGCGTCGCCTATGGCCAAGAAGAGCTTTCGGGAACTTACGGAGCGTGAAATCCTGGCGCTGGCAATTCAACTCGAGGAAGAGGACAGCCGGGTGTATGGCGACTTCGCGGAAGGGTTGCGCGAAACCTACCCCGCTACCGCCAAAAGCTTTGACGAAATGGAGGCGGAAGAATCGCGTCACCGGCAACGGCTGATTGAGATCTATCGCCAGCGTTTTGGCGAACACATTCCGCTAATCCGCCGCAATGACGTAAAGGGATTCCTGGAGCGTCGACCGGTTTGGCTGGTGCGCCCGCTAGGCATCAACGCTGTTCGCAAGCAGGTTGAAATCATGGAGGCGGAAACGCTGCGCTTCTATCAACGTGCTCTCGAACAGACATCCGATGCTTCGACGCGAGAATTGTTGGGGGACCTAGCCGAGGTAGAGCGCCAGCACTCCCGATTCGCAGAGACTCTAAAGCAGGAGCAGACCGCTTCGGGAGCGCGCGCCGAGGAGGATCAATCCGGTCGCCGCATGTTCATGCTGCAGGTGATCCAGCCAGGCCTGGCCGGGTTGATGGATGGATCTGTTTCAACGCTGGCGCCGATCTTCGCGGCTGCTTTCGCCACCCACAAGAGCTGGGACGCCTTTTTAGTCGGCCTCGCGGCATCGGTGGGCGCTGGCATTTCGATGGCTTTTGCCGAGGCGCTTTCCGACGACGGCTCGCTGACCGGACGGGGGCGCCCGATCATTCGCGGATCCGTCACCGGGCTGATGACCACAGCCGGCGGGCTTGGACACACGCTGCCTTTCCTGATTGCGAGTTTTCACGTGGCGTTCGTCGTGGCGGTGCTCGTGGTAGCTGTCGAACTCGCCGTAATCAGCTACGTGCGGCACCGCTACATGGACACGCCTCTTCTGTCCTCCGCCATGCAGGTGATCGTAGGAGGATCGCTGGTGTTTGCGGTGGGAATATGGATTGGCGGCCAGGGATAAGCGGGGAAGCTAGTTTGTCTCGCCAGCGGTACCCATCGAGACCTCCGCACCGGCTTCGACGGTTGGCCGAGGGGCGCGGCGCATGGTCTCGATGAAGACCCGCACAATCTCTGGATCGAACTGGTTCGCGGCGCAGCGCTCTAGCTCGGCGAAGGCATCTTCCGGCGTACGCGCCTTCTTGTAGGTCCGCTCAGACGTGATTGTGTCGTAGGCGTCCGCCACGGCGATGACCCGCGCACCGTGTGGAATCTGCTCGCCTTCGAGACGTTTCGGATAGCCGGAGCCGTCGAAGAATTCGTGATGGTGGCGAACCATCTCGCGAATGCGGACCATGGGCCCGAGCGGCTCGAGAATCCGCGCGCCGAGGTCGGTATGCGTCTTCATCATTTCCCACTCGCTGGCATCGAGCGGGCCGGATTTGTTGAGAATGGCCTCCGGGATTCCCACCTTTCCGATGTCGTGCAGCAGCCCCGCCAGACGAATCTCCTCGATCTCGGCCTGACAAAGTCCCAGTGCTTGGGCAATCATCACAGAATAGGCGGAAACCTTCTGTGAATGTCCCTGGGTGTAGTGGTCCTTGGCATCGATGGCAAAGGCCAGGGAAGTAACGGTCTCGACCACGACCGGCGGCAAGGTATCGTCGGAAGCCTCAGAACCCTGTTCATAGAGCGAGCGCGTGAACTGCTCCAGGCGGCGGTAGATCTCCTCAAAGGCTTCGGGGCCGGTCGCGAATAAACGTTTCAGAGTGACGCCGAGATAGGCTTCCAGAACATCTTTCTTCCAACGCTTTTTCTCGTGCAAATCGCCTTGCTCGGCGCTGGAAACCGAGTTGCCGCCTTGATGCTTAGAGAGATACATCGACGAATCGGCCACCTGAATGAGTTCTTGGGGAGTGGAGCCGTGCACGGGAAACGCAGCGATGCCGAAGCTGGCGGTGATGTTCTTGTCGCGCAAAAGCGGGTCCGAAGCGATCCACCCCCGCAGCTTGTTGGCAAGCTGGCGGGCCTGTTCGACGCTGGTCTCCGGCATGAGGATCACGAATTCATCACCGCCGTAGCGGGCCACCACATCCGAACGCCGGCAGTTCTGCTCGAGAATATGGCCTACGCGCTGCAAGACAACGTCGCCTTCGAGGTGGCCGTAGAAATCGTTTACGAACTTGAAGTGGTCAAGATCCATCAGCACGAGCGCCAGCGGCCGGTTGGCGCGGGTGGATCGCTTCCACTCCGAAGAGAGCGCTTCCATGAGGAAACGGTGTGTCTTCACGCCCGTGAGGCCATCGGTGATGGCCTGCTCTTGAGCCTTCTGGAAGGTCAAGGCGTTGTGTAAGGCGCCGGCGAAAAGGTCGGCCAGCGTCCTAAGGAGCAGAATATCTTGTTGCGGGAAATCAAACGCCGCCGCCGATTCCACATACAGCACTCCGAGAAATTGTTCCCCGTAGCTCACCGGCAACGCCGCTCCCGAAACCGAACCACTGAACAGAAGCCGCGGCGTGGACGCACCTGCTTCGCGGACGATGCCAAGCTGTCCGGTGCGCGCCACCTGACCGATCAAACCCTCGCCGAGCAGAATCCGCCGGCCGACGGCTTCCCGCCGCTCGCCTGCTTCGGCCTGAATGACCAGTTCCTTCGAGGAGTAGTCGAGGATGGCGATGCCAATGTGGTCGTATCCGAGATCCTTGCCCATTTCTGCCGTGATCTTGGCCAGCATCTCATTGGGATCCAGCGTCGTAATGGCATGGCTTGAGACATTGTTGATCAGCGTAAGTTGCCGTGACTTTTTCTGCTCGGCGGCAAACAGCCGGGCGTTCTCGATGGCGATGCTGGCCTCGCTGGCGAGCACGCGGAGAAACTCCACGTGGCCTTGGTCGAAGGCCCGCTCCCTCGCGTTGTGCACGGCCATCACACCGACGGGATGGTCATAGAGAACCAAGGGGACGACGCAGATCGAGCCGACCGACCGCAGCGGCTGGAATCCCAAGCGGGCCGTCTCCTCCGGGTAGCGTTCGCGAATCAGCAGGGGGCGCGCCGAATTGACGACATATTCCACCATGTGGTTGCCCACCGGGCGCGTGCGTTTGGGGAGCCGTTCGCCGTTGGTCACCTCAATCTCGAAGCGGACCTCGCCGGATTTTGGCTGATAAAAGGCGATGAAGAAGCTGTCCACGTCAATGCCGCGGCGCATCTCCGCATAGACGCGCTCAAGCAGTGTGTCCAGATCGAGCGTCGAGCTCAACACCCGACCGATTTCATTCAGCACGTGCAGCTCTTCGGTTCGACGAGAGGTCTGCTGGATCAGGTAGCTGTTTTCAACCGCCATGCCGATCTGCTGGCCCAGGGCGAGCAGTAAGCGCCGCTCGGCCGGAGTAAAGCTGCGATTGTCCGGCGTCCCCAAAAGCAAGACTCCGGATACGCGCTCCTTCGCTTGCAAGCTGATGCCCACGACCGTGCGCAGCCCCTGGTCCAGAAAAACCTGGCGGACCTGTCGAAACGCTCCCTCCTTGGCGAGCGCTTCCCAACTGGCCTCGCGCGGCAGATCGCGAAAGACCACCAGTCCGCCGAGACGAGCCACTAGATTGATGAAATAGGCGTCCAGTTGCGGTTCCTGCATGGCCGCGCAGAAGGTGTCGCTCATCCCGGTTACGATCAGCGATGTCGGCCCATTCCCATCGGCTTGCAGCAGGCACAAGGCGCCCGCCGGAATGCGGACAACATTCAAAACTCTGTCGAGCGCCTGCGACAGGGTCTGCTCGATTTCGCCGCCCACGAAACCCGAGGTCACCAGGTTTAAGCTCGACAGCGCGAGCATGTTCCGCTCGACGCGCCGCCGCTCCTCTTCATACACCGACATTACCATCAGCACGCAGGCGAACATCACCGGGAGCTGGAGCGCGGGCACGAAATCGGCTCCGGCGAACCAATTCAGGCGGGGTTGCACCACCAGGAAGAGGTTAAAGGCGCCCCAGACGAAAAACGTGAAGCCCAGTAGCAGGTCGGCGCGGGCCTCTTGCCTGTGCCCTTCATTCCAAAACGTCCAGCCGACAACAAAATAGATCAGGCCGACTCCCAAACCGACCGTGACGGTTGTGATCCCGTGCACGTGTAGCCCCGACCAGACGGCCAGCAGGATGGCTGCCGCCGTCACCACCCGCGCCGGAATCGACAGGCGGACATACAGCCGTGCGGCGCAATAAAAGGCCAGGGCGGAGAGGGCCACCAACCATTCATCCAGCGTGCGGTACCAGAGGCGAAGCGGGCCGTCCGGAACCAGCGTCACGCCGTTGCGGACTACGAAAAACAGACACATCAGCAACCAAGCGATCGACCAGGCCAGCAGGTAGGACTGACGTTTTCGACCGTATAGGGAGAAGAAGAAAGCCGCCAGCAGAAAGGTGCTGACTTGTAAGGTGATGACGGCAGCAGAATGGCTTACCAACTCAATACTCCCTATCCTCTCTCAGGGCTTGTCGCCAGAGAATAGCAGAAAATCGGCGCTCCTCCTCGGAGTCCCCGTCGGAAGTTTCGTGGAGGTCAACCTCTGTGGAAGTTAAAGGAAAACTCCCCGCGCAAGCGAGGTCATCTTGCGGCCGAGCCGCGCTTCAAGTCAACAGTACCCGGGTACCAACCCGTGCCGGTTCATTGAGTTGCGCGCTCGGGGCGCTCGATTTTGATTTCTCCTTTCGCTAAGATACAAGCGGCGAAGAAAGAAAACATCCATGGCCTTGCCTGGAAAGCCTCGCGTTCGTTTTGCGCCTTCACCGACCGGTTATCTACACGTCGGCGGTGCCCGAACCGCACTTTTCAACTGGCTGTTCGCGCGGCACGAGCGGGGTACGTTCCTGCTGCGTATCGAGGACACCGACGTAGAGCGCAACCGTCCCGAACTGGTCGATGGAATCCTCGACGGCTTGCAATGGCTCGGGATCGGATGGGACGAAGGGCCGTTTTTCCAATCGCAGCGCCTTCCCCTGTATCAAGAGGCGGCGCACCGCCTGCTCCGAAGCGGTGCTGCCTTTGCCTGTTATTGCAGGGCCGCAGCGTACGGTCGACCCGACGAGCAGGGGGGCGAAGGGGATGACGAGGGTCTTAAGGGGGCGAAAACGGCTCCCTGTGCCTGCCGCGATCTGAGCGATGCCGAGCGCGCCCAGCGCGAGAAGGAAGGGATCACGCCAGCGGTCCGGTTTCGCGTCCCCCCTACGGGCACGACGCGGTTTGAAGACGCCGTCTTCGGCCCACGAGAGTTGCAGAATGCCGAAATTGAGGATTTCGTACTGCTGCGCTCGAATGGACTTCCCACCTATCAGCTGAGCGTCGTGGTGGACGACATCGACATGCACATCACCCACATCATCCGCGGCGCCGACCACCTTTCGAATACACCGAAACAAACCATGATTTATGAGGCGCTCGGCGCGATCCCGCCCGTCTTCGCTCACGTCCCGCTGATCCTAGGCCCGGATCGCACGCGGCTCTCCAAGCGCCACGGTGCGACCAGCGTCAGCTCTTACTCGGAAGAAGGTTTCCTCCCCGAGGCATTTCGAAATTTTCTGGCGCTGCTGGGATGGTCGCCTGGCGACGATCGAGAGTTTCTGCGCACGCCCGAGATTATCGAGCGATTTTCGCTTTCCGGCGTCAGTCGTACCAATGCGATTTTCGATCGTGCCAAGCTGGAATGGTTCAACACCCAATATTTGCAGAAACCACCAGTCGAGGAGTTACTGCCTTACGTTGAAGCAGAACTCAAGCGGGCTCGTTTGTGGGAGCATTCCCAGGCCAGCCAGGACCCCGCGTGGTTCGCACGATCCGTCGACCTGATTCGCCCGCGCACACGCCTGCTCGGGGATTTCACGGTCTGGGCACGCGCTTTTTTCACCGATGACTTCAGCTACGAGCCTAAGGCGCGAGCGAAATTCTGGAACGATGAACGTCTGCCGGCCATGCTGGAGAAACTCGCCGATCGCCTGGAGGCACTTCCGGAGTGGAACCACGACTCATGCGACGTCGCGTTGCGCAGCCTTGCCGTGCAGGAGGGGGTCAAGGCCGGCCTGCTGATCAACGCCGCGCGCGTAGCCCTTGTGGGCCGCGCGGTGGCCCCGCCGCTATTCGACACCATGGTGACGCTCGGCCGGGACCGCGTCGTCAGGCGCCTTCGCCAGGCCGTACCCAATGTGGCGAGTCGCTAGTTAAGCCCAAACCCGATTGTTTGAAGGAACGAGTTACTTCGAGGACGAGAAGATTTCTGGATGTTGGGCACGAGCACTGGTGCCTATCGCGGCCACCTTGATCTGCGCGGTTACGGGAACCTTCACCGGCGGCAAACAGGCCGAATTGTTGCAGGCCTGGTAACGCAGCGTCATCGGGATCGATGTGTCGCCCAGCGAGGCGCCTTCCCCGGCCGCAAGGCGCAGCCGCAGCGTGACAGTTTCGGTGTACACATTCAGTGGCTTGTCAGGCGAAAACGGGAATTTGAGGTTCTTCCCGGCAGGATAGACCGTGTCGGCCAGCGTGAAGCCAGCTGGCAGCTGAGGGGTCAGGGTCGTCGGAATGAGATAGGAATCTAGCGGTTTGTGCGAATTCATGTGGTAGCCGTTGGCAATGTCGACCACCACCGCGAGCTGAAATTCCTTGCCGCGGGGTACGGGATCGAGCGAGGCGTACACTTTCGTTTTCACCACCGATGCTGCGCTTTGTGGCGCGGAAGCCTCTTGTGCCTCGATCAGGAGATGGGTCCCGATGCCCAGCAGAACTGCGCCGAAAATCGCAAGCAGTCTGAAAGGTCGGGTCATAGCTGGCTCTCGACGTCCTTCGTGACCTGGGCTTCGTTCACGACGCCGATGTATTTCTTAACGATTTTGCCGTCGCGAGAAATCAGGTAGCTCGTGGGCATGCCAAGCAGACCGCCAAACTTGTCGGTGATGGCGTCGCTACCAAGCACGATCGGATAATCCATGGTTCGCTCCTGGCCGGCGACGTTGAACTGCGTTGTATGAATGAAAGGATCGACTGCCTTCACCCCGTCCTCATCCATCGAGGCGCCCAGCATGGTAAAGCCCCTGGCGCTGTACCGGTCCTGGAGAGCGATCAGCACCGGGATTTCACTGCGGCAGGGTTCGCACCAGGTGGCCCAGAAGTTGACCAAAACGACTTTGCCCTTCAGGCTCGCAAGAGGAACCTCGCCGCCCTGCAAATTCTTGAAGGTGACATCCGGCTCCGGGGCAAGGCTTGCGCTAGACGCCGCGACCGGGGTGCTCGCTTGATGAGGCATGAACCGATCGATCCAGACTTCCGGATTAAGCCCCTGGATATGGCCGGAAATGAAGGTAAGGCCGTTCGCAAAAATCAGCCCGCCGATGGCGAGCAGCAAAACGCCACTGAAAACTTCGACCGTGTGAAGATGCCTGCGAAACTTCTGATAGAACTTCATGAAGCGGCCGATCCCAACCGCGGTGAGCAAAAACGGTATGGCCAGACCCGCCGAATACAACGTCAGGAGGATGACACCTTCGGTGATCTTTTCCCGGGTCGCCGCAATCGCCAGTACGGTCGTAAGAATCGGTCCGATGCAGGGCGTCCAGCCGAGGGCAAACGCGAACCCCAGTAAGAACCCGCTCACCATTCCCGGCTGATTCCCACCCACGTTGTTCATGTGCACGTCACGGTTCAGCCATCTCGTCAGCGATGGCCCGAACAGGAAAATCAACGACGCGGCATAGAAATGCACCGGTTTGAGCAGGAGGTTCGTGCCCGTTCGAACGGTTAGAAAGGCGCCGATGACGACGAGGATGACCCCAACGATCACGCCGACGCGGACCGAAATCTTTACCAGCCAACCCACTAAATGCAGTCCGAATAAAATAATCAACGCGCCGGCAATGGGCGCGAGCAAGTTGCGATTCTTCAGCAGGAATTGGCCCACGGCACTGGCCGTGGCGCCCATGGTGATGAAGACGGCCGAGAAACCGATTACAAACGAGAGGGCCGAGCTGAGCAGCTTACCGGTGGAACCCTCACCTTCCTTGAGCTGATCAACGCCCACGCCGGACAGCATGGACACATATCCCGGCACGAGCGGTAAAACGCACGGCGATAAGAACGAAATCAATCCCGCAACAAACACCAGCAACGCAAAGGCTGCCATCTGATTCCCTCATTCCCTACGCTGGTTTCACCCGAACGCCCTGCTCGGCTGACGTCGAAACCTTGCTTTGACCACACCGATTAGACGCATCCTACCGCAGTTTGGTTCTCGAAGGATACGAAGGAGAAACCCGACACCTGCCACCTAAATCCGCCGCTCTATCGATCCGGCAAGCGACAAACGGCTTGCCAAGTCGACCAAAATCAGCAGCGCCATCGACCAATCGAATGGCAGCACGAGTGCCCTGCTCGAAAGGGCGGGCCCGCTGCTGGAACCGCAGCCGGCCAGACGTCTTGCCGCTTGCGGTGCGGGCTCGTAGAGATTCTCCGAAGGAGGAGTGCGTGACGCCCAACCAGGTGACGGTGGCTCGCATAGCGACGGCATTTGTCGCCGTTGGGCTGTTCAGCGCGAGGGCGCACCTGCTGGTCGTCGATCTCACGGCCGTCGCTCTAACCGTTCTGGCCATTGCTCTCGATGGCGTGGATGGATACCTGGCTCGCAGGCGCGGCCTGGCCACCGCACTGGGTGCGAAGTTCGACATTTTGGGTGATCGCGTGGTCGAGAACCTGTTCTTCACGTGCTTCGCCGCGAGCGGATTGATCTCGCTATGGGTTCCGGTGCTGTTTTTCGTGCGCGGGGCACTGACGGACTTTCTTTCCGGACTCGCTGGTCGCAACAGGTTCGGCCAGACCTCGCTGGGGACAACGGGCTGGGGACAAAGATTTGTCACCTCCCGAGCAAGTCGGGCTTGCTATGCCGCGCTGAAATGTATCTGCTTCTGCTACCTCGGGCTTCTACTGTCGTTCCGAGACATGGCTTCGATCGAGCTCAACCGGTGGTTCGCCAGGGCGGGGGCGAACGCGCCACTTGCTACGGCACAAGCGATCACCCTTTTGACCGTAGCTTTTTGCATCCTGCGAGCGATTCCCGTGGTATGGGAAGGTCGGCGGTATCTCATCGCCCGGCGAAGATTGCCCAAGGGTGCGGCTGTTGTGTTCAGCCGATGACGCCGCCGGAGAAGATCGGTGCCTTCTTTGACCTGGATGGGACACTCATCGGGCCGCCTTCGCTCGAATGGCGCTTCCTTGCCTTCCTGCTGGCACGCGACGAACTCGCCACGCGCGATATCGCTCGCTGGGTGGTTCATTTTCTGAAGGGCATCGTGCCTGATCCGCGCGGCGCGACGCTCGGGAACAAACACTACCTCAGCGGCCTACGCACTTCTCTTCTAGCGGATTGGGAACAATCGCTCGCCGATCATGCGTTCCCCTGCTATACGGCCGCTCTGGAACGCATGCGATGGCATTGGAGCCAGGGGCACCGCGTTTTTCTCGTCAGCGGCACACTCGATTGCCTTGCCGAGGTCCTGGCGCGACAACTGTCCGGGCCAGTCGAAATCTCGGCAACGCGCCTCGAAGTGCGCGAGGGCCGCTGGACAGGCCATATCGCTGGCGCGCACGTAAGCGGTGAAGAAAAGGGGCGTGTGGTACGAAAACTGGCGGGACGATTCGGCCTGTCTCTGTGGGACAGCTACGCCTACGGCAACTCGACGAGCGATTTACCGATGCTGGACTCTGTCGGAGGGCGCGTGGCTGTGAATCCACCCACGAGGCTGCGCCGGATCGCGTGGAGCGAAGGCTGGTCCATATGCGATTGGAGGCCGGCGAACGGAACTCCGGTCTCCCGCCTCGAGCTTGCCGCGAGAGAAGCTCGATGAGCGAGACGCGAACGAGCGCTTGGCGCGATCCCCGGGTAGTGTCTTCGAGAGACGGCGGGCGCGCCCCCTGCCTTTCGTTTTCGTTCTGGCTGGAAGAGACCGTCCGAGCATTGGGTGCCTTCGAGTGGGTGACGCTGACCTATTTAGCCTGGCTTTGTGTCCTGGCGACGGGTTTTCACTCGAACATCTCTCACGCCGCGCGCTATGTCATTGGACACATCGCCATCGCGGTAGCGATC
>Ga0187766_10002564_pt1 | contig 10691 bp, 8 predicted proteins | sample 0216_QUI02_MP05__4_FD_132971 | JGI IMG/M metagenome (GOLD analysis project Ga0187766, IMG submission 132971) | Tropical peat soil microbial communities from peatlands in Department of Meta, Colombia - 0216_QUI02_MP05_20_MG | ecosystem: Environmental > Terrestrial > Soil > Wetlands > Peat ... | reverse complement strand
CAAAGTGGCGCAAGTGATTTCAGAGAATCGGCGCAACGCGTGGGCGGGCGGCCACGACATTCCCGAGGCGGACATCCGACGCCGGCACGATCGTCGGCCCACCGGATTTGTCATCGACGCCGGATTGGGCAAAGCCGATCGTCGCTGCGGCGCTCGAGGTCGAGCGATGATCGCCGGGAACGTGCACGAACCTTTACCGCACCGTGTTGTAGATGTGACGGCGATAAATCAAGGTTCCTGAAGTAACTCGAGTGCCGCGGGCGCACTCCACACAGGTGAGGAGCGGGACATGTCGGCGCTAGATGACTGTCGCAGCTGGATTTCGCGGGCGAGCCATAAGCCGATGGCTGTTCGCGCGCTGGCGGTGTCGATCGGTGTGATCACTGCGACCGCGGCGTTGCCGGCACCTTCGCAGGCAGACTCGGTCGACGACGGGTTCCTGTCCGCCCTAGGCAGTGCCGGCGTCAACTACGGCGATCCCGGAAGCATGGTGGCACTAGGCCAGTCGATCTGTCCGATGCTGGCCCAGCCGGGCGGGACATTCGCCTCTGCTGTCTCAAGCATCACCGGCGACAACGGCATGTCGCCGGCCATGGCGGGCTTGTTCACCAGCATTGCGATATCGATGTACTGCCCGTCGATGATGGCGTCGATCGCCAACGGCAACGTGCCGAGCCTGCCTCAATTCCCAGGCGTACCGGGTGTGTAGCCGCAGCGACCGGGTCTAGCTCGTCCCCAGCGGGTCGATGGTCGCAGCGACGTAGACCAGCGCCGCCCCGACCGTCGCCGTCGTGACAAAGTCAATTCCCTTGCTGCGCACCACCAATAGGCCCGCGCGCTCGTCGGACAACACCAACCGCAGCACCGCCGCCACCCCCACGCCGATGCCGATCAGCAGGGCACCACGGCGCCAGAAATTCGCCGCCGCGAGCGCAAACGCCGCGACAAAGATCAGCCCAACCAGCAGAATCGGCCACTGCGCCCGGACAACATCACGCACGCTCATTGCTTTTCGGCCAGTTCGACGACATTGGTCAGCAGGAAAGCTCGGGTTAGCAGGCCCACCCCGCCGGGATTCGGCGACACATAGCCGGCGACCTCCCACACGTCCGGATGCACATCACCGACCAGCCCGTTCTCGGTGCGGCTGACACCGACGTCGACGACGGCGGCGCCGGGCCGCACCATGTCGGCGGTCAGCAGATGCCGCACACCGACAGCCGCCACGATGATGTCCGCCTGCCTGGTCAGCGCGGCCAGATCGCGGGTTCCGGTGTGGCACAACGTCACCGTGGCATTCTCCGAGCGACGGGACAGCAGCAGCCCCAACGGGCGCCCGACCGTCACGCCGCGGCCGATGATGACCACGTGCGCGCCGGCAATCTCAACGCCATAGCGCCGTAGCAGATGCACGATGCCGCGCGCGGTGCACGGCAGCGGTGCCGGGGTGCCCAGCACCAGCCGGCCCAGGTTCGTCGGGTGCAGACCGTCGACGTCCTTGGCCGGGTCGACGCGCTCCAACGCGGCGTTCTCGTCGAGATGCTTCGGCAGTGGCAGTTGCACGATGTAACCGGTGCAGTCGGGGTTGGCATTGAGTTCGTCGATGGTCTCGTCAAGCTTGCCCGGTGGAATGTCGGCGGGCAGGTCACGGCGGATCGACGTGATGCCGACCTTAGCCGAGTCGGCGTGTTTGCCCCGGACGTAGGCCTGCGACCCGGGGTCGTCACCGACCAGGATGGTGCCCAGGCCAGGCGTGCGGCCCGACGCGGTCAATGCGGCCACCCGTCGCTTCAGATCGGCGAGGATCTCATCGCGCGTGGCCTTGCCGTCCAGCGTGATAGCACCCACGCCTGACAGTCTGGCACGCCTGCCCACGTACGCTGCCGATATGTCCCCCGCCCCGGACGTGTTCGCCCCTGCCAAACTCGGCCCACTGACGCTGCGTAACCGCGTCATCAAGGCTGCGACATTCGAAGCGCGCACGCCCGATGCACTGGTGACCGACGATCTCATCGAATACCACCGACTGCCGGCCGCCGGCGGGGTCGGCATGACGACCGTTGCATATTGTGCGGTCTCCCCGGGCGGCCGGACAGCGGGCAACCAGATCTGGATGCGTCCGGAGGCGGTACCGGGGCTGCGTCGGCTCACCGAGACAGTTCACGCCGAAGGCGCGGCGGTGAGCGCGCAGATCGGTCACGCCGGCCCGGTGGCCGATGCCCGTTCCAACAAGGCCACGGCCCTGGCGCCGGTGCGGTTCTTCAACCCGATCGCGATGCGGTTCGCCAAGAAGGCCACCCGCGATGACATCGACGATGTGATGGCCGCACATGCCAACGCTGCCCGCCTCGCGGTCGACGCCGGCTTCGACGCCGTCGAAATCCATTTGGGCCACAACTATTTCGCCAGTTCGTTCCTGAGCCCGCTGATCAACCGACGCGACGACGAGTTCGGCGGCTCGTTGGAGAACCGGGCGAAAGTCGCCCGCGGGTTGGTGATGGCCGTTCGCCGGGCCCTGGAAAAAGCGGGGACCAGTCAGATCACGGTGACCGCCAAGCTGAATATGGCCGACGGCATCCGCGGCGGGATCACCGTCGACGAAGCGCTGACCACCGCGAAGTGGCTGCAGGATGACGGCGGTCTGGACGCGCTCGAGCTGACCGCGGGCAGCTCGCTGGTCAATCCGATGTATTTGTTCCGCGGCGATGCGCCGGTCAAGGAGTTCGCGGGTGCGTTCAAGCCGCCGCTGCGCTGGGGCATCCGCATGACGGGCCACAAGTTTCTGCGCGAGTACCCCTATCGCGACGCCTATCTGCTCCGCGATGCCCGGCTGTTCCGCGCCGAGCTGTCGATACCGCTGATCTTGCTCGGCGGTATCACGAATCGGGAAGCGATGGACCTGGCCATGGCGGAGGGATTCGAGTTCGTCGCGATGGCCCGGGCTCTGCTGGCCGAGCCCGACTTGATCAACCGGATCAAGGCCGAGAGCGGGCCTGTGCGTTCGGCGTGCACGCACTGCAACCAGTGCATGCCCACCATCTACAGCCGAACCCGCTGCGTGGTCACAGGCGCGCCTGACACCCGGTGACGATGTGGGCCGCGCAGCGGCCAGCTGAGGAGCCGGGCAATCGTACCCAGCCCGGTGACGATGCGCGCCGCGCAGCAAATCACCGACACTCGGCGCTGGGCAACAACGAACCAGGCGCTTTAAGAAATACGGCGAAATAGCTGGCGGGTGTCGATCGAAACGCACCGCGCCACAACCACTACAGTCGGTGCGGTGAGTCAACCAGCTACAGTTGGTGCTGCAATGAGTCAAGCAGCCGCGCCCGTGCTGACGGTCCGGTACGACGGGTCGCAGCGTACCTTCGCAGCGGGCCATGACGTGGTCATCGGACGTGACTTGCGCGCGGATATGCGCATCACGCATCCGCTGATCTCCCGTGCGCATCTATTGCTGCGCTTCGATCAGGGCCGGTGGCTGGCAATCGACAACGGTTCGCTGAACGGGACTTTCGTTAACGGTCGCCGGGTACCGGTGGTCGACATCCATGACGGCCAGAGCGTCAACATCGGCAATCCCGACGGGCCGCGGCTGACGTTCGAGGTCGGACGGCACCAGGGGATAGCCGGCCGGCCACCCCGAACCGCGTCGATGCCGGTCGTTCAACCGCCCGGAACCGCGGCGCCGCCGCACCTGCAGCCCGCGCGCCCCACAAGCGGGTCCTGGCCCCCGGCGGCACCGCCGCGACCACATCCCGGCGCGCCTCCGCACACCGCGCCGGCGCCGCCGCATCCGGTGTACCCGGCCGGCGGCGGGCAGCGACCATCCGGCTATCCGGCCGGCTCACCACAACCGGCGCCGGCGAACTGGCGAGCACCCAGTGCGACATACTCGGCACCGCCGTCGAACTACCAGCCCACCCGGATGGCGCCTGCTGCCAGCAAGCCGCCGGAAGTGTCGAACCTGGCGACGAAGATGATTCAGGCGTTACGGCCCGGAGCCGCAGCGCCTGTGAAGCCGACCGGCTCGGCGACGATTGGTCGTGCCACCGACAACGACATCGTCATCCAAGACGTGTTGGCGTCGCGCCATCACGCGTTCTTGGTTGCGACGCCGATCGGCACCGAGATCCGGGACGCTCGCAGCATCAATGGGACGTTCGTCAACGGGGTCCGGGTCGGGTCTGCGATCTTGAACGAAGGCGACGTGGTCACGATCGGCAACGTCGACCTGGTGTTCACCGATGGCACCTTGGTCCGCCGCACCGAAGCCGCGACGCGCACCGGCGGCCTGGAGGTGAACTCGGTCTGCTTCACCATCGACGGCAAGCAATTGCTCGACCACATCTCGCTGACCTGCCGGCCGGGCACCCTCACCGCGATCATCGGTGGGTCCGGCGCGGGCAAGACCACGCTGTCTCGGCTGATCGCTGGGTACACCCGCCCCAGCTCCGGCACGGTCACCTTCGAGGGCCACGACATCCACCGCGAATACGCCTCGCTGCGCAGCAGGATCGGCATGGTCCCCCAGGACGATGTGGTGCACCGCCAGCTGACGGTCAACCAGGCGCTGGGCTATGCGGCCGAGCTACGCCTGCCGCCCGACACCAGCAAAGCCGACCGCGCCCAGGTCGTCGCGCAGGTGCTCGAGGAACTGGACCTGATCAAGCATGGCGATACCCGGGTGGACAAGCTGTCCGGTGGCCAGTGCAAACGCGCCTCGGTGGCGCTGGAACTGCTCACCGGGCCGTCGCTGCTGCTCCTAGACGAGCCGACCACCGGTCTGGATCCGGCGCTGGATCGTCAGGTCATGCTGATGCTGCGCCAGCTGGCCGACGCCGGTCGCACGGTGCTGGTGGTGACACACTCGGTGTCCTACCTCGACGTCTGCAACCAACTGCTACTGATAGCGCCCGGCGGCAAGACGGCGTTCTTCGGCCCGCCCGACCAGATCGAGTCGGCCATGGGAACCAAGAACTGGGCCGACATCTTCGCCAAGGTGGGCGCCGACCCCGACGAAGCGAATCGACGCTTCCTAGAGAGGGAGCAACGGCGCCACCAGCCGGTACTCACTGCGGCGGCTCCCAGGGACTTGGGCGAGGCGGTGCACACCGACGTGCTGCGCCAGTTCTCCACGATCGCGCGGCGCCAGGTCCGGCTAGTGGTCTCCGACCGCGGGTATTCGGTATTCCTGGCGCTGTTGCCGTTCCTTATCGGTGTGCTGTCGCTGACCGTTCGCGGCAAGACCGGATTGGGCATTGCTGACCCGCAAAGTGACAATCCCGATCAACCAGGGCAGATCCTGGTCATGCTCAATGTCGGCGCTGTCTTCATGGGTAACGCGCTGACGATCCGTGACCTCATCGGCGAGCGCCCCATCTTCCAGCGGGAACAGGCGGTCGGCCTGTCGACCAGGGCCTACCTGATGGCCAAGCTCGCAGTGTTCTCCGTGTTCGCGATCGTCCAGGCAGCGATCGCGACGATCATCACGGTGGTCGGCTGGGGTGCCCCTCCTACAGATGCCGTGATGCTCGGCAGTGTGCGCCTCGAGCTGTTCGTCACAGTCGCCGCGACCGCAGTGGCCTCGGCGATTCTCGGCATGGCCCTCTCGGCGATCGCCCAATCGCAAGATCAGATCATGCCGCTGCTGGTGGTGTCGATCATGTCGCAGTTGGTGTTCTCCGGCGGCATGATCTGGGTGACTAACCGGGCGGTGCTCGACCAGCTGTCGTGGGGGACGCCCGCGCGCTGGGGCTACGCGGCGTCGGCGTCGACGATCAACATCGACAAGCTGGTACCCGGTCCCGTCAGCCCGAAAGACCAGCACTGGGCGCACAAGCCGAGCGCCTGGCTGTTCGACATGGCCATGCTCGCGGTGTTGTCGGTGGTCTACTCGTGCATCGTGTGGTGGAAGATCCGGCTGCGCCGGCACTGACCGTTGCCTGGCGTCCACGAAGGTGCGATGCCAAGCGGCATGCCTGCGCCGGCAAAGCAGCGCACATCCGGTCATGATGAAGGCCGCGAAATCACTCCGGTTTGGAAGCCACCGCGAATGGCTACAGGTCGTTGGGATGAATACGGTGGTGCTACCTGTGCTCACCGTCCGGGGCAGCGGGTCGCAACGTACCTTCGCAGCAGGTCACGATGTGGTCATCGGGCGTGACCTGCGCGCGGATATGCGCATCACGCATCAGCTGATTTCTCGTACGCACCTGCTGCTGCGCTTCGATCAGGGTAGGTGGCTGGCCATCGACAACTGCTCATGCCACGGCACGTTCGTCAAAAATCGCCGGGTCCAGGTGGTCGACATCTACGACGGGCAGACCATCAACATCGGCAAGCCCGACGGGCCCTGGCTGACCTTCGAGCTCGGACGGCACCCGGAGATGGCGGGCCGGCCACCGCAAACGGCGCCGATCCGCACCGTTCAACTGCCGGGCACGGACACCGCATCCGCAGCGCGCGCGGCAGATCAGCTGGCCGCGCCGCCCGCAAGGAGTGCCAATGCGACCTCACCCCGGCCCGCGTACGCATCCCGCGCCCCCGATGTATCCCAGCGCCGGGGGGCCAAAGCCAGCCGATCAATCGAACTTGGCGACGAAGCTCATTCACGCCTTACGGCCTCGGGCCGCGGAGCCGGAGGAACCGTTCGGGTCCGCGACAATCGGTCGTGCCAACGACAACGACATCGTCGTCCCAGACGTCTTGGCCTTGGCGTCGCGCCTGGCTGCACACGCCGCACGCGTGCGCGTTCGACATGGCGATGCTGGGTGTTCGTGGTCTACGCCGTCCTCGTTCGGTGGCAGATCCGTCTCAAGCGCTGACGAGAACCCGGCCCGCGGTCAGCTGCCGGTGGGGCCGGACCCGATTGCTCCGCTACTCAGCGGGCCGTTTCGGCCCACATCGCGCGCCGGTCGCCGAACTGCGGTCCCTGGCATCGATGGTGAGCACCGGTATGTCCACGGGCAATGTCAGCGCGTCGCGCACCTCGGCAACCGGATACCTTGGCGCGCCGTCGAACTGGTTGACGGCGATCAGGAACGGCAGGTTGCGGTGCTCGAAGAAGTCAACCGCGGCGAAGCTGTCCTGCAGGCGCCGACCAGGTTGATCGCGCCGATAGCGCCGCGCACCAGGTCATCCCACATGAACCAGAACCGGCGCTGGCCGGGCGTGCCGAACAGGTAGAGCACCAGATCCTCGTCCAGGGTGATCCGGCCGAAGTCCATCGCCACGGTCGCCGTCCGCTTGTCCGGCGTGGCCTCCAGCATGTCGACACCGGTGGAAGCGTCGGTGACCATCGCCTCGGTGCGCAGCGGCATGATCTCCGAAACCGCGCCGACAAACGTCGTCTTACCGACACCGAACCCGCCCGCGATGACGATCTTCGTCGAGGCGGCGTCACGTGCCCCCGCAAGCGGGGGGTACCCCCTCTCAGAGTGCTCGTAATCCACGGAGCGTCCTTCCTATAAGTTCACGGCGTTCGTCGCGGGTCGAACGATCGGTCAACGTTGGCTGCACCCGAAGGTAGCCGGACGTGACCAGATCGCCGATCAAGACGCGTGCGACACCGAGCGGTAAGTCCAGACGAGCGGAGATTTCCGCAGACCGAAGGACTCTTGACGCACAGTTGGATGATCTTGCCTCGCATATCGTCGGGTCGCCATCGGTGAAACAGCGCCGACTGCAGCGTCTGCACCGGCGCTTCCAGGGGCAGGTCGACGCTGGTGGTGGTCGGTCCGGCGGTCAGAGTGTACGGGCGGACCAGGCTCGCCTCATGCCCGGATACCGGCGGCTCGTGTCTGCCCATCACGCTCACGAGTGCGCGAGGCCCGGCGACGATGCGGGCCATGTAGCGGCCCGAGAAGGAGCCGGGCAATCTGATGCAGTGCGACGGGACGACTGCACAACCCCGCCCACCCGTTCGACAAGGATGGCCATCTCGTAACCGATCTGACCGATATCACACGATGTCGCGGCCAGCGTCGCCAGGTGCGAACCATCACCGACCCGCATCAACAGCAGATAGCCGTTTTGCATCTCGACTACCGATTGCAGCACCTGCCCACCCTCAAACAGCTGCGCGGCATCGGTAGCGAGGCTGGCCAGTCCGGACGCCACCGCGGCCAACTGATCCGCTCGTTCGCGCGGCAGATACTCGCTGGCGGCGATCAGCAGACCGTCGCCGGACACCAGCACCGCATGCGACACCCCGGGTACCTCGCGAGCGAAGTTTGAGACCAGCCAGCCCAGCGAGTTGTCAGACGATGGGTAGGTCATTCGTGATCGGGCCCTTCATTCGTCTCGCGGGCATGCGACCGTCCTGCGCGCACGCCGCCGAAGTGGCTGCTGATGGAAGCACGGGTGGCATCAGGGTCGGGTGCTGGCGCCGCATGCTGCGGGTGCCGGCCGGAATGAAATCCGCCGTTCGATGCTACCGCGTTCCCCCGGTTCTCCTCGTGGGCCCGGTGCTGGGCGGTCCCATTGACCAGCGACTTGGCAGCTGGTGAGGGGTCCGGTGCGGCCGTCCCGGGTACCAGCCGAGCGCCGGGCTCCCGTACCGGCAGACCGTGGTCGGTGCGGGAGCGGATGGGAACGTTCTCAGCCTCGGCGGCCGACCAGCCGCGATCCCAAACCGACTGCCAATCTAGGTCGGCGCTGCGGGCCAGCTCGTGCGGGTCGACCAGCCACTCGGAGAGCATCCGCTGGTAGATCAGGTCCCCGGCGGGTGCGTCAGCGGGCGGTGACTCGGGTTCGAAGGCCTGGTCCCATTGTCCAGCTCCTCCTCGGGCCGCTACCCGGCCCGCATCGTCGCCGGACTGAGCATCGGCATCCTCGGCTTGCGCCGCGATGTCCGGCGCCGACCCGGGACCAGCGGGCGGGATGCCAGCGCGTGCGGCCCCTGACCGTGAGGAGAAATACGCCGAGGTGTCCGATACGTGTTGGGCCGCAGGCTCTTCCGGAGCTTGCTGGAGTGTCTTCTCCCACCAGGGCTTCGGAAGCTCGCGCCGCGGCCGCTGCGGGTGCTCGGCGGCTTCGCCGGCTACCGCGGGCCGGACAGGAACATCGGTGATGCCGCTGGACCCCGGGTTGCGACGCGGCAACAGCGTGACCGGCGGATGCGACCCATTGCGCTCCGACGTGTCGGGGTAAGCCTCCGCGGAGCCCCGAGTATCCACCGCCTCATCGACCGCGGCCGTGTGCCGCGACGCCACACTTGCCCTTGGCACCGGGACAGCGCGGCTTCCGGCGGCGCCCTCGACGAGCACGGCTGGCGGCAGGCAGACCTCTGCTGTGGTACCCGAACCGTTGGTTGCCGAGCCGCGCAGCCGTACCCGCATACCGTGCCGGTCAGCCAGCCGGCCGACCACAAAAAGGCCCATATGGCGAGCGTTGTCGGGGGTGACGTCGCCGCCGGCGCGCAACCGCATGTTCGCGACGCGCCGGTCACCGTCGGTCATGCCCAGGCCGGAGTCGGTGACCTGGAGGAGAACTCCCCCGTCGTTGCGCCCTACCGCGGAGACCCGGACCAATGACGCCGGCGGTGAGTAGCGCAGCGCGTTGTCGATCAACTCCGCAAGGAGATGGGCGACTTCGCTCACTGCCGCACCGGTCACGGTGCAGTCAGGCACCATCGCGGTTTCGACACGGCGATAGTCCTCAACCTCAGATGCGGCGGCGTTGACCACCGCCGACAGCGGCATCGGCCCGCGCTGGTCACGCGAAATCTGTGCGCCCGCCAGCACCAACAAGTTGGCGCCGTTACGGCGCATCCGCGCGGCCAGGTGATCGAGCCGGAACAGGCTGTCGAGCCGGTCGGGATTCTCCTCGTTGCGCTCCAACCGGTCGATGAGCGCCAGTTGCTGGTCAACCAGCGAGCGGTTGCGCCGCGACATGGTCTCGAACATGTCGTTGACGAGTACTCGCAGCCGTGCCTCGTCACCGGCCAGCAGTAGCGCCTGGGTGTGCAGCTCGTCGACTGCGTGCACGACCTGGCCGATTTCGTCGGTGGTGTACACCGGTAACGGCTCCGGGGCCCGCTCGTCGCCGGCACGGACCCGGGCGACCTCGCCCTCGAGGTCCTCGTGGGCGACCTTCAACGCGCCGTCGCGCAGCACCCGCAGCGGCTGGACGAGCGATCGCGCAACCAGCAAGACGATGACAAGTGCGGTCACGATGGCGGCCAGCACCAGGACGCTGTCGCGGATCGCGGCGTCGCGCCAATCCGCCGCCTGGTCCTGGACGGACTTCGTCACCGAGGCGGTGGTGTCTCTTATTACCTTGTCGGCGATCGCATCGGTGGTCTGTATCGAGCGGAGCAGCTGCGGGTTGTTGACGAGGACACTGGCCGGATCCGACATGATCGCCTTCCGGCCCACCATCTGCTGCTGCAGCGTCCTGGCCTCGGATGAGCCGACGCCGAGCACGTCGCTCAGCGCGAACAGCGTCGACGGCTCGGTGCCGGCCAAGGTGATCGTCGAGATGCGCAACTCCGGCTCGGGGAGGTCAGCGCCCCGGGTCACCAGGAGCTGCTGCATCATCATCTGCCCGCGGACGCCAACCGCGCGGCTCAAGCCCTGCGCCTCGGCCCGGATCCGGTCGTTGTCGACGCGCACTGACCCGGTGATCGCGTTATGCGCAGTCATCAGAATCGGCGCATACGTGGTCACCCGGTCCCGCAAACCGATGCT
>Ga0187766_10002563_pt1 | contig 10692 bp, 10 predicted proteins | sample 0216_QUI02_MP05__4_FD_132971 | JGI IMG/M metagenome (GOLD analysis project Ga0187766, IMG submission 132971) | Tropical peat soil microbial communities from peatlands in Department of Meta, Colombia - 0216_QUI02_MP05_20_MG | ecosystem: Environmental > Terrestrial > Soil > Wetlands > Peat ... | reverse complement strand
TTGGTACTTGCTCATCCGAAAAAAGTAGTTCTTTTCCGAGATCTCAATCACCGAACGAGAACAATCCGGACACTTCCCCTCGATCAGATCCTTTTCAGTCCAGAACCGCTCGCAAGGGATGCAGTACCATCCATCATAATTGTCTTGGTAAATTTCCCCGCGATCGAAGAGGGCCTGGAGAATGCTCTGAACTACCTTTTTATGACGCGTTTCCGTGGTTCGAATAAAATCATTGTTGGAAATATTCAGTTTTTTCCAAAGGGATTGGAATCGCACAACCATTTCATCGCAATGCGCCTTCGGATCAACCCCTCGCTCCTGGGCTGCTTTCTCCACCTTCTGGCCATGCTCATCCGTGCCGGTAAGGAAGAAAACACGGTCGCCCTCCAAGCGCTTGAAGCGAGCAAGGATATCGGCGGCCACGGTCGTATAGGCATGGCCGATATGGGGGACATCATTGACGTAGTAGATGGGGGTGGTAACGTAGAAGGATTTTTCAGAGCTCGGATGCATGAACGGTAATCTCTCCCCCTTCCTCCAGTTCTACGGTCACGGTTTGGCTGAGAACATTTTGACGGATGACCTTTCCTTTGCCGGAACGGGTGACAATGTGCTTGCCGACTTTGGGGAGATCCTTTTTTAAATCGAGGTAGGTGGGAAATTCATAAGACAAGCAACACATCAAACGGCCACAAACTCCGGAGATCTTGGTCGGGTTGAGCGCCAAGTTCTGCTCCTTGGCCATTTTGACGGAGACCAGCTCGAATCGATTCATGAATTTAGCGCAACAGAGTTCCCTCCCACAACTTCCAAGGCCGCAGACCATCTTCGCTTCATCCCTTACGCCGATCTGCCGCATCTCAATCCGCATCCTGAATTCTGCGGCCAAATCTTTGACCAGCTCCCGAAAATCGATTCTCTTGTCAGAGGTGAAATAGAACAGGGCCTTAGAGCGATCCAAAAGGACCTCTGTCTTGACGAGCTTCATGTCCAGGTTCTTCTCCCTGATTTTCTGAAGACAGAATTGAAAGGCCTCCTTCTCCAGTTGTTGGTTTCCCTTAAATTGTTCCAGGTCTTCGGCCGTGGCTTTCCGGGTGACCTTTCTTGGGGACTTGAGAAAAAAGCGCTTTTCCTTTTCATGAGGCGGGCAGAGGACCCTTCCCAGGACCAATCCCTTTTCCGTTTCGACGATGACATTTTCGCCCGCTTCGAGGGAGAGTTGTGTCGCATCGAATTCTTCCGTTTTTCCGTTGGGTAGTTTCACAAAAACTAGGCGAATCATCTTCCTTATCCTTCAGCCCATGACAGCATCATGGCTTCGAGGGCCAGGCTCGTGTTGGCATTGGCCCTGATTTCAATAATGGTCTGGTGCAGCGTCTCCATCCGCTTCAAAAGGGAGGAGAGGCTCCAGTTTGTAGCCAAGGCCTCTATCACCTGCACAAGATCCGTATGAATCAGGTTCGTCCCCCTTTTCAGGGTCTTGGCGATGACTAAATCTCTCAGCAAGGTCTTGGCCACTTCAAGTATTAAAAGAAGATTCTCTCGCTGGGAGGGCAGAGATCCAACCCAGCTCCCTATTCTTTCAAAAGAAAGCGTTTTCAATCCTACCCACTCCTTCAAGAGTTCTTCTCTTGGAATCTGACGGATCTCCTCTTGGATTTCCAAAGCTTTTCCGGGACTTCCTTCTGAAAGCGAAGCGAGGAGGTGAGCTTCTGCTTCATCAAAGCCACTGCCTTCCCTCAGCCATTTGGAGACCAATGGGATTGGCAGGGGATGGAAACGAATTGGCTGGCACCGTGAAAGGATGGTAGGCAATATAAACCTCGAATTGTTAGCCAATAGGATGATCACCGTGTGGAGTGGAGGTTCTTCCAGTGCTTTAAGGAGGGTATTCGGAATGTGTGGTGCCATCCGATCTGCAGCCGTCAGGATACAGACACGACGTTTCCCTTCGTAGGGTCTGTAAGCCAGTTCCCTTTGCAGTTGTCTGATCTGGTCGACCTTGATATTCTGTCCTTCTGGTTCAATGAGTAAAACATCGGGGTGAAGCCCATGGTCAATCTTTTTGCACGAGGTGCAATGATCGCAGGAATCTTCTGGGTCGGCCATTGTCTCCAGGCAGTTGAGCGCTTTTGCAAATTGGAGAGCTACGTGTTTCTTTCCAATCCCTTCATTCCCCAAAAAGAGGTAACTGTTGACAACCTTTTCGTTTCTGATTGCCCTCTCCAGCAATGCGATGGGCTTAGAGTGTCCTGTGACGTCTTTAAAAGACATGGTTTTTTTAAAAGGGCTTGAGGGTTCGAGGACATAAGGGTTCGAGTGTTATATCCCGATCTTAAATCATTTTTTTATCCCTGGAATCCCAGAACCCCTGATCCCTTAAACCCACTAGTTAAATTATCAATGATTTTCCGAATCTTTTCAAAGACCTTCTCTTCGCCCTCTCGGGTATCGATCACCTTGACCCGATGGGGTTCTTTTCTGGCGATGGCAAGGTATCCTTTCCTCACCCGCCGGTGGAATTGAATCTCTTCTCTCTCGAAACGTTCCTCTCTTTCTTGTTTCAGCGCTCGATTCCTTTGAAGCGCTCTATTTAACCCCACATCAGACGGACAATCCAGGAGAAAGGTGACGTCAGGCTTGATTCCCTGGGAAGAAAGGCGGTTGAGGCGATCAATCCATTTTAACTCTATCCTTCGGCCGTAGCCTTGATAGGCAAGGGTGGCATCGCAGAAACGGTCGCAAAGAATAACCCCTCCCTTTTTCAGAAAGGGCTTAAGGACCTCTTTCACATGTTGCGCCCTAGCGGCTTCGTAGAGGAAGAGCTCGGTCGTCGGGACCATCTCGCGATGGTCCGGGTTCAAAAGAATTTTCCTCACCTTCTCACCAATAGGACAACCCCCCGGCTCTCGGGTTATTCTACAGGGAATGCCTTTTTGGGTGAGATATTTTTTCAGGCGCTGAATCTGAGAAGTCTTACCACTACCCTCGACGCCTTCAAAAGTAATAAAGAGAGACAACGCTATTATCCCCCGAATCAAGTGAAATCATTAAACAGAAATAATTCTAAAATCTAATCGATGTAAAGAGAAACCGGAAACGCTCTTCCAAAGCACTCACTCATTTCTTTCTATTTTTCCTTATGCTCTGCGTATAAATCGGACACCTTCAGATTCCGCAGAGGATCGCCCTGTCCAAAATCCTTAGATGAAATAGCACCATCCATATTTATCTGCTCTTTCCCCGTACTGGATTCCTGTAATCTCATCATATAGCCTCTGAGAAACAGGCCCGATCTTTCCATTATTAATGATGACTCGCTTCTTGTTATGATGAATCTCACCCACGGGAGAGATGACTGCTGCCGTCCCACTCCCAAATGCCTCCTTTAATTTCCTCTCCTTTGAAGTTTTGAAGATTTCGTCAATAGAGATCCTCCGTTCGAGCACTTTAATATTCCAATCTTTTGTCAGACGGATCACCGAATCCCGTGTGACTCCGGGGAGAATTGTGCCTTCCAAAGGAGGAGTGATCAATTTATCGCCGATACAGAAAAAGAGATTCATCGTCCCCACCTCCTCGACATACTTTCTCTTAATTCCATCCAGCCATAGAACCTGAGTGAAGCCTTCCTTTTTGGCTTCCTCAGCAGGCAAAAGGGTTGCCGCGTAATTGGCGGGGGTTTTCGCTGCCCCCAATCCCCCCTTCGCAGCTCGTATATATTCCCCTGGTGTAATTAATCTTACGGGATTAATACCCTCTTTATAATAGGCTCCCACAGGAGAGGTGATGATCATAAAGCGGTAAGTCTCAGAGACTTTAACACCGAGAAAACTCTCTGTTGCAAAAATGAAGGGACGGATATAGAGCGAGTACCCTCTTTTTTTAGGGACCCACTCTTTATCTAAGGTCACCAGTTCTTTAAGCCCTGACATAAAAAGGTCGAAACTTATTTCAGGGATACAGAGCCTCTGGCAAGACCGGTTCATTCGTTCATGGTATTTTTGGGGTCGAAAAATATTAATTGCCCCCATTCGGGTGTAAAATGCTTTGAGACCCTCAAAGATCATCTGTCCGTAATGGAATGAACACATTGCGGGGAAGACCTCAATCGTTCCATATGGAATGATTTGGGGTGGACCCCATTCTCCGTTTTTGTATTCCATGCTGAGCATGTGGTCTGAGAAAGTCTCTCCGAACCCCAAATTTTCGAAATCGATTCGGTCTCTTCTACTGTGGGATGTTTTTATAATTTCCATTTGTTACCACCCTTCTCTCTTGTAACAGTCCATTGGAATGAGGGCAGATTTTTGATAGAATTATCTTATTAGCAACTTATTATACCCTTACGACTGAAAAAAATGAAATCTAAAAATAAAGGGGAAGGCAGCTATCGGGTTTTTGGACTTGGCCGTTTCCCACCATATATATATATCTAAACACGCTAAGCCTGTCTACCCTGCCTAGGCAGGCGCGTATCGATAGGCGCATGGCGAGAGAGGAGAATGATATGGACCAAGGAGAAAAAAAAGTGGATGGGTTCCGGTTTCTTCCCCCAGGCTTAAAAGCCTGGGTCAACACCTTTATTCCAGAAGAAGAGTATCAAGGCTATATTCCGTGGACGCCAATGGCCAAGCCCTTGAACCAGACGAGCATCGCCTTGGTGACGAGTGCTGGCATCAGTTTGAAAAAAGATCGTCCTTTTGATATGGAAAGAGAGAAAAGGGAACCTCTTTGGGGTGACCGTTCTTATCGGGAGATACCGAGGGGGACTGCTGAGAAAGATATCGAAGTCAATCATCTCCATATTAATACCAACTATATCAAACAGGATATCAATGTCATGCTTCCCCTGGCACGGATGGCCGAATTTGACAAGGAGAAAATCATTGGCCGTCTTGCTCCTACCTCCTATTCTTTTTACGGTTTTCAATGGAAAAGCACCGATTTCTTAAAGGAAGCGATTGAGCCCATTTCCATGAGGATGAAGATTGAACGAGTCGAGGCAGTCCTCGTGACCCCTGCCTGACCCTTCTGCTGCCAGTCCGTCGGACTGGCTGCGAGGTTCCTGGAGGAAAATGGATTCTCAACCATTGTTCTCACGCCCACCTATGAATTTCATCGGGCTATAGGCATCCCCCGATCCGCCGCCATTGAATTCCCTTACGGGAGACCCGTGGGGCAGGTCGGAGACGTGGCAGGTCAAAGGAAAGTTCTTCTGAAAACCCTTGAGGTACTTGAAAAAGCGAAAAGACCAGGGGAGGTTTGGCATCTACCGTTCACGTGGCCGGAGGAACCAAAAAAGACAGATTGGCAACCGCCCGAGATGTCACCGTTAATTAAGTCTTATCTGGAGGATATTAAGAAAGCGAGAAGGGAACAGTAAGGCCGTGAGGCAGGGTGGAAAAAGTGCTGTTATTCAACTCGCTCCCGTTTGAAAACCTATCCCTAAATCTGCCCCCACAGACTTTTTGTAGGGAAAAGAGTTGTTTCAGAGCCCACTCCGCCTTCTTTGACACCTTGTGCGTACGTGCTTATATTTGAATAGGGAGGTAATCCAATGAACACTAGACTATTAAATTGGTTATTGATTACATTGTTCTCGATATCGGCCTTGACCGGGTGTTTTATACATGAGAGGGATGATTATTATCGCGATCGGGATCGTGGGTACTATCACGATAGGGATGATTTCCACCATTACGATCGGGACGATATGCACCATGGGTACTAACGAATTTTTGCCCCTCCGGCGCTGAAAAGAATCGGAGGGCAGGGATCCACCTCCATCGCCTTCAAATGCAGAAATGATCGAGTCTGTCTCTGGATTTGAGGAGTCGAAAAGAAAGAATAGATCTTTTCCAAAAGTCTAAAAAGTCTGATCGGGTTGCAATAGTAAAGAAGCGCCCCCAAAGCCAATCTTTGAGTGGGGCTGAGTCCGGCCCCAAGGTTTTCTTCCGTATGGTCATAAAAGTTTCCGCCAGGTGCTCAGTCAGATCATGCAAAAAAAAGCCAGGTGACAAATGAAAACAGATACTTTTATCGAGGAACTCAATCTCCTCTGGGAACCGATCCGGCCTTTTCTTGCGAGGCAAGTCGAGGAACTCTATGGCCGCCAAGATGGGTGTATTCTGGAAATCGGCCCCTTTTCGGGCCTGATATTCGCTCTCGCCCAGAAGAATGTCGGCCGGAACTTCTTGATCGCCGCCTACCCGCAAGCAGCAAGTGCTCTGTACCGACACGAGGCCCGAAGACGCGGACTAGAAGACCGGGTCAGGATCATCGAAAGCGATAGCTCTTTAATCGGTGTTTCAGACGACAGCGTTGATCTGGCGATCTTCCGGGGTGCCCTCTTTTTTCCCGCCCTCTTCCAGGTTGACTTTGGGGCCATTTACAGGGTGCTAAGGACGGCGGGAATTGCCTTTGTCGGTGGAGGCTTCGGCAAATATACACCTGCCGAGATCATTCGCGAAATCAAGAAACGCTCGGAGCAGCTTAACGATGCAATGGGGAGGGTGAGAATGACGTTGGAAGGTGTGAAGGAACAGGTCCGTTCAAGCCACCTAGAGCAAAACTGTGAGATCATCGCTGACGGCGGCCTCTGGGTGGTGATGAGAAAATAATTTTGTGAGAAGCTCCTGAAGGAACGGAAGGGCGAATTCAAATAATCCGGAAAGGGTCTTTCAAAATTCTCTCTCTGTCGATCGGGGATGAAAAAAAGAATGGGTGTTTTCTAACAATCTAAAAAGGCTGATTGGATCTTGGATCGGGATAGTTCAGCTGAAAATTCATTCACAAAATAGAACCGTTGTTCCTTATTTTCGGTCCCCTTCGTTCCAACAATTTTTTCTCTAAGCGTCGGCATATCTCAGGGCAATCCGACGGAAATCCTCCTTGACTTCTAAGAAGGCGTCCACCACGGCTGGATCAAACTGTGTCCCTCTTGCTTCGATGATAATTTGGACGGCATTTTCATGAGGGATCTGAGATTTGTAGACCCGTTTACTCGTCAACGCGTCGTAGGTGTCGACCAGAGCCATGAGTCTTCCCGGTACCGGAATTTGCTCTCCCCTGAGACCCTCCGGATATCCAGACCCGTCCCATCGTTCATGGTGGGTGTAAGCAATTTCACGAGCAATCCGCAAAAAGGAGGTATTTCCAAGCTTTCTTTCGGCAACAAGGATGGTATCGCGGCCGTAAACTGTATGTTGTTTCATTTCTTCAAATTCTTGCTCGGTCAGCTTGCCCGGCTTCAGCAAGATTCTGTCTGAGACCCCGACCTTGCCAATATCATGGAGCGGGGCGGATTTGGACAACAGGTCGATGGCTTCATCATCCAGGAATCGGATAAATCCGGGCTGTTTCCTCAAGTAGTCGGCGAGAAGCCGGATATAGTTCTGCGTGCGCTTGATATGCCCACCTGTATCCGGATCCCGCGTTTCGGTCAGCGAGGACATGCTTTCAATCGTTGCCTCCTGAACCATTGCGAGCTCGCGAGTTCGCTCTTTAACTCTCCGCTCCTCCTGCCAGAATCTGAAAAATGTGATGAGGGAGAAATTACACGCCAAGACGATCAAGGGTAAAACCGGTGAAATGAAGATGCCTTCGTTTCGAAACATCCACGCCGAGGCCTGCCACACGCCCACAGCGACGACTCCAAGGAAAAGTGAACTCCAACCGGCCCCAGTCCAAACCAGAATAAATGCGGAAAGCAAGCCTAATACTAACATTCCTACGGACTCCAGGCCCGCGGCCCATTTCGGTCGAGAGAGGAAATCCTTTTTTAGGATATTATCAACAACGGTTGCGTGAACTTCCACACCCGGAAAAACGGGATCGAGAGGGGTGGATTTGAGCTCTTTCAAACCCGACGCAGAGGTTCCGACGAACACTATTTTCCCTCGTATCTTCCCATCCGGGATGCGATCAGACAGGATGTCTGCCGCTGAGACATAGTCGAAGGTTTTCCCTTTCCCGCGAAAACGGATCAGCATACTCTCTTTTGAGGTAAGGGGGACAGCCGTTTGGTTCAGATATAATGACTCCGCACCACTCGTGTCGGTCTTCAGAAGGACGTCGCGTACACCCAGAGCCTTCATCAGTGTTGCCAACCCGAGGCTCGGATACAATCTGCCTCCGTGTTCAATGATCAAAGGGACGCGTCTCAGGATGCCGTCTGAGTCCGGCAAGACATTGAAGAAACCGGATCCAGCCGCAGCCTCGGAAAACATCTTTAGGTTACAGGATGCACTACGGGCATGTATGAACAGTGGTGAATCCCTTTCTGTCTTGTCGTGTCCTATTTTGTTGACATGTAATGGATGTAACAGGCAGTCCTCCGAATCAGAACCTTCCTCGAAGAGGAATTGATACCCTAACAGAAAGGGGCCTCTTGAAAGAGCCTCCGATAGTCTCCGGTCATTGTCTCTAAGCCCTTGAGGAACCCCTCTGAATCCGAGATCAACTCCAAAGTCACGCAGAATCTCCTTTCTTATCGAATGAATTGAAGTTCTGTCCTCTTCTGCGAATAGCATATCAAGGCCAATGCTCAACGCTCCAAGATTTCTGAGTTTGTCCATCAGGATTGCGATCCGATAGCGTGGCCAGGGCCATTGGCCGTATTGTTTGAGGCTTCTTTCATCTATGTCAACGATGACGGGAACAGGAGAGGGCTTTCCTGTGCCGGCGGACAGCAGGGAGTCGTAGACTCGATTATGAAGGAAGTCAGTAAAGGTGGGTTTGGCAAGATTTATAAAAAAAAGGAGAACTGAAAAAAGGATACCGTAGAGTAAGACAGGTGACCTGTTTCTTCGATCTCTCCTAATAATAAGTTTCCTGCTTTCCGAGTCCACCATGCATTTAGACTGATCGCCATTTTCTGGTACGTCGATCCAAAGGGATCACAATCAATAGCGAGTGAGTGGCCAATAGGCCCCTCCTTAATTTTCTCCAACCAAAAATGGGGTGCCTTTCCAAAGAAAACGAGCTCACTTCGGTTATCTGACAATCACTTCGACTCTCCTGTTACGGGGTTCAGGGACTTGATCTTTGGTAGGCACCAAGGGTCTTGCTTTGCCATAAGATGAAACGAACAGTGTTTTCGGTTTAATGCCGCTCGAAACGAGCAGATCCCGGATGTGGTTTGCCCTCCTCGAAGAGAGGCCGGCGTTGTAAGCCTCTGTTCCTACAAGATCGGTATGACCCACTACGTAAACTTCTTTTGAATCACGGCTCTTAATCGTCTTCTGGACTCTGGACAGCAAGTCGTTGGATTCATGGGTGAGTTTAGTTGTGTTACGTTCAAAGTACAGAATGAATGAGATAAATCGGCTCGTTCGATCCGGTAGCACTGAGAGGGCTGGTGCAAAGACATCGCTGATTTCTTTGTCTTCCACGGGTTTGGGAGCGACCGGCGGCTTATTGAGATCTTCAACCTCGATTCCGTATCCAGGCTTGTCAAGTATCTGAGAGCCTCCCTGGGTTGTCACCGTGATGACACCTCCCTTACCATTCTGATCGGGTAACAGGACGATCAAATCTCGGCTTGCTCGGTGTGCACTACATCCGATTAGAAGACAAAAAAAGATCAAAACAAAAAGAACATTTCTCCATTGCCTCATCTGTTTTCTCAGTTTTCTTGAGTGTAGGGCGTCTCTTTGTCTACTTCCCTTCGACCCTCACGACAAATCTCGTTCCCCTAATGCCTATGGAAGCGGTGGGGGTTTCAAAATGTGCTGCGTCCGGTGCAAGCTTGGAGATGAGCCCCGAAAGATAGGCTGCAGTTCCTCTTATCATCCTGAGGACGATCGAGAATTTTCTTTCCCTTGGAGCAAACAAAAACTTATCAATGACTAAGGCGCTCTCTGGTCCCAGTGACAAGAGCGTATCGTCACTAAATATCATGCCAATGGATCCGTCAGGACCGGTGCGAAGTATATCATTTTCCCGTATCTCTAGACCGACGGTCGCGGATATCGTCTGCCCTTGTCTGACAATCGCCGCCGTTCCACTCGCCTTCTGAATGGTTGCAATCGTTGGGGAGGCACAGACGGGCGAAACATTTCCACCCATAGACAACAGGATGAATATCGTTGCAAGAGGAACAAACAATTTTCTAACTCTACTAAGATTCATGTCGGATCTCCTTAGAGAACTCTCGTATCCGAGCTTTATTTAAGCAAAAATTAAGCCAAAGATTCTGGGCGAAAATATATGTATCATTTCAGGTAATTAATATAACTACACGGATTTCTGCCTTCCATATTGATCGGCATATTTACAGTAGGGTGGCCAAATTTGTTACAGGGAACCGACCTGCAACCAGAATCGACCTATTAACCGGCGTAAGGGTTTCGGCTCGCCTCCAAGCGTGGTCGCCTGCGTAATCGAATGAAATGGGAATCAGAAAAGATTCTCTTTACCGACCGGGGATGAGAGGAAGGCCTGAAAGATGGTGCTTGACATAACAAATATGATATAGATACCACATAGTATGTGGCGTATCGAAGAGCACCGGCGAGTCGACAAGCAAGTCGCCTCAGTCCCGAAGGAGGAATACGTCATCTCTAAGGGAGCTGATTGGGTTTTTCTTTTCCTAGCACCATCGCCTGTATCTGGTCCACCAACTCAAAATGTTTGTCCCTTGTTAAAAGAGTCCCTCCCACTTCCATACAACATGCCGCAATCCAGACA
>Ga0187766_10002562_pt1 | contig 10692 bp, 7 predicted proteins | sample 0216_QUI02_MP05__4_FD_132971 | JGI IMG/M metagenome (GOLD analysis project Ga0187766, IMG submission 132971) | Tropical peat soil microbial communities from peatlands in Department of Meta, Colombia - 0216_QUI02_MP05_20_MG | ecosystem: Environmental > Terrestrial > Soil > Wetlands > Peat ... | reverse complement strand
TTTTAATAGACCCAAGTACCTCGCCTCGTGGAACTTTTCAACCTTGGCGACCTGGCTGAAGGTTTCATAAGCTTCACTGAGCCCTTCCTTCTTGGCGACATCTGCGAAGCCCTGGTAGAGCTTCGTCCATTCGAGATTCTCTCCGGCCGCTGCCGCTTTCAAATTGTCGGCCGTACTCCCAACGACGCCAGCGGGGTAAGCAGCCATGATCTCTTCATCTCCTCCCTTCAGCAAACTAAAGAAGAGTTTGGCATGCTCTTTCTCGTTTTCGGCTGTCTCCAGAAAGATGGAGGAAATCTGCTCATAGCCCTCTTTTCTGGCTGCGCTCGCGAAATAGGTGTAGCGATTCCTGGCTTGGGATTCGCCGGCAAAAGCAGCTAAAAGATTCTTCTCCGTCTTGCTTCCTTTCAATTCCATAATTTCTCCTCCTTTCAAGATTGCGTAGTTAACATTCGGTTTAGACATAACATCTCATTCTATCCTCGGAATGTGAATTTATCAAATCAGAGATGACCTCCGATTGAGTTCTCCTGTTGCCAAATCTATGAAAAAAGCTTAAAGTTTTAAAACACATCGTCTATCCCATTGGAAGGAGGACTCAATGAAGGTCTTAGGAGTTTTGGGAAGTCCCCGAGCGGGAGGAAACAGCGATATCCTTTTGGATCAAGCCCTGGCCGGAGCCAGTGACGCAGGAGGGGAAGTAGAGAAGATCATGTTGTCCAAGAAAAAGATTTCTGGATGCCTGGATTGCGGAAAATGCAATGAAATAGGCATCTGCGTCATCAAAGATGACATGCTTGAGATTCACCAAAAGATCCTGGGGGCAGAAGCCATTATCCACAGCGTTCCTGTCTATTTCTGGTCCATGACTTCCCAGATGAAAGCCTACTTAGACCGCTGGTGTGCTTTTTTTGATGCGGAATGGCGATGGCACAAGGCTTATCGCCCTAAGATGAAGGGAAAGAGGATCGGCTTGATCACGGTCTGCGGGGACCCAAATGTCTCGACCGCTGATCCCATTGTCCACAGTTTCAAGAGCACATGCCAATTTTCTGGGCTCAACTTGCTGGGGGTGGTCCAGGCGTCAGCCTCAACAAAAGGAGAGATTGCCAGTAATGAGGAAATCAAAAAACAAGCTTACGACCTGGGGAAAAAAAGTGTGACGAAGTGACCTCCCGAATTATTTTATTCCTGCGGACGGTCAGCGTTTCCTCCGAAATCGATTCTCCAGGATCACCTGGTCAATGATCTCCCCACAGACAATGCATCTCCATCCGAAATAATCTTCGGCCTGACCGTAGAACTTTTCATAAGACATCAAACCGCCACAGCGGCTACATTTCACCATGGTTACCTCCCCTGGGTTATAGTAATTTAAGCATCCGCCCTTGAAATTTCAATGTTGGCGGCAACAAAAAGGACACAGACTGGGAGCCTATGATATTGCAAAGAAGAGTGGTATAATATATGTGAGTTGGAAATGTTGCATGACATATTTACAATTCAATATTTTGCCCCTTCTGTAATCGAAGGGTCATCTATCGAACAGACTTCGATACCTTAGAAATGGATGTAGTAAACGGGAATTTGCAAGTTCTGTAATTTTTCTCTTCAAGAGAAAAGGGCGTAGCCGATTGCGAGCTTTAAAATTCCCTTTCACTCTTTCCTCTCCCCTTGGGGGAGAAGAGGGGGTGAGGAGCAGCGTTAAGAAGGGGGCAGCTATGGATCTGTTCGATTTGACTGGCAAGGTGGCGCTGGTTACTGGGAGCACACGGGGGCTGGGCGAAGCCGCAGCCAAAGCCTTAGCCAAGGCCGGCGCGGACGTAGCGGTTTGCGGCCGAAATCCTGCTGACCTCAAACGAGTGCCCACAGAAATCAAGGCGATGGGTCGAAAATCTGCTGGATTCGAGCTCGATGTCCTTTCTAAGGGAAAAGTAAAGAAAGGAGTCGAGCAGGCACTGAGCTACTTCGGCCGCATCGATATACTCGTCAATAACGCCGGTATGAACTATCGGGTGCCAGTACTTGAATATCCTGAGGAGAAGTGGGATCTCATCATCAACACCAATCTGAAAGGATATTTTCTGGTTGCCCAAGCTGTCGTCCCTCAGATGATCGAGCGAGGATACGGGAAGGTGATCAATATGAGTTCAATTTTTGGGAAGACTCCCCTGCCTGACCAGTTAGCCTATGCCTCCTCAAAAGGTGGTGTTATCCAGATGACCAAGGTCATGGCTTTCGAATGGGCCAAACATGGTGTGCGTGTGAATGCCATTGGCCCGACTTATTTCGAAACCGAAATGGTGAAGCAGATTCGGAATGACCCTGCCCGGTTCAATTTCATCAATGAGCGAACGCCAATGGGAAGATGGGGCCATCTCACGGAGCTGGAAGGGACAATGATCTTCCTCGCCTCCAAGGCCTCTGATTCCATAACCGGCCAGACCATTTACGTGGACGGTGGCTGGACAATTTGGTAATGCTACAAGTCCCCTCATCCCTCTCCCCATCGGGCAGAGGTTGCCCAAACGGTTGTTTCTTTTCATTGTATAGATTCTATAGTAAAAGAACGAGCCGAAAGCTCAGCCGCATATACTATATCCACAGAATAAAAGCAACTTTCGGGCTTAGGAATCGAAAAACAGGAGTAGGCTTGGACCAAAATCCTTTTTGGACCCTTAGAATTGGTCGATCTTACATTATTTTTCCGTTAGCTCCTGTGATGTGATTAATTCCTTAAAGAATTGTGTAAAAATTAGATAATTTATTCAACTGGCGAAGCCAAATTTTTCTATTGATGCACTCTTTAACTACGAGGCTAACCAGCCACCATCAACGAATATTGTTTGGCCTGTGATATAAGAAGAAGCCTCGGATGCCAGAAATACAGCTACATAACCAAGATCGTTCTCTGGTTCCCCCAATCTGTTCATAGGTGTGCGCCCAATAACCCACTTAGTTTTCTCCTCGTCTTCAAATAGCTTTTCCGTCAGCTTCGTTCGAAAAAACCCTGGGCCTATTGCGTTTGCTCGGATATTGTACTGAGACCATTCAACCGCCATAGAACGAGTTAAGCCAGCCACTCCGCTTTTAGCAGCTGTGTATGCAATGACGTTGGGGACTGCCATCATGCTATTGATGGATGCAATATTAATGATCTTCCCGCCACCCAGTTGGATCATTCCCGGAACAACTGCGTGGGCCATAAAAAAAGACACAGTTAAATGAAGAGTGATTACATCACTCCATTCTTCAAGAGTAAATTCAAGGGCGGGTTTCCGAACCTGTATTCCTGCGTTATTGATCAAAACATCAATTTTCTTACAACTGCTTAGAATGTCCTGTATGTATTTTGAGATCATTTGAGTTTTGATCAGATCAGCAACATAAGGATATGCTTTAATGCCGATGGCCGTCTCGAGAAATTTCACTGTCTCCCTAACATTCTCCTCGATTATATCAAGCACAACAATATCTGCCCCCGCTTTAGCTAATGCTGTTGCTATTCCCTTTCCTATACCCCGGCCTGCTCCGGTGATGAGAGCGGTTCTTCCCTCTAGGGAGAATTTTTGTTTTAGCGTGCTAACATTCATATCAACCTCCAGATAAGTCTAGAATCCTATTATAATAACTATTTTCTAGAGGCTCCATTATCACAGAACCAAAGGGCCTATCTGATAGGATGTCAGGCAAACTCTTCTTGACTCGATCATCTCTTATCAACAGATTTTATCTGTATTTACTCAATAAGTAAGTATCTTTTGATTTAGTAAATTCAGAGAAAGCTTCCCCTGAGCCGGCTATTAGATTTTCTGCCGCCACTGTGACCATTCGCAGACGGTTTTGCAAGACAGAATAACAATATGAGGTGTAGAACCCAATTTTTCCGTCTTAGGCTATTGCTTCTCCAACAAGTTCCGTGATGTCCATCACTTTGAGTTGACCTTTTCTCTCTTTTCTGAGCTTGGCCGTAGCTTGTTGAAAGTTAGATTTACATGTTGGACAAGCCGACAAGATGACCTCTGCACCGAGATCAATCGCCTCCGCCGCTTTGCTGTAAGCAATATCTCCTGAAAGATTGATATCAAAGGCTTTCAGCCCTCCTCCACCGCCACAGCATCGGGCCAGACTTCGATTCTCTTTGAACTCAAGCAACTCCACACCCGGAATGGCCTGTAAGATTTTTCTCGGAGGTTCATAGATATTCATATGCCGTCCGAGATCACAGGGGTCGTGGTAAACCACTTTCATGGAGTAGGGTTTCTGGAATGTCAATTTTCCCTCGACGATCAGCTTTTCGAGATACTCAACGATATGAAGAATTTCCATGTCAAGTTGAGAATGCTTAGGGTAGAGGTCTTTAAAAGTTTTATAACAACCTGCGCATGTCGTGATCATCCTCTTCGCTTTTAACTTAGACAGTCGTTTCACGTTATTTGAGGTGAACTCTGTAAACTGTTCCGACCCAATCAGATAAGCAAGGTACCCGCAGCAGTGTTCTTCGTTTCCCATAGTGGCGTAATCGATGCCTGCCCGATCAAGAATCTTCATGGTATCGGGTACAATATGGATATCTTGATAACTCGTAACACAACCGAAGAAGAGTAGGTTTTCGGAGACCTTATTGTGATACGTAGAAGGATAAACATCGGTCCTTTTTTCAACCGGCTCACGGAAGGGATTTCCCACCTCCGCCATGTTTCCCAAAAGGGTCTGATGAATTTCAGGGAGCCATCCTTCCTTTACCAGCTTCTTCCGAGCCGCTTCGACGATGTCCGCCACCCGAACCCCTGCTGGGCAGGTGGCTTTGCAATTCATACACATGGTGCAGGCGTAAAACTTCTCAGCTAATTCTTTCGAGGGTTTTAATTTCCCTGTCAGCAAATTGTAGGCGAGGATGACCCTTCCCCTCGCGCTCTTCGATTCGATTAAGGTTTCTTTATAGACAGGGCATCCGGGCCTACAAAAACCACACATAAGGCAGGCCATAATCTCATTATCGATCTCTTTGCCAAAGCTTTTAACCTTGTCAAGACTCTGCAAGAGGCCGGCATAGGCGGAGTGATCCAACACGTCCGTGATCCCTCCGTCAAAACCCATCTTTCCTGGATTCAAAACATTGTTCGGATCGAGAACTTGTTTGATCGTCTTCATGACTTCATGGCTCGGGCCGAGCTCCTGCCTGATGAAGGATGCCTTGGCTATTCCAATGCCATGTTCTGCGCTCAACGTTCCTTTGTGCCCGAGGGTCAGATCGATAAACTCCTTGCCGATTTCCTTGAGCTCGGCCCATTCCTCCTTGTTCATGGGATCCATGATGACAACGGCATGAAGGTTCCCGTCTCCGACATGACCGAATGTGGCGATCGTCAGGTGGTGCCTCTCTCCAACCTTCCGGATCTCTTTAATCGTGTCCGGAATCATGGATAAAGGAACTCCGAAATCTTCCAGCATCGGCATATATCGAGAACCCCTTTTGTGCATGGAAAGGGCTGCGACGATTCCCTGCCGTCCCTTCCAGATTAGTACCTTCTTGGCTGGATCATCATCCCAATCGGCTTGGATCAGGCCATATCGTTTACAGATGTTATTGATCTTTTCAATCTGTTCCTTGACCACCTCTCGATGCCCATCGATCTCCAAGAAGAGGAGGCATCCGACATGATCAGGGATCCCAAGGCCCATGGCCTTATTCACCACATCGATAGAAACCCTGTCAAAGATCTCACAGGATGAAAGCTCCAGCCCGGAAGTGAGGATCTCTGTGGCAGCATTCCCTGCATCATCGATATTCTTAAAGCTGACCTGGGCGAAGGCGACGTATTCTGGCGCCGACAGGATCTTTAAAGTGGCTTCGGTGATGACGCCAAGGGTTCCCTCGGCCCCGCAGAAGAGATGAGTCAGGTCATACCCTATGGAGAATTTGGGGGCCAGCGATCCCGTTCGAATCACTTCTCCGCTGGGTAACACTACCTCCAATGATTTCAGGTAGTCTTTTGTCGTCCCATATTTGATGGCGCGGTTGCCGCTTGCATTGGTTGAGATCATTCCGCCAATGGCACAGAGGGCAGCACTGGCAGGATCTGGTGGAAAAAAGTGGGTGGGCGTGAGGGCATTGTTGAGGGTCTGGCAGATTACACCCGGTTCGACAACGACGTAGTTGTCTTTACGGTTAATCTCTTTGATACGATTCATTCGACTTAAGTCTAACGTGATGCCTCCCATGCAAGGAAGGGCTGCCCCTGTCAGGCTCGTGCCAGAACCTCGGGGGACAACAGGGAACCTCTCGTGATTGGCAAGGGAGAGGATTTTTGAGACCTCCTCGGTCGTATGGGCAAAGACCACAGCATCCGGGATCCCCTCATGGAGCGACATATCTCTCGAGTAACAGATGCAGTCGAGGGGATCACCGTAAACATTTTCTTTCCCGACAATTTTCCCGAGGGCCTCAATATAACTCAAGATCGACACCTTTTTTTATTTCCCAGCTTTGATTTTCTTAATGATCTCTTTAAATTCTTTTTCGCCCAGGACCCTCTTTAGATCGTGGGATTTCAATTTGACCTCCTGAAGCACCGAAAGGGTCTCCTCTTCATTGAGTTGAATCCCTAACTTTTTTGTCCATATTTCAATGTTGTCTGCACCGCTTTTCTTTCCCATATAGATCTTGGGCGCATCATGACCAACAAACTCTGGACGTACGGGAAAAACCGTGGTCGGGTTTTTCTCGAAAGCGTTCTTAAACCATCCGGTGACTATTCCAGACTCTATCGCATAGGCTCCCTCTCCAATGAACGGACGATTCGATGGAATTTGTGTCCCAGATAGCGTTTGCACCAACTTGGAAAGCTCATTCAGTTTGCTATAATCAATCCCCACATCGATCCCGTACATTGTCAATAGAGCTAAGACGGTCTCTTCCATGGGTGCGTTTCCCGCCCGCTCTCCAATACCGGTTACGGTGGAATGGATGACCTCTGCCCCCGATAGAACCGCCATAATCGTATTGGCCACGCCCAGGCCGAAGTCCGAGTGGAAATGAATTTCAAGAGGCTTGGACACCCTCTCCTTCACCCTTTGGGTAAAGTAAGTCGCCGCGTGAGGAGAGAGGACACCGAAAGTGTCCACCAGGGTAAACGCATCCATGTGGCCTTCCTTCGCAACGCGATCCACGAGATCTAACAACCATTTCAGATCCGTCCGGGTTCCGTCTATCGTAAAGAAGACCGTGTATAGGCCCTTCTCCTTGGCGAAAGCCGTTGCTCTGATGGAAAGATCGATGGCTTTTTCGAGAGGCCACTTATAGGCTTGCTCAACGAGGTGGGCGCTGGCAGGGATCTCAATGACGATCCCCTTTACCCCGCAGTCAGCCGCCCTTTTCACATCGTCCACTACGCAGCGGCAGAAACAGAAGATCTCGGGTTTGAGGTTACGTTTGACAATTTCCCTAAGGGCAGCTTCATCACGCGGGGATACAGCCGGCATTCCTGCTTCAATACGATGGACCCCTGCTTCGGCCAGTTTCTCGGCAATGCGGATTTTATCATCCTTGGTAAAGATCACCCCGGCTTGTTGCTCGCCATCTCGCAGGGTGATATCATGAATCTTCACTTTTTTAGGGGGATGGAAATCTTTGGTTACTTCTTTCAAGTAATTCCACGGGCTCACAAACCAATTGTCCGTTTTCCAAGGTGTACGCATGCTTTGCTACCTCCTCGATTGATCTTTCAGTTCAAACGAACTAATTTTAACACACGGGATGTCGAGTCTGCTATGAACGCACTTTTAACAACGGTGATTGGTCATTGTTCAATTCGTGTCACCGAATGAGGCCTTGTTGCCGGGTGACGAAACGTCCCCAACCCGGTTCTCCCAAAACCTTCCCCTCCCGCATTACCACTTTGCCCCTGACCATAGCCAATACCACATCTCCGGCCATCTCCTTCCCGTGATAGGGCGTCCATCCACATTTAGACAGGATCTGTCCATCCTCCAAGCGTCTTTTTCGTTTCATGTCGACAAGGATCAGATCCGCATCGTTGCCAACGCGCAAGAATCCCTTTTGCCCGGTCAACCCGTAGATCATGGCCGGTTTCTCGCTTCGCACTTCTGCCACCTTAGAAAGTGTCCATTTTCCGGCGGCAACACCATCCAGCAAAATAGAGATAGCAGTTTCGACTCCGGGGATGCCAAAGGGAGCTCTCCAGATATCTTGCAGCCCTGCCTCCTTGTCTGAACGGGGGTAGGGACAGTGATCGGAGTTTACCATGTCGACCAGGCCCTGGGCAAGGCACCAGCCCATCTTCTCCACCTCTTCCTTTTTACGCGGCGGCGGAGTGAACTTGACAAATGGTCCCTTTGCCTTCAAATCATCTTCGGTGAGGTAAAGGTATTGAGCGCACGTTTCTGTGTAAATCGAAACCCCCTGAGCTCTCGCCGCAGCCTGTTCTAAGACAATAGATGGAAGGCTGGTGTGGGCCACTGCAACGCGGGCCCCCGTCTTGCGCGCAGCATAGATCAAGGTTCGAACAGCCATCTCCTCTGCTTCAGGCGATCGCCATTCCGAGACGCTCAAAGGGTCTATTCGTCCCCGTTTCCGGAGCTGCTCTTCTTTCTTTTTGAGGAGAGAATCATCTTCACAATGGAAGAGGGCGATACCGTTAAATTTTCGAATCTCTTCTAAGATCTCCATCAAGTTGCCGATACCAAGGGCGTCTGCTTCATGCAATGCACATGTGAAACCCTTGAAGCCCAACGCGCCTGCCTCCCACAGGCTTTTCAGATTTCCAAGATTGGTCAGGCTCAAACCGCCTAATAACCCATAGTCGACAATGGAGCGGGTCTTCAAATACTCTTTTTTTCCCAGAAACTCCTCTGCACCAAAGACCTGCGGCACTGTGCGATGGTGATCGATCACAGTGGTGACCCCGCCTCTGGCAGCTGCTCTGGTTCCCGTTGCGAAATCCTCTCGTTCAGTATAACCTGGATCCATCATATGGACATGCCCATCAATCGCTCCGGGTAGGACATAAAGGCCTTTGGCATCGATCACTTCTTCCGAGGGAGTTTCCAGAGATTGTGTAATCCCGATGATCTTTCCCTCTCTGATAAAGAGGACACCCGGGCAGACACTCTTTGAATCGACCAGGAGTCCGTTGGTGATTGCGAGATCCGCTTTCATGTGAGTACCTCCTGAGAATGGTTTCCGGTATCTTCCATTCCCTTCTCATCCCTGCTCATCCCATTATTTCTTTCTGTGGGATTCGAAGGAAGTCCTCACTATAGGCAGGACTTTGTCCATTTTGATCCCCATCCTTTCGAGTGCCCGGAGGCTAAGTTCCTCTCCAGATGTTTCAGAAGGGATCGTTTTGATCAGATCACTAACGATCTTGTCGATCTTTTCTATGTAGCGGATGCCTTCATCCATGGCGGTGTTGATTTGATCTCCAGAAATGGGTTCATGCCAGGACGAGAAAAGATATTTTACTCCCAATACTTTTTTCAATTTCTGTATGGATTGGATAGAGACTTTGGGGTCGACATAGATGGGGATGGCTCCGACGGCGGGAACTGCATCTCCTGTGAACAGAGCTCCTTCCTCTTCTAAGAAAAAGGAGATCGAGCCCAGGGAATGTCCCGGCGTCTCCAGAACCCTTAACGTCTTTCCTTTGTCCCACAGTACGTTATCGCCCTCTTTCAATTCACGGCTCACGGGCACTGGCCCCTCCACCAATTCAAAAAAGTTAAGGATCGGCCTCTCCCGATACTGCTTCTCCACGTTCTCAATCCAAGGCCTATCGGCGTGGTGAGCACAAAAGGATGCAGAAGAGGCCTTCTTGATGGCGAGGCATCCGCCGATATGGTCCGGATGAGCGTGTGTCAAGGCGACTACGGAGATCCCACCCGGAGATCGATTGATCTGCTTCACATAGTTTTGGAGAAGCGGGGTCATTCCCCGAACCCCAGCATCGATCAAACAGATGTCCTTACCCAAGAGGATATAAGAATAGACAAACCGGTCCACATAATAGTTCTCGCCGAGGGCCAGCCGGAATTGGTGCTTAAAGGTATGAATGGTCTCTGTGATTTTCATCCAAGATTTTTCCTCTCAATGGCATTGGGACTCTAATCCGGGCTATCGATCGGTTTGCATTGGCCAGCCGGCCTACCTTCTTGGCAAAGGCAGCGATCCGACCGGCCTTCAGATCAATGCCATGACATAGATTTTCTTGCCGCGATCACTTCAGCATCTCCTCCTCAAAGGGGAAGAGGGTGAAGAACTCGTGACCCTTATCGGTAATGAGCAGATCCGATTCCAGGCGGACCGTTTGCTGAAGGTTCGGGTGACCCGCAAACGTCTCCACGGCAAAATACATATTGGGTTTGATCTCAGCAGGGTACTTCAAAGAATAGGCCCGTGAAATCCACATTCCCTCATAGAGGGTCAAACCGATCGAATGGGCGAACTGTTGCAGCGTCACCGTCCCGTACTTGTCGTCATCATAGATCGGGAACTTTTCAGCTACGTCCCGGCTCGTATTGCCGGGCTTCATCATTTCGATCGCACCCATAAGAGAGTCATAGCATTCTTTATACAGGTCTTTCTCTTTTGGGGTGGGTTTCTCTTCCACCTTCCAGCAGCGCACATAGTCTACGAAGTATCCGGAGGGACCCACCGTATTATTATCGATA
>Ga0187766_10002559_pt1 | contig 10697 bp, 12 predicted proteins | sample 0216_QUI02_MP05__4_FD_132971 | JGI IMG/M metagenome (GOLD analysis project Ga0187766, IMG submission 132971) | Tropical peat soil microbial communities from peatlands in Department of Meta, Colombia - 0216_QUI02_MP05_20_MG | ecosystem: Environmental > Terrestrial > Soil > Wetlands > Peat ... | reverse complement strand
GAGGGCGCCTCGCTCGACGAGATGAAGAAGACGATCGGCGACCGGCTCGCTCCCAAGTACGAGGCGGCCATGTCCCGGTACCCGATCGGGCAGTACCGCGACCGCGTCGGCCTCAACGTGGAGATGGTATACCTGAAGGTGGTCAAGAAGAGCTGAGCCACCCCAACACGAGAGCGGAGAGGCCGATGGCGGATGTCGTCCACGTGGGCAGCGGGAAGGTGCGGGAGCTGTACGCCCTCGACGCGGAGCGCCTCCTGCTCGTGGCGTCGGATCGCATCTCCACCTTCGACGTCGTGCTCCCCACCGAGATCCCGGACAAGGGCCGTGTCCTCACCGGGCTGGCCGCCTTCTGGTTCGCGCGCACGCGTCACCTCTGCCCGAATCACCTGCTCTCCGTCCGGCCGGACGGGCGCTCCACCGAGTGCCGCCGGCTGGAGATGCTGCCGATCGAGTGCGTGGTCCGCGGCTATCTCGCCGGATCGGGCTTCAAGGACTACCGGGCGAGCGGCCTCGTCTGCGGCCACCAGCTGCCGCCGGGGCTGCGCGACGCCGACCGCCTCCCCTCGCCGATCTTCACCCCCGCCACCAAGGCCCAGAGCGGGCACGACGAGAACATCACCATCGCCGAGGCCGCGCGCCTCGTCGGCGCCTCCCGCGCCGCCGAGGTCGAGCGGCTCTCCCGCGTGCTCTACGAGTTCGCCGCCGCCCATGCCCTCGCGCGAGGGATCATCATCGCCGATACGAAGTTCGAGTTCGGGATCGACGGCGACGGCCGGCTCGTGCTCGGCGACGAGGCGCTGACGCCGGATTCCTCCCGCTTCTGGCCGGCCGACCAGTACGCGCCGGGCCGCCCTCCCCCGTCCTTCGACAAGCAGTTCGTCCGCGACTTCTGCGAGCAGACCGGCTGGAACAAGGCGTACCCCGGCCCCGCGCTCCCGCCCGACGTCGTGGCCGGCACCCGGGCCCGCTACGTCGAGGCCTTCGAGCGGCTGACGGGGATCGGCTTCGAGCGCTACGTGGCCGATCCCGCCGTCGTCCTGACGCCTGCCGCCTCGTGCGGTTGATCGGATGAGGAAGGAGCGGAGCTGGGTGCCGAAAAACTCGCGGGCTGTTCAAAAACTACCTCGGGCGAGCGCCCCACCCCTGCCGGACGAAAGGTTCGAATCGGCGGCATGAGCAAGAGGTCGCTACCAGCCGTCGCCGACGACACCGCTCGGCCTTCTTCCGCAGCCGGCTAGCGCGGAAGGCGCACCCGTGCCCATCGAGTTCATCGGGATGATCGGGGTGAGGCCGGAAGGGGCCGATGGCGCCGCCGTCCACGTGATCGGCGGCGAGATCGACACCGCGTGGTTGCGCGACTTCTCGCGGGCCCACGAGAGCGCCGGGTTCGACAAGGTGCTGGTCGGCTACACCGCCACCTCCGCCGAGGGCTTCATCGTCGCCAGCTACGCCGCCTCCCAGACCGAGCGCCTCGGCTATCTCATCGCGCACCGGCCGGGATTCGTGGCGCCGACCCTGGCCGCCCGGAAGGCCGCCACGCTCGACCGCTTCACGGGCGGGCGGGTGGCGCTCCACATCATCACCGGGGGCAGCGACGCCGACCAGGCCAAGGACGGCGACTGGCTCGATCACGACACGCGCTATCGCCGGACCGACGAGTATCTCTCGCTCATGCGCCGGGTGTGGACGGAGGAGCGCCCCTTCGACCACGCGGGGGAGTTCTACCGGGTGGCCAAGGCCTACTCGGAGATCAAGCCGCTCCAGAAGCCGCACATCCCGCTCTACTTCGGCGGCGCCTCGGAGGCCGCGCATCTGATCGGAGCCCGGCACTGCGACGTCTACATGCTCTGGGGCGAGCCGCTGGCCGCCATCCGCGAGCGCATCGCCGAGGTGCGCGCGGTGGCGGAGCGCGTCGGCCGCCAGCCGCGGTTCAGCGTCTCGCTGCGGCCCATCGTCGCGCCGACGGAAGCGCAGGCGTGGGCCAAGGCCCGCGCCATCCTGGCCGCGGTGGAGGCCAAGCAGGGCGACCGGACGCTGCCCAACCCCGAGGCGGTGGGGGCGCGGCGGCTCGTGGACTTCGCGCGCCAGGCCGAGATCCACGACAAGCGCCTGTGGACGCCGATCGCCGCCGCCGTGGGAGGCTCCGGCAACACCACCGCGCTGGTGGGAACGCCGGAGCAGGTCGCGGAGTCGCTCCTCGACTACTACGATCTCGGCGTCACCACGCTCCTGATCAGGGGTTTCGACCCGCTCGTCGACGCCGTCGAGTACGGCCGCGAGCTGATCCCGCTGGTCCGCTCCGAGGTGGCGCGCCGGGATCGCGCCGCGGCCTGAGTCGGTGACGAGGTTCGCGGCCGTGGTGGGCGCGGTGACGCCGCCGGGGCGGCTCAACGCGGCGATCCAGCACGCCGTGGACCACGCCGCCGCCCAGCCGGGGGTATCGGCCACGCTCCTCAACCTCGCCGACTACCGCGTCTCCTTCGCGGATGGCCGGCCGCCCGAGCGCTTCGCCGACGACACGGCGCGCGTCGTGGCTGCGCTGGCCGAGGCCGACGTGGCCCTGATCGCCAGCCCGGTGTACCGCGGCTCGTTCACCGGCGCCCTCAAGAACCTCCTCGACCTGACGCCGGTGGACGCGCTCCGGGGCAAGCCGGTCGGCATCGCTGCGATGGGAGCCACCCTCCACCACTATCTCGGCGTCGACTGGCAGCTGCGGGCGGTGCTCGCCTGGTTCGGCGCCCTCGTCGCGCCGACCAGCGTCTACCTCGAGTCCGCCCATTTTCGCGACGGCGCTCTCAGCGATCCGGGCGCCCGCTCCGCGCTCGAGCAGCTCGTCGCCGCCCTGCTCGCGATGGCGTCCTGTCCGCGCGAGCGGCTCGGTCCGCCGCCGCTGGCCGCCGGCCGGGGGTAGCGTGGCGGCGGCGATCGTCTCCGCGCTCCACATCCTGGCGCTCGCCCTCGGGCTCCCGAGCGTCTACCTGCGCGGCCGCGCGCTCAAGCGCCCGCTCGACGCCGAGGGCTTCGCCCGCCTGTTCACCGCCGACAACGTGTGGGGCGTCGCCGCCATGCTCTGGCTGGCCACCGGCCTGCTCCGGGCCTTCACCGGCCTCGAGAAGGGGCGCGACTTCTATCTCCACTCGCGGCTCTTCTGGCTCAAGATGGCGCTGTTCGTCGCCGTGCTGCTGCTCGAGATCTGGCCGATGGTCACCTTCATCCGCTGGCGCGTCGAGCGCCGGCGCGGGCGCTGGCCGGACACGGCCGGTGCCCGGAGACTCTACCTCGTGAACCACATCCAGATGGCCCTGGTCGTGCTCATCGTGTTCGTGGCCAGCTTCATGGCCCGCGGGTTCTGAGCCGGGAGCCGGATGCGAAGCGCTCGCTGCTGGGCAAGGGGAGGTGTGCGATGGCCGAGTACGACGTGATCGTGGTCGGCGCGGGCAACGCCGCGCTCGCCGCCGCGGTGTCGGCGCGTGAGCAGGGGGCGAGCCGCGTGGTGGCGCTCGAGAAGGCCCCCGAGGAGCTTCGCGGGGGCAACACGCACTACAGCGGAGGGCTCCTGCGGTTCGCCTACGCCGCGCCGGAGGACCTGCGGCCCCTCGTGTCCAGCGCCGACCCGGTGCTGGCCGCCGCCGCGGCGTCGGCCGAGGGAACCCTGGGAGATGTCGGTTCGGGACCCGCGGTGCTCGCCCGCGCCGAGCGCGCGTCGGCGGAGCCGGAGGAGGCGGACGCCTGGGGCGACGCGCTGGCCGCCCTCAAGCCGCCGGGGGCCGAGGCGCTCCTCAGGCAGTGGCTCGGCTCGCCCCACGCACACCTGCGCCACGTGGCCGCCCGTGCGCTCGGGGTCCTCGCCGGCAAGCCGGTGGCCGCCCCGGGTGTCGGCTCCGAGGGCCCCCGGACGGCCCCGTCACCCGAGCCGATGCCCTCGGGCGTGGCCTGGCGCCTCCCCACGGCGCGCGGCGTGGTCGTCATCCGGCCGGACGCGGAGGCGGCCCCGGAGACGGTGGCCCAGCTGACGCGGCTGGCGCGCGCCGGGTTCTTCAACGGGCTCACCTTCCACCGCGTGGTGCCCGATTTCGTGGTCCAGGGTGGAGATCCGCGCGGCGACGGGGACGGGGGGCCCGGCTTCACCGTCCCCTGCGAGGTGAGCCCGAGGCACTACCGGCGCGGCACGGTGGGGATGGCGCTCAGCGGAAAGGACACCGGCGGGAGCCAGATCTTCATCGCGCTGTCGCCCCAGCCCCACCTCGAAGGCCGGTACACGGTCATCGGCGAGGTGGTCGAGGGCATGGACAGCCTGGATGGAATCCTCGAGGGCGACAGCCTCGGGAGCATCCAGGTCGTGACGGGCGCGACGGACCTGTCGCACCGCGCTGCGTCATCGTCCCGCTAGCCGTGGCTTTCGCCTTGCGGGCCCCCCGGGGCTCGTCTAGATTTTTCGCGGTCCTCCGCGGTTAGCCCAGCTCGAACCCCTTGAAAACAGGAGATTCCCTGCGATGGGCAAAGCCCCCGCCGGGCCGGTGCCCGTGGTGGTGATGGGCCTGGGGCATGTCGGACGGGAGATCTGCCGCGCGGCCCTGGCCTTCGAGGAGGTCGAGCTCTTGGGCGCCGTGGACGCGTCGCCGGGATTGTCCGGGGCGCCGCTCTCCGAGCTCCTCGGGCAGCCGTCCGCGCTGCGCGTGTCCGGAACGCTCGCCGCTGCCGCCGGGAGGAGCCACTCGGCGGTCGTCCTGCATTCGGGCGGCTCGCGCCTCGACCAGGCGATGGACGGGCTGCTCGACGCCGTCCGGCGTGGCCATCCGGTGGTCTCGACCTGCGAGGAGCTGTGCTTTCCCTACCTGCGGCATCCCGAGCTCGCCGACCGCATCGACCGTGCCGCGCAGCGTTCCGGAGTGGCCGTGGTGGGAACCGGCGTCTCCCCGGGATTCGTCCTCGACCGGCTGGTGGCGACGGTGGGACAGGCGCTGGGCCCGGTCCGGCACGTGCGGGCGACCCGCAGCGTGGACGCCGCCACCCGGGGCGAGACCTTCCAGCGGCAGGTCGGCGCCGGCCTCACCGAGGAGGAGTTCGCCGGTCTCGCCGACAAGGATGCCCTCGGCCAGCCGGGCCTGGTCGAGTCGGCCGCGCTCTGTGCGCTCGGGCTGGGGATGGACTGTGACGACTTCGAGGAGGAGCTCGTCCCGCTCATCGCCGAGGAGGACCACCCGGGCTCGCCCATCCCCGTGCCGCGCGGGCGGGTGGCGGGCGTGCACCAGACCGCGGTCGGCCTCGAGGGCGAGCAGGAGCGCGTCCGGCTGGAGGTGACCCTGGCGGTGGGCTCGGCCTCGGTGGACCGGATGGTGCTCGACGCCGACACCCAGCTCACCGTCGAGATCCCGGGCGGCCTGCCGGACGAGCCGGCCCGGGCCCACCTCGTCGTCCACGCCGCCCCGCGTCTCACCCAGGCCACGCCGGGACTGCTCACCGTGCTCGATCTGCCCGCCGGCAGGTGAAGAGGCCATCGCCATGCTCGACAAGAACGCGGTCGGACGGAGCGCGCCGCCGACGCTGAACGAGGTGGAGAAGGGCGCCATCCGCCGCTTCGCGGAGGCCATCGGCGACTTCAATCCCGTGTACTACGACGAGGAGTACGCCCGCGCGGCCGGCTACCCCACCGTCGTGGCGCCGCCCACCTTCCCGGCCTGCTTCCACTCGTCGGCCGACCTGCGCGAGCTGCTCGGGGTGGGGATCAAGAGCCTGCTCCACGCCGAGCAGAGCTTCGAGTACGAGCGTCCCATCCTCGCCGGCGACCGCATCTTCGTCTCCACGAAGGTGGCGGACATCACCGAGCGCACCGGCCCCTCCGGGCGGATGGACGTGGCGGTGATGGAGGACGAGGGCCGGGACGAGGAGGGGAACCTGGTCTTTCGCGCGCGCCGCACGCTGGTGGTGCGGCCGGCACGGGAGACCTGACCGCCCATGGCGATGTCCGCTCGCAAGCTCTACTACGAGGCGGTCCGGCTGGGCGACGAGCTCCCCGCCCTGAGCAAGGGCCCCATCGACCGGGTGCAGCTCGCCCGCTACGCCGGCGCGTCGGGTGACTTCAACCCGGTGCACGTCGACGAGGCCTACGCCCGGTCGCTGGGCATGCCCTCGGTGTACGCCCCGGGGATGCTGGTCATGGGGATGGTGGGCCAGCTCGTCGCCGACTGGTCCCGGGGCGCACAGCTGCGGCGCTTCGGGGTCCGGTTCTCGAAGATCGTCTGGCCCGGCGACCTGGTGGTGGCCAAGGGCCGGGTCATGGAGCGCTGGGGGGACAACGGGCGCTACTTCGCCGACGTCGAGGTGTGGGCGGAGAACCAGAAGGGGGAGCTCCTGCTGCGCGGGAGCGCCCTCATCCAGCTCTTCCACTCGATGGAGGACGAGAACCGCCAGCGGTCGGGCCAGCCGCCCCTGGTCGTCCCCGCGCCGCGCGAGAGCCTCCACCAGCCTCCGCCCCGGCCGCCCGAGCCCCGCCCGGCGCCGCCCCCGGCGCCCAGGAAGCCCGCTGCGCCGGCGCGCAAGGCGCATCCGGCCAGGAAGTCGGCCAAGAAGTAGCGCTTCAGCGTGCGTGTAACGCGGGGCGTTATTCCTGATTGACTCGTCAATCAACACCCGACAGACTCGGGGCCACATCGAGCCGATGCGCCCTCGTGGAGGTTTTGCCGTGGCCGCTGCACTCAACTGGTACCGCGCCGACCTGCGTGAGCTCACCTTCCTCCTGCTCGAGCAGTTCAACCTCGCCGACGTCGTCGCCCGCCCCCCCTACGAGGCCTGGGGACCGGCCGAGGCGAGGAGCGTGCTCCAGGAGACCTACCGCTTCGCCCGCGAGGTCCTCGGCCCGCTCAACGCCGCCGCGGACCGCACCGGGTGCCGGCTGGTCGACGGCCACGTCGTCACCCCGGCCGGCTTCCCCGCCGCCTGGAAGCAGCTCTACGAGAACGGCTTCAAGTCCCTGGGCGTCCATCCCGACCACGGGGGCCAGGGCGCCCCGGCCATGCTCACCGTGCTGGTGGAGGAGATGCTCAGCGGCTCCAACCCCGCCTTCGCCATGTACCCGGGCCTGGCCTTCGGGGCGGCGGAGCTGCTGCTCGAGTGCGGCACCGAGGAGCAGGTCAAGCGCTTCGCCGACCGCATGTTCGACGGGACCTGGGGCGGGACGATGTGCCTCACCGAGCCCCACGCCGGCTCCGACGTCGGGGCGGCCAAGACCACCGCCCGCCGGCAGGCGGACGGCACCTACCGCATCAAGGGCACGAAGATCTACATCTCCGGCGGCGACCACGACCTGACGGAGAACATCATCCATCTCGTGCTCGCCCGGGTGGACGGCGCGCCTCCCGGCACCAAGGGGCTGTCGCTGTTCATCGTCCCGCGCAACCGCCTCAACGCCGACGGCACGGTGGGCCAGGCCAACGACGTCTCGGTGGCCTCCATCGAGCACAAGATGGGCATCAACGGCTCGGCCACCTGCGTGCTCAACTTCGGCGAGGCGGACGGCTGCATCGGCGAGCTGGTCGGGGGGGCGGAGAACGCCGGCATGAGCCAGATGTTCCGGATGATGAACGGCGCGCGCATCGCCGTCGGCATCCAGGGCCTGGCGGCGGCCTCCAGCGCCTACCTCAACGCCGTCGAGTACGCCCGGGACCGGCGGCAGGGCCCTCACTACACCAGGTGGAAGGACCCCACCGTCCCCCGGGTCCCCATCCTCGAGCATCCCGACGTCCGCCGCATGCTCCTGGACATGAAGAGCCACGTGGAGGGCATCCGGGCGCTGGTGATGAAGCTCGCCCGCCACGTCGACCTTTCCCGAGCGCTCCGGGGCAAGGACGACGACCAGGCGCGCTACCACCACGGCCAGGTGGAGCTGCTCACCCCGCTGGTCAAGGCCTTCGCCTCGGACGAGGGGTTCCGGATCTGCGCCACCGCGCTTCAAGTGTACGGCGGCGCGGGGTACCTCAAGGACCACCCGGTCGAGCAGTCGGTCCGCGACGTGAAGATCTCCAGCATCTACGAGGGGACCAACCACATCCAGGCCATGGACCTGGTCGGGCGCAAGCTCGGTCAGGCGGGAGGGACCTACCTCCAGGCGTTCCTGGCCGACATCGGCACCTTCATCGAGGCCCACCGCGAGCACCCGCTGCTCGGCAAGGCGGTGGCCGCGCTCGGCGCCGGGCAGGAGTGCCTGATGTCGGCGGCCATGGGGCTCCTCAGCTGGAGCCAGGGTGGACAGCTGGGCCTCATCGCCCTCAACGCCAACCGCTTCCTGGGGATGATGTCCCGCCTGGCCGTCGGCTGGCTCCTGCTCGAGGGGGCGGCCGTCGCCGACGCCGCCCGGGGCAAGCTCGCCGACGGGCATCCGGACCGCGCCTTCTACGAGGGCAAGGTGCAGGCGGCGCTCTGGTTCGCGCGCAACGAGCTCCCGCGGGTGGAGGCCGACGGCCGGCTGATGATGCAGGAGGATGCCTCGCCGCTGGACATCCCCGACGCCGGGTTTGCCGCCGCCTGAACGCCCGGCGAGCGACTACTTCGCCGGAGGCGCCTCGCGCACGCCGATGGCCAGCTGGGCCAGGCCGGCGGTCTTGGCCATCTCCATCACCTCGACCACCTTGCCGTGGGGCACGCCCTCGTCGGCCTGGATGACGACCAGCGTCGAGGAGTTCTTCTGGCGCGCGGCGTCCAGCGCCTTCCTCAGCTCGTCCGCGGTGACCACGTCGCCGGAGAGGACCAGGCGCCCGTCGGCGAGCACGGCGACCGACAGGTCGGTGGCGGCGGGGGTGACGTCGGCCGCGCTTCCCTTGGGGAGGTTGACCTTGAGGCCGGCCTTGGCCGCGCCCTGACCCTGGTTCACGATGACCGAGCTGGTCACCATGAAGATGATGAGCAGGACCAGGAAGATGTCGGTCAGCGGGGTGATGTTGATGTCGGAGAAGACGCCGTCGGCGTCGTCGGCCTCCGAGCCCGGGACCTTCCCCAGGGCCATGGCGGTCAGCGCGCCTCCGCCGAGGCGGTCGGGGCGCCCTCGGTCGACTGCAGCGCGAGCGGCACCGTCGGCCGCTCGCGGAGCGTCTCCACGAACTCCTCGGCGATGAGCCGGACCTCGACGTTGATGCGCGCGATGCGCGCCTGGAAGTAGTTGTAGAGGACCACCGCCAGCACGGCCACCAGGATGCCGGCGGCGGTGGCCACCAGCGCCTCGCTGATGCCGGTCATCACCGCCGCGCTCCCGCCCGTTCCCCCCGCCGACACGTCCAGGCCGAGGTCGCGGAAGCTGCGCATGATGCCGGCCACGGTGCCGAACAGGCCGACGAAGGGCGTGGTCGCCCCCACCGTGCCCAGGAGCCAGAGATTCTTCTTCAGCCGGAGCCCGAGCTGCAGCCGCTCGCGCTCCACGGCCGCCTCCAGGGCCCCGGTCACGCTCCGGGTGTGCTCCAGCCGCTCGAAGGCCACCCGGAACAGGTCGGCGATGAGCGCCGGCGACCGCTCCGCAGCGCCGCGCGCCGAGGCCAGGTCCCCCCGGAGGAGATGCCGGCCGATGACCTCGCCCAGGGCCCGGCTCTCGGCGCTGACGTTCCAGAGGGCCATCCACCGCTCCACCGCCACGCCCAGGGAGAGCACCGAGGCGAAGAGGATGAGGGCCAGGGTGAGGCCTCCCAGCCGGAGGTAGTGGAGGAGCTCGCTCGGACTCATGTCTTGCCCTGTGCTCTCTAACCCTTGTGGAGCCCCGACGGTACGTGCTTTTTGCTCGGCCATGAACACCCCCCGCCGGTCGTTGTTCCTGGCCCTCCTCGTCGGGGCGGCGCCGGCGTGTGTGCACCACACCGACTTCTCCAAGCTCGTGACGCCCACGGGCCCGGCCCTGCTCCAGGAGGTGGACGGGGTGGGGGCGCAGCTGAGCCGGGTCAAGGGCTCGGCCCGGGTCTCCGTGCAGGCCAGGCAGGGCGGCGGCGAGACGGGGGCCTTCGTCGCCGCCCGCGCGCCGGGCGAAGTGCACCTCGAGCTGCTCGACTTCTTCGGGAGCCCGTCCCAGGTCCTGGTCGCCGACGGCCGCACCTTCGGGCTCTTCCAGCGCGACAAGGCGACGTTTTTCACCGGCCCGGCGACGGCGGCGGCGGTCTCACGCCTCCTTCCGGTTCATCTCTCGGCCGACGAGCTGGTGGCCATCCTCCTCGGCCGGGCGCCCAGGCTCCCGGGAGAGCCGGTCTCGGTCGAGCCGGACGGCGACGCCGACGCCTACCGCGTCACCCTGGTGGACGGCGACCGCCGCCAGACGCTGTGGGTCGACCCCGTGAGCAGGCGGGTGCTGCGGAGCCTCCTCGAGGGTCCGGCGGGCTACGAGCTCGTCTTCGAGCGGGTGAAGGACACCGCCGGGATCCAGTTTCCCCGGAAGGTGACCTTCAAGGATCCGTCGGCCACGGTCGTCCTGCGCTGGAGCGACGACGACCTGGAGCTCGACGGCACGCTCGAGCCGGCCCTCTTCCGGGTCGGGGCGCCGCCGGGCGCGCGGGTGGTGGAGGTGGCCGACGGGGCGCGTCCCGGGGCCGGCTGAGCCCCGGGGCCCTTGGGGACCATCCCTCCCGGGTGCCATGCTCCTCCCCGTCGGGAGATCCTCCGCACCGCTCGTGCGTTCCAAGCCGTGGAACCCTCGGACGAAGAGCTGATGCACAGGTTCCGGGTGGGCG
>Ga0187766_10002558_pt1 | contig 10698 bp, 9 predicted proteins | sample 0216_QUI02_MP05__4_FD_132971 | JGI IMG/M metagenome (GOLD analysis project Ga0187766, IMG submission 132971) | Tropical peat soil microbial communities from peatlands in Department of Meta, Colombia - 0216_QUI02_MP05_20_MG | ecosystem: Environmental > Terrestrial > Soil > Wetlands > Peat ... | reverse complement strand
TGGTTCGCCCTGCACCTGGTCTACCTGCTCGGCGGGCGGAACCGCGTGTCGACGCTGGTCAACCTCAGCTTCCGGTACGTCGCCTGGGGCCACGGCGGCGCGGTGATCGTCGGAGACGAGCCCGGTGACCCCGATAGGCCGGGTCCCGGCGGGCCCGCGGCGGGCCAGGCCTCTACGATGGCACGCGGTAGACCGCAGTAGGCTGTCTTCCCGCTGCAGCCAGCCCGCTCATAGCGTGATCCACCCGCTCAGCACGTCCATCCCGTCGGCCGTGCGGCAGCGTAGTCGAAACGGGCTGGCCGGGATCGGGTCGACCACGAAGCACCCGATCTCGTCGACCGTCGTGCTGGTGGTCGCCCCGGCCCTCGTCTGGGTCTCGAGCGTCCCGGCCCGCGGCGGGACGATCTGGCCGAGCAGCGAGCTCTCGGTGACCTCCAGCTCCAGGCTGAGATGGGGCGAGGTGAAGGTGAGCGCCCGGATCGACGCGGTCTCCGACCGCACCGCCGCCAATCGGTCCGCGTCGCTGTCCGAGTCGTAGGTGAGCTGCGCGAGCTCGGCGTCGATGTTATGCCACGCGTAGGCATTCGTGGCCATGTCGACAAACCAGGGGGGAACGGCCTGCCGAGCCTTCATCGCTTCACGCAGTGCCGCTAGGAGCTGCTCGTCGTCCCAGCCTTCACGCACCTGGCTCGCCTCCACCCGTGTTGATTCCGATGTCATTTTCACCGAACGCGGTGAGGGCGTGGGACCTGCGCAGCCGTTCGAGGCAACGGGCTCGCTGCGGGCCGATGCTGCCGACCGGGATGTGCAGTGTCGCGCTGATCTCCGCGTACGAGTACGCCGGGTCGGCCATGAGCATGGCCAGCAGCTGCTGGCAGCGCGGCGGGAGCTCGGCGAACGCCGCTCGCAAGGCCGCGTTCCGCTCGGCGATGAGGACCTCCTCGTCGATCGCGGCATCGTCGACGAACCGCGTGGCCTCGTCCAGCTTGGTTCCCAGCCTTTCTGACTTATGGGCCGCCGTCACCACGCGGAGGCATTCCCGCTGGGTCGTGGTGGCCAGCCAGCCGGGCAGCGCGGCCGGCTCGCGCAGCTTCCCGAGCTGCTCCACGAGCAGCAGCCACACGTTCTGCCCCACGTCCTCGGCGTCCTGATTGCTCAGCTGGAACCGGATACAGATCGACCACACCAGCGGCGCGTACCGCTCCACGATCTCGGCCCATGCGCTCGGGTCGCTCTCCGCCGCGCGGGTGACCAGCGCGACCACGGTCGGGTCGTCACGCATGGCCAGTCCCGGCCGTCCCGCCTTCAACCATGATCAGCGCCTCGGGTAGGTGGCAGTAAGCCCTTTCTACCGCGGAGGGGGGCCCGGGTCATCTGATACACCCTGCCTTCGAGAAGTTCGGGTCAGCCTGGCCCGGGCGACCGCCAAGCCGCAATGACGAGGGGGCGGACCACGTAGCTGTCCGCCCCCTCCCCCCCTTCGCTGGTCAAGCATCTCGGACCATTCGGCCGCGGTCAGTCGCCCAGCTGACATGGCTGCTGTCAGCTTCCCGACACCTCGGTGCCGGCGAACCGGCCAAGCGCCACGGCCTGCTTCACGGTCACGGACCGGCCACGCAGCTCGATCCATCCCCGCCGCTCGAAGCCGCGCAGCGCGGCGTTGACGCTCTGCCGGGTGCCTCCGACCTGATGCGCGAATTCTTCCTGGCTCATCTTCTGCCGGATGACGCCGTCATCACCCCGGGGCGCGCTGAGCAGCACCTTCGCCACCCGCCGCGGAAGGTCCAGGAAGACCAGGTCCGCCGTAACCTCGGTCAGCCGACGGAGGATGGCCGCGAGGGACCTGCTCAGGACCTGCGCCGCGGCCGGCACCCGCGCGCAGATGTCCTGGACCGCTTCACGCGGGACCAGGAGCAGCTGGCATTCTTCCAGGGTCTCGGCATCGGCGGACCTGGGGCCGTTGTCAACCACGCCGATTTCGCCGAACACGGCGCCCGGTCCGAGAACCGCCAGGGTCAATTCGCCGCCGTCCGCCGAGCGGAACACCATCTTGACCCGGCCGGAGACGACCACGATCACGGTGTCACTTGGGTCGTTCCTGGTGAACACGATCTGACCGCGGCCGAAGCGCCGCAACCGGGATGCGGCCGCGACCGTCCGCAGATCCTCGGCCGGCACCGAAGCCAGCAGGTCGGTACCGTGCAAGATGCCAATCACGTCGGGTGTCATCGCTGGTTTGACGCACCGCACTTCCCTTGAGTCACGCAATTCTGCCTACGCCGCCGCCTTAACCCTGTCAAGCCTTGGCCTTGCCATCCAGCGAGGTTAGCGTGGTCTGGTGACCGCCGTACGGATTCGCGGACTCGCCCTGCCCGACGGTGAGCCCGTCGACCTGTTCGCGGAGAAGACGATGTCCTACACGCCCTACACGTATACCAGCCCGGACGATCCCGCCAGGGAGGACGACGGCCTGTTCGGCCCCGGGTCGGTAACCTGGCGCGTCATGAGCAGCCGGATCATGTGGGTGGCGGTGGTCCGCGCGCTGTACCTGCAGGCGTTGCATCCGCGGGTAATCCGCGGCACGTTGCAGAACGCCGCTACCATCACCGAGCCCGTAGACGCTTGGGCCCGGCTGAGGCGGACCAGGATGTTCATCGAGACCTGCACGTTCGGGACGATCGGCGAGGCGGAACGTGCGGGACGCCGTCTGTGCAAGATTCACGAGTCGCTCACCGGGACCGACCCCGACGGCACGCGGTACCGGGTGGACGAGCCCGAGTTGCTGCTGTGGGTGCATTGCGGCGGGGTTGCCTCGTGCGCCGACGTCGCCCGGCGCAGCCGGCTGCCGCTGTCCGCCGCAGATCTGGACGCCTTCGTGGCCGAGCAGCGCATCAGCGCGGAGCTCATCGGCCTCGACCGTACAGCAGCGCCCGCTTCAATGGCCGAACTCGACGCCTATTACGAGCAGATCAGGCCGAGGCTGTACGCGTGCGAGGAGGCGAAACAAGCGCTGCGGCTGACCTTCTTCCCTCCGGTGCCCGACGGCAACCGCGTGCTGAAGCTGGGGCTGCCGCCGGTCAGCGCCGTGGCGTTCTCGACCCTGCCGCGCTGGGCGCGTCGCATGTACGGCGGGCCGAGCGGCCCGCTGAGCGACATGGCCGCGACCGCCGGACTTCGGGCCGCGCGCCTGGCGTTCAGTCGGCAGCGGGTGTTCTTGGGCGCCATGCGGGCGATATACCGCGCCGAATCGGCCGGCGAAAACCAGGCTCTTGCCAGCGACCAAGGATCGCTGCGGCTCCGTCACCACCAGAATAAGAGCCGTTCCGGCGGCGCCCGCCCGCTTTGATCCCGAGCTGGACAAAGCCCGCCACGACCGCTTCGAGGGTGGTATTACTGTCACACCCCGATGGGCGTCAGCGTGTCCGCGTGGTCATCGAACATCTCGAAGGCATCGGCCACTTCGCTGTCGCCGGTTCCGCACTGGACTTCTGACCCTCCGGCCTGGACCCGCTCCGTAACGGCCCACTCCATGATGAGGGCACCGTCATCGGCGTGAACCCACTTGCAGATCATGTTCATCTTGCTCGCCTCCCTGATTCACCAGCTGCCAGGAGCATGCCGGACCCGCGATGCGGCCGTCAGTCGCCCAGCTGACACCGCTCCTGTCGGCTGGCCGACTCGCCACTTCGGCGCCCCCGCTGGCTTGGCGTGCCACGTACCGCCGCCGCCCACCGATCGGGACGTTCGTCGCCCAACCGACATTTAGGTCGGAAACCATGCGAAGTATGGTCACCGAGCGCTAGCCTCGTAGACACAGAGAGGCCCCGACCAGGGGGGTATTGGGAGATTGGTCGGGGCCTCCTTCTATGTTTAATGCCCGGTTTCTTCGTCACGTATCGCAGCGATGAGCGACTCTGGGGAGTCAGCGCTGATCGTGGCTACGGGCGGCGGGTCTCGTAGCCAGATCTGAGATGTATCACGGGCGCGGGCCGGCGCTCCGGGTTGGCAGGGACGGACACGGGGGCCGTCCCGCAAGGTCTTTCCAGCAGGATCAGTCGAGGGAGGTCGAGATGCGATCCGCGCTTTATGACCTCAGCGAGAGTGCTGCGCGGGCCGACGCGCTGTTCGCGTCGGCGCTGCAGCGCTCCGATGAGCCCAGCGCCTGGCAGGTCGAGCAGGCGGTCACCGCGGCCATCGGCGCCTTCGGCGAGCAGGGTTGCGCCGCCCGGGTGGCGCAGGCGTACGGCGAGCACCCGGAGACCGCTGTCACCCGGATGCGCTGGGCCCGCACGACGGTGGCCGACGCCTTTGGCGCACCGCCGGAGCCGGTGCGCGGTCTTAAGGCCAGCCAGTACACCGTGCCAGCTGGCGCCGCATGGACGCGCGGGCGCGCCCGCCTGAACCCGCTGGCCCTGGCCGGCTAGAACTGGGACTTGAGATCCTCGATCTCGCGCGCGCGCTCACGTAGCTGGGCGTAGGCGGGCCGCTCGCGGATCCGGGCCAGGGCCCAGCGGACGGCCTGCGCCCGGTTGGCCGCAATGCCCGCCGTGATCAGCGTGTCCAGGGTCTCCAGGTCGGCCGGCCCGAGCCGGGCCATCACCGGGGTGAGATCGCCCGGCTGCTCGTCCGGCGCGGGAAGCCGCAGCATGAACTTGCGGTCCTGGCTTTCGCCGGTGGTGAGCTTGAACCGGTTGGCTTGGGGCCACCGCCGCGTGATGTCCCGCTGGAGCTGCCGGATCGTGTCCCGGTGGGCCCGGTGGAACGGCCCCAGGGAATCCTCCTCGCCTTCCGGCCCGGCCGCGGACTCGACGGTCACCTGGACCACGACCTGGCCCGGCTCGACCGCCGGGTCGTCGCCATACTGCAGCACCGCCACGCTGGCCAGGGTGCCTTCGGGGAAGCGCCCCCTGACCTCCTGCTCGATGAGCTCGGTCGTGGCACGATCCAGGCGCTCCATGGACATCCTCCTCAAGTTTCTATAGAAATTAGAGTATCTATAATTTCGTCAGTTGCTCAAGAATCTCGACACGAGCAGATGAGCGCAATCCGTTGTTTGACACGAACGAACTTATGTTCGATACTTGGCGAGATGAGAAGCGCGCCTGCGGAAACCAGGCGGATATCATCCGCGCGGCCTCGGCCGTTCGCAGCCGACGGGGAGCCCGAGACCTTCAGGACGGCCGGGACTTTCGAGAGCTCCGGGATCACCGGGACTGAGATGTTGCCGGTGCTGCCGGTGCTGCCGGTGCTGCGCGGGCTCCTGCCGAGGGGAGGGCTGGCTCGCGGGTCGGTGGTGACCGTGGCCGAGTTCGGCGTGCTGGCCCTGGCGCTGCTGGCCGCCGCCTCGGCGGCCGGGGCCTGGTGCGGGATCGCCGGGATACCCGAGGCGGGCGTGCTGGCCGCGGTGGGGCTGGGCCTGGACGCGGAGCGGACCCTGCTGGTCCCGGATCCGGGAGACGCCTGGCCGCAGGTGGTGGCGTCGCTGATCGACGGGTGCGAACTGGTTCTGCTGCGGCCGCCCGGGCGGGCTCCGGCCCAGGTCCGGCAGCGCCTGGAGGCGGCGCTCCGGCGCGGCCGCAGCGTGCTGCTCGTGGCCGGAGACTGGCCGGGGGCTCAGGTTCGCCTCCGGGTGGTCACCCAGGGCTGGACCGGGCTCGGCGACGGGTACGGCCGGCTCCGGGCGTGCTGCGCCGAGGTGGTGGCGGACGGCCGCGGCGAGGCGGCCATGACGCGCACCCGCTGGCTCTGGCTGCCGGACGAAGACGGCGGCGTCACCGTGGCTGACCCGGCCGACATCCCGGCCGCAGACCGGCCGGCGGCCGATATCCCGGCGGCCGATACCATCCGTCGGCTGAGGGTCGTGAACGCCGGGTGAGGACGCGTCAGCCTGGTGCTCTGGTTCCCGAGACCCCGCGGATCATGGTCCTGTGCTGCCCGGGCCTGTGCGACCTCGGCGCCCCAGGCGACCTCGGCGCTCCAGGCGACCTCGGCGCCCCAGGCCGCCTGGCCGCGCCCGGCTCGCACGCTGCGGAACTGTTCGAGCAGGTGATCGCGGCGGTGACCGGGTTCTGCCCCAAAGTGGAGGCGGTGGAGCCCGGAGTGTGCGCGTTCGGTGCCCGCGGGCCCGCGCGCTACTTCGGCGGCGAGACGGCACTGGCTGGCCAGGTCATCGCCGCGGTGACCGAACTCGGCGTGGAGTCCCGCGTCGGAGTGGCCGACGGCCTGTTCGCTGCGCTGCTGGCCGCCCGCGGCACCGATCCGGCCCGCACCCATCCGGCCCGCACTGATCCGGCCCGCACCGATCCGGCCCGCACCGATCCGGCCCGCACCGATCCGGCCCGCACCGGCCCGGGCCCGGTGCTCGTGATCCCTCCCGGCCGGACGACGGAGTTCCTGGCCCGGCAGCCGGTGAGCGTCCTGGCGGACCAGGACCTGGCGGGGCTGCTGACCCGGCTCGGCCTGCGCACGCTCGGGGACCTGGCCGCCTTGCCCGCCGGCGACGTGGTCGGCCGGTTCGGCCCCGCGGGGGAGGCCGCGCACCGGCTGGCCAGCGGCCTGGGCTCCCGGCCGCTGGCGGCGGCCGCGCCCGCCGAGGACCTGTCCGTGGCCCGGGAGTTCGACCCGCCGGAACCGCTGGCCGAGCCGGTGGTGTTCGCGGCCAAGACGCTCGCCGAGCGGATGCACGACGGCCTGGCGGCCCGCGGGCTGATCTGCGTTCGCGTGCAGGTCCAGGCCACTCGGGCGGACGGGCGGGAAAGCCGCAGGCTGTGGAGGCACGACGGACTGCTGTCCGCGGCCGGCGTGGCCGGCCGGGTCCGCTGGCAGCTCGATGGCTGGCGGGTTCCGGACGACGGCGCGGACGCGTCCGACGGGGGCATCGCGGTGCTCCGGCTGGTGCCGGACCAGGTGGTCCGCGCCACCGGATACCAGCTCGCGCTGTGGGGAGAGGCCATGGTCAGCGAGCGGGTGGCCCGGGCGGCCATGCGCGTCCAGGCCATGCTCGGACACGAGGCCGTGCTGCGTCCGGTCCCGGGCGGCGGGAGAGATTTCGGTGAGCGGATCACCCTCGTACCGTTCGGCGAGAAAACAGAGCCTCGTCTGGCCGCAGACCCGCCCTGGCCCGGGCGGGTCATGGGCCCGGCGCCTGGCGTGGTGTACCCCTTCGCCCGCGAGGCGGACGTGACCGACGGGGCAGGGGCCGCGGTCACCGTCACCGGCCGGTGCGTCGTGTCGGCCGCGCCGGCCTGGCTGGCGGTCGACGGTGAGTCGCCGCGGCGGGTCACCGGCTGGGCCGGGCCGTGGCCGCTGTCCGAACGCTGGTGGGATCCGGTCGCCGCGCGGCGGCGGGCCAGGTTCCAGCTGCTGACCGGCGACGGGTGGGCCTGGCTGGCCGCGGTCCAGGACGGCCGCTGGCTGATCGAGGCCGGCTACCGGTGAGACACGCCAGGGCACACCCGGGGGTCGGCCGTGGGCTGGGATAACCCGCCGGTCCCGTGGACCGAGCTCCGGCGCCGTATGTCCTGGCGGGCCGAAGGCCAGCCGCCCGCGGCCGAGCCCGCCGACCCCGCGACGCCTGTCCAGGAAGGGCGGCCCAGGGCGCCCGAGGCCGGGGACGTCCCGTGGGCCGAACTGCACTGCCACTCCGCATACAGCTTCCTCGACGGGGCCGCCACTCCCGGTGAGCTGGTCGCCGAGGCCGCCCGGCTCGGGCTCGAGACGCTCGCCATTACCGATCACGACGGCATGTACGGGGTTCCGCAGTTCGCGCAGGCCGCCGCCCGGCTCGCGGAGCACGGCACCCGGCTGTGCACGGCGTTCGGCGCCGAGCTCAGCCTGGGCTTGCCGGCCGCCCAGACGGGCGTGCCTGATCCCGAAGGCCGCCACCTGCTGGTCCTGGCCCGCGACCCGGAGGGGTACCGCAGGCTGTGCGCGGTGATCAGCGCGGCCCAGCTGGCCGGCGGGGAAAAGGGGCGGCCGGTCTACGACACCGGTACGCTGGCCGGCGCGCACGACGGTCACTGGGTGGTACTGACCGGCTGCCGCAAGGGGCAGGTCCCCGCCGCGCTCGCCGCCAGCGGCCTGGCCGCGGCCTGGCGGGAGCTGGCCGAGCTGACCGAGATGTTCGGCCACGAGAACGTGATGGTCGAGCTGAGCTGCCGCCAACATCCCGCTGACGACGAGCGCAACGACGCGCTGGCCCGGCTGGCGGCGGCCGCGGACGTCGACGTGATCGCGACCGGCAACGTGCACTACGCGGCGCCCGCTCAGGCCCGGCTCGGCCAGGCGCTGGCCGCGATCCGGGCCCGGCGTAGCCTGGCCGACCAGGACGGCTGGCTGGACGCGGCGGGCACCGCCTACCTGCGGTCCGGCGCGGAAATGGCCGCGCTGCTACGGCGTTACCCGGATGCGCTGAAGCGGACCGTCGCGCTGGGCCGCGAGTGCGCGTTCGACTTCCGCGTGATCGCGCCGAACCTCCCGGACGGCCCCGTCCCGGCCGGTCACACCGAGGTTTCCTGGCTGCGCGAGCTGGTCGCGCGGAAGGCCCCGGTGCGGTACGGGCCGCCCGGCCGTGAGCGGGTGCCCGGCGCGCATGCGCAGATCGCCAGGGAACTCGACGTCATCGAGCGGCTCAAGTTCCCCGGCTACTTCCTGATCGTGCACGACATCGTCGAGTTCTGCGAGGAGAAGAACATCCTGTGCCAGGGCCGGGGTTCGGCGGCGAACTCGGCGGTGTGCTACGCGCTCGGCATCACCAACGTCGACCCGGTCTCGCATCACCTGCTGTTCGAGCGGTTCCTGTCCGAGGGCCGGGACGGCCCGCCCGACATCGACCTGGATATCGAGCACCGGCGCCGGGAGGAGGTCATCCAGTACGTCTACCTCACCTACGGCCGGGACCGGGCCGCGCAGGTCGCCAACGTGATCACCTACCGGCCGCGGATGGCGCTGCGGGACGCGGGCCGCGCGCTCGGCTACACCCCGGCCCAGTCGGACGCCTGGGTACGCCAGATCGGCCCCGGGGCGGCCGCGGCCGGCGAGCTGTTGCCGGCCGAGGGCCGCGACCGGACCTCCGGGAACCGCGACCGGACCTCCGGGAGCCGCGACCGGCTTTCCGCGGACCGCGACCCGGACGCCGTTCCCGCGGTCGTGGCCGACCTGGCCGCGCAGATGCAGCGGTTGCCGCGTCACCTCGGCATCCATTCCGGCGGCATGGTGATCTGCGACCGGCCGGTGGGGGAGGTGTGCCCGGTGGAGTGGGCACGGATGCCAGGCCGCACCGTGCTGCAGTGGGACAAGGACGACTGCGCCTACGCGGGCCTGGTCAAGTTCGACCTGCTCGGCCTGGGCATGCTGGCCGCCTTGCACGACTGCCTTGACCTGGTCGCCAAGCATCACGGCGAGCACTGGTCGATGTCCTCGATCCCGCAGGAGGACCCGGCCGTCTACCAGATGCTGGCCGAGGCGGACACGGTGGGAGTGTTCCAGGTGGAATCCCGCGCGCAGATGGCCACCCTGCCCCGGCTGCGGCCCAGGCAGTTCTACGACCTGGTCATCGAGGTCGCGCTGATCAGGCCGGGACCGATCCAGGGCGGCTCGGTCCACCCCTACCTGCGCCGGCACGACCGCCACGAGCCCACCACGATGCCACACGAGTCCATGCGCCCGGCGCTCGGGAAGACGCTGGGCGTACCGCTGTTCCAGGAGCAGATGATGCAGCTGGCCATCGACTGCGCGGGATTCACTCCCGCCGAGGCCGACCGGCTGCGCCAGGCGATGAGCGCCAAGCGCGCCCCCGAGCGAATCGCCGAACTCCGCCAGCGGCTGCTGGACGGGATGGCCGAGCGCGGCATCCCTGGCTCGGTAGCCGAGGACATCTACGTCAAGATCCTCGCCTTCTCCAACTACGGGTTCCCCGAATCGCACGCGATCAGCTTCGCGTACCTGGTCTACGCGAGCGCGTGGCTGAAGCGGTACTACCCGGCCGCGTTCACCGCCGCCCTGCTGCGCAACCAGCCGATGGGGTTCTACGCCCCGCACACCCTGATCAACGACGCTCGGCGGCACGGGGTCGTGGTCCTGGGCGCGGACGTGAACGCGAGCGATGCCCTGGCCACCCTCGAAGGCTTCGCGGGCGCCGACTCGGCTGGCACCAAGGGTCCGGCCATCCGGGCCGGCTTGTCCGGGATCCGAAACCTGGGCACCGAAGCGGCCGAGCGGGTGGCCGCCGGACGGCCCTACCGGGATCTGGAGGACTTCGCGGCCCGGACCGCGCTGCCGGCCGCCGCGCTCGAGGCGCTCGCCCTGGCCGGGGCGTTCGGGTGCTTCGGGCTGAGCAGGCGCGCCGCGCTATGGGCGGCGGGCGCCGCCGCCACGGTGCGCGAAGGGCAGCTGCCCGGCACCAGCCCGGGGCTCGATCCCGAAGGCCCAGGGTCTGCGCCGCCGCTGCCCGCCATGACGCCGGTCGAGGAGACGCTCGCCGACCTGTGGGCCACTGGGACCTACGGCACTCACCCGGTGGCGCACATCCGGGCCCGGCTCGCCGAGCGGCAGGTGCTGACCGCGGCGGCGGTCAGGTCAGCTGCCGCGGATTCCTACGTGACCGTGGCCGGCCTGGTCACCCACCGCCAGCAGCCGCCGACCGCGCGCGGGGTGGTGTTCCTCAGCCTGGAGGACGAGACCGGGATGGTGAACGTCATC
>Ga0187766_10002557_pt1 | contig 10699 bp, 8 predicted proteins | sample 0216_QUI02_MP05__4_FD_132971 | JGI IMG/M metagenome (GOLD analysis project Ga0187766, IMG submission 132971) | Tropical peat soil microbial communities from peatlands in Department of Meta, Colombia - 0216_QUI02_MP05_20_MG | ecosystem: Environmental > Terrestrial > Soil > Wetlands > Peat ... | reverse complement strand
TCCTCCTCACGCCGCTAGCGCGGCGAGCATCGTCGCCGGCTTGGCTCGATTGTCCGGCTCCTCCTCACGCCGCTAGCGCGGCGAGCATCGTCGCCGGACTACGCTAATCGAACGTGCCCGAAGCTGCCCACGATGCCGACCTGCTGACCGCGGCCGCGGTCGCCCTGAATAGGCGTGCCCCGTTGCTGCGTGAGCTGGGCTCGGTGTTCGATGCCGCCGGCCACGAGCTGTACCTGGTCGGCGGGTCGGTACGGGATTTCGTCCTGGGTCGATCGTGGCCTGATCTGGACTTCGCCACCGACGCCCGCCCCGAGCAGGTGCAACAGATCGTGCGGCGGTGGGCTGACAGCCTCTGGGAGACTGGCATAAAGTTCGGCACGGTCGGCGTCGGCAAGGGTGAAGAGCGGTTTGAGATCACCACCTTCCGCACGGACCGTTACGACCAGGTGTCGCGCAATCCCGAGGTGCGTTTCAGCGATCGCCTCGACGACGACTTGGTGCGGCGAGACTTCACGGTGAACGCGATGGCTGTGCGTATCACCCCGAACGGGCCGAGCGAATTCCTTGATCCGCTAGGTGGTTTGGCCGCGCTGCGCGCCGGTGTGCTGGACACCCCGGCGGCGCCGTCGGTGTCGTTCGGCGACGACCCGTTGCGGATGCTGCGCGCGGCCCGGTTCGTGTCCCAACTCGGCTTCACGATCGCCCCGCGGGCGCGGGCGGCGATCGAAGATATGGCTCCGCAGCTGGCGCGGATCAGTGCCGAGCGGGTAGCCGCCGAGCTGGACAAGCTGCTGCTCGGCGACGACCCAGTCGCCGGTATCGACCTGCTGGTGCAGACCGGCATGGGCGCAGTGGTGCTGCCGGAGGTGGGCGGCATGCAGATGACCATCGACGAACACCACCAGCACAAAGACGTTTACCAGCATTCGCTGACGGTGCTGCGACAGGCGATCGCCTTGGAAGATGACGGCCCCGATCTGGTGTTGCGGTGGGCGGCGCTGCTGCACGACATCGGCAAGCCCGCCACCCGCCGCCTTGAAACCAACGGTGGCGTGAGCTTCCACCATCACGAGGTGGTCGGCGCCAAGATGGCGCGGAAGCGACTGCGGGCGCTGAAGTACTCCAAACAGATGGTCGACGACATCTCGCAGCTGGTGTACCTGCACCTGCGCTTCCACGGCTACGGCGACGGCAAGTGGACCGATTCGGCGGTGCGCCGCTATGTCAGCGACGCCGGGCCGCTGCTGCCGCGACTGCACAAGCTGGTGCGGGCCGATTGCACCACTCGCAACGCACGCCGGGCCGCCCGGCTGCAGGCCAGCTACGACCAGCTGGAGGACCGGATCGCGGCCCTGGCCGCCCAGGAGGACCTGGAGCGGATACGTCCCGACCTGGACGGCAATCAGATCATGCAGGTGCTCGGCATCCCGCCGGGCCCGCAGGTCGGTGAGGCGTGGCGCTATCTCAAGGAGCTGCGGCTGGACCGCGGGCCGCTGACCCGCGAGGAGGCCACCGCCGAGCTGTTGGCATGGTGGCGGTCGCGCGGGAACCAGTAGTGGTTGTAGGGCGTCGGAAGTCGCATGGAGTACTGCCTAGGCAACGGTGACGGCGCTGCGACGATATGGGACGGCCAACCCAACCTCGACCTAGATGGTGACGGCCGGCTCGACGCGATCGGCCTGGATTTCGACGGCGACGGGATGCACGACGACGCGCTGGCCGACCTCGACGGTGACGGGGTCGCTGACCACGCTGTGCTCGATCTGGATAATGACGGCACCGCGGAGAGCTACTTCACCGACGACGGATCCGGGACGTGGGCGGTAGCGGTGGACCGTGGCGGGGGACTGCGCTGGTTCGGGCTCGACGGCGTCGAGCACACCGGGGGTCCGCTGGTCGACTTCGACGGAGACGGGCGTGTCGATGACCGGCTGCTCGACATCGACGGCAACGGGCTGGCCGACCGCGTGATAGTGGCCAATGACGCCGGCGTTTACGACACGGGGTATGTGGACAGCGACGGCGACGGGCGGTGGGACATCAAGCTCAGCGACAGTGACGGCGACGGCACCGCCGACAGCGCCAGCACCTTGTGACTGCAGAGCCGCTACCAGCGGCTGGTTGCGGCACCAGAGTCCAACTCGGCCAACGGTTTTCGCCAGCCGAATGGGGTTAGCGCGAGCACTGAGCCCCAATGTTGACGGGGCCACCGCGTCCGCTACCCACAATAGCTCAATCCGCCGGGCGGGCCTGGGTGACGCAGAACAGGCGCCGCGGTAGCCCGCCCTCGGAAAATTCGTGAACGTCGATGAGGCTCCAGCCTGCGGCCAGCTCATCGACGAGTTGCCTGCAGAAGTAGTGCACCGCGAAACCGCCGTGTTCATAGATGTCGTCGCCATGGGATATCCCGGCGCGGTAATGCGCGTCACCGGTGTGCCGGACGGTGTAGACGAACATTCCGCCGGGCCGCAACACGCGGCGCACATCAGTGACGACAGCGCGAATGGTGTTGGTGAACAACGCCATACACAGCAGCATATGGGCGAATACCGCATCCACTGACGCAGAGCGCATTGGCAACGGAGCGCGTACGTCGTGCTCAATCATCGCAATTCGACTACCCAACCCTCGCGCACTGGCGGTGTCACTTAGTTGTTGGAGCGCTGTCGCGCTGAAATCAACAACATGGGTGGTAAGTCCATTGCGGGCGGAAAGCAGCGCGTCGCGGCCATGACCGCCCCCGAGTTCGAGCACTGTGGTGACACCGCTGGAGCTGAACAGTTCCGCCGCGTACTTCGCGGCGTCCGAAGGTTGGTCGCCGTACAGACCCGGATGGGTGGCGTATGTCTGTTGCCAATGCGTTTGTTGCGCCGCTGCCAGCCGCGCTTCCACTGTCCGAGCACAGACGGCGGTGAGTAAGTCATCGCGTAGCGGAAGGGCTCGTGGCCCGTGCTCGGTCTGGTAGAGCCGGCAGGCGAGCGCCGGTTGGGAATGGCGTTGAGGGAAGATGTCCTCGCCATCGATGGCGAATGTGGGGGAGCCCGGAAAGTTCAGGGCGGTTGCGGTCTCGTCCGTGTCGATGACTACGGTGTCGAATCCGGCGTCGGTCAATCCCGCGGCGTGCAACACATCCCGTAATAGCGCGGCCGCCTGGCGGCGGTGGGGACAGTCCGGCACGACACGAAGCTCGATCTGCACAGACACCATCATCGTCCGGTGACATCGTGATGCCCACGCTCATCGACCGGAGCTTTGGGTTGGATGGGCCCTGGCTCTTCACGCCAGTGCTCATCGACCGGGGCCGGGTGGGCCGGCGAAGGCTTGAGCGATGCCGAGCCAGCGCCGCGCATCGGAACCGTGTGCGGTGATGTCGAGCATGCTGAGCGGGCGCCGCTGGGTGACCAAAAAACAGAAGTCCTCAGCGGAACCGGTGACCCGTTGAGCCGCGTCTGACGGCCCCCAGGACCAGGTGCCGCCGTCGGGTGCCCGCAGTTCGATGAGGAACGGCTCGGCCGGAGGGGTCAGTCCGTTGACGAAGAACGCGTAATCGCGGGTGCGCACGCCGAGATGCGCGATGGAGCGCAGCCGCGCGGTAGCGGGCCGTTTGACGCCGAGGGTGTCGGCGACGTCAAGTCCGTGTGCCCAGGTCTCCATCAAGCGTGCGGTGGCCATCGACGCCGCACTCATCGGCGGCCCGAACCACGGCAGTTTGCGGCCCTCGGGAACCGCGAGCGCCTCGTGCAGCCGGATGCGGGTGCGCCGCCAGTCGGTGAGCAGCTGTACAGGCGATATGCTCGCGAGTTCGTCGGCTCCCGCGTCGACGAAACCGGTGGGGTTGGCTGACGCGGCCGCCAATAGGTCGGCGAATCCGGCCTCATCGGTGATTGCCGTGAGCGCGACTCGGTCGGTCCACAATAGGTGCCCTATCTGGTGGGCGATCGTCCAGCCCGGCGCGGGCGTCGGCTCGGCCCAGCGATCAGCAGGGAGCGACGCGACCAGCGCGTCAAGCTCATCGCTTTCGGCACGCAGATCGGTCACGATCGCAGCGGGATTGGCCACGCGTGTACCTTAGCCATTGCTCGCCGGTTGGCCACGCGGCGAGGTATATGGGCGGCGGCTCTCTTCGCGCTAGCGTTCATCGCCCGCGGCCGATGACACTGTGAGCGATGAGCCCGACAAGGTAGAGCACCGTCCCTGCCAGCACCAGCACCAGCGCCGGCGCGTGCCCGTCGTCGGGAATCAGGGTCGCGGCCACAGTGACCGCCGCGATGAACGACACCCAGAACAGTGAATCCTGCACGGTGAACACGTGTCCCCGCAAGGCGTCATCGACGTCGATCTGCATCGCGGTGTCGGCGCACAGCTTGATCACTTGGCCGGCCACGCCGAGGAAAAACCCGCACACCACCATGATCGGGAGGTGCAGGCCCGCACCGGCGACCTGGATCATGGCCGCGGCCACCAGCGCACCGTTGGCGGTGGCGTAACGGCCCCAGCGGCGCACCGCAGGCGGGGTCAACGCCGTGGCCAGGAATGACCCGGTCCCGGTGGCGGCAACGAACGTGGCCGCGGTGCCCAACCCGCCGACGGCTCCGGCGCCGGCGTTGCGTACCAGTACCAGCACCAGCAGCGTATTGATGCCGAACACCATCCGGTGCGCGGCCAGTCCGGAGAGGGCAGCGGCCACGGTCGGGTGATTCAGCACTGTACTCACACCGTGTAGCCAACCCGTGGTCACCGCGTAGACGGCCGATCCGTGAATCGGCCGCTTGGTGTCGTCGGGACCGAGGACGCGGGCAGCAAAGCGCAGCGACAGCAGCAACGCAACCGAGACCGGAACTCCCACGAAGAAAATGATCGACGCGGCGCCGCGGTCACCGGCGCCGATGAGAAAGCGGGGTAACAGCATGAAGTTGGCACCCACGAAGGCGGCCACCGCACCCGTTGCGGTGGCTACCGAGTTCATCGTGACGACCTGCTCTCGCGGCACTACATCTGGGAGCGCCGCGGACAGGCCGGACAAGACGAAGCGGGCGAAGCCATTGAAGATCAGCGCCCCGCACAGCACCGGCAGGTCGCCGGCCCCGACGGCGAGCAACGCGCCGACCCCGGCCACCAACGCCAGCCGGCCGAGGTTGGCGCCGACCAGCACCAGCCGTCGGTCCCAGCGGTCCAGCAGCGCCCCGGCGAACGGCCCAAGCAGCGAGTAAGGAAGAAACATCACGGCGAACGCGCCGGCGATCTCCAGGGGCGTGGCGGCTCGCACCGGGTTGAACAACAGCGCACCGGCCAGCCCAGCCTGAAAGAGCCCGTCACCGAATTGACTGGCCGTGCGCAGTTGCAGCAATCGCCAGAAATCGGGCAGGTTGCGCACCGACCGCCAGACAACAACCGGTGCGGGCGTGTGAACCAACGAACCTACTTCCACGATGCGGGCGGGCGAGGTGGTGATTGTCATGTCAAGCCGCCCTCGGCCGCTCCCGACCCACAGTACAAATATCGGCAGCGGCTGCGCTTGTCCGCCACCGCGACACTTCCGGATGCCATGATGGTGGGGTGGCGCAGCCCGAAGACCCCGAGGACTATGTCGCACCCGCCGCGCATCGAGTGCGAGCGGGCACATTGCTGTTGGCGAACACCGATCTGCTGGAGCCGACATTCCGCCGCAGCGTGATCTACATTGTCGAGCACAACGATGGCGGCACCTTGGGCGTGGTGCTCAACCGGCCCAGCGAGACCGCCGTCTATAACGTGTTGCCGCAGTGGGCCAAACTGGCGGCCAAACCGAAGACGATGTTTATCGGGGGGCCCGTGAAGCGCGACGCGGCGCTGTGTCTGTCGGTGCTGCGTGTGGGCGCCGATCCGCATGGCGTACCGGGCCTGCGGCATGTATCTGGCCGGATGGTGATGGTCGATCTGGACGCCGACCCTGAAACGATCGCACCGCTGGTAGAGGGGGTCCGGATTTTCGCCGGCTACTCAGGATGGACTATCGGTCAGCTCGAAGGCGAGATCGAGCGTGACGACTGGATTGTATTGTCAGCATTGGCGTCTGATGTTCTCGTCGAGCCAAGAGCCGACTTGTGGGCGCGGGTGCTACGGCGGCAGCCGCTGCCGCTTTCGCTGCTGGCCACGCACCCGATCGACGTCAGCCGGAACTAACGGTCGCCGCCAGACAGATTGCCCGGCCGGCGTTCGCAAACGGGTGGTTCTCCCACGCCCCCCGCGAACGGGGGTATCGCCACCGGCCCGCTGCACAGCCGGCATCGTCGCCGAACTCGGTTCAATTGCCCGACCCCGTGACAGCTGCTGGCGATCACTGCGCACACAAGCAGCTGGATCTGGTGAAAGACCATCAGTGGCAACATGGTCAACCCGACCGGCTACAGTCGTCCGCCCTACCACATACCGCGCGCTCCGCCATCAGCCCGCGGTCACGGTGCCGACCGCACCGGCGACGCAGACGGACACAACGACCACCGCGAGGTGCGGCGGCGCGGCCGGCGCCACTACGCCGCCGGCGGCCAGTATTGCGGCGGCCAACTGTGTTGGCGCCACCGGCTCCTCCTCAAGCCGCTGCGCGGCTTGCGTCGTCGCCGAGCTACCTCGACGGCGGTGGATTCAGCCCGGGCAGTCCCAGAGGCGCCGGACCAGGAGGCGGAGAAGGCGTGGGGGCGGTCACCCGAAATCCGTTGACGATGGCGTCCGTGGCCGGCGCCTCGGCGACCGCTTGCGTGACATCAGTGGTCACCGCCAGCGACACCAGGTATTTATCCTGTCCGGAGGTGGCGATGACATAGCGACGAGAGGTGTTGAGCGTCATATCGTTCTGGCGGTAGGTGCCCTCGATGATCGACGACGGGAAACCATCGAAATCGGCCAGCGAGGCATCAGTGGTTTGCCACGCGGGCAGTTGCTGGCTGTCGATATAGCCGTGGGTGATGGCCTCCTTGGGGTCAAAGTCACCGATCAGCTTGTACACCACCACCTGTGCGTTGGACGTGTACAAACTCCTGCCGGACCGATCGGCGATCACCGCGAACGCGTCGGGCACATTGGGATCTGGCACCTGAGTCCAGCCGGTGGGCATCGGTAAGCTGATGTCGAGCGCCTTGAAGTCCTGAGGTTTTTGCGGCTCCAGTTTGACTTCCTTGGCCTGCAAGTAATCACGAAGCGTCCCGGAGGTGGCGGGAACCAGCGTCGGCGCTACCGGCGGCGTCGCCACGGCGGACGGGCCCGCGGTCGCGGAGGGCAGCGGGGACGAGACCGGGTAGGGCGCCGCCGACGGAGTCGCGCCCGACCCGCTGTTGCCGACCGCCCCCGGGGTGGCCGAGACGGTCTGGGTCACCGCCGGTGCGGGGTTGGGCGGCGGTGGAAGCACAGGTTCCGCCGATGCGGTGGTGCCCGCAAAGCCCGCGACACCGAGCACGCCGACGGCTAGACCTCCTGCCAGTACTCGCCAGGTGCGGGCAATCTCCATCATTTGCGTCGGTCCTTCCGAACGGCTCGGGGTCAAACACCCGTCATCAGCAGCTGACTGTAACCGCTGCTCAGCGGCGGCCACCAGGTTTGGAATAGAGCTGGGATGAAGCTCTGATCGGTCCGCGATGCAACCGAGACCAACCTGTAGCCGGCGAGCGCCCGACGACGTCCTTATACCCTGTTGACGTGACTGAATCCCCGACCGCCGCGCCTGGCAGCAACCCCGCTGTTAGCGACGCGGATTCCGAGGTGCCGCGGTATCGATACACCGCGGAGCTGGCGGGCCGTATCGAACGGACCTGGCAGGACAATTGGGCTCGGCTGGGGACGTTCAACGTGCCCAACCCGGTCGGCTCACTGGCCCCGACGGACGGCTCCCCAGTCCCCAACGACAAGATGTTCGTGCAGGACATGTTCCCGTATCCGTCGGGTGAGGGCCTGCACGTCGGTCACCCGCTGGGTTACATCGCCACTGACGTCTACGCCCGCTACTTCCGGATGACCGGCCATAATGTGCTGCACGCGTTGGGGTTCGACTCGTTCGGGCTGCCCGCTGAGCAATATGCGGTGCAGACCGGCACCCACCCGCGCATCAGGACCGAGGCCAACATCGACAACTTCCGCCGCCAACTGGGCCGGCTGGGTTTCGGCCACGACAGTCGGCGAAGCTTCGCGACCACCGATGTCGAATACTACAAGTGGACGCAGTGGATCTTCCTACAAATCTACGACGCCTGGTTCGACACCGCGGCCAACAAGGCTCGTCTGATCACCGAGCTGATTGCCGAATTCGATTCCGGTGCACGCCGTCTCGATGATGGTCGGGACTGGGCCGTGCTGTCAGCCGGCGAGCGGGCTGATGTGATCGATAGCTACCGGCTGGTCTACCGGGCGGATTCGATGGTGAACTGGTGTCCGGGGCTGGGCACGGTGCTGGCCAACGAAGAGGTCACCGCCGACGGACGCAGTGACCGCGGCAACTTCCCGGTGTTCCGGAGATGGTTGCGGCAATGGATGATGCGGATCACCGCCTACGCTGACCGACTGCTCGACGACCTCGACCTGCTGGACTGGCCGGAGAAGGTCAAGACCATGCAGCGCAACTGGATCGGCCGCTCAACTGGAGCTTCGGCGCTGTTCTCGGCGACCACGGCCGATGGCGTCGCCGTCGACATCGAGGTATTCACCACCCGGCCCGACACCATGTTCGGCGCCACGTATCTGGTGCTGGCCCCCGAGCACGACCTGGTCGACCGCTTGGTCGCGGCCGCCTGGCCGGACGGGGTCAACCCGCATTGGACGTTCGGCGCAGCCACACCCGCCGAGGCCGTCGCGGCGTACCGCCGCGCCATCGCCGCGAAATCAGACCTGGAGCGCCAGGAATACAAGGAGAAGACCGGCGTTTTCTTGGGCAGTTACGCGACCAACCCGGCCAACGGCGCGCGGGTGCCGATCTTCATCGCCGACTATGTGCTGGTCGGATACGGCACCGGGGCGATCATGGCCGTCCCGGGTCACGACCAGCGAGACTGGGAGTTCGCCCATGAGTTCGGCCTGCCGATCGTCGAAGTCATTGCCGGCGGCGATATTTCGCAGGCCGCGTATGTCGGTGACGGTGTGCTGGTGAATTCCGGCTACCTCGACGGTATGGATGTGGCCGCCGCCAAGGAGGTCATCACCGCTCGTTTGGAGCCCGACGGCCGCGGCTGGGCCCGCGTCGAATATAAGTTGCGGGACTGGCTTTTCGCCAGGCAGCGGTATTGGGGCGAACCATTCCCAATCGTCTACGACAGCGACGGGCGCCCGCATCCGCTTGACGAGGCCGCACTGCCGGTCGAGCTGCCCGACGTGCCGGACTATTCACCGGTGCTGTTCGACCCGGACGACGCCGACAGCGAGCCGTCGCCACCTCTGGCCAAGGCGACCGAGTGGGTGCACGTCGATCTGGATCTCGGCGACGGGCTGAAAGCCTATACCCGCGACACCAACGTAATGCCGCAGTGGGCGGGCAGCTCCTGGTACGAACTGCGCTATACCGACCCACACAACTCGGAGCGGTTCTGCGCCAAGGAAAACGAGGCCTACTGGATGGGCCCACGGCCGGAAGAGCACGGCCCAGATGATCCGGGTGGCGTCGACCTGTACGTCGGAGGCGTCGAACACGCTGTGCTGCACCTGTTGTATTCCAGGTTTTGGCACAAAGTGCTCTACGACCTGGGCCATGTCAGCTCTCGTGAACCGTACCGCCGCTTGGTCAACCAGGGCTACATTCAGGCCTACGCCTACACCGACGTTCGCGGATCTTATGTACCGGCCGAGAAGGTGGGCGAACGCGACGGCAAGTTCGTCTACCCGGGGCCCGACGGCGAAATCGAAGTCTTTCAGGAATTCGGCAAAATCGGTAAGAGCCTGAAGAATTCGGTGTCGCCGGACGACATCTGCGATGAGTACGGCGCGGACACGCTGCGGGTATACGAGATGTCCATGGGCCCGCTAGAAGCTTCCCGTCCGTGGGCCACCAAGGATGTCGTCGGCGCGTACCGCTTTTTGCAGCGGGTGTGGCGGCTGGTGGTCGACGAGCACACCGGCGAAACCCGGGTCATCGACGGCAACGGCCGGCAGGATCTGGACGCCGACACGTTGCGGCTGCTGCACCGCACTATCGCCGGTGTCTCCGACGACTATGCGGGGCTGCGCAATAACACCGTGACGGCCAAGCTGATCGAGTACACCAAGCACCTCCAGCACCGCGATTCGGCGCCCCGGGCGGCGGTCGAGCCGCTAGTGCTGATGCTGGCGCCGCTGGCCCCGCATCTTGCCGAGGAGTTGTGGCTGCGGCTCGGTCACACCACCTCGCTGGCCCACGGTCCGTTCCCCGTGGCCGACCCCGCCTACCTCGCCGAAGACACCGTTGAATACCCCGTGCAGGTCAATGGCAAGGTGCGCGGACACATCACGTTGGCCGCCGGCGCCGACGCCGACGTCATGGAAGCCGCCGCCCTGGCGGACGAGAAGGTGCAGGCATTCCTGGCGGGCGCCACCCCGAAGAAGGTGATCGTGGTCGCCGGTCGGCTGGTCAACCTCGTCGTCTGAATCCGATTGCCCGCCTCCTCCTCGGGCCGTTGCACGGCCCGCATCGTCACCGGGCGTGTCCGATTGCCCGCCTCCTCCTCGGGCCGTTGCACGGCCCGCATCGTCACCGGGCGTGTCCGATTGC
>Ga0187766_10002552_pt1 | contig 10706 bp, 10 predicted proteins | sample 0216_QUI02_MP05__4_FD_132971 | JGI IMG/M metagenome (GOLD analysis project Ga0187766, IMG submission 132971) | Tropical peat soil microbial communities from peatlands in Department of Meta, Colombia - 0216_QUI02_MP05_20_MG | ecosystem: Environmental > Terrestrial > Soil > Wetlands > Peat ... | reverse complement strand
CTGCTCAACGGCGCGCGCCACGCAATGCACATCCACGCCTTCCGCAAGGGCACCTGCCCGCCGGCCTCGGCGGCGCGGCTGTACAACGGCCATCGCGCAATCAGCGCAGACGATGGCATCCCCTACTACGGCCCAATGGTCTACGCACTCACCGCGAGCGGCGACACGAGCGCCAACAAAATGTTCTCCTTCGAGCAATATCCATCGACCGGGAACATCCACTACAAGCGCACGATCACCGTCTCCGATGCGGTCGCCGGCCAAATCCGCAACGGCCATGCCGAGATCGTCGTGCACGGCATCGATTACGACCACACCGGCATCTACGACTACGTCCTCGACAGCAGCAAGCCTCCGAGCGGTTTGCCGGCGGAGGCCATCTTCCCGGCGCTGTGCGGCCCGCTGTTGAAGACGCAGTCCTAGGCCTTCTAGACCGCCAGACATTTCACGGATGAATCATCTTTTCGGGAGATGAGCTGGGCCGGCGCGGGTGACAGTCGTACACTCGTAGGAGACTGGTATTGATGATCGAGGGCTTACGGTAAAAGTCATTTCTCGAGGTTCGCCGATGAGGTGATCAGGAGCGCGCCCTCGTGAACGACGCTGGGTCGGGCTTCGGCTGCGGTCAGGTGGCGGACGACCTGCACCACGGCCATCATCCCGTGGTCTTCGTGAAATTGGACATGACAGTGGAACACGAATTTGCCCGTGAAGTCGGTCGGGTGTATGCGCACCACAACCGTGCTCCCCGGTGGGAGCGCCACGTTGTCCTCCCAGTCGATGTAGTTGACCGCGTGACCGTTGACGCTCATGACCTGGAATGGGTTCTGGTGGATGTGGAAGGTGTGCCACTGGTTCGTGGGGTTCTCCAGCGTCCATTGCTCGAGCGATCCGAGCTGCATCGTCACGTCGACGCGGTTGGGGTCGAAGGTCATGCCGTTGAGCGTAAAGCCTGGGGGGCCGGACGGCATCGGCATGATTCCGTACACGACCCTGCGATTGACGTTAACGTGTGCAGAGCGCAGATCACCGAGGTCGTACGGTAGCGGGCCTGCGGGCAGCGCTTCGGTGGCGTGACGCCCGGAGGACAGTACCGTCAGCACGGTCTCCTCGGGTTCTGCGATCCCCTGAACCTGCTCGAACGGGACAGCGCTCAGCTGGTAGCGCCCGGCGGCCCCCCCGCGGACGAGGACCTCGCGTCGAGATCCCGGCGGGATCAGGAGCGCCCGTTGACGAAGCGTCCTATGCAGCGTATTCCCATCCTCGGCGAGCACCGTGAAGCTCTGCCCGGCGAGCGAGAGCTTGAGGAATCGGTCGCTGGTCGCGTTGAAGATCCGCCACCGCTGAACCTGGCCGGGCCGGATCTTTAAGGTCGGATTGACGACTCCGTTGACCACCAGCGGCCCGGGGCCGGGCTCGCCCGGTTCCGGGATGGGGTTGCCGAAGCCAAAGCCGCCCTGAATCATGATCAAGCGCTGGGGTATCTTGGCCAGGTAGTTATCGATCCGGCCCTCGACGAGGATCGCCCCGGCGGCACCGCCTCCAGTCTGGGTGTCGACCAGCGGGTCGTAGTGCGGGTGATACCAGTAAGAACCTGCCGGTTGGTCACCGGGGATATGGTAGGAGTAGGCGAACGTCTGCCCGGGGTTGATTCTGATGAACACGTTGTCGCCGTTGCCGAGCGGGCTGACGTGCATGCCGTGGAGGTGCAGATTGGTCGGCTCCTGCAAGCGATTCGCGAGGTTAATAGCGAGGTGGTCGCCGGGGCATAGCACAAGGACCGGACCGGGGAGGGTGCCGTCATACGTGATCGTCGGAGTGCTCTTGTGATCGATCGACGTCGTACCCGCCGCGAGCGTCAGCGTCGTGCTCAGATTGTCGTTATGGCTGAAGATCATTCGGGGCTCGGGAAACCCGTCCTTGATCATCACCGGCGGGTGTTGGGCGCAGTATGAGGCGGTGCCAACTGCGCGCGCGCCCTGTGAGCCATTGACGACGATTGCAGCAGCTAACCCCATGACAGCGGTTGCGGCGCGCGAGGGAATCTTCATGGACGCGGAAATAGGTTTCATCACGACTGAAATTTGATTGGCAAAAGTGATTGGCTTTGACCGAGTACGGTAGGTTCTCCGGTACCGCTGTCGAGGTCAGCGCACCCCAATCCGGCCCACCCGACGGCTTCTAATCCTCAGGTTCACTGCTGCCGCGAATGCGCAAAGCATTCCGACACTCATCGATTGTGTCAAATCCTAGTACCAGACCGACGTACCCTCATCCGCAGTAACCCGCAGCTCTAATCCGTGGAAACGTCTGCTGATTCACACGATCCTTGGCCGTGTCCTGGTGAGGCGGCAGGCCGGTCAGGGCAGATGGCGGCAGGCAATCGAGGCAGATTTCGGACGCGCTCCTCGCGATCAGTAGGTGAGGTTCACGGTGCTGCGGCCGAATCGGTGCTCGAGCAGCTCGCGCGCGATGAACCCGGCGACGTCGGCGCGACTGATCGTCCGCATCCGCTCGCCCGCGAAGGTCGTGATCACGCGATAAGTACCGCGCGCCGGCGCGTCGACGAGCCGGGCCGGACGCACGATCGTCCAGTCCAGCCCACTGTCGTGCACGACCTGCTCTTGGCGGTTCTTGTCTGCGTACATGTACCGCAGGAGCGTCGGCAGGATCAGGCGGTCATAGGCGAACCCGCCGTGGCCGCGGCTGTCCCCCGCCCCGACGCCTGTGACGCAGACAAGGCGCTCGACGCCCGACTCCCGCATGGCAGCGATCACATTGCGAGTCCCGGCGGACAGCAGCGTCACCGGACGCAGCTCGAGCTTCGCTCCGAGCGCGCTCACGACAGCGTCCACCTCGGTCATAGCCCTCGCCAGCGAAGCCTGGTCGAGCACGTCGCCCCGGGTCACGTCACCGCCCGAGGGCTGAGGTCCCAGCCGCCCGGGATCGCGTGCCAGCGCGCGGACCGCGATGCCGGAGTTGCCGACTGCTTCCACAATCAAGCGACCGGTCGGGCCGCTCGCGCCAATCACAAGCACCCGGCGGAGCTTTGGCGAAGCGGCGGGCACGGCGTGCAGCTTAGCCGCCGCCGGCGACGTACGCGTCGCGCTCATCCCGGTTCTGTCTGCTCTGCTACCCACCGGCGATGTCGCTAACTACGAGTCTGGCGGCCATCGACCTCGCCACGCAACGACGCAAATAGAGCGCTCACCCGACCCGGGCGAGCTCCGCGGGCGATCGACTCGGAGCCCGGGCTTCGCCTCTGGCGCAAGCGCGATAGGATCCGAAGCGCACGTTGACAACCCAGGGGGGCTGGCGGGAAAGCCGGCTGAGATAGCGCCCCAGACCACCCGGCGCTGACCCTTAGAACCTGTGGGGTAATGCCCGCGGAGGGAGCGACAAGAGCAATGATCGAGGCTCCCGTCAAGGAGCCTCGCGAACTTTCTGGCCCTGATGCGATTCGGGTCGAGGACGTGAGACGCTCGTTTGTCACTGGGCCGAAGGTCGTCGAGGCGCTTGCCGGTATGTCGATGCGCGTCCGGCGGGGCGAGATCGTGGCCGTCGTGGGCCCGAGCGGGTGCGGCAAGACGACGCTGCTGGAGCTGATCTGCGGTCTGCAGCAGCCCGACGGCGGCGCGGTATGGTCCGAACCGGCAGCGCTGATGCCACAGCGCGACGCGCTGCTGCCGTGGCTGACCGCGCTCGACAACGCGTGCCTGGCGCTGCGTGCGCGCGGGAGCTCGCGCGCGCAAGCGCGCCGGACGGCGGCACCGTGGTTGGAGCGTTTCGGTCTCGGCGGGTTCGAGCGAACGCGGCCGGCCGAGCTCTCCGGAGGGATGCGCCAGCGGGTGTCGTTCCTGCGCTCGCTGCTGGCGGGCAAGCCGGTGCTCGCGCTCGACGAGCCGTTCGCGGCGCTGGACGCGATCACGCGCGTGCAGATGCAGGGCTGGCTCGGGCACGTGCTCGAGTTGGAGCCGCGCACCGTGCTGCTCGTCACCCACGATGTCGAGGAGGCAGTCGTGCTCGCCGACTGGGTCGTCGTGATGTCGCCGCGACCGGGGCGCTCGGTGGCGGAGATCGAGGTTGGCCTGCCGCGACCGCGGCGGCGCACCGATCCGGCGGTGCTCGCGCTCCGCGAGCGCGCGCTCGAAGCCCTGGGGGTGAGTGGATGACGTGCGGCTCTCGGTGGTGGGCGGACAAGCTGCGGCTCGGGTGGAGACCGGTGGCGTTGCTCGTGTTCGTGATCGGCCTGTGGGAGCTGTACGTGGACCTGGGCGGCGCCGATCCGCTGATCCTGCCCCCGCCGCACGCCGTCGCCAAGGCGCTGTACACCGACCGCTCGCTGCTGTGGTCGAACTTCTTGGTGACCGCGCAGGAGGTGTTGCTTGGAGTCGCCGTCGCGGCACTGGCGGCGCTCGCGCTGGCGATCGCAATCCACTTCTCGCGGACGCTGCGCGGCGCCGTGTACCCATTGCTCGTCGCCTCGCAGGCACTCCCGATCCCGATGGTCGCGCCGGTGCTGGTGTTGTGGCTGGGATTCGGAATCCTGCCCAAGCTGGGCGTGATCGCGCTGGTGTCGTTCTTTCCGATCGTGGTCACCACGCTCGCGGGCCTCGCCGCGGTCGACCCGGAGCTGCTGAAGCTGATGCGAACCTTTGACGCACCGCGACTGCGCACGTTCCGGCACGTCGAGCTCCCGTCCGCGCTGCCGGGCCTGCTGACGGGGGCGAAGATCGCGGTGGTCGTCGCCGTGATCGGTGCGTATCTGGCGGAGCTCGCGGGCTCCAACTCCGGACTCGGTTACCTGTTCCAGCAATCCGAGGCCCAGCTCCTGATGCCGCGAGCGTACGCCGCGGTACTGATCCTGTCGGCGTTCGCGATCGTCCTGTTCGCCTTGCTGACCCTGGCCGAACGGTCAATCGTCCCGTGGGCCTACCAACCCCTAGGAGAACGCTGATGAGAAAACGCGTCGCCGCCCTGATCCTGGTGCCACTTCTGCTGGCCGCATGCGGGGAGAAGAAGAACACGCTGACTCCGTCCGCGGCAAGCACGCAGAACGTGACCGTGATGCTGGACTGGTTCCCGAACGCGGACCACGTCGGCCTGTATCAAGCGCTGGCCGAAGGCGACTTCGCGCGGGCGGGGCTGGGCGTCCACGTCCAGGTGCCGTCCGACCCGGCCACGCCGCTGCAGCTGCTGGCGGCCGGGAAGGTCGACTTCGCGATCTCGTACGAGCCGGAGGTGATGCTCGCGCGCAACCAGAACGAGCCGCTGGTGTCCGTGGCCGCGATCGTCCAGCAACCGCTCACCTCGATCGTCTCGATCGGCTCCGAGAACATCAAGACCCCGGCGCAGTTGCGGGGCAAGCGGGTCGGCGACGCCGGGATCCCGTACCAGCACGCCTACCTGACCACGATCCTCGCCCACGCCGGCGTGCCCGCGGGCTCCGTCAAGGAGATCAACGTCGGCGACAACCTCGTGCCGGCGATGCTCTCGGGCCGCGTCGACGCCACCCTCGGGGCGTACTGGAACTACGAGGCGATTCAGCTCCAGCAGATGGGCAAGCACCCAAACGTGATCCGCATGAATCAGGTTGGCGTGCCGACGTACAACGAGCTCGTGCTCGTGGTGCGGCAGAGCGAGCTCACGAGCCGCATCGACGTCGTGCGTCGGTTCGTTCAGGCGCTCGCGCGGGGGTACGAGTCGGTTCGTCGCAATCCCGACGCCGCGGTTGCGACCCTCGTGCGAGCGAACCCGAGCCTGGATCGCAACTTCCAGCTCGCGAGCGTCAAGGCGACGCTGCCGGCGTTCTTCCCAGCCAACTCGGCACAGCCGTGGGGATATCAGGACCCGGCCCGGTGGAACCTGTACGGGCAGTGGATGCTCACCAACCACCTCGTGACCGATCCGAACGCGGTCGTCGATGCGTCGACGAACGAGGTGCTCGCGGGCCAGGGCGTCTGAACGCCGCAGCGGAACCCAGCCGGTGCTGATCCGCCACGACCACGACGGGGTGCTCGCGATCGGGCAGCCGTCGCACGCGTGGATCTCCGGCCAGCTCGCGCGAGCCTGGGGCAACGACCGCTTCGGTGCGCTCGAGCCGCGGGAGGAGGTCTGCCTCGCCGCCGAACAGCACGACATCGGGATGGCCGCGTGGGATCTCGAGCCGACCCTCAATCCGCGCACTGGTCTCCCCCACTCGTTCACCGAGATGCCGCTGCGCACGCATCTCGAGCTGTGGAGCACCGGGCGGCGGCGCCTGCTCGCGCAGAGCCGCTACGCGGCGCTGCTCGTGTCGATGCACGGACGACGGCTGTACGCGCGACGGGACCTCGACGCACTCCCGCACGCCGAAGCCGACTTGATCCGCGCATACCTGGACGCCGGCCGAGCGTTTCACGAGCAGCTGCTTGCGTCGCTGCGAGCCGATCCCGCCACGGCCCGCTCCGCCGCGCCGGAGCTCGTCGAGCGCAACAGCCGGCTGCTGTCGACCTGGGACTCGCTATCGCTGGCGCTGTGCCTCGGTTGGTCGCCGTTCACCGCGGACGAGGTGCCGAGCGCGCGCACGCCGGTTGCTGTGCGCCTGGAGCTGGCCCGCACGCCCGGCCTCGTAACGCTCGATCCGTGGCCGTTGGCGGCCCCTCAGCTCACCGTGCGGTGCGAGGGCCGGCGTCTGACCGGTCGATTCCAGACCGAGGAGGCGCTCCGCGAAGCGCTCGCGCGCGCGCCGTGGGCGACGGTCGAGCTCGAGCTGCGCGCCGGCGACGCCCTGCCGCCCAACCCGGCGGCGCTCCCCTGATCAGACGAGCACGCGCCGCCTGAAGTTCCGCAGCCCCACGCCCAGGAACACCGCGCAGAACCCGCACAGCACCGGGTAGATCACGTACAGGGGCATGTGCGACGCATCCGTGAGCCCGGCGCGCATCCCTTCGGTGATGTAGATCAGCGGATTGATCAGCACCAGCACCTGTAGCCAGTGAAACGTCCCCAGCTCGACCGGGGCGAGCTTCGTCCACTGGTAGTAGGTGCCACCTAGGAAGGTCAGCGGCAGCACCACGAAGCCGAACATCAGTCCGATGTTGCGCGGCTCGAACGTGGTCCCGAGCACGAGCCCGAGGGAGGTCATCGCGACGCTCGCGAGCGGAATCAGCGTCAGCACGATCGGCCAGTGAACGGACAGGTGTGCACTGACGCCGGGGGCGTGAACGACGGCCGCGATCGGGAACACGATCACCGCCGCGATGATCCCCTGGACCGCCCCCGAGAGCACCTTCGCGATCGCCACGAGCCAGATCGGGCACGGCGCCTGGACTCGATCCTCGATCTCGCGCGTGTACCCGAACTCGGTCGACATCTGCAGCGCGACCGCCTGGATGCCCTGGAACATGATCGAGATCGCGACGACGCCGGGCACGAGCACGGTCGCGAACCTGGACTCCGTGGCCGGATTTCCGCTGCCTCCGATCCCCTGCCCGATCGTCGGGAACACGTACAGGAACACGAACACGAGCAGGAACGGCTGGATCAGCGTCCGGGCGACGAATTCCCCAAAGTTCTTCTTCAGCACTGTCAGATCACGCAGGATCAGGGCCCGCAGCGCGGCGCGGCTCGCCGTCAGCGTGGAGCGAGTCGGCGTGAGCGCAATCGGAGGTGGCTCGGCCAGCCGGGTGGTTGTCGCGCTCATTCGCGCAGCTCCTTCCCTGTCAGATTGATGAACACGTTCTCCAGCGTCGGCTCGGCGACCGCGAGGTCGGCAAGCTCGAAACCACCGCGCTCGGCGGCGGCAACGACGCGCGGCACGATTCGATCGGCGCCCTTCACGTGCAGCTCGACGCCGCCGTCGAACACGCGCGTGCGGGTGACGCCGATCACGTCCCGCTCCAGATGCGCGGCGAGCGACGCGCCATCGCCCGCCGCCTTCACGGTCACGATTGTGTCCGCACCGACGGATTGCTTGAGCGCCGTCGGTGTATCGAGCGCCAGGATCTTGCCGTGGTCCATGATCGCGACCCGGCTGCAGAGCCGGTCGGCCTCCTCCATGTAGTGGGTCAGCAGCATGACCGTCTGCCCCGCCGCGTTGAGCCGGCCGAGGATCTCCCACAGCGCGAGCCGGCTCTGCGGGTCCAATCCGGCGGTCGGCTCATCGAGAAACAGGACCGCCGGCCGATGGAAGATCGCCCGCGCGACCATCAGCCGCTGCGCCATCCCGCCCGACAGCGCGTACACCGACGCCTTCGCCCACCTGGCGAGCTGAAACTGCTCCAGCAGCTGGTCGGAGATGCGCCGCGACTCCGAGGCCGCGATCCCAAACAGCCGCCCGTGGAAGTAGAGGTTCTCCCACACCGTCAGCTGCCGATCGAGCGTGTTCTGCTGCGAGACGATCCCGATCATCTGCTTCGCAAGCGCGGGATGAGCGATCACGTCGACGGCGCCGATGTGCGCGGTGCCGGCAGTCGGGATCACGCGGGTCGTCAGCATTCCGGCCGTCGTCGTCTTCCCGGCCCCGTTCGGCCCCAGAAGCCCGAAGATCTCGCCCGCCTCAACCGCCAGATCCAGCCCATCGACCGCCTTGAAGTCGGCGCCGGCGTAGATCTTGGTCAGGCCGCTGGTGCGGATGATCGCGGTCTGCGCTGATGGACCGTTGCGCCCACTCGAGCCCGCGAGCATCAACTCGCCCGCTTACCGTAGCGGCGCGCGGCTCCGGCGCTCACTCGCCTGGCTTGGCAATCACGTGAACGTCGACCAGGAACGTGCGGCTGGCGACGATCGGCAGCATCTCGATCCGGCGATTGTTATCGGACAGCCGCCGCTGACCGCGTGCGACCCTGCGTGCGCTGTGGCGCCTGATCAATGCGATCGTCGCCGCGCCGGCCACAAATCCCGTAGCTGCGGCAGCAGCGGCATGGACCGCCGGCAGCAAGGCGGCGGCTCCCCGATCGATCGGCCTCACCTGCGCGAGCACCGGGAGGCCGTCGACCTCCTCCTCCTGTTGCTCCACGAACTCGGCGTCAATCACCTCGTCAATCATTGTCTGTGGATGCTAACGCTTACCGCGGAGGATCCGGACGGCTCGTTACGATACTGCCGTCGCCGCAGCACATGTCCACCTCGATCGACGTCTTCGCGAAGGCCCACGAGCATGAGCGGCTCGAGCAGCTGAAGCTCGCCCGCCAGCTCGACGCTCTGCCCTACTTCCGGGTCCTGGAGGGACCGACGCTCCCGGTCGTCGAGATGGAGGGCAAGCGCCGGATCATGCTCGGCTCGAACAACTACCTCGGCCTCACCGGCGATGAGCGGGTCAGGCAAGGGGCACTCGAGGCGCTGAACCGCTACGGGACCGGTCTGACCGGTTCACGGTTCCTGAACGGCACGATCGATCTTCACGTCGAGCTCGAGCACGAACTCGCGGACTGGCTCCAGACCGAAGCCGCGCTCGTGTTCACGACCGGGCACCAGGCGAATCTCGGGGCGCTCGGCACGATCCTCGCGCCCGGGGACACCGTCGTGGCGGACTCCGGCGATCACGCCTCGATCCTCGACGGCTGCATCCTGTCGCGGGCCAAGCTGCGCGCCTTCCGCCACAATCGGATGGACCGCCTCGAGCACACACTCCAGCGGGCATCGGAAGACGGAGGCGGCATCCTCGTGGTCGTCGACGGCGTGTTCTCGATGGAGGGAGACGTGGCTCCGCTACCGGAGATCGCCGATCTGAGCGCCCGCTTCGGCGCCCGGCTGATGGTCGACGAGGCGCACGCCCTGGGCGTCCTCGGCGCGCGCGGCGCGGGGACGTGCGAGTTGCTCGGGGTCGAGGACCGCGTCGATCTGCGGATGGCGACGTTCTCCAAGTCGCTCGCCTCCTGCGGCGGCGTGATCGCCGGACCCGCCGAGGTGATCGAGTTCCTGCGCATCTCTTCGCGGCCGTTCATCTTTACCGCATCGGCCGTGCCCGCAGCGATCGGCGCCACGCTCGCCGCGGTACGGATCTGTCGCTCCGACGAGGGGCGTGTCTTGTTCGCGAGCGTGCTCGACAACGCCCGCTACCTGCGCGACGGGCTTGGGGCGCTCGGATTCCGGGTCGTCGAGCCCACCCGGTCGCCGGACGGCACCGAGATCACGACCCCGATCGTGCCGGTGGTCGTCGGCGACGACTGGAAGGCGGTGTTCCTGTGGAAGGCGCTCTACGAGGCAGGGGTGTTCGTCAACGTCGCGATCCACCCGGCCGTGCCGCCCGCCGGCGCGCTGCTGCGGACGAGCGTGATGGCGAGCCACGACCATCGCACGCTCGACCACGCGCTGGAAGTGTTCGCGCAGGCCAAGCGGACGTTCGAGTCCGAGCACGGGCCACTGCCGACCGACGCCTGAACACGCGTTCCCCTTGTCCACCAGCGCACAAGGCCCGGCGCACATAAAAAAGGCGCTCTAAGCGAGCGGTCAGCAGTTGTGACGTTGCTGTTACTCGGCCGCCCGCGCTAGTTTGCGCCAATCGTCAAACGCTGGTCGGCCGGGCGGCGCGAGATCACGACAGTGGGGTCGGGAGTGATCCGGGCAGCAGGGGCTCGACGAAGTAACTCGGGCGACTTCTAGAGACGTAGTAGCAGGACCCCGCCGAGGCGAAGCTTTGGGGGCGTCGCATCGAGGGGTAATTGGCAACGAACATCAGCTCCGGCTTGCCGGAGCAGGGAGAGAGACGCACATGGAGCAGATCG
>Ga0187766_10002551_pt1 | contig 10709 bp, 9 predicted proteins | sample 0216_QUI02_MP05__4_FD_132971 | JGI IMG/M metagenome (GOLD analysis project Ga0187766, IMG submission 132971) | Tropical peat soil microbial communities from peatlands in Department of Meta, Colombia - 0216_QUI02_MP05_20_MG | ecosystem: Environmental > Terrestrial > Soil > Wetlands > Peat ... | reverse complement strand
TTCATGGGCGACACCGGATCGCTGGCCCTGGGCGGCGTGCTGGCCGGCCTGGCCATCACCACCCGGACCGAGCTGCTGCTGCTCCTGCTGGGCGGGCTGTTCGTGATCATCACGCTCTCGGTGGTGATCCAGGTCGGCTCGTTCAAGCTGACCGGCAGGCGGGTGTTCCGCATGGCGCCGCTGCAGCACCACTTCGAGCTGGTCGGCTGGGCCGAGACCACCATCGTCGTGCGCTTCTGGATCATCGCCGGCATCTGCGTGGCCCTCGGCCTCGGCATCTTCTACGTCGGTTGACCGGTCTCTGCACGCCGAACTCCTGGGGCGTTCTTGTCTCATTTCGGTCGAAGTTGTCGGCGCCATCTCCCCATCTCTCGAAGTTACCTGTAAGTTACTTCCCGTCTGGCGATCGTTCAGCTGGAACGTGGCGGCTGTACGAATGGAGGAGGGAATCGTGAGGAGCTACCGGATGGGCGGCGTCCGCCGCCTGATCGGCATCGGGCTCGCCGGGATGGCGATGGTGGCTGCGGCGAGCTTGCTGCCGGTTCTTCCCGCCTCGGCGACGCCAGTCACCGGGTTTACTGGGTGGGCCGGTGGTGGCACTTATCTGGCTCTAGGGGACTCGGTGGCGTTCGGCTTTGTGCCGCCCGACGCGGTGCCGGCGCCGAACTATTTTGACCCCCGCTCCTTCGTCGGCTACCCGGAGGACGTGGCTCGAGCGCTGCACATCCAGGTGTCGAATGCCGCCTGCCCAGGCGAGACCACGGCGAGCATGTTCGTGCCCGGAGCGCAGAGCAACGGCTGCGAGAACAGCCCGGACGGATCCCCTGGCTACCGCACCTTGTACCCGTTGCACGTGAAGTACCAGGGCACCCAGATGGAGTATGCCCTCAAGTACCTGGCCACGCACCGTCACACCCGGCTGGTGACGATCAACATAGGCGCCAACGACCTGTTCCTCTGCCAGGAAACGACGCCAGATCACTGCGCGAGCATGACCGAGTTTGACCAGGTACTGGGGGAGATCCAGGCGAACCTGGTGACCATCTACACCCTGATCCGTCACGTCGCCCACTACCATGGCCTCCTGGTCGCGCTGACCTACTACTCGCTCAGCTACAGCGATCCGACCCAGGTGGCCGCCACGGAGGCAACTAATTCGGTGATCGCGCAGGTCACCGAAAAATTCGGCGGGAAGGTAGCCGACGGCTTCGCCGCCTTCGAAGGGCCGTCTGAGGCCCACGGGGGCACGCCATGCATGGCGGGACTGCTGATCAGGCTTTCCGCGACGACCTGCGACGTCCACCCCACGCCTGCCGGGCGCCGGCTGCTGGCCCAGGCCATCGAGGCCGTCGTGGTAGCCCGCCCGCCGAAGTAGCCACCAGCTAGAACCCCGGTCCGTTCGGTAAATCAAAGATCTTTTCACCGAACGGCCCGTGGCTCGCCACCTTCCGCCCAGCCCGCCAGCTGGCCTCGGCGGCGCCCATCGGGGTGCACGGCGGCGCCTGGACGAACGGCCAGATCTCCTCCGCGATGCGCCGCCAGTCCCCCGTTGCTGACATCTCGCCGAGCAGGGCGAACAGCCCGAGGTTGATCCGCTGCAGGATCACGTAGGAGCGGGGGATCCGCGCATACGCGGCGAGCGGGCTGCGGAAGTCGAAGAAACGGCGGGTGACCGCAGAGGCGTATTCGCCGGTCATGGTACGCGGGCCGGGCTCACGGACGGTGTCGTAGAACACCGCCATGTGCTCGACGACCTCCGGCGTGGACACCGGCGCGGCGGGGACCAGGAAGCCGGCCTGCTCCATGGCCCGGCGGAACGCCTCGGGGTCCTTGTCCACGCACAGGTTCTTGGCCATCGCGGCCAGCGGCCGCATCTCCTCATCGGTGAAGTGCTTCACCAGCCCGAAGTCCAGGAAGGTGACCCGGCCGCCGCTGCCGAACAGGTAGTTGCCTGGATGCGGGTCGCCGTTGAACGCGTGCGCCTCGTACAGGCTGCGGAACACGAACCGGTAGATCGTCTCCGCGGCCAGGTCACGCTCGGCCTGCGACCAGCTGGCCAGCTCGGCGAACCGGGCGCCCTCGGCCAGCTCGCTGGTCACCACGCGGCGCGTGGACAGCTCGCCGACGATCCCCGGGACGAAGATCGTGGGGTGGCCCTGGTAGAACCGGGCGAACATCTGCTGGTTGCGGGCTTCCCGGCGGTAGTCGAGCTCTTCGGTCACCCGTTCCCTGAGCTCGGCGAGCAGCGCATCGACATCCTGGCTGGGCGCGGTGATCTTGACCATCCGGCGCAGCAGGGCGACGTTGCCCAGGTCGGCCTCGATGGTCTCGGCGATGCCCGGGTACTGGACCTTCACCGCCACGGCGCGGCCGTCGTGGGTGATCGCCCGGTGCACCTGCCCGATCGACGCGGCGGCGATGGGCTCGGGGTCCCAGGTCCTGAACGCCCGGCCGGGCGGCAGGCCCAGCTCCTCGGTGACCACCTGCGCGGCCAGTTCCGGGCTCATCGGCGGGACGCTGTCCTGGAGCCTGCTCAGCGTCCGGCGCGCGGCCGGGGACAGCCCGTCGTCGACGTAGCTGGCCATCTGGCCCAGCTTCATCAGCACGCCCTTCATCGTGCCCAGGGTGGCGGCGACGTCCTCGGCCGTCTGCAGGGCCAGGTCGGTCCGGAGCTGCTCCCGGTGCTCACCCGCGGCGGCGAACAGCCGCGGCGCGCTGCCCGCGTACCGGGCGCCCCCGCGCGCGGCCAGCCGCAGCGCCGCCATCCCGCGCTCCACCCGCAGGCTGCCTCGCCTGCGCCGGCCGGACCGCCGCCGGGCGATCGTCGCCGCCGCGGCCGACGCGCCGCCCACCACCGCCACCGCGGCGAACCGCCGGGCCCACGTCCTCAACCCGTCACCCCTCCTTCCTCGCGTCCATGGCGTCACTCCTGACGCACCGAACGCATCCGCACGGTGAGTCGCTGCCGGGCCTCGAGCACGCCCGGCTCGCCCATGAACACCGCGTCGAACACGCCGAGCGTCTGGCGGATTTCCGTGCGGCGGGCCGGGGTCACCACCGGCGGCGGCGGGTAGCCGTACATCTCCCGTGCCCAGTCCGGCAGGGCCGCGAGGGCGGCGTCCCTGATGTCCAGCCACAGCTCGGCGATCTCCTCGCCCATGCCGGCCGGGTCGAGCATGTAGCCCATGGACTCCGCCGCGGCGGGCGTGCAACGCAGCTCGGGGCGCACGCCGGCGATGTACTCCTCCAGGGCGGTCAAGCTGGCCGGGATGATCTCGCGCGGAACCCCCAGCAGCTCGGCCGCGACCCTCATCTCGCTTACGAACCTGTCCGCGTCCGCGTCCTGAGCCGGCGCGCCGAACATCCGGCTGGCGGCGAGCACCGAGTCCACCAGGGCCCCGTGCACCCACAGCAGCAGCGCGGGATCCGAGGCGGCGTAGGGACGGCCGGTCACGGTATCGGTGCCGCGGACGTGCTCGTGCACCGCCCGTACCCGCCGGGCGGCCCGGCTCGCGCCGGCCCGGTCGCCGTAGGTGACCGTCGCGGTGTACGCGGTGGTGGCGGCCAGCCTGCCCACCGGGTCGGTGCGCCAGTCGCTGTGCTGGTCCACGCCGGCCATGGCGAGCGGGTGCAGCGCCTGCATCAGCACCGAGCGCAGCCCCGCGACCGGAGCGGACAGGTCCGCGGCCAGCCGCCAGGTGACGCTGCCCGGCCCGTAGAACCCGTCGTCCCCGGGGTGGTCGGGGACCGCCGAGGAGAAAGCGGCGGCGTAGCGCTCCACCAGGTCCGTCGCGGCGGTGTACCGCTCGGCGGTCATCGCGCGGCCCCCGCACCCGGCGGCGGGCGCAGGCCTGCGAACAGGTCGTCCTCGGGCAGCGGCGCGCCGGTGGTGTCGCTGACCCGGATGAAGTGCTCGCGGCCGAAGGTGGCCTCGGCGATGTCCTGCGGGAGCTTGCTGAACCACGACTCGGAGATCTGGCTGCCGTGCGCGAACAGCGCGTCCCGCTTGCGGCCCAGCACCCGCCGGATGTCGACCGTCGTGGTGATGCGCTCCTCGGACGCGGCCCCGAGGCGCCGGATCCCCGGATCCGGCTCGTCGAAGTCGGGCACCTCCGCGCCGAGTTCGCGCAGCGCCTCCCACACCTTCTGCCAGTCGCTGCCGCGGATCGCGCTGAGGTAGAGCTTGGCCGGGATGCCGCTGCCCGCGAACGCCGCCTGCGCGCAGCGGCTGGCGTGCACGTGATCGGGGTGCTGGTACGGGCCCTGGTCGTCGTAGCTGATCAGGACCTGCGGCCGGTACCGCTCGATCAGGCCGGAGATCCTCGCGGCCACGTCGGCCTGCGGGATGTTGCAGAACGCGTCGGGCCGGTCCTTGTAGTCCCAGTCCGGCATGCCGGAGTCGTGGTAGCCGAGCAGCTCGAGGTTGGTGACGCCCAGGATGGCGACCGATTCGCGCAGCTCAGCCAGGCGCTGGCGGGCCACCTCCTGCTCGTCGTGCCCGTCCTCGCCCGGCTTGACCCCGCCCTGTGCATCGCCGAACTCGCCGTTCGTGCAGGTCACGACCACGGTGCGGATCCCCTGGGCGGAGTAGGCGGCCAGCACGCCGCCGGTGCTCGACGCCTCGTCGTCGGGGTGCGCGTGGACGGCCATCATTGTCAGCGTTTCTGCCATGATTCCAGCCTGCCCGACAGGTCAGCCGATCGCCCAATCGGGGGGCGGGGGTTGGCGCCGGGCCGGCCCGGGTGTGTCTCACCGGGCGGTCAGCGCGGCGAGCACGGCCAGCAAGAACGTGGCCATGGCGGCGAAACCGTGGCAGGCCGGGATCAGCGGCAGCAGGTGGAGCCTGCGCAGCGGCCGGACCGGGGGCGGCTCGGCGAGCAGGCGGGCGATCATCTCATCGGTGACCGTGAACGCGTCCGGTTGCTCCGCCGGCGCGGCCTGGGTTCCCTCGGCTCCGGTCGGCCCGGGCGCGATGTCCGGCTGACCGGCCCGGGCCGGCCCTCCGGACGGCCAGCCGGGCCAGCTGGCCACCGCGAACGCGGTTTCCCCCTCGGCCGCGGGCTCGGGCCGGACCGGGTACGGGGTCCACAGGGTGACCGTGCAGATGCCGAGGGTGATAGCGGTGCAGATCAGGACCACGCCGATCCAGGCCAGCGGGTGCCAGCCGGTGCCCAGGAAACTGATCCAGACCGCCAGCCCGGTCAGGGCCGCGCTGGCGTGACCGAACACCACCCCGGGCGGCACCCCCACGCCAGTGGCGCGCTGGCGGCGCAGGCCGCCGCGCGCGATCCAGGTGCGTAGCATGTAGACGCCGATGCCGGCGGTGATCAGCCAGCCGATCAGCGCAGCGGTGCCCGTGGTCATGGTCACATCCGCAGGGCGCAGGTACCCGCAGCGTACCTCCGGCGGGCCCCGGCGGCGATACCCGTAATTCCGCTGCGTCGGCCGCGTCGGTGAGCGCGTCCGGGTGCATCCGGTGGTAGTGCTCGGTCAGCACCACGCTGGCCTGGCCGGGCCGATGGGCCAGGGTCCGCCCGCATACCTCGCAGCGCGTGACGGGCAGCCTGGTCACCGTCACCGGGAACCGCGGGGACTCCGACCTGCTCATTGGTATACATTATGCCAGAACGTGCCGCCGTCATCGACGGTTGCCGTACCTGGACCGGGAGCCGACGACCGGCCGCCGGCCAGCTGCGGAAATCTGGCACGACACGCGCCGGATGTCCGGGTCTTGCCCGAGGCCGGCGAACAGACTTGGATCATGAATCAGGGCGTGACCTTCGGCGACCGGCCGTCGGGGGGCTCCGGCGGCTCCGAGGTCTCCTGGGACGCCGACGGCGGTGACGGCCTGGTGCACTCCTACCCGCCGGACACCGGCGGGCTCGCCCCGACGAGCCTGCGTGCCCTCGGCGGGGCGCAGGACCTCAGGGGCCGGATCGGCGCCTGGCGCGCCCTGCTCGACCGGCCGCTCACCTCGTATTACCTTGTCCTCGGCATCACCATTCTGTTGCTCGGGCTGGGCCTGGTCATGGTGCAGTCCACGGCGTCCGTCGCCGACCTGAGCGCGGGGCTGTCGCCGTACTCCGACTTCAGGAAGCAGTTGCTCGGCGCGGCCATCGGCCTGCCGCTGATGTGGGTCGCGGCGCGCTCGTCGCCGCGGCTGTTCCGGGCCTTCGCCTACCCCCTGCTCGCGGTCGCCGTGGTCGGGCTCGGCCTCACCTTGATCCACGGAGTCGGGATCTCGCAGAACGGCGCGGCCCGGTGGATCTCCGTCGGGGGACAGCAGATCCAGCCGTCCGAGATCGCCAAGCTCGCCCTGGCCCTATGGGGCGCCGACCTGCTGGCCCGCAAGGACAAGCTGGGCCAGCTGGCCGACTGGCGGCACATGCTCGTGCCGCTCATGCCCGGCACCGGGGTGATGTGCCTGCTCGTGATGACCGGCGACGACCTGGGCACCACGTTCATCCTGCTGATCATCTTCCTGGCGCTGCTGTGGGTCATCGGCACGCCGGGGCGCGTGTTCGCCGGCCTGCTGATCCTGATGGCCCTGGCCATGCTGCTCATGATCGTCTCGGCGAAGTACCGCTTCGAGCGAGTGGTCGGGTACCTGAATCAGCAGGGCAGCGTCACCGGCGCGAACTGGCAGGGCATCCAGGGCAAGTACGCCATCAGCAGCGGCGGCATCTTCGGCGTGGGCCTCGGCGCCAGCAGGGAGAAATGGGGCTACGTGCCGGAATCCACCAGCGACTTCATCTTCGCCATCATCGGCGAGGAACTCGGGCTGGTCGGCACGCTGTGCGTGACCGTCATGTACGGCGGGCTGGCCTTCGCGGGACTCCGGATCGCCAGGCGCGTGCCCGACCTGTTCGCCCGGCTGGCGGCGACCGCCATCACGGCCTGGATCGTCGTCCAGGCCATGGTCAACGTCGGCGCCGTGATCGGCGTCCTGCCCATCACCGGGGTGCCGCTGCCCCTGGTCTCCGCGGGACTGTCGTCGCTGCTGGTGACCCTGATTGCGCTCGGCATGCTGATGTCGTTCGCCAGGCTCGAGCCGGGCGCCCGTGAGGCTTTGGCCGCACGCGGCCCCGGGTGGCCGCTGCGCGTTCTAAGCTGGCTCGGTCTGGCAAAGCGCCGACGATAGGGCGGCGGCGGTTCAGGGACGAGACATGAGGGTACTGCTTGCCGGCGGCGGGTCCGCCGGACACATCGAACCAGCTCTCGCGCTGGCCGACGCCCTGCGGCGGGTGGACCCCGGCGCCCAGGTGACCTGCCTGGGTACCGAACGCGGCCTCGAAACCCGGCTGATCCCGCTGCGCGGTTTCCCGCTTGAGCTCATCCCCGCGGTGCCGATGCCCCGGACCGTGACGCCCGCTCTGCTCACGGTCCCCGGCCGGCTGGCCGGAGCCGTCAACGCCGCCGCCGCGGTGCTGGACCAGACCCGGGCCGAGGTGCTGGTCGGCTTCGGCGGATACGTTGCCACCCCTGCCTATCTGGCGGCCAGGCGGCGCAAGGTCCCGATCGTCGTGCACGAGGCGAATCCGAGGCCGGGGCTGGCCAACCGGATCGGCGCCAGGTTCACCACCCACGTGTTCACCGGTCATCCGGACACTCAGCTCAGGAACGGCAAGTACCTCGGCATACCGATCAGGCGAGAGATCGCGGAACTGGACCGGCTGGCGGTCGGGGACAAGGCCCGCGCTCATTTCGGCCTCCGTCCCGACCTGCAGGTGCTGCTGGTCACCGGCGGCTCGCAGGGGGCGCGCTCGCTGAACACCGCGGTGTTCGGCGCGGCCGGATGGCTCAGGGAGGCCGGCGTCCAGGTCCTGCACGTCATCGGGCCGCGGAACGGCGCCGAGGCCCCCGCCACGGCCCAGCGGCAGAGCGGGGGGCAGGGGAGCTGGGCGGGCGGCGGGGTGCCGTACGTGGCCACGCCCTACATCGACCGGATGGACCTCGCGTACGCCACGGCGGACTTCGCGCTGTGCCGGGCGGGCGCGATGACCTGCGCCGAGCTGACCGCCGTCGGCCTGCCCGCCGCCTACGTGCCGCTCCCCATCGGGAACGGGGAGCAGCGGCTGAACGCGCTGCCGATCGTGCAGCGCGGCGGCGGCATGCTGGTCAAGGACGCCGACCTGACCCCGGAGTGGATCCGAGACACCTTGCTACCTGTCCTGGTCAACATCGACCAGGTCGCCGGCATGTCAGACGCCGCCGCGTCGATGGGCCGCGGTGACGCGGACCGGTGGCTCGCCGAGGCGGTCATCGAGATCGTGGAGGGCTCGGGTGGCGATCAAAGCGCCGATCACGTCGACTGAACCGGTGCCCGCCGATCGCCTGGGGCGGGTGCATTTCACCGGCATCGGCGGCGCGGGCATGTCCGGGATCGCGCGGATCATGCTGGCCAGGGGCATCAAGGTGTCCGGCAGCGATTCGGTGCCCTCGCCGCTGCTGGACGACCTGCACGTGCAGGGCGCTCGCGTGCACGTCGGTCACGCGCCCGGCCACCTGGACGATCTCGGCGCGGGGGACACGCTCGTGTACACCAGCGCGATCCGCCTGGACAACCCGGAACTGGCCGAGGCGACCCGGCGCGGGATGCAGGTCCTGCACCGGGCGGAGGCCCTGGCCTCGATCACGGCCGGGCGGCGGGTGACTGCGGTCGCGGGCACGCACGGCAAGACCACCACGACATCCATGCTCACCACCGTGCTCCGCGAATGCGGTGCCGATCCCGGCTACCTGATCGGCGGGGTGCTCAACGAGACGAGGCTCGGCGCGGAGGATGGCTCGGGCCCGGACTTCGTCGTCGAAGCGGACGAGAGCGACGGGTCGTTTCTCCTGCTGTCGCCCCACGTCGCGATCATCACCAACGTCGAAGCCGACCACCTGGACAACTACGCGGGCCTGGCCGAGATCGAGGCCGCGTTCACCTCGTTCGGCCGTCGCGCCAGCGGCATCGTCCTGGCCTGCGCGGACGACCCGGGTGCGGAGTCCGTCACGGCGCGGCTGGATCCCGCGCGCGTCCGGCGATACGGCCGGTCCGGTCGGGCCGATTACCAGCTCAGCGACGTCCGGACCCATCAGATGGCGGTCAGCTTCACGGTCACCGCGGACCACAGCCCGTTCGGTGAGCTCCTGTTCCAGATGACCGTGCCCGTTCCCGGTGGCCACAACGCGCTGAACGCGACCGCCGCCTTCGCCGCGGCCCTCGAGCTCGGCTTCCCGCCGCCGCGGGTGACGGCCGCCCTCATGGGCTACCGCGGGGCGCGGCGCCGGATGGAGTTCAAGGGCGAGGCGGACGGGGTGCGGGTCCTCGACAGTTACGCGCACCACCCGACCGAGCTGGCCGCCGACCTGCGCGCCGCGCGGGACATCATCGCCACGCCCTCGGCCCCGGGGGGGACCGTTCCCCCCGGGGACAACGCATCCGGCCGGGTCGTCGCCGTCTTCCAGCCGCACCTGTTCAGCCGGACGAGGATTTTCGCGGGGGAGTTCGGCACCGCGCTCGGGCTGGCCGACGAGGTGGTCGTCCTCGACGTGTACGCCGCCCGCGAGGACCCGGAACCCGGCGTGACCGGCAGGCTCGTCGCCGACGCGGTGCCCGGGGGGCGGGCGCGGTTCGTGCCGGACCGGGCGCAGATCCCGTCGGTGATCGCCGGAATCGCCCAGCCGGGCGACGTGGTGCTGACCATGGGCGCCGGGGATGTCACCCTGTTGGGACCGCAGCTGGTGGAGGCGCTCCGGCGGCGGAGCGGATGAGCGACGCCGGCGGCACGTCCCGGGACGCCGAGGAGCCCGGGCATTCCTCCGCCGGCTCTCGCCGCCGCCGGCGCGTGGCGTTCTGCGCCCTGGCCCTGGCGGGCATCGCGGCCGGCGTCGCCTGGGCGCTGCTCGGCTCCCGGCTGCTCGCGGTCCGCTCTGTCGTGGTCACGGGGACGCGCTTGGTGCCGCAATCCCAGGTCCTCGCCGTGGCCGGCATCCGGCTGGGCACTCCGCTGATGCCCCTCTATCTCGTGACCGCGGCCGTGTCCTCCTTGCGCGGCGATCCGGACGTCGGGGCGGCGGCCGCCGTGCTCGGCGAACTGCCCGCCCCGCTGAGGGCCTCGGTGGCGTCGGTGGCCGCGCCCAGCCCGGATCAGGTCACGCTGCAACTGGCCAGCGGGGTGACCGTGCTGTGGGGCGGCACCGACCACGCCCAGGCGAAGGCGGAGGAGCTCGGTCTTCTCATGCCGACCCATGCGAGCTACTACGACGTGAGCGCGCCGGGGTCGGCCGTCACTAATTGACGCGCGGCGATGACCCGCAGACGGTAATGGCCGCCGATCCGCGACACGCTGGCCGTTTCTCGCGTGGTTAGTTGACCCGGATGCCCTGCGACCCTACTGTCCGTATCAATCGTACGGACGGTAAAAACTTTAAATCTTAACCTGAAGGTGAAACCTGACGGTGACGGACGATGCCCTGGCGGTGAATTCCGCATCGCCACTGGGACAAAGGTTTCCCGAGCCCAGAGCCATAATCGGCGGGCTTCGCTTATGTATATGAAAAGCACCTCGCACCCGCTGACATGACAGAGATAAAACGACCGGAAAGGTACCCTCCTCGTGGCATCACCGCAGAACTATCTGGCGGTTATCAAGGTCGTCGGAATCGGCGGCGGCGGCGTCAACGCCGTCAATCGCATGATCGAAGAGGGACTCAAGGGCGTC
>Ga0187766_10002548_pt1 | contig 10711 bp, 10 predicted proteins | sample 0216_QUI02_MP05__4_FD_132971 | JGI IMG/M metagenome (GOLD analysis project Ga0187766, IMG submission 132971) | Tropical peat soil microbial communities from peatlands in Department of Meta, Colombia - 0216_QUI02_MP05_20_MG | ecosystem: Environmental > Terrestrial > Soil > Wetlands > Peat ... | reverse complement strand
CCAAGGATGAAATTCGGGCGCGTGCTAAAATTCCGGCGATGGCAACCGAGACGAGCTTACTGGCTGCGAATCTGGAGCGCGTAGCCCTAAGGGTTCGAGGCGCAGCAAACCGAGCGGGGCGCCGGGCGGATGAGATCACGATCGTAGCCGTGTCGAAAACCTTTCCCGCCGAAACGATTCGCGCGGCCTATGAGGCGGGTCTCAGGCACTTCGGTGAGAACCGGATCCAGGAGTTCGAGGCCAAACGCGAAGCACTCACGGATCTGACCGATATCACCTGGCACTTTATCGGGCATTTGCAAAGCAACAAAGCGCATCGCGCCGTCCATTTATTCGACCGCATCGATTCCGTGGACAGCGTTTCGCTAGCCCGCAAACTGGCGGCGGCAGCCATGACGGAAGCCAAGAACCTGCCGGTCCTGATCGAGATGCGGCTCAGTGAGGAGGAGACCAAAAGTGGTGCGACAGAGAGCGAACTGTCGGCACTGGCGCGTGCCATTCGGGATTTAGTTCATCTGGAACTAGAAGGCCTGATGACCATCCCGCCCTACTCAAACGATCCGGGAAATGCTCGGCCCTATTTTAGGAAGCTGCGCCAACTGCGTGACGGCTTAACCCAGGAGCTGGGGGTATCGTTGCCGGTTCTGTCGATGGGCATGAGCAACGACCTCGAAATCGCCATCGAGGAAGGGGCAACCGAAGTCCGCGTGGGTACGGCATTGTTTGGCGAACGCCTTCAAGTGAAACCCTAATTGCGGGTCGCGACGGAGATTTTTCGGCAATCTGGGAACGGGCCGCTCCGCGGAGGCTAAGAGTATCGAAGCCAGCGCAAGAGCTCTGGCAGGGTCGGGCGCTTGCCGTACATGAGGACGCCGACGCGGTAGACCTTGGCCGAGGCCCAGATCGCGCCCAGGATCGCTCCTAACAGGAGAACCAGCGACAGGATAATCTGCGGCACGGGCGGCATCTGCAGGGACATGCGCAGGGGCATCAGCACGGGCGCAAACAGGGGGATCTCCGACAAGACCACGGCCGCCTTTGAGGTGGGATCATTCAAAACCACGCTGTAAATCACCATTGTGAAAACCAGCGGCGTCATGGCCAGCCATTGCAGCTGGTGAGCATCCTGTTCGCTTGAACAGGCCGATCCGATTGCCGCGAACATCGCCGAGTACATAAAGTAGCCGCCGAAGAAGAAGCATACAACCCCGACGAGCAGCGAAAGGGGAACGTGAAGGGAAGGAAACGACGAGGTCGGATTGAGCAGCGCGGCCATGGCAGCACCGTAGGAGGCGAATAGACCCAGGGAAATGACCCAGATGAAAAACTGGGTGAAGGCAGCCCCCGCCACGCCCAAAATTTTCCCGGTAAGAAGTTGGAGCGGCCGCACCGAGGAAATTAGCACCTCCATCGTCCGGGTCGTCTTTTCCTCCAGCACCGAACGCATGGTGATGATGCCGTACATCAGCAGGGACATGTAAAGCAAAACGACCAAAGTGATCGCGAGGGCGAGCGTCTGGCCCTTTTCCACCGACTCTCCGGACTGGCTGACCTTGATGACCTCCAAATCGACACCCCGGGAGATCTCATCAATATCGTCGACGTGGATGCCGCGCGCGCTGAGCCGCGCGCCGATCACGGCTTTGTTTACCGCTAGGGTCAACGGTTCCAGCAACGTGAAATTGCCAGGATTCTTGGTGTGAAGTTCGACCGGCTCAGCCAGTTCGGCCGGAATCACCAGATAGGCATCGAGCGCGCCCCGATTGATGCGGTTTCGCAGCTCTCGCTCGACGTCGCTAGCGGCAGTGGGGCGCTCCACGGTATCAGCCACCGTAAACTCGCGCTTGCCGCCCGCGAGCGCAGCTTCGAGGTTCTGTTTGACCGGCGCGGCCAAACCGCCCGCTTTATCCACGATCACCAAACGGAGGTTTTGCTGCGGCGCGTGGCTTACCAGAAACGCAATCAACAGAACAAACCCGATTCCTAGCACGGGCACGATCAGTGTGCTGATGACGAATGCCTTCGTCTTGACCCGCGTCAGGTACTCCCGCTTGATAATGAGCCAGATTTTACGCATGGCCTGTCTTTTCGATGAATATGTCGGTGAGGGAAGGTTCGCGCAGCTCAAACCGCGTAATCAGCGCTCCCGATTCAACCGCGGCTCGTAAGACCTGCTGCGGATCGGCGCCTGCCTTGAGTTTCGCTTCCGCCCCTAGGCCCAGACGATTGACGCTGGCAACGGCGGGATGGTTCAGAAAGCTGTCTGAACCGGTGAACTCGATTTCGATCGTGTTCTTGCCATACGACTGCTTGATCGAGCGAAGGTCGCCGTCCAGGACGTTGCGCCCTTTGTCGATCAGACAGATCGAATCACACATTTTCTCCACCTGCTCCATGCGGTGAGTTGAAAGCACCACAGTGGAACCTTCATCGCGCATCTCGAGCATGATGTTCTTTACCGTCGCGGCATTGACTGGATCGAGTCCTGAGAACGGCTCATCCAAAATAACGAGGGGCGGCTTGTGCAGTACGGCGGAAATGAATTGCACCTTCTGCTGCATGCCCTTGGAGAGATCCTGCACTTTCTTCTCTGCCCAGTCACCGAGTTCAAAGCGGTCAAGCCACTCCCGCGCACGGCGTTCGGCCTCGGCTTCGGGCATCCCCCGCAGCGCAGCGAGAAAGACAATCACGCTTTGGACTGGCATTCGCGGATAAAGGCCACGCTCCTCTGGTAGATACCCAATCGACTGCCGCGCATCGTCACTGATAGGCCGGTCGAAGATGCGGATCGAACCCTCGTCGGGTACGAGAATATTCATTACCATCCGGATTGTGCTGGTCTTCCCTGCTCCGTTCGGACCCAATAACCCCAGGATGGCACCTTGTCGGACGCGGAGACTTATATGGCTCACAGCCTCGACGCCGTCGTAGGATTTCGTAACGTTTTCAAGCGCAATGGCGTCCACGGTTTCCCCTTGCGTGCCCGCCCGGGGCTCTCGTCTGCTACATACGCCCGGTCGAAGCATGATGTTACAGAATCCTAAGCCGATCGGAAGAGGGACCCTAGTCCGGCAAAGGCCGGCCAGCCGTTTCGAGGCCGAACGGGGTCAGTAGCAGACCCAGTGCGAACGGGATCGCCGTGAGCGACACGGGAATCCCGATGGTATGGAAGTGAGAAACACCCGCACCCACGAGAAACGTGAAGCCCGCTCCCACAAACCGTCCTACCGACGTTGCAAAGGCGAAGGCGCTCCCTCGGCATCGCGTGGGATACTGCTCCGGGAGCCACAGAGTGTACACCGCAAAGTTCGCGCCGCCGAGGCCGAGAAAGAACAGCCCTACGAAGAACCATTTCACGGCCCCTTCGGTGAAATAGAAGGCCAGCCCGAAACTGAAGGAGATGGAGACGGCCATGATTAAGAAATAGAGAGCGAGCGTTTTCCGGCGGCCGATGCGCTCGGCGACCCATGCCAGCGGGAGACATCCCAGAATCGTGCCGAGGGACAATACCATGGTGGCGTAGCTGCTGAGTCGCTGTGCGAGCACCGCCGGCAGGTGCTGGCGCGCTGTGATCTCGCTGACCGCTGTGGGCACGTAGACGGTTCCCGCCCACAGCCCGATAATCGAAATCAGCACAAAGGCGGAATTGATAAGCGTGCGCGGGAGAAATTCCGGCTGAAAGATGGTCGTAAACGGGCTGGAGACCCTCGCGAGGTGCGCTTTCCAGCGACTGGATTCGTTCACACCGTAGAGGATGAACCCCACCAGCAGCGCGGGTGCGCCGCCCAACAGGAACATCGGACGCCAGCCGTACGTTTCACCGATAAAATGGTTTGCCAGGGCTGCGAGAAAGAAGCCGAAATAGTAGCCGGTATGCATCAAGGCCGCCCCCATTTTGCGGCGCTCTTCGGGCCACTCCTCGGCCACGAATGTCCCACCCATGGCCCATTCGCCGCCGATCCCCACCCCAGCGAGCAATCGGCACACGGCGACTTCCCAGACATTTTGTCCAAAGCCGGCCAGAAAGGTGAAAAGCGAATAACACAGGATCGTCAGCATCAGGGTGCGGACGCGGCCGAAACGGTCGGCGATCGGGCCCCAAACGAGCGCGAGTCCCCACCCGACCAGAAACAGGGCGAACAGAAGCCCACCATAAAAGCCGACGTTGCCCGGCGTTGCCGCCATTCCCGATTTCGGCAAAAGTTCGCGCAGCGCCGGCACCAGAACGAGCGCGTAAATGAAGGAGTCCATCCCATCGAGCGCCCAGCCGCCCCAGGAGGCCCAGAAGCCGCGTATTTGATTGGGCGTGAGCCGCACTCCCGCCGCAGAGGATCCAGGTTCGGTTGTCAGTGGAGTGGATGACATCCAGGAAGCCGTTAAGCGACGCATTGTACGAACATAGCCAAGACGTTGCAAACGATTCGGGCAACGCACGCAAGCTTCGGGTTTTCGTGGGATCCTATAAATCGGGCGCCGGGCAGCCGAGCGAAACATGAGCCCGCACACAGCATCGTAGCCATCGAAAGGGTTGAGCGTTTTCCCAATACCTGTAAGGATGGTCGCTATGCTTCAACTCGACCAAACCGCGACAGGAATCGTCGTTTCCATTCGCGTAGCACCGCGATCAAGCCGCAACAGGATCGAAGGTGAACGCGACGGTGGGCTGAAGGTCCGACTTACCGCGCCGCCGATCGACGACCGCGCCAACGACTCGCTGCGGCATCTGTTGGCCGAGCGTTTGAACGTACCTGTATCGGCTGTTAGAATCGTGGCGGGTGAAAAGCGCCGGACGAAGCGCGTTGAAATTCGAGGTGTCACGCCCACGCAGGTCCTCGCGCTTTTAAGCGAAGGGTAGTGGCCAACATGCCGGACATCCACTTAATTCAGGCGGAACTGCGGGCCAGCAAGATCGACGGATGGCTCTTCTATGATCACCATCGCCGCGATCCGATTGCGAATCGTGTCCTCGGGCTCGGCGAAAATGGGATGACCACGCGTCGCTGGTTCTATTTCATTCCCTCGCGGGGTGAGCCACGCAAACTCGTGCACCGGATCGAGTCCGGCGCTCTGGATTCGCTCGGGGGCCGCAAGCAGGTGTACTCGGGATGGGAGGAACTGCGCAAGGGCTTGGGAAAGCTGCTCGCTCGGAGTCGGACGATCGCGATGCAGTATTCGCCGGAGAATAACATTCCCTATATCGGTCTGGTCGATGCGGGCACGGTCGAGCTCGTGCGCAAACTGAAGAAAAAAGTGGTCACTTCCGCAGACCTTGTCCAGAGGTTCGAGGCCACCTGGACGCCGGAGCAGCTTGTCTCCCATCTCGAGGCGGGCAAACTTGTTGACCAGATTCGGCAATCAGCCTTTGAGCACGCCGCGGCCCGAATCCGCGAGGGCCGGCCACTGACAGAATTCGAGCTGCAACAGTGGATCGTTGAGAGGTTTCGCGCGAACGGGCTTACAAGCGGCGAACCTCCTATCGCCGCGGTCGAGCCCAATAACGGAAATCCTCACTACACGCCGACAGCCAATGCGTCCAAGCCGATTCGCGCCGGAGACCTGCTCTTGCTGGACATCTGGGCGAGACTCGATCGTCCGGGCAGCGTCTATTACGACATCACCTGGACGGGCTATCTAGGCGAGAGGGTCCCAGCCGCATACGCGAAGATTTTCCTCATCGTGCGAGAGGCGAGGGATCGAGCCGTCGCCTATGTCGGCGAATCGGTGGCGCGTGGCCGCGTGATTCATGGCTGGGAGGTTGATCACATCGCGCGAGAGTCCATCCGCAAGGCAGGCTATGCGAAAAACTTCGTGCATCGCACCGGCCACAGCATCGGCCAGGATGTCCACGGCAACGGCGCCAACATTGACGGGCTCGAAACCCGCGACAACCGCAAAATCATCCCGCACACATGCTTTTCGATCGAGCCCGGCATCTATCTCCCCGAGTTCGGCATCCGCAGCGAAGTAAACGTCTACGTTGGCGAGCGCGACGCGCGCGTTACCGGCGCCATCCAGCAGGAAATCTTGCCTTTGCTCGCCTAGCGATGGCCACTGAAGATTCCTTGTCAACACCCCGCACACGGCAGAATCCGGCGGGTAGTGCTCTCATCGTGGTGGCTGCCTGGATCCTACCGGGACTCGGACATTTACTGTTGCGGCGCTGGGCGCGTGGGCTAGGATTTTTTCTAGCATCCGGCGGTCTGGCTCTTGCCGGATTTGTGCTGCGGGGCGAAATTTTCTCGCTGCATTCCGATGACTCGTTCGGCGCGCTCGGATTCATCGCCGATTTGGGCTCGGGACTTTTCTATTTCGTGGCACGTATCCTCGAAACCGCCGGTCCTGACATCTCCCATGCTTCGGGTGACTACGGCACGCGTTTCCTGGCCGCATCTGGGATCGTGAATCTGCTTGGCGTCATCGACGCATTCGGTATTGCCCGTGGGCGGAGAAGCTGAGTGCTCGTCGCGCTAATGCACATGAGCCACTTCGGAGCTATGGTGTTTTTTGCACTGCTCGTCTCGGTGGCTTTCGCATGCGCCGGACGGCGCAGCATTTTGACGCGCATCAAGTATGCGCTGTGGTGTTTCTTGCTCTTCCTGGCGATCGGTGTCGGAATCGCCTGGTTGATGTATCCGCTCTCACGCTAGGACTCTCACGAGAGACCAGCCGGAAGAAAAGGACGGGCCCTAACGAACCCGCCCCCCATGAACAGGCCGTTCTTGGAAGACTACGTCAGATCTTCGGGACGAACCGGCAACTTCCGGACTCGCTTGCCTGTCGCCGCGAAGATGGCATTGCAGATGGCCGGTGCCACCGGTGGGACGGCCGGTTCGCCCATACCCGTAGGAGTCTCGGTGCTTGGGACGATGTAGACCTCCATTTTGGGGCATTCGTTCAGCCGGAGCGGTTCGTATGTGTCGAAGTTGGCCTGCACGACCCGGCCCTTGTCGATCGTGATTTCACCTTTTAGCGTTTGCGTGAGACCGTAAACCATCGCTCCCATCGCTTGCTGCTCGATAATGCTAGGGTTGATGACGCGCCCACAGTCGAGGGCGCAGACCATGCGATGCACCTTGATGTTGTTGTCTTTGTCGACCGAGATTTCGGCGACCTCGGCAACGTATGTTGCAAACGCTTCCAGCACCGCGATGCCGCGGTACATACCTTTCGGAAGCGGCTTGCTCCAGCCCGCCTTTTCGGCCGCGAGATTCAGGACGCCCAAATGCCGCGGCTTCTTGCTCAGAAGCGCCTTTCGATATTCGTAGGGATCCCGTTTTGCGGCTGCGGCGAGTTCGTCGACAAAACACTCGCTGAAGAAGCCGTTCTGTGAGGCACCGACCGATCGCCAGAAACCCATGGGAACCGGCCCGGCCACCAGTTGGTAATCGACCAGGATATTGGGAATGTCGTAGGCAATATCGGAAACACCCTCGACGCTGCTCGAGTCCATCCCGTTCTTCACCGAACCGGGGAAGAACCAACTCATGATGGAGTCGCAGGCAACGCGCGCGGTGAAGGCAGAGGGATTGCCGTTCGCGTCCAGCCCTGCGGCCATCTTGATGTACGACGCGGGGCGATAATAATCGTGCTGCATGTCGTCCTCGCGCGTCCAGGTCACCTGCACGGGAGCCTTCATTGCCTTGGAGACCTCGCAGGCATCCGTTACGAAGTCCGACCACCCACGCCGCCCGAATCCCCCGCCCAGATAGGTCGTGTGAACGAAGGACTGCTCGGGTTTCACACGCGCTGTGCTCGCAGCAATTCCCTGCGAGGGCGTCTGAAACTGCGTCGGAGCCCAGATGTCGACGCGGTCGGGCTGCACGTCCGCCAGGCAATTCATGGGCTCCATCGTGGCGTGGGCCTGATACGGGGCGCGATAAACGGCTTCGATCCTTTGAGTCGCGCCGGCCATTGCCGAAGCCGCATCGCCTTCTTTCCGCGATGCGACGCCCGGCTTTTGAGCCCGCTCTTCAAATGTCTTGAAGATGCTCTCGTTACTAGCCCCTGCGTTCGGACCTTCGTCCCACGTCACCTGGAGCGCCTTCCTCCCTTGGAACGCAGTCCACGTATTATCGGCAACAACGGCTATACCGGACGAAATCTGAATGACGTCTTTAACACCTGGCATGGCCTTGGCTTTCGCGGCGTCGAAGCTCGCGACCTTGCCGCCAAAAATGGGGCAGCGAAGCACGGATGCGTGAAGCATGCCCGGACGCCGCGCATCGATGCCGAACATCGCCTTGCCGCACACTTTGTCTGGCGTATCGAGCCGCTTCGTCGGCTTGCCGATCACTTTGAACTCACTCGGATCCTTGAGCTTCACGTTGGCCGGAGGGGTCAGCTTGCCTGCCGCTTCGGCAACGCTGCCGTAGCTAAGCCGTCGCTTCGTCGCTGTGTGAATGACCGCTCCATTTTCGGCGTGGCATTCGGAAGCATCGACTCCCCACTTCTGAGCTGCTGCCGCGATGAGCATCTCACGCGCCGTTGCACCGGCAGTGCGCATCGGCACCCAGCCGGAATGAACACTCTGGCTGCCGCCGGTTCCCTGCATGCCAAACACGGGATCGAAGTACACCTTGGCAGCCGGAGCAAATTCCGTGCGGATCTGTTTCCAATCACACTCCAGTTCCTCCGCTGCGAGCATGGAAAGTGAGGTCACCACGCCCTGCCCCATCTCCGACTTGCTGATGAGAATCGTGATCTTGTCGTCTGGGCTCACGTTGATGAATGCGTTCAGCACGGTCGGCTCGGCCGCCTCTGCAAACACTTCCCGACGTCCCGGCAGATAGAAGCCCACGATCAAACCAGTCGCGCCGGCTACTCCAGTTTTCAGAAAGTGGCGGCGATCGATTGAAGTTGTGACGGCGCTCATTCCGCACCTCCCACGAGCACATCGCCGCTTCGTGCAGCGGACTCGACCGGAGCGGCATTTTCGCCCCAGTGTGCCGATTTATTTCCGCCGGCTTGCAACTGCGCAGCACGGTGAATGGCCTTGCGAATCTGGTTGTAGGTGCCGCAACGACAGATATTGCCACTCATCGCGTCTTCGATCTGGGCGTCGGTTGGTTGTGGTGTTTTGGCGAGCAGCGCCGCAGCAGCCATGATCTGGCCCGACTGGCAATAGCCGCATTGCGGAACATCGATCTCGACCCAAGCCTTTTGCACCGGGTGGCTGCAACTCGGGGAAAGTCCTTCGATCGTCGTCACCTTCTTCCCGGCAAGGCTGGAAACCGGCGTCTGGCAGGACCGGGTTGCTTCTCCGTTGACATGCACCGTACAGGCGCCACAAAGCGCCATGCCGCAACCGAATTTGGTGCCCGTCATATTGAGATTATCGCGCAAAGCCCACAGCAGCGGCATGTTCGGATTAACGTCCAGCGTGGTGGGCTTGCCATTCAACGTAAAATGAATCGCCACAAGAATCCTCCCTGTCAGAACTTTTGGGATTCAATCGCAATCGAACGCCTGCATTCTAACTCTTTCCCTGGATGGAAACTACGCCCGCGGAGTCGGCATCGGTGCACACAATCGCGCAAGACTGATGCATTCATTCGTAGTAAATCGATTGAAGAGGGAGGCTCGCGCCGGTTTGACACGTTTTTCGCGCCAATGCTACAGTCGCTTACACGCCGAGGTAGCTCAGTTGGTAGAGCAGCCGATTCGTAATCGGCAGGTCCCCGGTTCAAGTCCGGGCCTCGGCTCCAACTAATTTCGGTCCTTGCAGCATAGCTAGTTGACGTTTGTGTTTTCTAGTCCGCCAGAAAACTTGGGAACATTTGGGAACACAATTTCGGCGACTTTGTCAGCCGCACGCTTCTGCGACTCGGGGACCGCGTGTGTATAGACGTTGAGAGTTGTCTCCATGTCGGAATGCCCAAGGAGTGCCTGTGCAGTTTTAAGCGATTCGCCCGATTCGCTAAGTAGCGTTGCGTACGTGTGCCTAAAGCTGTGCCACGAAACGAGCGGCAGTCCAAGCGTCGCGCACACAGGTCGAATCTCGCGACGGAGTAGGTTTTTCGGGTTGAGTGGTGTTTGTTTGCGGCTCGAAAAAACGAGATCTTCGAGTCCCGCGTGTCGTGAGCGGCCACGCTGAGCGAGTAAGACCTCCCGCACTGGCTTGCTCATTGGAAGATCCCGTCGACTGCTTTTCGTTTTCGGTGCGCCGAATTTCCCTTCGGAAACAGTCTCGCGAATCCGGATAACTCCGACAAGGAAATCGAGATGTTTCCAACGCGGTAGGAGGTCGTCCATGGTGCAGTAGTCGGCGGAAAATGGTTGGCTTTTCGTAACGTTGTTCAATGTCGCTGCTCTATCGATCTTCATGTAAGAAATGGTCCCCGGCCTTCCCACCACGTGTGGAGGGCCGGGACCATTTTCTTTTATTGTATAGCGTGAGTCTTGGCTGGTTAGAACTCGCGTACAGCAGCGTCCGCTTCTTCCGCCAGCTGCATCAGAGTTCGGAAGAACTTCATCGATTGCCCGGTGAACAACCCATCGTTCGTGAGCGCTTTTACGGCCGCTTGAGCGCCCGCAAATCGGTCATCGCTCGGTCGAATCACCGCGCAGTGGGGCAAATTCGCGCTGATGAATTCGCAGGGCACGGGGAAGATCAGGCTAGGCTGAACCAGATTGGGCGGCTGTAGTGGAGGGTTGGTGAAAAAATTCGGGAAAGCCAGGCCGGATATCGGGTCCGTAAACGGTGCTATGGGTG